>Ga0315899_10000143_pt1 | contig 87547 bp, 90 predicted proteins | sample LakEriMetagenome_2_FD_203518 | JGI IMG/M metagenome (GOLD analysis project Ga0315899, IMG submission 203518) | Freshwater fungal communities from buoy surface, Lake Erie, Ohio, United States - Buoy 4 MA112 | ecosystem: Environmental > Aquatic > Freshwater > Lake | place: USA: Lake Erie, Ohio... | reverse complement strand
CCCTTCCAGAAGCGACGCACATCGTCGCGGAAGCGGCCGTTCCAGGCCCCCACCCGCTTGGCGGGGAAGTCGGCCAGGCGGTAGAGGCCGCCGCAGTCCCACGGCTCACTCACCAGTTTCAGATCGGCGAGTTCCGGATCGGCCTCGATTTCCTCGAACAGGGGTGGGTGCTCCAGGGGCGTGAGGCCCTCGCCGCGGCTCAGGGCGATGCCCAGATCGAAGCGGAAGCCATCCACCCCCAGCTCCAGGGCCCAGCAGCGCATCGATTCCAGGATCAGGCGCCGCACCAGCGGGCGGTTGGCGGCGATCGAGTTGCCGCAGCCGCTCACGTCCAGGTAGTCGCCCTTGGCGTTCTGGTGGTAGTAGAGGCGGTCATCGATGCCGCGCCAACTGAGGGTGGGGCCGGCCTGATTGCCCTCGCAGGTGTGGTTGTAGACCACATCCACCAGCACTTCCAGGCCGGCGTGGTGGCAGGCCGTGACCAGCTGGCGCACCTGCTGGCGGATCTGCAGGGGATCGTCTCCCAGCTGGTAGCCGTGGTGGGGGGCCATCCAGCTGATGGGGCTGTAGCCCCAGTAGTTCAACCGACCCGCTGGGGCGTCGTGGGGGTCGAAGGCCATCACCGGCAGCAGTTCCACCGTGGTGATGCCCAGCTGCTTGAGGTGGGGGATGGCGTCGATCAGGCCCAGATAGGTGCCCTGCTTCTCCGGGCTCACCGGGCTGCCAGCGCCTCGGCTGTAGCCACCCACGTGCAGCTCGTAGATCACGGTGCGCTGCCAGCTATGGCGTGGCCGTGGCGCGGCGGTGAAATCAAAGCGGTCGCGCTCGGTGACCACACCCTTCAGGCAGCTGGCGGTGTTCGGCATGGCGCCGACGGCATCGGCCCTGCGATAGACGTTCCAGCCGCTGATGGCGCGGGCGCAGGGATCCAGCAGCAGCTTGGAGGGGTTGAAGCCGTGGCGGCCCGGCAGCAGTGGGCCGAACACCCGGTAGGCGTAGCAGCAGCCGATGCCGATCCCCTGCACCTCCACATGCCACAGGTCGCCGGAGCGGTGGCGACCATCGAGCTCCACCACCTGCTGCGGTTCCGGGGCGTCGCCGCTGGCGAACAGCAGCAGCTCCACCCGAGTGGCCATGGGAGCCGCCAGGGAGAAATTCACCCCGGTGGCCGTGGCGCTGGCCCCCAGGGGCCAGGGTTGTCCGAGACGGGTCGATCCCAACGGAGCCTGCAGGCTGTTGCCACAAGCTAGGTACTGGCTCCGGGTTTGATCCACCGATGTCTCTGATCAGCGCAGTGCCCGCGGATCCAGGCCGTGCGCCCCAGCCGGTGCAGCCGGGGCTGTGGCTGTTCGCCCCCAGCCGCGACAGCCAGGGCGGCAGCGCCTGGTGGCTGGAGTGGCCGCAGCCCGTGGGGGGGCTGCTGATCGATTGCCCGGGCTACACCGAGGCCAACCTCGCCTTCCTGCGGGAGCGCGGCGCCGGACGGATCGTGCTCACCAGCCGCGAGGGGCACGGCCGCGTGCGCCGCTTTCAGGAGGCTCTCGGCTGGCCGGTGCTGGTGCAGGAGCAGGAGGCCTACCTGCTGCCGGGGCTGCAACGGCTGGACACCTTTGGCCAGGAGCACGGGATGGCCGCGGGGTTGCGGTTGCTCTGGACCCCCGGCCCCACCCCGGGTTCGTGTGTGCTCCTGGCGGGCGAGGGGCTGTTCTGCGGGCGACTGCTGAGCCCCACCGCGCCTGGCCAGGCGGCACCGCTGCGCAGCAGCCGCAGCTTTCACTGGGGCCGCTGGCTGCGCAGCCTGGCGGCCCTGCGCCAGTGGTTGCCGGAGGGTTCACCCCACTGGATCGCCACCGGAGCGGGCCTGGGGGCCCTGCGCGGCGAGAAGCTGATCGCACCGGGGCGCCCCCTGCTGGAGGGCCTGGATCTGGAGGCCCTGGCGCTGCAGCGGCCCCGCTGAGGGCCGGATTTGTGCGCTTCCGGCAAGAAAAGTGGCAAAACCGTGCCCCTGAAAGGCCTTTTCCGGTTGCCCCACCTGCCGGCGCCCCATACCATTGGCGCGCTGAATCCAGTGGCGGTTGGTGTTCCCGATCCGCCCGGCTGCTGCTGAACCCAGAGGCTTCCTACCCCGATGAACAAAGCTGACCTCGTCAACCTCGTGGCCGCGCGCACCGAGCTGACCAAGACCGATGTCTCCCAGGTCATCGACGCCGCCATCGAAACCATCATCGACTCGGTGGTGGAAGGCAAAAAAGTGTCGATCCTGGGCTTCGGCTCCTTTGAGCCCCGCGAGCGCTCCGCCCGCCAGGGTCTGAACCCCAAGACCGGCGACAAGATCAAGATTCCCGCCAAGCGCGTGCCCGCCTTCACCGCCGGCAAGCTGTTCAAGGACCGCGTCCAGGGCTGAGGCCCGCAGCGGCCCAGCCAGCTCTCGGTAGCTTGGTGCACCAGCCCCCGGGCGGCCAGAGGCCGCCCTTTTTCATGCCGTGAGCCCGATCGTTCTGCCCGAGGGCCTGCGCCAGCAGCTGGCGGCGGGGGAGCGGCTTCGCCGCCAGGGGTGCCGTGGGCGCTATGCCCCCTCGCCCACCGGCCCTCTGCACCTGGGCAATCTGCGCACCGCCCTGATCTCCTGGCTCATCACCCGTCTGCAGGGCGGCACCTGGCTGCTGCGGATCGACGATCTCGACACGCCGCGCAACCGGTCCGGAGCGGAAGATCGGATCCTGGCGGACCTGCGCTGGCTGGGGCTGGACTGGGATGGCCCGCTGATCCGCCAGAGCGAGCGCCGGGGCCTCTACGCCACGGTTCTCTCCAGCCTGCGCCGCGCCGGTGATCTCTATCCCTGCCGTTGCAGCCGCCGGCTGTTGGCGGACATCTCGGCCCCCCATGGCGCTGCGCCCGTGTATCCGGGCTTCTGCCGGGGCCTGGAGCCCCGCTGGGGCCCTGAGCAGGGGCGTCTGCCGAGCTGGCGGCTGGCCCTGGAGCCGGGGCCGCTGCGCTGGCGTGAACAGCTCGCCCGCCCGGGTGCGCTCGATGCCAGCGGCGAGGTGGGGGATGTGGTGCTGCGCCGGGCCGATGGGTTCCTGGCCTATCACCTGGCCACGGCGGTGGATGAGCTCACCCTGGGGATCACCGACGTGGTGCGTGGGGTGGATCTCTGGGCGGCCACCGGCCCGCAGCTGGCGGTGATGCGGCGGCTGGGGGGTGGGGCCCCTGCGTACTGGCATGTGCCGCTCTGGCACGAGACCTCAGGCCAGCGCCTCTCCAAGCGCGAGGGCAGCCCCGGGCTGGAGGCCCTGCGCCGGGCCGGGCTGCAGCCGGCGGATGCGGTGGGGCTGCTGGCGGCCAGCCTGGATCTCGTGCCGAAGGGCAGCCGCCTCAGCGCCCGGGAGCTGTTGCAGCAGCTGGATCAGGAGTGCCTGCGGCGGCAGCTCGCGGCGCTGGCTCAAGCCGAGCCCGATGGCAGCGAGTCTTAAGGAACCTTTCGGGATCAAGGCGGCGAAATCTGATCACACTGAGGCCATCACAGGGAGCAGCCCGATGGACCGATCCGAGGGCAACCGATCCAATGGCAATCCCAACCAGGTTTGTCTGCAATGCGGCGGCAGTGGCGTGCTGCGCACCCATGCCACGGCCTATCGAACCTGTCTGGACTGCGTGGGCCAGGGCCTCCTGCCCCGCTTCGACACCTCAGGGCTGCTGCCACCTGCGACCGCCTGGCGCCGCCGCCACGGTTGGACTGGTGGCTTTCGCGGTGATCTCAGCGCTTGGACTTCTGGCGCCAGATGAAGAACCCGGCGGTGGCCACCACCACCAGCAGCGGGGCGGCGGTCAGCAGCAGCAGCGCAACGGCGGTCCAGTCGGTATACATCGCTTAGGCAGTCACCGCTGCCCATCATCTCAGGTGAGCCCATGGCCCGCTTCCGGCACGGCAGAACAGAGCACTGGGGAGGGGCGGCGGGGCTGGCCCTGCTCGGGCTCCTGATGCTGGCCACTCCACCGGCCCAGGCCGGCGTGGCCTTCGACAATTGCCAGCCCACCCCGGATGGCGGCATCAGCTGCGACACCCGGCCCACCGGCAACACCCTCGACGACGACGAGGCGGCCCGCTACGGCCTGTTCGATGAGGCCAGTCCCGGTTGGTCGGAATTCGATCCCTACGAGGGCTACGACGACATGTTCGGCGGCAACTGGACCTGACGGCTCAGCAGATGCGTGGGAGCTGTTCGCCCTGGCTGATGTCGAGGGGCCTGAGCACCCCCAGCTGGCTGCGCACGCGCACCGGATGGGGCTCCCCGGGGCCCGCCGGATCCACGACGCTGCCGATGCGACAGGCCTGCGGCTGGTACCGCCGCAACACCGCCAGGGCGGCGTCGGCCTGGGCCTCCGGCAGCAGAACCGCCATGCGCCCCTCGTTGGCCATGGCCAGCGGATCGAGGCCCAGCAGCTGGCAGGCCCCCGCCACGGCGGGCTCCAGGGGGATGGCGCTCTCCTCCAGCTGGATGCGGCAACCGGCACCGCGCGCGATTTCGTCGATGGCGCTGGCCAGGCCGCCGCGGGTGAGATCGCGCAGGCAGTGCAGCTCCAGCCCCGCCGCCAGCAGCGCCTGAACCGGCTCCAGCAGCGGTGCCAGGTCGCTGCGGAGCGTGGTGCGGAAGCCCAGCTCCTCGCGGGCCGCCAGGATGGCCACGCCATGGCGGCCCAGGTCGCCGCTCACCAGCACCGCATCCCCCGGGCGCACTGCCGAGGGATGGATGGTGAGCCCGTGATCCACCTGGCCGATGGCGCTGGTGTTGATGAACAGGCCATCGCCCTTGCCCCGCTCCACCACCTTGGTGTCGCCCGTCACCACCGCCACGCCGCATTCCGCCGCGGCGGTGCGGATCGAATCCACCACCGCGGCCAGGGTGGCCAGCGGCAGCCCCTCCTCCAGGATCAGCGCCAGGCTCAGGGCCACGGGGGTGGCGCCGGCCATGGCCAGGTCGTTCACGCTGCCGCACACCGCCAGGCGGCCGATGTCGCCGCCGGGAAAGATCAGGGGCCGCACCACGTAGGAATCGGTGGTGAAGGCCGGCCGTCCCCGCAGGGGCGGCAGCAGCGCGGCATCGTGGAGCACGCCATCGCCGGGGCCGAAGGCGGGTACCAGCAGCTCCCGCAGCAGTTGCTGGCTCAGCCGGCCGCCCCCGCCGTGGCCCAGCTGGATCGTGGTGCCCTCCAGGGACTGCATGGCTCAGGCGAGAGTTCGGTAACGGTGGTAGGCGGCGCAGGCCCCCTCGCTCGACACCATCGGTGCCCCCAGCGGCGTGGCGGGGGTGCAGGCCCGATTGAAGCTCGGACAGTCGGGGGGTTTCAGTAGGCCCTGCAGCACCTGGCCACTCAGGCAGAGATGGGGGCCTGCTGCCGGTGTGGTGGCGGCCATCCTGCTGCGGCCGATGGCCAGGGCGTCGTAGGGGGGGCGCAGGCGCAGGCCGCCCTGGGGAATGGTGCCGAACCCGCGCCAGGGGGCGTCCTCCGGTTGGAACACCGCCTCGATCAGGGCGCGTGCCGAGCCATTGCCCCTCTGCCGCACCGCGCGCCGGTACACGTTCTCCAGCCGCTGCTCGCCCCGCTCCAGCTGGCGCACGCAGTGCAGGATCCCCAGCAGCAGCTCGTTGGCCTCGAAACCCGTCACCACGATCGGCCGGCGGTGGCGCTCCACCAGTTGCCCATAGGCCTGCTCCCCCATCACGGTGCAGACATGGCCGGCCGCCAGCACCCCCTGCACCCTGCACTCGGGGTTGCTCAACATCACCTCAAGCACCGGCGGCACCAGCACGTGACTCACCAGCAGCGCCAGGTTGGTGAGCCCCTCCGTCAGTGCTCGCTGGGCCAGAAGTGCTGTGGAGGGCGCGGTGGTTTCAAAGCCCACGGCGAAGAACACCACCAGCCGCTCGGGCTGACGGCGGGCCAGCTCCAGCACGTCGAGCGGTGAGTAGACAACCCGCACATCGGCGCCGGCGGCCCGCCGATCCAGCAGGTTGCCCCCCTGGCTGCCGGGCACCCGCAACATGTCGCCGAAGGAGCAGAGGATCACCTCCGGCTGGGCCGCCAGCTCCAGGGCCTGATCGATGCGCTCGCTGGCCGTCACGCACACCGGACAGCCGGGACCATGGATCAGGGTGAGCTCGGGGGGCAGCAGCTGGTCGATGCCGTGGCGCAGCAGGGCGTGGGTCTGGCCGCCGCACACCTCCATCAGGGTCCACGGCCGGGTGCAGCAGCGCCGGATCTCCTCCAGCAGCAGCTCAGGGCTGGCCGTGGAGCCCGGAGCGCTCACCACGATGGCTGCCCATAGCTGCTCAGGGCCCGCAGATACTGGGCCCGCTCAAACACCTCCGGATCGGGGCAGCGGGCCTGGCTGAGGCAACCGCGCAGCTCGTCGACCCTGGCGGCGTCGTGCTGCTCCAGCCACGCGATCAGCTCCGCCTTGATCTGCCGCAGCTGGCGGGGCCCATGGCGCAAAAGCGCCGCCACCACCTGGGTGATCTGCGCCCCCACCATCAGCATCCGCACCACGTCGGCGCCGGAGCCGATACCGCCGCTGGCCGCCAGATCCAGCGGCAGGCGCCCGTGCAACAGGCCGATCCAGCGCAGCGGCAGTCGCTGGTCGATGGCGCTGCTCAGCTCCAGGTGGGCCACGGTGTCGAGGGTCTCGATGTCGACATCGGGTTGGTAGAAGCGGTTGAACAGCACCAGCCCCGCGGCTCCGGCCTCCGCGCACTGGCGGGCCATGTGGCCGAAGCTCGTGTACCAGGGGCTGAGCTTCACCGCCACCGGCAGGGTTACCGCGGCGCACACCTCCCGCACCACCGCCAGTTGTTCCGCCTCGATCTCGGCGCCACTGCGGAGGCCATCGCTCGGCACGGCGTAGAGATTGAGCTCGATGGCATCGGCGCCGGCCGCCGCCACGGCAGCGGCGGCATCGCGCCAGTGGCCGGGGTGGGTGCCATTGAGGCTGGCGATCACGGGGATCGAGAGGCGTCGGCGCGCCTCACGGATCTCGGCCAGATAGCCATCGAGGCCCAGGTGCACCGGTTCCGTGGCCGGGAGGTAGCTGAGCGCTTCGCCATAGCTCTCGGCGCCCTGCCGTTGGTGGTGCTCCCACTCCTGCCAGTCGCGCTCGATCTGCTCGAGGAACAGCGAGTGCAGCACGATCGCGGCGGCACCATCGCGCTCCAGCTGCTCCAGCCGCGCTGGATCGGAGCTCAGCGGAGCGGCGGCACCCACCACCAGGGGGGAGCTGAGCTCCAGGCCCAGGTAGGTGGTGGCCAGTGGGTTGCTCATGGCTTGGGCCCCTCGCCCGCCAGTCGCTGGTAGAGATCCCAGCGGTGCTCGAGGTCGTGCTGGGCTTCCCGGGCGAGGGCCCGGGCCTGCTCGGGGTGGCTGTAGCGGAGCATGCGGAAGCGGTTCTCGCTGGCCATGGCCTCGGCCAGGGGAAGGCTCGGTGTGCGGGAATCCACCACCAGGGGCGCCAGGCCCTGCCGCTTGCGGCGGGGGTCGTGGCGATACAGCAGCCAGCGGCCGGAGTCCACCGCCTGTTTCTGGTGGGCCATGCCCTTGGCCATGTCGATCCCGTGGGCGATGCAGTGGGAGTAGGCCAGGATCAACGAGGGCCCTGGGAAGGATTCGGCCTCCAGAAAGGCCCGCAGGGTGTGCTCGTCGCGGGCTCCCATCGCCACGCTCGCCACATACACCTCGCCATAGGTCATCGCCATCAGACCCAGGTCTTTCTTGGCGGTGCTCTTGCCGGCGCTGGCGAACTTGGCCACGGCCCCCTTGGGGGTGGACTTCGACATCTGGCCGCCGGTGTTGGAGTACACCTCGGTGTCGAGCACCAGCAGGTTCACGTCGTGGCCTGTGGCGAACAGGTGGTCGATGCCGCCGAAGCCGATGTCGTAGGCCCAGCCGTCGCCTCCCACGATCCAGATGCTGCGCTTCACCAGGTCGTCGGCCAGCTGGAGCAGTTCGCTGGCTGCGGCTGCGGTGGTGCTGGCCGTGCAGGGGGCGGAGGCGAGGTGGGGCTGGAGCTGTTGCCGCAGGGCGGCCACCCGCTGCCGCTGCTCGTGGATCCCGGCCTCATCGCTCTGGTCGGCCTCCAGCAGCCCATCCACCAGGCTCTGGGGCAGGGTGCTGGCGAGCTGGCGCAGCAGCAGTTGGGCCCGGGCCCGGCGCTGGTCGAAGGCCACGCGGAAGCCGAGACCGAATTCGGCGTTGTCTTCAAAGAGGGAGTTGCTCCAGGCGGGACCGCGGCCCTCGGCGTTGGTGCTCCAGGGGGTGGTGGGCAGGTTGCCGCCGTAGATCGAGGAGCAGCCGGTGGCGTTGGCCACCACCATCCGATCGCCGAACAGCTGGCTGGCCAGCTTGAGATACGGCGTTTCGCCGCAGCCGGCGCAGGCCCCGGAGAACTCGAACAGGGGCTGCTGCAGCTGCTGCTGGTTGATGTGGTGCAGGTTCAGCCCGCGCCGCTCCGGGTTGGGCAGGCTGAGGAAGAAGGTCCAGTGGTTGCGGTTCTGCTCCCGCAGCGGCCGCTGGGGCGCCATGTTGATCGCCTTGCGCCGGGGCTCGCGCCGATCCCGGGCCGGACACACCTCCACGCAGAGGCTGCAGCCGGTGCAGTCTTCTCCGGCCACCTGGATGGTGAAGCTCTGGCCCTGCCAGTGATGATCGCGGGCCGCGGCGCTGCGGAAGCCCTCAGGGGCGTCCACGAGGGCCGTTGGCTCCGTCACCTTGGCGCGAATCACGGCGTGGGGGCACACCATCACGCACTTGCCGCACTGCACGCACAGGTCCGGCTCCCACACCGGGATCGCCTCGGCGATGTTGCGCTTCTCCCATCGGGCCGTGCCGGTGGGGAAGGTGCCGTCGCAGGGCAGGGCACTCACCGGCAGGGCATCGGCCCGGCGCTGCAGCTGGGGCAGCACCAGCTCCCGCACGAACGCTGGCGCGTGCTCCAGCTGGGCGGGAGTGGCCAGCGGCTCGGCGGGCGCGGCGGCTGTGGGGTCTGTCCTCAGGGCGCTGGTGGCGCTGGTGGGGGTGATCTCCTGGAGTCCCCCCAGGGCCGCGTCCACCGCCGCGAGGTTGCTGGCCACGATGCGCTCGCCCTTCCTGCCGTAGCTGTGGCTGATGGCCGCGCGGATGGCGGCGAGGGCCGCTGGCATCGGCATCACACCGGCCAGGGCGAAGAAGCACACCTGCATCACCGTGTTGATGGTGCGGCCCAGCCCGTTGGCCTGGGCGATGGCCGAGGCGTTCACGGCGAACACCCGCAGCCCCTTGGCCTGGATCTGACCCCGCACCCGCTCGGGGATCTGAGCCCAGCACTGCTCCGGCGGCCAGGGACTGTTCAGCAGCAGGGTGGCGCCGGGAGCCGCCAGCTCCAGCAGATCGAACTGCTCCAGAAAATCCCAGTGGTGGCAGGCCACCAGCTGGGCCTGGCGGATCAGGTAGGTGGAGCGGATCGGCCGGGGGCCGAAGCGCAGGTGCGACACCGTGACCGAGCCCGATTTCTTCGAGTCGTAGACGAAGTAGCCCTGGGTGTGCAGGCCGGTGCCCTCGCCGATGATCTTGATCGCGTTCTTGTTGGCGCCCACCGTGCCATCGGAGCCGAGGCCGTAGAACACGGCGCGGAACGTCTCCGGCGCCTCGGTGTCGAAGCTGGGATCCACGTCGAGGGAGCGGTGGGTCACGTCGTCGTGGATGCCGACGCTGAAGTGGTTCCTGGGCTGGCTGGCCGCCAGGTTGTCGAACACGGCCTTCACCATCGCCGGGGTGAACTCCTTGGAGGCCAGGCCATAGCGACCCCCCAGCACCCGCGGCAGTGCTCCGGGCCAGTGTTCGGCGATGGCGGCCACCACGTCGAGGTAGAGCGGTTCGCCGCCGCTGCCCGGCTCCTTGCAGCGATCCAGCACGGCGATGGCGCGGGTGCTGGCCGGCAGTGCCACCACCAGCTGCTCGCCGGCCAGGGGGCGATACAGGTGCACCTTGAGTACCCCCACCCGCTCGCCCCTGGCCACCAGGGCCTCCACGGCTTCCGCTGCCGCCCCACAGCCGGAGCCCATCAGCACCAGCACCCGCTCGGCCTCGGGGTGGCCCTGGTAGTTGAACAGCTGGTAATGGCGACCGGTGAGGGCGCCGAAGCGATCCATGGCCCGCTGCAGCAGCTGGGGGGTGGCGTCGTGAAAGCGGTTGGCGGCCTCGCGGGCCTGGAAGCAGAGATCGGGGTTCTGGCTGGTGCCCCGGATCACCGGGTGATCCGGAGAGAGGCCGCGGGCCCTGTGGTCGGCGATCAGCTCGGGGGGGACCAGCTGCCGCAGGGTGGCGTCGTCGATCAGCTCCACCCGCTGGATCTCGTGGGAGGTGCGAAAGCCGTCGAAGACGTGCAGGAACGGCACCCGGCTCTCCAGGGTGGTGGCGTTGGCGATGGCGGCGAAGTCGCCCGCCTCCTGCACTGAGGAGGCAAACAGCAGGGCGCAGCCGGTGCCGCGGGTGGCCATCACATCGGAGTGGTCGCCGAAGATCGAGAGGGCCGAGGTGGCCAGGGCCCGTGAGGCCACGTGAATCACCGCCGCGGTGAGCTCCCCGGCGATCTTGTAGAGGTTCGGGATCATCAACAGCAATCCCTGCGACGCCGTGAAGGTGGTGGTGAGGGCACCCGCCTGCAGGGCCCCGTGCACAACCCCGGCGGCGCCGGCCTCGCTCTGCATCTCCACCACCGCCGGCACGCTGCCCCAGAGGTTGGGGCGTCCCTCGCTGGCCCAGGCATCGGCCCACTCCCCCATCGGCGAAGCGGGGGTGATCGGGTAGATGGCCATCACCTCGTTGAGGCGATAGGCAACCCGCGCCACGGCTTCGTTGCCGTCGATCCAGGCCTGCTGGGTGCTCATGGCTCCTCCTCCAGCACCGTGAGCGCCATCCCCACGTGCACCAGCAGCTGATCGCCCACCCGTGCCTCGGGCACGCAGGCCAGGCTCACCTGGCGCAACACGCCCCCGAAGCTCACATCGCCCATGCGCCAGAGGGGATCGGGGTGTTCGTTGATGCTGACCAGCTCACCCGGGACCGCCAGGCACATGGCTCGCCACCCGTGGGGTTGTTCTGGTTATAGGCAGCGCCGCCGGGCTTGACCGCGATTCACAGCGCCAGCAACTGGCCGATGGGCAGGGCCGCGTCGTTGCAGGGGAGCTGGCGGGGCCAGAGCGGCTCGATGCCCCGCCGCCGCAGGGCGGCGATGCTGCTCTCCAGCAGCAACTGATTCTGGAAGCAGCCGCCACTGAGCACAAAGCGAGACGCCCCCAGCGCCGCGGCCAGATCGCCGATGGCGCTGGCCAGGGCCCGGTGGAAGGCCAGGGCGATGGCGGCGGACGGCACGCCAGCCGAGAGGTCGGCCAGGAGTTGCTCCAGCAGTGGTTGCCAATCCAGCTGCCACGGCTCCGGCCCCTCTGGCGCGCGCAGGGCGATGGCGTAGGCGCCGCTCCACGGAGGCTCGTCCTCGAGATCTACGTCCTCAAGCGCTACGGCCTGAAGCGCAACCGCCTCCAGGGCCAGGGCCGCCTGGGCCTCGTAGCTGCAGCGCTGCTGCAGCCCCAGCAGCGAGGCCACCGCATCGAACAGCCGGCCCACGCTGGAGCACAGCGGGCTCTGCAGCGCCCGACCCAGCGCCACCTCCAGCACGCTGAGCTCCTCCGCCGTGAAGGCCCCAGGTGTGGAGGCTGGCGGCAGCAACGCGGTTCGCTCGCGCCAGTGCTCTCCGAACCCGGCCACCAGCAGCCCCAGGGCGGCGCGGCGCGGTTCCCGCAGCGCCTGCTCGCCGCCTGGCAACCGGAACGGCCGCAGCATCGCCACCCGCTCCCTGGCCCCGCGGCTCACCCGCAGCCCTTCCCCGCCCCAGAGGCTGCCGTCGTCGCCCAGGCCGGAGCCATCCCAGGCCACCCCCAGCTCAGGCCCCTCCAGCCCGTGCTCCGCCAGCACCGCCAGCAGGTGGGCGTGGTGGTGCTGCACGGGCAGGAGCGGGCAGTGCTCCGCCTCGGCCAGGGCCGTGGCCAGCTGGGTTGACGTGTAGCCGGGATGCCGGTCGCAGGCGATCCACGCCGGGCTGATGCCATGGCGCTCGCGCCATTGCGCCTGGGTGCGGCGCAGGTGCTGCTCCGCCGCCGTGCTGCCCAGATCGCCCAGGTCGGGGCTGAGCAGCGCCTGCTCCCCCAGGCCCAGCGCGAAGCTTCCCTTCACCTGGGCTCCGAGGGCCAGCCCCGGTGATGTTGTGGCGGCAGCTGGCTGGGGCAGGGCCACGGAGCAGGGGGCGTGGCCTCGCCCCAGCCGCAGCAGCAGCGGCCGGCCGGCGGCCACCCGCACCACGCTGTCGTCGATCCGGTTCACGATCGCCAGGCCGTGGCTCACCACCCCATCCGCCAGGGCCGCCAGGATGGCGCCGCCTGCCGAGGCATCGGCGCAGAGCGGTTCGCCGGAGCGGTTGGCGCTGGTGGCCACCACCACCCCGCCGAAGGCCTCCAGCAGCAGGTGGTGCACACCGCTGGTGGGACGCATCACCCCGAGCCAGGGGCTGTGGCCAGCCACCTCGGGGCTCACCTCGCCGTCCGCCGCCGGGGATCGGCGGCGCAGCAGCAGGATCGGCGCCACGCTGGAGTTGAACGCCTCGGCCTCGGGGCCGGAGAGCTGGCAGTGCCGCTCCACCCAGGGCCGCGGGGCCATCAGCGCCAGGGGCTTCTCCGGCCGGCCCTTGCGTCGCCGCAGTTCGGCCACCGCCGGGCCGTTGCGGGCATCCACCAGCAGCTGGAAGCCGCCCATCCCCTGCAGCGCCACGATCTGGCCTTGCCGCAGGGCCGCGGCCGCGGCGGTGAGTGCGGCGGCATCGGCGCTGAGCCCGCTGTCCTCGGCTGCACCCGTGGGCTGCCAGCGCAGCCGGGGCCCGCACTGGGGGCAGCTGATGGTCTGGGCATGGAAGCGCCGATCCGCCGGGTCGGCGTACTCCTGCTGGCAGAGGGCGCAGAGGGGAAAGGCCGCCAGGCTGGTGTGGCCGCGCTCAAAGGGCAGCCGCTCCACCACGCTGTAGCGGGGGCCGCAGTGGGTGCAGCTGATCAGCGGGTAGCCGTAGCGGCGGTTGCTGGGATCCCCGAGTTCCGCCAGGCAATCGGGGCAGGTGGCCAGATCGGGCGTGATCAGCGCCGTGGCGGCCCGGCTGGTGCCCGCCGGTGCGGCCGTGGCCGCGGCGATGCGGAACCCCGGGGGCTCGCCCCGCGCCGCGCCCCACCGGCTCTCGATCCGATCGATGCGGCTGCGCGCCGGCGGTTGCCGCTGCAGGGCTTCGAGGAAGGCGATGAGCTGGGGCTGCGGCCCCTCCACAACCAGCTCCACGCCCCGGTGGTCGTTGCGCACCCAGCCCCGCAGCTGCAACCCATGGGCCAGACGATGCACGTGGGGCCGAAAGCCCACCCCCTGCACCAGCCCCTGGATCCGCAGCCGCAGCCGCCGCTCAGGGGTGAGGCCCATGGGGTTCCGCCACCGGCAGGTGCTGGCTCAGCCAGTCCACCACGGCCTCCAGGCCAGATCCGGTGCGGGCCGAGAGCTCGAACACCCGGGCCTGGGGGGCGATGGACCTGAGGTTGGCCAGGGCCTCCTGCCGCTGAAAGCCAACGGCATCGGCCAGGTCGCTCTTGTTGATCACCACCGCATCGGCCGATTGGAACAGGGCGGGGTATTTGAGCGGCTTGTCCTCGCCCTCCGTCACCGAGAGCATCGCCAGCCGCAGCTGTTCCCCCAGATCGAAGGCCGTGGGGCACACCAGATTGCCCACGTTCTCGATCACCAGCAGGTTCATGCCGCTGATGTCGAGCTGGGCGAAGGCCGCGTCCACCTGGTTGGCCTCCAGATGGCAGAGGTCGCCGGTGCGGATCTGCAGGGCCCGGGCCCCGGCGGCCTGCAGCCGGCGGGCATCGTTGTCGGTGGCCAGGTCGCCCACGATCACGCCCACGGGCCGCTGGGGCCAGTGGCGGGCCAGCTGCTCCAGCAGGGCGGTTTTGCCCGAGCCCGGTGCCGAGAGCAGATTCACCGCCAGCAGGCCGTGGTGGTGGAAGTGGGCGCGGTTGTGTTCGGCCTGGTGGTTGTTGCGCGACAGCAGGCTCTGGTGCAGCGTGAGCAGCTGGTGGGGCCTCTCGCAGCCGCAGATTCCGCACATCTACGACACCTCCAGCTCCACCAGTTCCAGCTCCCGCCCCCGCAGCACCCGGCTCGAGAGGGCACCGCAGCGGGGGCAGGCGTGAATCACGTCCGATGGGGCGAATTCCTGCTGGCAGTCTGCGCAGAAACAGAGCGTTGGAACCAGATCGAGCTCCAACCTTGATGTAGCGGTCTGAACGCCATCGCCGGGTGCGCCGTGGGCCATCACCACCTCGAAGGCCAGGCGCAGGGCCTCCGCATCCACGCCCGACAGGCGGCCGATCCGCAACCGCAGCCGATGAATGTGCGTGGCTCCCTGGCGCCTGGCGGCCTCCTCCGCCAGGTGGCGCAGTTCCGCCATCAGTGCCAGCTCATGCATGGCTGTGCTCCGGCTGGGCCCAGTGGCGCAGCACGGCCAGGGCCTGCTCCATGACCCGGGTGGCGGCCGGGGAGAGCCGATCGCCGATCGTGAGCTCGTGCACCGGAAGCAGCAGCTGCCACGCCGTTGGCTGGCCGCCATAGAGCTGCTGGCTGAGCTCCAGCAGCTGCCGGGGTGTGAGCTGATGGCTGAAGGGCTGGCTGCCGGCCTGGTCACCCAGGCGCTGCAGGGCCAGGGGCGCGATCGCCTCGGTTGCCGGAGCCAGCGCCGCATCCACGAACACCACCCCCTCGGCCTCGGCGATCAGGGGTGCCAGCTCGGGCGTGAGCTGGTGCACCGCCTCCACCCGCAGTCCGGGCAGATCCAGGCTGCCCAGGGCCATGGCCAGGTGCCAGCCAACGCCATCGTCGCTGCGCAGGGTGTTGCCGCAGCCGATCACCAGGCGCTGCTTCATCCCCGCACACGCTCCTGCAGCAGCTCGCCATCGGGGCCGATCAGCTGGAGGTGGAGCGGCATCTGACCGGCCGCGTGGGTGGAGCACGACAGGCACGGATCGAAGCAGCGGATGCCCGCCTCCACCCGGTTCAGCATCGCCTCGCTCAGGTTGCCATCGGCGAGGTAGTGGCGAGCGATCTGGGTGATCGTGCGGTTCATGGTGCTGTTGTTCTGGCCGGTGGCGATGATCAGGTTCACCTTCTCGATCAGGCCGTTGGCATCCACCCGGTAGTGGTGGAACAGGGTGCCGCGGGGCGCCTCACTCACGCCCACGGCGTCATGACAGTTCACCCCGGCCCGGGCCCGCACATGGGTGGCGGTGATCTCGGGATCGTCGAGCAGGCGCTCCATCTGCTCCAGGCAGGCCAGGATCTCGATCAGGCGAGCCAGGTGATAGAGAAACGAGGTACACACCACCCGCCCGCCCCGCTGGCGCAGTTCCAGCAGCTCCCGATCGGCCCGCTCGCTGCCGATGCGCTCGCAGAGGTTCAGCCGCGCTAGGGGCCCCACGCGGTAGCTGCCGGCCTCGGGGCCGAGGCTTTTCACATAGGGGAACTTGAGGTAGCTCCAGGGCTCCACCGCTTCCGCCAGGAAGGAGGCGTAGTCGTCTTCCTGGAGGCCATCGGCCACCAGGGTGCCATCGCTGGCCATCACCCGGATGCCGCGGCCGCCGTAGTGCTCCCACGTGCCATCGGCTCCCACCAGGCCCAGAAACAGCGAGGGAAAGTCGCCGAACACCTGCAGTTCCTCGCGCAGCTGGGTGTCGAGCAGGTGTTTGAACAGTTCCAGCCCCCGCTGGGCGATGGCGAAGGCCTCCGGCAGGCCGGCTCGGATCTGGTCGCGCTGTTCCGCGCTCAGGGGGCTGCGCACCCCTCCCGGCACCGCCCAGGCGGCATGGATCTTGCGGCCCCCCAGGGCCTCGATCACCCCCTGGCCGAACTGGCGCAGGCGGATGCCGGCGCGGGCCAGGTCGGGGTCGGCCGCAATCAGGCCGAACACGTTGCGCTGGGCTGGATCGCTGTCCCAGCCCAGCAGGAAATCGGGGCTGCTGAGGTGAAAGAACGAGAGGGCATGGCTCTGGGTGAGCTGGGCCAGGTTCATCAGCCGCCGCAGCTTCTCGGCCGCTGGTGGGATGGCCACCGCCAGGATCTTGTCGCCGGTCTTGGCGGCCGCCAGCAGGTGGCTCACGGGGCAGATGCCGCAGATCCGCGCCGTGATCGCCGCCATCTCGGTGAAGGGGCGCCCCTCGCAGAACGTCTCGAAGCCGCGGTACTCCACCACGTGGAACCGGGCCGTCTCCACGGCGCCCGCCTCGTCGAGGTGGATCGAGATCTTGGCGTGGCCCTCGATGCGGGTCACCGGGTCGATTGTGATCGTGCGGCGGGTGGGGTCGGGGGTCATGGCGGGTGTGTGGTCAACCGAAGCGGATCAGCTCAGGGCCGCTCAGTTCGGGCCACCCGCCCCGCAGCAGCGGTTCGAGGGCCGTGCGGATGCGGTTGGCGGAGGGCGGGCAGCCCGGCAGGTAGAGATCCACCGGCACCACCTCATGCACGGGCAGCACCTGATCCAGCAGCTCGGGCACGATGCCGGGTGCATGGGGCCGTTGGCCGCTGCCGTCGGCCAGTTCGAGATAGGCGCGCCGAAGCACCGGATCGGCGCCTTGCAGCATGTTGCGCATGCCCGGGATGTTGGCGGTCACGGCGCAGTCGCCGAACGACACCAGCACCGTGCTGTTGGCGCGCACCCGCTGGATCAGCTCCAGGTTGTCGGTGTTGGCGACGCCCCCTTCCACCAGGCAGATATCCACCCCTTCGGGGAAGGTCTTGGTGTCGCTGGCGACGGGCGAGTAGACGATCTCCGCCAGCTCGGCGAGCTCGATCAACCACTCGTCGAGATCCAGGAACGACATGTGGCAGCCGGAGCAGCCCGCCAGCCACACCGTGGCCAGTCGCTTGCGGGGAGTCATGGGTTCCATTGCCGGTGATGGCGGGCGTGCACCAGGGCCTGCAGCCGGCCGGGGTCGCTGTGCTTTTCCTCGGTGGTGTCGCCCTTGTGGAACAGGGCTCCGGTGGGACACACCTCCACACACTTGCCGCAGTGGGTGCAGGCGTCCACCGCACCCCAGGGTTCATTGAGCCCGGAGATGATCCGGCAGTTCTCCCCGCGCCAGCCCACATCCCACACGTGGGCGCCCTCCACTTCGTCGCACACCCGCACGCAGCGGGTGCAGAGCACGCAGCGGTTGTGATCCAGCCCGAACAGCGGGTGGGAGAGATCCACGTGGCGATCGGGGAAGCGGTAGGGCAGGCGGCTGTGGTCCATGCCCACCTCCACCGCCAGGTCCTGCAGCTCGCAGTGGCCATTGGCCACACAGATGGCACACACGTGGTTGCCCTCGGTGAACAGCAGCTCGATCACCGTGCGGCGGATCTCCTGCAGGCGCGGTGTGGCGGTGTGCACCTGCATCCCCTCCTGCACGGGGGTGATGCAGGCGGGCAGCAGTTTTTCGCTGCCACTCACCTCCACCAGGCACATCCGACAGGCCGCCACCGGCGACAACCCCTCCAGGAAACAGAGGGTGGGGATGGTGATGCCCGCATCCCGCGCCGCCTGCAGCAGGGTGGAGCCTGTCTCGATCGCCACATCGCGCTCGTCGATGCGCAGGGTGCACACGCTCATGGTGTGGCCTCCGGCGAAAGCAGGGCCAGGTAGTCGCCGCGGAAGTGGCGCAGGGTGCAGAGCACGGGCTTGGGGGCGCTCTGGCCCAGGCCGCAGAGGCTGGTGTCCCTCACCATGTGGCAGAGGCTCTCCAGCTGCTCGAGATCCGCCGGGGCGGCCCGCCGTTCCAGGATCTTGCGCAGCAGGTTGTCGAGCTGCACGGTGCCGGCGCGGCAGGGAACGCACTTGCCACACGACTCCTCCCGGCTGAAGGCGATGAAGAAGCGGGCGATGTCCACCATGTTGGTGGTGTCGTCCATCACCACCATGCCGCCGGAGCCCATGATTGTGCCGAGGGCCTGCAGGCTCTCGTAGTTCACGGGCGTGTCGAGTTGGTGGGCCGGAACGCAGCCTCCTGATGGCCCGCCGGTCTGCACGGCCTTGATGCTCCGGCCCTGCGGGGCTCCGCCGCCCATCGTTTCCACGATCGTGCGCAGGCTGGTGTCCATCGGCACCTCGATCACCCCCGTGCGCATCACATCGCCGGTGAGGGAGAACACCTTGGTGCCGCTCCCGTAGGCCTCCACGCCGAGGCGCAGCAGGGCCGGCACGTTGGCGAAGGTTTCCACGTTGTTGATCAGGGTCGGCAGGCCGAACACACCCTGTTCCGCCGGGTAGGGAGGCCTTGGCCGCGGCATGCCGCGCTTCCCCTCGATCGACTGGATCAGGGCGGTTTCCTCCCCGCACACAAAGGCGCCGGCACCCACCCGCAACGCGATCTCGAAGTTGAAACGGCTCCCGGCGATGGCGGTGCCAAGCCAACCCTGCCGCTCGGCCTGGTTGATGGCCCTGCGCAGCCGGGCAATGGCCAGGGGGTATTCCGCCCGCACGTAGATGAAGCCGCGGCTGGCCCCCACCGCGTGGGCCGCGATCGCCATGCCCTCCAGCAGCGTGTGCGGATCGCCCTCCAGCACGGTGCGATCCATGAAGGCGCCGGGATCGCCCTCGTCGGCGTTGCACACCACCACCTTCTCGTGGCCCGGCATCTTGGCCACGGTGGCCCACTTGAGCCCGGTGGGATAGCCGGCGCCGCCACGGCCCCGCAGGCCGCTGCGCCGCACCAGCTCGATCACGGTGGCGGGATCATCCGCCTCGAGTACGCGCAGCAGTTGCTGGTAAGCCCCGGCGGCCAGGGCCTCGTCGAGCGATTCCGGATCGATGCGGCCGCAGTGCTCCAGCACCAGCCGGCGCTGCAGCCGGAAGAAGGGGTGGTTGCGGTCCAGCGCCTGGCCGGCGGGCGGCTGCCAGGGCGCGGAGGCGCCAGCGGTTTCGCTGGCGGCCTGGAGGCTGCTGGCCAGGGCCGCCAGCGCGGTGGGGTCGCTGGCCGGCAGGTTGCCGAACAAGCGCCGCTCGGGGTGGCCGGCGCCGCTGCCGGTTTCCACCTCCAGCAGCGGCCCCTCGCTGCAGGGACCCAGGCAGCCCACCCCTTTCACCACGGCGGAGCTTCCCGCCGCCGCCGCCAGGGCTTGCCGCAGTTCCTCGCCGCCGCGGCTGCGGCAACTGGCGGCGGTGCACACCCGCAGGCAGAGGCTCATGGCTCCAGCCTCCTGAGGCCCGCCAGCAGCGACGTGCCGGTCTGCTGATTCCACACCTCGCCGTCCACCACCACCAGGGGGGCGCCGCTGCAGGTGCCCACGCAGCGCACGCTGCCGAGCTCGATGCCGCGCTCCGCCAGGGGTTCCCCAGCCAGCACGGCCTGCAGGGCCTCAGCCCCCTTCACGTGGCAGGCGGTGCCGGTGCACACCAGGCAGCTGTGGCGCAGGGGCGGCGTGAAGCGAAACAGGTGGTAGAAGCTCGCCGTGCCCTGCACGCGGCTGAACGGCAGGCGCAGCTCCCGGGCAACGTGGCGGAGCAACGGCTCGCCCAGGTAGCCGTAGAGCTCCTGGGCTCGGTTGAGCACCTCGATCAGGCCATCGGCCTGCCGTCCGTGGCGCTGCAGCACCGGCTCGAGATCGGCATAGCTCTCAGGCATGGCGCTTCCCAGCCCGGTTTCCTCAAGATAGGCAGCCTCGGCGGAGATGACCACGCGGCGCTTGCCGTCCTGCTTGGCGAGGTACATGGCGCGATCGGCGCGCTGGATCAGCAGCTCCAGGCTGGCGGGGGAACTGGTGAACCCCGTCCCGCTCGGCGGCTTGCCCGGCTCCACCCCATCGAGCACCACCCCCACGCTGGCGCCGATGCGCACCACCAGATCCCCCAGCTGGAACGGCTGTCCGAGGCCATCGCTGAGGCGTTGGGCCAGGGTTCGCGCCAGCTCCGGCTCGTGGCAGCCGCGGAACACGGCGATGAACTCATCGCCCCCCATGCGCCCCACCCAGTCGCCCTCGCGCAGGTAGCCCCGCAGTCGCCGGGCCACCGCCATCAGCAACTGATCGCCGGTGCTGTGGCCGTAGATGTCGTTCACCGGCTTGAAATCGTCGAGGTCGATCATGCAGATCGTCAGGGCGGCGGCGGCACGCAGGGCTGGATCCTGCAGGGTCTGCTGGAGCTGGCGCTCGATGCCGCGGCGGTTCCAGACCCCGGTGAGGGCATCGGTGAGGGCGAAGTGCTCCAGGGCCTCCTTCTCCCGCTGGAGCTGCTGCTCCCGCTGCCGGGCCTGGTGGCGCACCTGGCGGTAGCCCGTGGCCAGCAAGGTGCTGATCAGGCCCGCCGCGAGAAGGCCCAGCACCAGATATTGCTGAGCCAGAAGGGTGAGCACCGCATCGGTGTTCGACGACCAGGTGCGCAGCCGCAGCCAGCCCACCGGCAGCCCGGCCTCGATCGGGCTCCAGCGGGTGGTGAGCCCAGCGCTGGTGCTGGGGAGCTCGCTGGCGGGGCTGGGCGGACGGAGTTGCCGAGGGGCGAACACCAGCTCGGGGGGCTCGGCGGGGCGGCGGCGTTGCAGGTGCACGAGCACCTTGCCGCCGCTGTCGGTGACCAGCGCGGAGGCCAGGGTTTCATCGGCCATCGCCTGCTCCAGGCGGGATTCCATGCCGGCGTAGTCCTGGACCACCAGCTGATCCGCCAGTCCCACCGCCAGGCCGCGGGCCAGGGCGGCGCGGCCGCGATCCTGGGCCTGCTCGATCAGCCGGCGCGACTGTTGATAGGAGGTCCAGCCCAGCAGGCCCCCGGCGGCCAGCCCGAGGCTCACCAGCAGCACCAGCGGCTGCGCCATGCCCCAGCGCCGCAGGGATGGCCCCTCAGTCACCGTCCAGCACCACAAAGCGCTCCAGCCCCAGCTGGCTCAGGGGGGCGTAGTCGCGGCCCTGGTTGGCTTGCACGGGATGGGGCATCTGCACGGCGGCCAGCTGTTGGCGTCCCTGGGGGCTCGCGCCCAGCTGCAGGAAGCCCGTTTGCACCTGTTGCTGGATCGCCAGCGGCACCCGCCTGGAAGCGGAGAACGGATGGGCGGGGAAGGGGGGCGTTGTCCAGAGCACCCGCAGTTGGCGTCGCACCTCCGGCCGCTCGCGGTTCCAGGTGTTGTTCACGCCGCCGCCGGCCTGGCTGCTGCCGAGCACCACCGAGCGATACACATTGGAGTGGGTGCGCACGTAACGGGGCGTGATCGCGATGCCATCGCGGGCCAGCAGTGCCCGCGGCAGCAGCGAGGCGGCGAAGGCATTGGGCGCCGGGAAGGCCACCACGGACCCCTGCAGATCACTGAGCCGGTGGATGGCGCTGTCCTGCCGCACCACCAGCTGACCCACCAGGGGCTGGCGATCGCGCACCAGCGGCACGAAGCCCTGCCACCGGTGGGCCAGCACCTGGTGGTAGGGGTTGAGGAAGGCGAAATCCAGGGCCCCGCTGCGCAGCTGCTGCTCGAACACGGGGATCGATGGAGCTACCACCAGCTCAAAGCACTGGCCGGTGCGTTGGCCCACCTGGGTGAGCAGCGGCTGCCAGCTCGACACGATCTGCCGCGGCGGCAGCTGGGGCACCACCCCCACGCGCCATGGGCGCCCGCCGGGCTTGCCCACGCAGCTGGCTGCGGCCGGCGGATTGAAGGCCAGCAGCGGACCGGTCAGCAGCAGCGCCAGCCACCAGCGGCGAGCGGGAGCAGCCAAGGCAGGAGATCCAGCAGACGTCTTCATCCTGGCCCTGGCTGGCCGCCGGTTACCAGGGCGAGACGCGATCGTGCCTTTTTTGCACCTGCCGCGTCCGCTCCTCGGGCTGTGGGCGGTGCGGGTGTCGGGCGCCAGGATGAACTCGAATCGCAGCCCCGAGGAGTTGGCCATGCGGGCCCACGGGCTGCTTCGAACCTCCCGCCGGGTGGGAGCTCTGGCGCTGGCCATCGCGCTGATCCATCTCCTGGATCTGCAGCTGCCCCGCAACGCGCCGTTGCTCGGTTTCTATTTGGTGCCCGTGCTGCTGGCGGCCACGTTCGCCAGCCCGCGCCAGGTGGCGCTGCTCAGCGCCACCTGGCGCTCGGGGTGGCCAGCGGCCTGCAGCTGCAGCTGTTCAGCCATCCCGACTACGTGGTGCGGCTGCTGGCGCTGGTGGGCATTTCCGGCTTCACCCTGCGGCTCACCCAGGAGCGGCAGCAGCAGGAGCGCCAGCTGGCTCTGGCCAGCAGCCAGTTGGAGGCCACCCTCCAGGCTCTGCCCGATCTGATGTTCGAGCTGGATCGCCAGGGCTGCTTTCTGCGGGTCCAGGCGCTGCAGCCCGAGCTGCTGCTGCTGGCGCCCGAGCAGATGATCGGCCGGCCCCTGCAGGCGGTGCTGCCGCCGGAGGCGGCCGGCGCGTGTCTGGCGGCCCTGGCGGAGGTGGAGCGCCAGGGCATGAGCCTGGGGCATCAGATTCTGCTGCCGCTGCCTGGGGGGGAGCGCTGGTTCGAGCTCTCCGTGGCCCGCAAGCGGCCGGTGGGCGGAGAGGAGTGCAGCTTCGTGGTGCTCTCGCGCGATGTGCAGAGCCGCAAGCAGGCGGAGGTGGCTCTGCAGCGGCAGACCCGTTTCTATGCCGTGCTCAGCCGCTGCACCCGGGCGATTGCCTCCAGCACGAGCCGCCGGCAGTTGTTCGAGAACATCTGCCGGGAGGCGGTGGCCACGGGCGACCTCAAGATGGCCTGGGTGGGACTGGTGAACCCTGAAACCCAGCTGGTGGAGCCCGTGGCGACAGCTGGCGAGGGCTCGGCCTATCTGCAGGGCATCGAGATCTCCAGCCGGGCCGACAGTCCCTTTGGCCAAGGGCCCACGGGACGCTCCATCCGCGAGGCCCGGCCTTTCTGGTGCCAGGACTTTCTCCACGATCCGCTCACCCAGCCCTGGCATGAGCGGGGTCAGCGCTTCCAGTTGGGGGCATCCGCCTCGCTGCCCCTGCGCTGCGAAGGCCAGGTGGTGGGGGCCCTCACGCTCTACGCCGGCATGGCCGGGGCCTTCAGCGAAGAGATCCAGACCCTGCTGCTCGACATGGTGGTGGATCTGGATCTGGCCCTCGATCGCTTCGCCCGCGAGGTTCACAGCCAGCAGGTGCAGGAGGCACTGCTGCGCAGTGAGCGCAACTATCGCGAACTCACGGAAACCATTCACGACGTGATCTGGCGCATCGACGCCCAGACCCTCACCTATCTCTACGTGAGCCCAGCGGTGCAGCGGTTGCTGGGTTACGCGCCCGCCGAGCTGGTCGGCCAGCCCCTGGGCCACATCCTCAGCGCCGAGAGTGGCCCCTGGGCCGAGTGCCTGCGGGAGCTGTACGACGCCGGGCCGCCGCAGGAAGACCAGGCTCCGAACTACAGGCTCGACGAACTCCAACACCTGCATCGCAACGGCATGGCGGTGTGGAGCGAGGTGACCACGACCCTGGTGCGCAACAGCACCAGCGGCGCGATGGAGTTCCACTGCGTCAGCCGTGACATCACCGCCCGCCGTCAGGCCGAATCCCAGTTGGAGTGGCTGGCTTACTACGACCGGCTCACCGAGCTGCCCAACCGCACCCTGATCCACAAGCTGATCGCCCAGGTCATCGCCGCAGCCAGGCGTGAGAGCGAACCGGTGGCCCTGCTGCTGCTGGGCCTGGATCGCTTCAAGACCATCAACGATTCGATCGGCTACGCCACCGGCGACGCGATCCTGCAGGAGGTGGCCCACAGACTGAAACAGCAGCTGCGGGACACCGACCTGATCAGCCGCATCGGCAGCGATGAATTCCTGGTGGTGCTGCCTGGGGCCGGAAGTACCGCGGCGGCGCAGCTCTGCGAGCGGCTGCAGGAGGCGATCCGGATCCCCTTCTGCTTGAACCAACAGACGATCAGTCTCACCACCAGCATCGGTGTGGCCCTTTATCCGCTCGATGGCATCGACCAGGAGGCCCTGGTGCGCAAGGCCGATACCGCGATGTCGCAGGCCAAGCGCGATGGTCGGAATCGCTTTCATTTCTTCACCGCCAGCCTCGAACGGCAGGTGGTGCGGATGGTGGAGCTGGCCAATGCCCTGCACAGTGCCCTCGAGCGCCAGGAGCTGCGGTTGCTGTATCAGCCCCAGATCGATGCCCGCAGCGGCCAGGTACTGGGAGCCGAGGCCCTGCTGCGCTGGCAGCACGGGGTCTTTGGCGCTGTGGCGCCGGCGGAGTTCATCCCCGTTGCCGAAACCACCGGCCAGATCCTCCCCATTGGCGAGTGGGTGCTGCAGGAGGCGATCCAGCAGTTGCGCCGCTGGCAGGACCAGGGGCTGAGGTTGCGCCAGATCGCCGTGAACCTTTCAGCCGTGCAGTTCCGTCAGCAGGACCTGGCGGAACGGGTGATTGCGTCCCTGCGTCAGGCCGGCCTGGAGAACCAGCGGCTGGAGCTGGAGCTCACCGAATCGGTGACGATGGACAACCCCGAGGCGGCGATTGAGGCCATGGCCCGCTTCTCTGATGCCGGTATCCAGCTCTCGATCGACGATTTCGGTACCGGCTATTCCTCCCTGAGCTATCTGAAGCGTCTGCGGGTGAATAAACTCAAGATTGATGCCTCATTTGTGCGCGATCTCGCCACGAGCACTCACGATCAATCGATCGTGAGTGCCATCATCAATCTGGCCCGTGGGCTCAAGATCCGCACCATTGCCGAGGGGGTTGAAACTGAGGCCCAGCTGGCTCTGCTGCAGCAGTTGGGTTGCGATGAAATCCAGGGCTATTGGTACGCCAGGCCCCTGGATGCCGCAGAGTTCGAGCGTTTCTCCCGCCGGCAGGACTCCATCGCTGGCCTCAATCCAGCACCGCCGTCCGATCCTGGGGACTGATCACGAACGCTTCCGTTCATCGATCAAGGTGTGTCCAGCGGGGCAATCACCGTAGACCTGAGCGGTTAAGCCAGCACCGGATCCCAGTCCTGGGGCCCGATCACGAACAGCACGTCGTCCGCCTGCAGCACCAGGTCGCCGCGGGGGTTGGCCAGGGTCTGGCCGGCGCGCTGCACGGCCAGCACGGTGACGCCGTGGTCCTCGCGCAGGCGGCTCTGGGCGATGTTGCGCCCCACCAGCAGGTTGCCGGCCCGCAGATGCAGGCTGTGGGTGGCCATCTGGGGCAGCACCACCCGCAGATCGGTGACGCGGGTGGCCTCGGGGGCCAGGCTGCGGGCCATGCGGCGCCACTCCCCGCGCACGTCGCCGATCAGCCGTTTGATCGATTCCCTCGGCACCAGCATCCGGGCCAGCACCCGTGAGAACACCTCGATCGACACTTCCAGTTCATCGGCGATCACCTCATCGGCGCCCAGCTGCAGCAGGGGCTCCACCTCCCGCAGGTAGCGGCTGCGCACCAGGATGTAGGCATCGGCGGCGAGGCGCCGTGCCAGCTCCACGATGCGGCGGGTGGCGCCGGGATCGTCGATCACCACCACGATCGCCCGGGCCCTGTTGGCGTGCACCAGGTTCAGGATCGCCGGCTGGCTGGCATCGCCGAAATGGATGGGTTCCCCCTGGCTGCGCGCCTGTTTCACCCGGGCGGCATTGAGTTCCACCACCGCATAGGGCACGTTGCTGCGGCGACAGCTGCGGGCCAGGTTGCTGCCGGTGACGCCAAAGCCAACGATCAGCACGTGCTGATCACAGGGGCTGATGGCCTCCTCCTCGGGGAGGGCGGGTCTGGGCTCCTGCCATCGGCCCATCCCCAGCGAGGCAACCAGCTGGGTGAGCCGGGGCGCGGCCCCGATCAAGAGCGGTGTTGCCAACATGCTCATCACGGCAACGGCCAGCACGCTCTGAAAGATCTCCGGTCCCAGCAGCCCCGCGCTCACTCCCGCCTTGGTGGCCACCAGCGAAAACTCGCCCACCTGGCTCAGGGCCAGACCCGAGAACACGGCCTGGCGCAAGGGCATGCCCACCGCCAGGGAGGCGGCGCCGGCCACCAGTGGTTTGGCCACCAGCACAGCCAGGGTTAGCAACCCGATCGCCAGCAGATGATCCAGCAGGTAGGGGAGGTTCAACAACATGCCGATGGAGATGAAGAACAGGCTCATCAGCACATCGCGGAAGGGCAACATCACGGCCACGGCCTGATGGGAATACTCCGATTCCGAGAGAATGAAACCCGCCAGAAACGCCCCCAGGGCCAGCGACAAGCCAAGCGACTGGGTGAGCACGGCGATGCCGACACACAGCATGAACACCCCCAGCAGGAAGGCCTCCGAGCTCCGGGTACGGGTGATCTGTTCCAGCACCCAGGGCACGAACCAGCGGTAGGCGCTGAAACCCATCGCACCCACCAGCAGCACCTTGAGCAGAAGGGTTGCGATGGCCATCAGGCCGCTCGTGCTGCCACTGGTCTGGCCCAGGCCAGCGGCGCCCGCGAGCAGTGGCGCCGTGAGCATCACCGGCACCACGCCAACGTCCTGATAGATCAGGATCGAGAGGATCGAGCGGCCATGGGGCGTTTCCAGTTCGCCGCGATCCTGCAGCAGCCGCAGCACGATGGCCGTACTGGACAGCGCCACCACGAAGCCCAGGTACAGGCTCTGCTGCGGCATCAACCCCAGGGGCAGCAAGGCCAGCGTGACCACTGCTGCCGTGCCGAAAAACTGAGCACTGCCCCCCACCCCGAAGAAGCGCCGCAACCGCTCCAGATCCGCGATTGAGATCTCGAGCCCGATCACGAACAGCAGCAGCACCACCCCGATCTCGGACAACAGTTCGAGTTCATGGGCGTTGCGCACCAGGCCCAGCGCATGGGGGCCAGCCATCACCCCCGCCAGCAGCAGGCCAATGGCTGAGGGCAAGCGCAGCCGGTGGCACACCACCGCCGCCAGCACGGAGAGGGCAAAGATCACCACCAGGTCAAGCAGCAGGCTCTGCATGGCGGGGCGGTGGTGGTACTGGCCCGAAACTACCGCCAGCCAGCCAGCCAGCCAGTCACCGCCGACCCGCTGGCTGGGGCAGAGAGGGTGATCCTGCCGCCAGGTAATAGGTGAGAGCGCGCAACTTTTTCCCTTCGGCGCAAAGTTCGTGCCAAAGATAGTCAACTTGCAGTAGTTAATCGGCGTGAACTGAGGTGGGTCTGCGAGAATCAAAAGCTATGGCCGCTGATTCGCGATGCCAGGCACGAGTCTTTTTCCGATGCTCAGATGGATCGTGCTGGCACAGAGCCAGCGTTGCGAAAACCGCGAAGGATCTCCATCACCCTCGCTGATGGGGTGTATCGCCGTCTTGTGGAACGCAGTGAGTTTGAGGGGCGTTCTCTCTCCAGCCTTGCCTCTTTTCTTCTGGAAGCTGCCTTGAACCCCTAGCTGTCTGGTCTGGCGGCGTGCACGGGGATTGCCTGGCTAATGTTGTTCGACAAACGGCTTGGCCATGGCCCATCCGTCCCCGGTTCAATCGTCCCCGGTTCATCGGCCACAGGTTCTGTTCCTGTCCCATGGGGGTGGCCCACTGCCTCTGCTTGGCGATGCCGGGCACCAGGAGATGGTCAACTGCCTGGGCGCGATTGCTCCAAGGCTGAGGCGTCCATCGGCGATCGTCGTGGTCAGCGCGCACTGGGAAGAGGATGCGCCAACGCTGACGTCTGGCGAACATCCAGATCTGATTTACGACTACTTTGGTTTTCCAGAAGCTGCGTATCAGATCCGCTATCCCTGCCCTGGAGATCCAGCCCTGGCAGTCCGGATGGGGGTGTTACTCCATGGGGGGCCTGGCTCCGCCAGGCTCGACCCACAGCGGGGATTTGATCATGGTCTGTTCGTGCCCTTGAAACTGCTGTTTCCGGATGCAGGCATCCCCTGTGTTCAGCTCTCGCTTCTGAACAGTCTCAGCCCAGGCGAACACCTCGCTATGGGCCGGCAGTTGCGTGGCCTGAACCAGGAGAATCTGCTGGTGATTGGCTCGGGTTTCACATTTCACAATATCCGAGAGTTCTTTCGATCAGCAACCAGTGAAACCCAGGCCATGAACGAGGCGTTTGAGACTTGGCTGGTGGAGACCTGCTCCAGCGCGAGCATCAGTGAAACAGAGCGCGAGCAACGGTTGCTGCACTGGGAGCAGGCTCCCCATGCCCGCTATTGCCATCCCAGGGAGGAGCATCTGTTGCCTTTGCATGTCTGCTATGGGCTGGCGCAGGAGCGCTGCAACGAGGTGTTTGAGCTCCACATCCTGAACAGGAAAACCAGCATGTTTCTCTGGCAGTGATGGTGAGTGCTCCCGCAGGCCTGCAAGCCGGGCCCGCATGCTTGTTCAAGCGGCATCAGCGGTTCGGGAGTGGGCATTGGCGCCCGAACTGCTGCCGCAGGGCATCGGCCTGGCGGGCCAGCTCCGCTCCCTCCTGGGTGTAGTAGATGAATCCGCTCTCACTGCGGTAGAGGGCCGCTCTGGTGCGGCGCAGCTGGGCTTCAGCCTGCTGGCGGCAGTGGATGTAGGCCGAGATGTCGAGCTCCTGTGCATGGCCCTGCTCCGCTTGGGCCTCCACTCCTGGACAGAGGCGGCGCCGGATGGTGTGGATCAGAGCGACCTCGGCCTGCATGGCCTTGGCTGCGAGCTGATCCCGCTGCTCCCGCAGGGCCTGGCAGTTGGCGGAGGCCAGGGCCGGTGCCTGCTGCAGCAAGCCCAGCAGCAGCAGCGTTCCACGTACAACGGTGTTCATCTTGATGCGGGTGTGATGCGGTGGGTCTGCCGAATGCCTGAATCCTGATCAGGCTGGGGGAGCTGCTGCACGGGGTGGGCGCCATGACGCACAGACGCATTGGCCGCTGGGGTTTGGCGGCCGTTGCCAGCGCGGGCCTGCTGCTGGTGTCGGGGGGAGTGCTGGCCGAAGCACCGGCGGCGTCTGCCAATGGGCCAGGGCCTGGCTTCGGGCCGATGGGCATGCAGCCCGCCGATCAGCGCTTCATCGTGATGATGATTCCCCATCACGACGGGGCGATCGCCATGGCAGATCTGGCGCTCACCCGGGCGAAGCGTCCGCAGATCAAGGCGCTGGCCCAGCGCATCAAGGCCAGCCAGACCGCGGAAAATGCCCAGATGCGGCGCTGGTACCGGCAGTGGTACGGCACCGACGTGCCGGGCTGGACCTGGGGCGGCCGGGGCTACGGCATGGGCATGGGCATGCCCGGAATGGGCACCAGCCTGGCGGCCCTGAGGACGGCGCCCGATTTTGATCGCGCCTTCATTGAGCAGATGATTCCCCATCACCGCATGGGCGTGATGATGGCCTCCCATGCCCAGTGGAATACCCAGCATCCTGAGCTGCGCGCCCTGGAAGCGGCCATGGTGACGGCCCAGAGCCGGGAGATTGAACAGATGGAGCAGTGGTATCGCCAGTGGTATGGCTCCTCAGCCTGGTGAGAGCTTGCGGCCACCGCAATCTTTCCAGCTGTTCAACCGTGTGTTCAGCTCCTGGTGAAGGCTGAGCAGGGCGGCGATCTTCTGCTCGATCTCGCCGGCCTTGGCCTGGATCGTGGCCTGCAGTGAGCGGCAGGTGCATACGCCCGAGCGCCGCGATTCCCAGCACGACGGCCGCAACAACCCGGAGTACTACCAGTACGACAAGCTGTTTGCCCTGGGCTGAGCCATTGGCTGTGACATTGACGACGTAGGCCGGCATCCATGGCACGCTCCCGGCCCGCCAACGTTGATAGGGTCTCGGCCCGGGGAGTAGATCCCTGGTGCCCCTGCATGCTCCTGATCTTGATGGCTGGCCCGATCGCGACGATTCGCCTCGCCTGGCGGCAGCTGGCTCCCCTTGGTCTGGGGCTGATGGCTCCGCTGGCTGTTGACGCCAATCGGTCTGCTTCCGCCGCTGATCTCAATATTGCTGGTGTGCGCGAGTACACCACCGGCTCCGAGGAGCAGGTGACCTCGATCACCCAGTTCTCCGACGTGCAGCCCACCGACTGGGCCTATCAGGCACTGAGCAACCTGATCGAGCGCTACGGCTGCGTTGCCGGTTACCCCAACGGCACCTACAAGGGCAAGCAGGCGCTCACCCGCTATGAAGCGGCCGCTCTGCTGAACGCCTGTCTCGACCGGATCACCGAGGTGACCGACGAGCTGAAGCGCCTGATGAAGGAGTTCGAGAAGGAACTCGCCGTGCTGAAGGGCCGCGTGGATGGCCTCGAGGCCAAGGTGGGGGTGCTGGACGCCATGCAGTTCTCCAGCACCACCAAGCTCAATGGTGTGGCCACCTTTGTGCTGGGCGCCAACGGCTTCGGTGGCGTGGCCACACCCGAGCTGCAGACCCAGGCCCGTTCGATCGAGGGCGGCACCAGCTTCAATTACGACCTGCGGCTGAATTTCGACACCAGCTTCAGCGGCAAAGACCTGCTGCGGACCCAGCTGCGGGCCGGCAACTTCGCCGATTCCGGCTTTGGTGGCGGCGGCTCAGTGGGCACCAATGAAGCGGCACTGCTGCTCAACCAGCTGGAGGTGGCGTTCCAGCAGGATTGCGGCGCCGGCGCGGATTGCGGCGATGTGGTGGCAGTCCAGCGCCTCTTCTATCAATTCCCCCTCGGCAGTGCCTTCACGATCACGGCGGGAGGCAAGGTGCGCCAGGACGACATGCTGGCCTTGTGGCCGAGTGTGTATCCCTCCGACACCCTGATCGACTTCTTCACCTACGCCGGCGCCCCCGGTGTTTACAACTCCAACCTCGGGCCAGGTGTGGGCCTGTGGTGGAAGCAGGGCAGCTGGAGTGTGAGTGCCAACTATGTGGCCGGCAATGGAGACGATGGCACTCCGGCTAACGGTGGGATCGGCACCAGTGGTTCCGCCCAGACCGGCACCGTCCAGCTTGGCTACAGCAACGACGCCATCGGCGTTGCGGCGGCCTACACCTATTCCAAGGGTGTTGGCGTGGCCTCCGGCACGCCGTTTGCCGTGCTGAGCAGCTCCGGCCTGAGCGATCGCCTGCTGGGGCTCGACACCGGCTCGATGCATTCCGTGGGACTCAGCGGCTACTGGCAACCCAGCCGTAGCGGCTGGATCCCGTCCATCAGCGCTGGTTGGGGCCTCAACGCCTACAGCGAGACCAGCGGGTCGTACAGCTTCAACCAATTGCAGTCGCAGTCGTGGTCTGTGGGCCTGCAGTGGAGCGATGTGCTGATCCAGGGCAACAAGGCCGGGATGGCTGTGGGACAACCCACCTTCGTGACCCGTTGCGGTGAGGCCTGCGATGGCAGCCCCCAGGACGGCCAGTACGCCTGGGAGTGGTGGTACAGCTTCCAGGTGAGCGACACCATCACCATCACCCCGGCGATCTTCTACCTCAGTAACCTGCTGGGGCAGGTGAGCAAACAGGAAACCGGCAACACTGCCGCTCGCCTCAGTAATGTAGGCGCTCTCGTGAAAACCAGCTTCAAGTTCTGATCGGCACCCAGCTAGGTTAGCCTGCGCCTGACTGGGGCCGAAGCAGCAGATCTGCTGGAATGCCGCCGTTCTGTGTGTTGCAGATCAGAACGTCCATAGGCTGAGGACGTGTTTGCAAAGGAGCCCCGTGCAAGCGTCCTGGAGTGAGCTTGTGGTTGCTTACCTGGTTGTGGGGGTGTTGCTGATTGGCCTGCCTGTGATCTTTTTTGTTGTTACGTTCCTGCCCGGTTTGATGCGTACCACGGGTGAGCGCATCGGCGAGAACCAGGCGCAGCCTCCTGGCCGAAAGCAGCCTGTGCGGCCACGGCAGGCTCTGCCGATGGCGGCTGTTCCCAGCAAGAGGGAGGCCAGGGCATGGCCCGGCCGCAACTTTGCCAACACTCCCTGATTCGATCGGAGTTGATCGCCATGGCCTTGCGTGATGAAACCTGCGTGCCCTGCCTGGAGGGTGGCGGTGCTCTCAGCACCGACGAGTTGGCTGTTCTGAGGGATCAGCTGCCCGGCTGGGAGGTGGTGGACGGCCATCACCTGCACAAGCGCCTCAGCTTTACCGATTTCGCCACAGCCCTTGCCTGGCTGAATCGAGCCGGCGCTATCTGCGAGGAACAGGGCCACCACGGAGACTTCCGGGTTGGCTGGGGCTATGTGGAGATCGATCTCTTCACCCACAAAGCCGATGGCCTCACCCGCGCTGACGCTGTTCTGGCGGCCAGGCTCGATGCCCTCCAGTCCTGAGGTCAGCTGTTCTTCCCTGCTGGCGTTGTCAGGCTGCAGGTGCTGGCGCCATTGACGCGATGTCGATCAGCAGCAGCCACCACCACCACCAGGCCGGCATGGCCAAGGACCCAATCTGCGGCATGGTGGTGCCCCGGGCCAGCGCACTCTCGGCTGAGCGCGCCGGTCGCACCTACTACTTCTGCAGCCAGGGCTGCCGGCAAACCTTTCTGGCCCCCGAGCAGGAGCTGCGTCAGATGCGCCGCCGCGTGGGCATTGCCCTCGGTGGTGTGCTGGCCCTGGCCATCCTGCGGGCTGCCGCCTTCATCGCCCTGGCCGCTGGCATCAGCCTGCTGAGCTGGGCGCCCGTCCCCCAGCTGCCCTGGTTCACCTGGGGCGTGTGGCTGTTCGTGTTGGCCACTCCCGTGCAGCTGATTGGCGGTTGGGGCTTCTACACCGGAGCCTGGGCCGCCCTGAAGCGTCGGGCCCTGAACATGGACGTGTTGATCGCGCTGGGCACGTCGGTGGCCTACCTCTACAGCGTGGTTGTCGTGTTCGCGCCTCAACTCCTGCCGGTCGGCATTGATGAGCGCGGCGTCTACTTCGAGGTGTCGGCGGTGGTGATCGCCTTCGTCTTGATGGGCAAATACATGGAGGAAATCATCAAGCAGCGCTCCTCGGCGGCGGTGCGCCGGCTGTTGGATCTGCAGCCCGCCACGGCCACCGTGATCCGCGACGGCCAGGAGATGGCCGTGCCCGCCGACGCGGTGCAGCGCGGCGATGTGGTGCTGGTGCGCCCCGGCGAGAAGGTGCCCGCCGATGGGGTTGTGATCGAGGGCCAGTCGTCGCTGGATGAGGCGCTGATCACCGGTGAATCACTACCGGTGAGCAAGCAGGCAGGGTCGGAGCTGATCGGCGGCACGATCAATGGGCGCGGGTTGCTGCGCTTCGAAGCCACGCGGGTGGGTGCCGACACCGCCCTGGCCCAGATCATCCGCATCGTGGAGGAGGCCCAGGTCAGCTCCGCCCCGGTGCAACGGCTGGCGGATCAGGTCACGGCCTGGTTCGTGCCGGCGGTGGTGGCCGTGGCGTTTCTGGCCTTTGCCCTCTGGACCCTGGCCGGCAGCTTCAGCCATGGGCTGCTGGCCTTCATCGCCGTGCTGGTGATCTCCTGCCCCTGCGCCCTCGGCATCGCCACGCCGGCGGCGCTGATGGTGGGGGTGGGCAAGGGCGCTGAGATGGGGATCCTGATCCGCAGCGGCGAGGTGCTGGAGCGGGTGGAGCGGCTCACCACCGTGGTGTTCGATAAAACCGGCACCCTCACCCAGGGCAAACCGGTGCTGACGCAGGTGGTGGCCATCGGCGAAGGCTCGGGCGATGCAGCGAAGGCGCAGGTGCTGCAACGCGCCGCCTCCCTGGAGCACGGTTCGGAGCATCCCCTTGCGGCGGCTCTTCTAGAGGCGGCCGCGGCCCAGGGGCTGGAGCTGCTGCCTGCCACGCAGTTCCAGGCCCAGGTGGGGGAGGGGGTTCAGGCCGTGGTCGGCGGCCAACCCCTGTGGCTGGGCAATCGCAGCCTGGCGGGTCGGTTTGTGCCCCAGCTGGGCGAGGTGGTGCAGCGCCCCCTGCAGCAGCTGGAAACGGCTGGCAACACGGTGATGCTGCTGGGCCAGGGCCATGCCGTGCTGGGCCTGCTGGCGGTGGCCGACACCGTGCGGCCGGAGGCCAGGCAGGCGGTGGAGCTGTTGCGGCAGCGGCGGATTCAGGTGGTGATGCTCAGTGGCGACAACCGCACCACGGCCGAGGCCATTGCGGCTCAGGTGGGCATCACGGAGGTGATCGCCGAGGTGCGCCCGGCCGACAAGGCCGCCACGATCCGCACCCTGCAACAGGCCGGCCAGGTGGTGGCGATGGTGGGCGATGGCGTGAACGATGCCCCAGCCCTGGCCACCGCCGACATCGGCATCGCCATCGGCTCAGGGGCGGATGTGGCCAAGGAGGCCGGCGATCTGCTGCTCCTCGGCAACGACCTGCGCGATGTGGTGACGGCCATCGGCCTCTCGCGGGCCACGATGAACAAGATCCGCCAGAACCTGTTCTGGGCGTTCATCTACAACAGCCTGGGTGTGCCGATTGCCGCCTTGGGCTGGCTCAACCCGATGATCGCCGGTGCGGCGATGTCCCTCAGCTCGCTGTCGGTGATCGTGAATTCCTCGTTGCTGCGCCGCTATCGCCGCATCAGCCCCGCCAGGTTGGCTGTCCGTCCTTCAGTAATGAGCCTCGATGACGCCACAGCGCCTCGGCACTGATCTCGATGCCGTGGTTCTGCAGCTCCTTGCGGACAGCTTCGGTGCTTGTTGCTGTTCTCAGATTATCCGCAAGCCCCGGTTGCTCCAGCAGTAGCTGCTGAATCGCCCTGATGGCTCCGTTCACGGCATCCGCATGGTCGGGATGGGGCTGAAATGCATGGCTGAGATGCTCTTGGCTGGGCTCATTCGGTGCCGTGCTCATCTCGATCTATACCCTCAGTAATGATGGCTTGGCAAGCATAGAAACTGCTTGGACTGTTCAGTCCACCGCACTGCAGGGGCTCATCTGAATTGCAGCGATTGTGGGGTACAGCAGGCTTTTCAGCCTGGATGGCGTGCGGTTGCCTCGCATGGCGGCTGAGCGCCACGCCGCTCAGCACCTGGCCGCAGATAGGAGCAGTGGTTCAATAAACTGTTACCTCATGAGTTGGCTTGCGGCTGCTCGGTTTGTTGGGGATGTGCCTGTTGCTGGGCCTCGGCTATGGCTGATATCGCCTGTGCTGTCTGTTGATCTGGCTAGGACTGCAGAGGAATCCATTTCCTGAGAGCATCATGGGAATTCGTGCGAAAAAACTTGTTGGCTCGCTTGGTCGTTCGGCATCGGCCTTGCTGGCTGCATTGGTCATCTTGATGGGTTCAATACTGCAGCCGCTCCCGGCCCTGGCATTGGCTGCTCATCGCTCTCCTGGTGTTGTCTTGGCAGCTGCCACGAGCAAACAAGTGGAGGGAAAGCTGGAATCTGCCTATGGTGAAATCACTGGCGATGTTGGCCACCAAGTGAAAGGCAAGGCCAAGCAGCTTCAAGGCTCAAGCATGAAGGCGGCTGAGGGTGTTAAGCAAGGGGCGGAATCAGTTGCCAAGAGCGTTGCAGGCGCCGCTGGCTCAACGGGGCGCTGATCACGCTTGATCGGTGCTGGCATCGCAATCGTAGTGGCGAATGCGATGCCTTCCATTGAGTTCTTCTCTGTCCGTTAAGCACGATGCTTGAAACAATTGCCGTTATCCTGATTGTTCTGTGGCTGCTTGGTTTGTTCACCTCCTACACGCTAGGGGGATTGATTCATGTGCTGCTGGTGATTGCCGTGATTTCCATCCTGCTGCGCTTCATCGGCGGACGTCGAATCTAAGTACTTGTCGTTTGCAGTCGCTGAGGTCGTGACCCCATTTTTCATTGTTGAAACATTTAAACCGTTTGAAGATGCATGCGCTGATCTGCAGGCTGCTGTGACAGCCCATGGCTTCGGTGTGTTGGCTGTTCATGATCTGGCCGACACCCTGCGCAGCAAGGGCATCGCATTCTCCGAGAGCTGCCGTGTGTTCGCAGTTTGTCAGCCCCAGTTGGCGGCCAGAGTGCTGAGTGCTGACATGTCCCTGAACATGGCATTGCCCTGCCGGATCTCTGTTTACACAGAAGCCGGTCAAACCAGGATCGGGATGATTCGCCCCGTAGAGATGCTCGGCGCTCTCGTGCGCGATCCCGCGCTCATGGATGTGGCAAGGCAGGTGGAGGCCTCCGCCACGGCCATCATCCAGGCAGCAGCCTCCGCTGAAGCCGAGCACCCCGGTGCTCAACCCAACCTGAGCTGATTAACACCGCTGTGGAAAACGTGTCTGAACTGGATCCGTGGGAATTCCAGCAACTGCAGCAGCAGCTTAAGGAATGGGTTTTCACGGGACAACATCACATGCACAAGAGCTGGCAATTTTCAACCTGTCAGCAGGCCCTCCGCTGGCATGGCATGGCCCGGGAGCTCACTGAACGCCATGGTCGGGATTGTTCCTTCTACCTGGGCCATGTTGGCAGCGGCCGGATCGAAACTGATATTCTTAATCAGGTTCAGGGTCATCTCACACGCGATGACCTCGATGTTGCGATGATGTTGAATGCGATGGAGCAGCAGCTGAAATCACAAGCCGATCCTCGCGAGCTGAATGTTCATCGTGAGTCGCCACCCTCGCCCTGAGCGATTGGATGGGTCATTAAAAAACCATGGTGTTAAAAGCACCATGGTTCAGGGCCTGATCCGGTTGAAGCTTGTGCTGGATCCGATGGGCTGTGTTACAGGTTCTCGATGAACTGACGGATCTCGTCCTGGGATTTGCCGAGCTTCTTTTGCAGCCGGCCGAGCAACTCATCGTGCTTGCCTTCAACGTAGGTGAGGTCGTCGTCTGTGAGATCGCCATAGACCTGCTTGATCTTGCCTTTCACTTCATTCCACTCGCCCTTGATCTTGAGATTGGCCATGATTCACTCCTGAATGTGGATTTCGTGGGGGTCAGGGATTTGTGCGGACGCGGATGGGTCCGTTGTACTCCACCTTTGAGGTCTTGCCATCGGGAGAAACGAGCACCACGGTTTCAATGCTGGCTGGTTCGCGCCGGGCTGCCCAACCAGGGGATCCACCAAGAAAACGAAAGCGATAGCCCTGGGGAGTGTCCGACACCAGGCAGCTGCCGCCGCCGCCCTGATGCATGCAATTGGCTGGAGAATACTTGTTCAAGCCACCATTGATGAGCTCCGCCTGCATGCGAGCAAGATTGGCTGCCCGCATCTGCGATTCGCTGATGGTCTGAGCCGATACGGATGAAGCAAAGATCAACCAGGCGGATGAAGCTGTGATCAGAACTGATCGCATGAAACTCTGAGTAGCCATGATTAGCCTGCTCTGTCCGCATCGGTGTGTTTGAGCGCTGCAGCATGATTGCTTCGCGTCTGAGGCTGATCGTTGCGGCCGCCGCCGTTGTGGCTGGATTCAAGGCGGTGAGATGGTCGCAACTGATTACAGTTTCTTGTAACTCCTTCGCGAGGGGTTGAGCGCATCACACTGGCATGGGCAGGGCCAGTCGAAGCATCGATTCTGATGCGGCGACCGGCTGTAGTTCTGCTGTATCTCTGTTCATTACCCTGGAGGAATGGTCCATGGATCTCGTTTCGCTCGTTGTTGTTCTTGTTGTGGTGGGCGTGTTGTTGTGGCTGGTTAACAACTACATCCCAATGGATAGCAAGATCAAGCAAATCCTGAACATTGTGGTTGTGGTGGCTGTCGTGGTCTGGCTGCTCAACGTTCTCGGCCTCATGGGTTCGATCCGCGGCGTTCGCGTCGGCCGCTGACTGGCAAGCGCCGCCGTCGCAGGTGAGGCGGCTGTCCCGTGTTGCAGGGGACGGCGGGCCGCGAGGCGCCCTTGGCAGGGTGCGGCATAAAAAGTGAGTGGTCACTCGCAAGCCCCCTGGGGTCGGCGGCCCTCGGGCCCTGGCTCCGCGGGCTCTCGCCTCGCCTGTTCCCCGCTGCTCCTGCTGGATGTCTGATTGCCGCCTGTCGCCACCGCTCTGCCGTGCTGCTGGCCTCTCCCTGCTGCTGGCCGGCACCCTGCTCGGCTGCGGTCGCGGCGGCCCGGGTGCCGGGCCTGGCCGTGGCCCGCTACCGGTGCAGACCGAGGCGGTGGAGAGCGCCCGCTTCCGCGACGTGGTGGACACGGTGAGTACCCTCGAAGCGGTGGATGAGGTGGAACTGGCGGCCCAGGCGGGCGGCCGCATCCAGCAGCTCCGGATCCGCCAGGGGGATCAGGTGCGTCCAGGCCAGCTGCTGCTGGTGCTCGATCAGACCCAGGCCCGGGCCGAGGTGGCACGCCTGCGGGCCGAGGTGGCCACCAACCGGCTCAACTTCGAGCGCTACGAGTATCTGGTGAAGCAGGGCGCCGCCAGCGCCATGCAGCGGGATGAATACCGCCAGCGCTACATCGCCTCCCGTGAACAACTGGTGGCCACCGAAGTCGACCTGGCCTTCAAGGATCTCAAGGCCCCGATCAGCGGCACGATCGGCGATGTGCGGGTGAAGGTGGGCGATGTGATCCAGGCCGGCAGCCCGTTCACCACCATCATTCGCAACGGGCGCTTGCTGGCGCGGGTGGAAGTGCCGGCGATCTAGGGCGATCGGGTGCGCCCGGGGCAAACCGTGGTGCTGCTCGATCCGAGGAACGGTCGTCCGATGGCCGAGGCACCGGTGCTCTCGATCGATCCCGGTGTGAGCAGCGGCACCCAGGCGCTTCTGGTGAAAGCGGAGTTCGACAATCTCCGCCAGCAGCTGCGCACCGGCCTGCGCACCCGGACCCAGCTGGTGCTCGACAGCGGCGAGCAGCCCTCCTTGCCGTTCAAGGCGGTGGTGCAACAGGCCGACCAGAGCTTTGTGTATCAGGTGGGAACCCTGGCCCAGCTGCGGCGCAATCCCGGCCGGGCCGACCTCAAAGCCCTGGTCCAGCTCCCCGGGAACACCCCCGTGGCCCTGCAGCGACGGGTGCGGCTCGGCCCCCTCCAGAACCAGCGCTATCCGGTGATTCAGGGGCTCAACGCGGGCGAGTGGGTGATCAGCTCCAACCTGATCAACCTGCGCCACGGCATGCCCATTCAGCCCCAGCCCTGAGCGACAGCTTCCGGCCTCCGTTCCGATCGCTCCCGTCTCTCTGCCATGTCGCTCTCCAACAACTTCATCCTGCGGCCGGTGCTCACCACGGTGAGCAGCCTGTTGATCGTGCTGGCCGGCCTGATCGCCATTCCGATCCTGCCTGTGGAAAGCCTGCCGGATATCGCCCAACCACGGTGCAGGTGAGCGCTCAATACGTGGGTGCCGACGCCCAGAGCGTGGAGCAGGGGGTGACCTCCGTGCTGGAGCAGCAGATCAACGGGGTGGAGAACATGGAGTTCATCTCCTCCACCAGCACCGCCGACGGCGCCAGTCGCATCACGGTGTCGTTTGCCAGCGGCAGCGATGGCGACATCAACCAGGTGAACGTGCAGAACCGGGTGGCCCGTGCCCAGGCCCGCCTGCCGGAGGCCGTGCGCCAGACGGGCGTCACGGTGAACAAGGCCTCCACCTCGATCCTGCTCGTTTATACCTTCACCAGCGAAGATCCCAACAACCCCTACAGCCTGGAAACGATCAGCAGCCTGCTGGATCAGAATCTCACCGATGCCATCCGCCGGGTGCCGGGGGTGGGGGACCTCTCCTACTTCGGCAACCGTGAGCTGGCCTACCGGCTCTGGCTGGATCCCGCCAAGCTCACCGCGAACAACCTCACGGCCAGTGATGTCACCGCGGCGCTGCGCAGCCAGAACCGGCTGGTGCCCGCCGGCCAGATCGGTGCCGCTCCCTCCCCCGACAACCAGGCCTACACCCTCACGGTGCAACTGCAGGGCCGTGTGCGCAGTGTGGCGGAATTCGAGAACCTGATCCTGCGTAGCAGCGCCGATGGCGGCCTGGTGCGGCTCAAAGATGTGGGTCGGGTCACATTGGGCGGCGAGTCGTACGCCGTGGATCGAGGCCTCGATCCACGGCGTGACCAGGGCCCTGCGGGAAGCCGTGGTGCTGGTGGTGCTGATCCTGTTTCTGTTCCTGCAGGACTGGAAGGCCACCCTGGTGCCGGCGATTGCCATCCCGGTGTCGCTGGTGGGCACCTTCCTGTTCGTGAAGATCTTCGGCTTCGTGCTCACCAGCTCACCCTGTTCGGCCTGGTGCTGGCCACGGGCTTGGTGGTGGACGATGCCATCACCGTGATTGAAGACACCGTTAATAAACACCGGCAGGGTCTTGGTGCACTGCAGGCGGCCAAGGCCACGATGGATGAACTGTTCGGGGCGGTGGTGGCCACCTTCCTGGTGCTGCTGGCCGTGTTTGTGCCGGTGCTGTTCTTCCCCGGTGCCACCGGCACGATCTACAGGCAGTTCGCGGCCACGATCATCTTTTCGATGGCCATCTCCACCTTCAATGCCCTCACCTTCTCGCCGATGCTGGCGGCCTTGTTGCTGGCCCGCGAAGACGCTCCGCCCAGCCGCCGCACCTATGCGATTGCCGGCGCCTGCATCGGCTTTGTGTACGGCATCTTCGAGAGTGAGACCGGCGTGCTGGCGGCCCTGGCCGCGCTGATCAGTGGAGCGCTGCTCGGCTTCGTGCTCACCACGATCACCGGCCGGCCCCTGCGGCTGGCCTGCACCGCCGGCGGCGCCGGGGTGGCGCTGCTCTTCGCCGGCCTCCACAGCCCGCTGCTCACCCTGCTGTTTGCCGTTGCGGGCGGCGGCGGCGGCTGGGGGGCGCCCTGGATCTTTGCGCACTTCAACCGGATCTATGCGGCCGCGGAACGCCGCTACCACGGGCTGCTGGAGTGGGGCTTCAGCCATCGCAAGCTGGTGCTGGCGGGCCTGGGGGGTGGCATCCTCTTCACCGCGATCGCCTTCACCTCCATCCCCACGGGCTTTGTGCCCACGGAGGATCAGGGCTTCGCCATCGGCATCGTGCAGACGCCCGAGGGCAGCTCCCTGCAAGTCACCGCCGCCATCCAGAAACGGGTGGCCGCCATCCTGCGGGAGGAGCCGGAGATCCAGACCTCGGCCCTGTTCAGCGGCGCCAGCTTCGATGGCAATGCCCCCAACCGGGGCCTCTTCTTCTTCGGCACCAGCAACTGGAGTGAGCGGCGCTCTCCCGACCAGAGCGTGGCCGCCATCGTGGCGCGGCTGAACCGCAAGCTCTCCCAGATCCAGGAGGCCAGGGTGATCGTGATCGAACCGCCGGCGATCCGCGGCTACGGCAACTCCGGCGGCTTCGAATTCCAGCTGCTCGATCAGAGCGGTGGCGCCGTCACACCCGGACAGTTCTTTGAGGCCGCTGGCGCGATGATTGGCCAGGCCAATGGCAGCGGCGACTTCAGCCGCGTGTTCACCCAGTTCTCGCCTGAATCTCCCCAGCTGCGCCTGGAGGTGAATCGCGACCGCATGGCTGCGCTTCAGGTGGATTACGAGAAAGCGATGGATGCGGTGAGCCTCAACATCGGCGGCAGCTACATCAACGACACTTTCACCGGCGGCAAGGTGCGGCGGGTGTATGTGCAGGCTGATGAACGCTTCCGGGCCACCCCGGAGGCCCTGCAGAAGCTCACGGTGGAGAACGCCGCGGGCAAGCCGATCGCCCTGGCCGAATTCATGCGCGTTGAGCCGGTCACCGGGCCCTCGGTGATTCCCCGCTTCAACCTCTACCGCAGCATCAAGATCGAGGGTGTGGCCGCCCCGGGCCGCAGTTCCGGCGATGCGATTCAGGTGATGCAGGGCCTGTTCCAGCGCCTCAACGTGAATGGCCTGGGCTACGACTGGACCGGCATTTCGCGGGAGGAGATCAAGGCGGGCGCCCTGGCGGTGGTGATCTTCGCCCTGGGCATCCTGGTGGTGTACCTGGTGCTGGCCGGGCAGTACGAGAGCTACACCGATCCCCTGGTCATCCTGATGACAGTGCCCACTGCCATGTTGGGGGCCCTGCTGTTCCTCAGCCTCCGCGGCGAGGTGCTCAACATCTATGCCCAGGTGGGCCTGGTGATGTTGATCGGACTGGCGGCTAAAAATGGCATCCTGATCGTGGATCTTGCCAACCAGCGACTGGAAGAGGGCGCCACGGTGCTGGAGGCCGCCCGCAGCGCCGCCCAGGTGCGGCTGCGGCCGATCCTGATGACAGCCATCGCCTCCCTCGCTGGCTTTCTGCCCCTGGTGCTGGCCAGCGGAGCCGGTGCCCGCAGCCAGGCCTCCCTGGGCACCGTGGTGTTCGGCGGTCTCACGGTGGCCACGGTGCTGTCGCTGCTGGTGGTGCCGGTGTTTTATGTGGCGATGAAACAACTCAGTGGCGTTACTACGCGGCTGAGCGCCCGTGACATGGGCACGGAGTTGCCCTCGGGAGATCTGCAGCCATGACGGGACAAACGCCCCGCCAATCGCGTCCACCAACAACACCTGGATTGTCCGGTCGCCAGGTGATTGGGGTGGGACTGATCGGTGGTGTAGTCGGGTTGTTGTTGGGGCTGTTGCTACGCACGCTGGTGGCGCGCACGCCGGTTCAGCTGCCCAGCGGAGCTCTGTTCTGGCTGGTGCTGGTGCTCAGCGCCATGGGCGCCCTGGCCGCCATGGCGGTGGAAGCCGTGCGCCAGCTGCAGGTCAGCAATCCAGATCCCGAGTACCACGCCGCGCAGGCGCACCATCGGCGGCTGGCCCAGGAGCGGCGCCAACGCCGGCGAGCCGGCCGTGGGCCACGATGAACGCGATCCGCCCGGATCTGTTGTGGGCGGTTAGCTGCAACATCCTGGGTGGCGGTATTGCAGCACATCCGCTGAAACGCCAGCATTCTGCTCTTGCCAGGCTTGCAGATCCCGGGATCAAGCCATCGCAATCGTTCTTGTTGGGTGTTCTTCAAGCGTGCTTCAGTGTTGGCCGACCCGCCAAGAGGCTCCGTGATGGTTACGGTCATGACAACGACCCGGAGGTTGCATGGCTGAGCGAGCACCACGCTTTGGATTTGTGGCTTTCGCCGAAACCTGGAATGGCCGTCTGGCCATGCTCGGCATTGTGATCGGATTGGCGACAGAACTGCTCACCGGCCAAAGCATCCTGGCCCAGATCGGCCTCCGCTGAGCGCCCGTCGCCGAAGCGAATCGTCGTCACTGTGAGCAAGGAGGCTGCAGATGCTGCGCGCCCTCACCACTTCCACCAGCCGCCCCTGGTTCCCCGGCGGATCGATTGCTAGCCCGATCGCCACGGCAGTGCGGTTGCAGGTGCGGGCCCACCCGCCGGTAGACGCGGGCATCGGTCCCGGCTAGCTCGCGGGAGGTGGCCTCCTTGGCGAGGCTGCTCATGCTGAACCCGAGCAGGCAATCCTGCCGCAGCAGCGACGCCTGCGCTCCACCGCAGTAACCCTGCTCATCGGTTTGGCCGTACTTGTTGTTTCGACTGCCCTGCAGTGGCTGCTCGCTCCACTGGCGCTGCAGTTCTTACTGACCGTCACCACTTTGGCGCTGCTGATCGCTCAGACCCCTGTTGTGGCAGCTCAACGCCTCGATCAGGGGCTGGGGATGCTGCTGCTGTTGCCGTTCTTTTCCCTGGTGGGGCTGCAGTCCTCCTGGCGGGAACTCTTCCCTCCAGGGGGTTGGATTTTGCTGCTGGCGTTGGCGATCGTGGCGGTTCAGGCCATCGGGCTGCTGATCCTTGGCCGCCACCAGCGCATCGGTTTACCAAAGGTGCTGCTGGCCAGCCAGGCGGTGATCGGTGGACCCACAACCGCCGTAGCTGTGGCAGCCGCCCTTGGATGTAGGGAGTTGTTCCTCCCAGCCATGGCGCTGGGGGTAGAGAAGGCTGTGACACTGCTGAGGTGAGCACTCTCCTCTGCGAACTGGCTTCCATGCTTGGCCGTTAGGGAGACCAGCTCATTCAGTAGCCCACATCTAGCCGAGCTGCTGAATGAATTGGCGAGAAAACACGGCTAGGTCGGGCCAAGCAGTTCGATAGCGGCCACCGCAGTGAGTTGCTCGGCCAGCGCCGGGACACTACGGCTGACGATCTGCCAGATCGTGTCGTCTTCCAGGCCGAAATAGGCGTGGGCTAGAATATCCCGCAGGCCGGCGATTCACCGCCACGGAACTGTTGGGTGACGCAGCCGCACGTCGTCGGGGATCTGTTTGGCGGCCTCGCCAAGGAGTTCCAGGTTGTGCAGAACAGCGTCCAAGATCATCTCGTCTGTGAGAAACTGCTGCTGGTCCAGATCGGCTGTGTACCGCATCACCTTGGCGCAGAAGTTCTGCATGTCCCTGAGGAACAGGCTCCAGTCCCGCTCGCCGCTCGCCTCAGGCAAGGGGAACGGCCTCGCGCTCGATCCGGTCTCGCAGCTCAGCGCGCAGGCCGCCTCGGGTCACCAGATCGACGCGGACGTTGAGGAGGTCCTCGAGTGCCAGCTTGAGGTCCATGAACTGCTCGAAGCTCGGACTGGCTGGAAAGTCCACCAGCAGGTCGAGATCGCTGGTCGGCCGAGCCCCGCTGCGTGCCACCGACCCGAAGACACGCAGCTCCACGCCCCCATGGGCAGCGGCGAGGGACTGCAGCTGAGGCGCCAGACGCCGCAGCTCATCGAGGTTTGGCGGGCTCGCAGATCTCATGGCTTCCATCATCGCCAATTCTGGTAGGGCTGCTGCCTGGTGTCTGACGCCTCGATCGTCGCGTCGCTGTGCAGTCCTGCAGAGCGTGATGGTCCTGGCATGCGCTGCCCCAGCCGCCCCTGCCAGCGGATGGCCTCCTGACAGGCGGTGACGTTCCACACCCACGGCTTGCCAGGGTTGTCCGCGCATCGCGTGGAATCGGTCTGCGCCGAACCACCTCGAGGAACTGCTGCATTTTGAGGCCGTAGTTGCGGTCGAAGCTGTCGAGCCGGCACTCACCGGTGTCGCTGGTTTTGTGCTTGCGAAAGCGCGCCACCAATTCGTGCCAGTCGATGGCGTCTTCGCTGGGCAGGGGCTCCATCGCCGCGGCCGACAGGCCGAAGGCCATGGCCTTGTTCTGGAGCTCAACAGCGTCCTTCCAGCGGCGGCTCAACTTGATGCGGCCTGACTGCTCACAGATGGACCACCCCACGCCATGCTGCTGTTTGATCAGCGAGCGCAGCGTTGTGAACCGCCGGGGCGTGGTGCTGGCCAGACGTGGCATCAGGGGTTTTGACCGCCAAGGCAGCTGCTTGCGGTTTACCCAAAAGTTCGCCCAAAACGGTTTGGGCAAGCCCTTGTATGCGGGGCAAGAGCAAAGAGCTAGGGTTCGCTTTTCCCTGAGAATGCTTGCGCTGCAGTCGTTTTGAGAAGCGCCCCCTGATGGATTCGAACCATCGACCGGCTGCTTAGAAGGCAGCTGCTCTATCCAGCTGAGCTAAGGGAGCATGGGTGCTGCCGGGGCAGTCGGGGTCATTGTGGCAGTTGAAGCCGGGCGCTCAGGCGGGCCAGGGCTTCTATGGTGGTGTGCTGCGCACCTTTCGCTCCATGGCGGCTCCCCGGCTCACCGACAGCCAGAAAGAGGAGCTTGTAGCTCGTTACCGCGAGGGCGAGACGGCCCAGGCGCTCGCGGAGGCCTTTGGCTGCAGCCCCAACACGGTGAGCCGCGTGCTGAAGGCCGCTATCGACCCTGAGGAGCTGGCCTCGATCAAGAAGCAGCAGCGGGGCCGCTCCCAGGGCAGCGACGCGGCTCCAGCTCCGGATCCAGTGCCGGTTGCGGTTCAGGCAGCGCTGGATGTGGTGCCTCAGGCGGCGACGGAGGACGTTGTGGAGGCGCTGGATTCCGAGCCTGATGCCACGGGCCTGCTGGCCATCGACGACGCCGACGACTTTGGCGATGACGGCGAGGACGAGGGTGACGACGAGGCCGATCTGCCGGAAACCCTGGTGGCTGTGGCCGTGACGCTGGATCTGCCCCCTGCGGATCGGCCGGCCGTGCTGCCCCAGCCCCTCACCCCGGGGGCCTTGCCCGCCAGCGTTTACATGCTGGTGGACAAGACGGTGGAGCTCCAGGCCCGTCCGCTGCGGGAGTTCCCCGAACTGGGTGCCCTGCCGGACGATGAGCAGGAGCGTCAGGCCCTGATGCTCTATGCCAATCCCCGCCAGGCCAAGCGCCAGTGCGGGCGCAGCCAGCGGGTGATCAAGGTGCCCGATACGGGCGTGCTGGAGCGCACCTCCTCGTATCTGGTGGCCCAGGGCATCACCCGCCTGGTGGTGGAGGGGGGCTCCCTCTACGCGATTCCCGGCGGCTGACGGTGGCGTTGGGCCGCCGAGGCTGGGGTGCTGCGCTGCTGGCGCTGATCAGCAGTGGCGTCCTGCTCAGTGCCTGTGATCCCCTGCCGGGTCGTCTGCGCACAGATCCAGCCGGCACCGCCTTCAATGCCACCACCTCCCGCTGGCGGGTGTATTCCTCCACCGGCGCCTATGGCATCACCCGCCAGGTGAGCACCGGGCTCAATCGCTTCGCCTTCACGGAAACCTGGTTCGCTGGCAAGCAGAAGCTCAATGCCATCGGCACGGCCAGCTACGAGCCGGCCAATCAGATCAACATCTATCAGTACAGCAAGCCGCCTGGTGGGTGGTGGTGCGCACCCGAGAGGGGCACGAGGAGCTGATGACGGAAGACGTGGTGCTCGCCAGCACCCTGCCGCAGTTCCAGGTGGGCGAGAAACTCACCTACACACTGCGGCCCTGATCGCGGCGGGGCAGCAGCAGCGCCGTGGTGGTGCCGCCTGTGATCACCCCCACCACCAGCGCCACGCCCACCAGGAACCCGGTGGGCAACTCGGCCGTGCGACCGAAACCCAGGTTGAGGCTGGCCCGCTGATTCAGGTTCTGAGCCCCGAGGCAGAGGATCAACAGCAGCAGGGCGCCACCGCCGAGGCTGGCGAGCAGCAGGCGCAGGCGCAGCAGCATCAGCTCGGCTCCGGGTGGTGCAGCAAAGCGTAGAGCTCCCGCTTGGGCAGGCCCGTGGTTCTGGCCAGTTGCTTGGCGGCCTCGCCGTTGCTCAGGCCCGTGGCCACCAGGCGCTCCAGCTCCGTCCGCAGGTCCGCGTCGCTGGGGCGCTCCCGGATGCAGGGCGGCGCTCCCCCGAGCACCAGGGTGAATTCCCCCTGGGGAGGGGTGCGCTGGAAGTGCCCCAGGGCGGCGCTGACGCTGGGGCCCACCTGCTGCTCGTGGCGCTTGGTGAGCTCGCGCGTCACGGCCAGGGGGCGGTCGCCCAGTTCCTCCAGCAGATCGGCGAGGAGATCCAGCAGCCGATGGGGGGCCTCGAACAGCAGCAGCGTGCGCGGTTCGCTGGCCAGTTCCCGCAGCCGTTGGCGGCGTTGCTGGGCCTTGGCCGGCAGGAACCCCTCGAAGCAGAAGCGTCCCGCCGGCAGGCCGCTGCTCACCAGGGCGGTGGTGGCGGCGCAGGGCCCCGGCACGCAGATCACCGTGCGGCCGGCGGCCCGGGCGGCGGCCACCAGGGCCTCGCCGGGATCGGAGATGCCGGGCAGGCCGGCATCGCTGATCACCGCCACCGACTCACCGGCCTCGAGGGCCTCCAGCAGTTCGGGGATCCGGGCGGCCTGGTTGTGTTCGTGAAAACTCACCAGGCGCGGGGGGCGTTCGCCACCGCGCAGGTCGAGGTTGTGGAGCAGCAGGCCGCTGCGGCGGGTGTCTTCGCAGGCGATGCGGCTGGCGGCCTGGAGCACCCGGCGGGCCCTCGGCGAGAGGTCGCCGGTGTTGCCGATCGGCGTTCCCACCAGGTAGAGCACGCCTGCGGCCGGTTCGTCGCCCTGCATCACAATGCCCCTTTGCCGTCTCCATGATGCTTGCCGGGATCGCCGAAAACGTCCTGCTGGCTGAGCTGCGGCGGCTGAGCTGGGGGGCGGCCGACATCCTGCTGGCCTACGGCCGCGGCGAGCAGCCCCCCTACGGTTTCCCGCAGGCCCTGAGCGTGGACGAGGGCGGCGAGGGACCGGTGAGCGCCGCCGATCTGGCGGTGAACCAGTGGTTGCTGGAGGGCCTGGAGGCCTCCTTCCCCGAGGCCCCCTGGACCCTGCTCAGCGAGGAGACCGCCAAGGAGCAGCTCAGCCCTGGTGTGCCCCTGGAGGCCGAATGGCTGTGGATCCTCGACCCCCTCGATGGCACCAAGGACTTCCTGCAGGGCACGGGCGAATACGCCGTGCATCTGGCCCTGGTGCACCAGGGGGCGCCGGTGCTGGGGGTGGTGCTGCTGCCCGAGAAGGAGGAGCTCTGGTTCGGCCTGCTGGAGCGGGCTGGCACGGGCCGCGCCTGGTGCGAGAACCGGGCCGGTGAGGCGTTCCCGCCCAACCTCAGCCCCCGCCGTGAGCTGGGGGAGCTGGTGCTGGTGGCCAGTCGCAATCACCGCGATCAGCGGCTGGAGCGGCTGCTGGAGGACCTGGCCCTGGGTGAGACCCTGGCCATCGGCAGCGTGGGCGGCAAGGTGGCCACGATCCTGCGCGGCGAAACCGACCTCTACATCTCCCTCTCCGGCAAGAGCGCCCCGAAGGACTGGGACATGGCCGCTCCCGAGGCGGTGCTGCGGGCGGCAGGCGGTGCCTTCAGCCATGCCGATGGCCGCGCCCTGGCCTACAACACCGGCGACATCCGCCAGGCCGGCTGCCTGATCGCCAGCCATGGCCCCAGCCACCGCGAGCTGTGCGACCGCACAGCGGCCGCCATGGCGGTGATTGATCCGGACTTTGCGGTCTGAGCCCTGCTGCGCGCCCGCGGCCAACATCCCCCAACAGCAAAGCCGGCCCCCGCAAGGGCCGGCATGGTGTTGGCTTAGCCAAGGCTTAGCCAGGGCGCCGGGAATCAGCCCTCCACCGGCTCCTCGGCCTGGGGCACGCCGCGCAGGGTGAGGTTGATGCGGCCGCGGTTGTCGATCTCGCGCACGCGCACGGTCACGTGGTCGCCCACCTTCACTACGTCTTCCACCTTCTCCACCCGGGCCTCGGAGAGCTGGGAGATGTGGATCATCCCCTCCTTGCCGGGGAGGATTTCCACGAAGGCGCCGATCGGGATCACGCGGGTGACGGCACCGCTGAACACCTCGCCCTCCGACACGCGGCGGGTGAGGCCCTCGATGATCCGCTGGGCCTCCTCGGCGGCGGCACCATCGTGGCTGGCGATCGTCACGATGCCGCCATCTTCGATGTCGATCTTGGTGTTGGTGCGCTCGGTGATGCCCTTGATCGTGCGGCCGCCAGGACCGATCACGGTGCCGATCAGCTCCGGATCAATGCGGAAGCTGAGCAGGCGCGGGGCGTGGGGGGAGAGCACCTCGCGGGGCTTCTCGATCGCCTCCAGCATCTTCTCGAGGATGTGCAGGCGGGCGGGGCGGGCCTGGTTTACGGCGTCGGCCACGGTCTTCACCGCCAGGCCGGTGATCTTCATATCCATCTGCAGGGCGGTGATGCCCTTCTCGGTGCCGGCCACCTTGAAGTCCATATCGCCGAGGAAGTCCTCGATGCCCTGGATGTCGGTGAGGATGCGCACCTCGTCGCCCTCCTTGATCAGGCCCATGGCGGCGCCGCTCACGGGGGCCTTCAGGGGCACGCCTGCATCCATCAGGGCGATGGTGCTGCCGCACACCGAGCCCATGGAGGTGGAACCGTTGGAGCTGAGGCACTCCGACACCACCCGCAGCACGTAGGGGAAGCTCTCCTTGCTGGGCAGCACCGGCACCAGGGCCCGCTCCGCCAGGGCGCCGTGGCCGATCTCGCGGCGGCCGGGGCTGCGCATCGGCTTGGTTTCGCCGGTGGAGTAGGGAGGGAAGTTGTAGTGGTGCAGGTAGGTCTTCTCGGTGGACGGGTTGAGGTCGTCCATCTCCTGGGCGTCGCTCGGGGTGCCGAGGGTGGCGCAGGAGAGCACCTGGGTGAGGCCGCGCTGGAACAGGCCCGAACCATGCACGCGCTTGGGCAGCACGCCAGCGGCAGCGCTGATCGGGCGCACCTCATCGAGGTTGCGGCCATCCACGCGCTTGCCCTCCTTGAGGATCTGCTCGCGCATCAGCTTCTTGGTGAGGCTCTTGTAGCTGTTGCCCAGGGCCTTGCCGCTGGCCGCGGTGCGGATCGGGTCGTCGTCGCCCAGGGCCGCGATCTTCTCGCTCACCTCGGCCTTGATGGCATCGAGCTTCTCGTCGCGCTCGGTCTTGGTCTGGGAGAACTGCTTGAGCACCTCACCGATGCCCTTGGCGCATTCCTTCTCCAGGAATTTGGGCAGGGTGTCGTCCTCGGCCCTGGGCTCGGGGATCACCTGTTCGATGCCCAGCTCCTTGAGCAGGGCCTGCTGGGCCTTGATCAGTTCGCACACCGCTTCGTAGCCGAAGTCGATGGCTTCGATCACATCCTGTTCGGGCAGTTGATTGGCGCCCGCCTCCACCATGATCACGCCCTGGGGGGTGCCGGCCACCACCAGATCCAGCTCGGAGCGCTCGATCTCGCGGTAGCTGGGGTTGAGCACGAAGTCGTCGCCCAGCAGACCCACCCGCACGGCAGCCATGGGGCCGTGGAAGGGGATCTTGGCCAGCAGGGTGGCCAGGGAGGCGCCGGTCACGGCGAGCACATCGGGCGGCACCCGCTCGTCCAGCGACATGCAGGTGGCCACGATCTGGAGGTCGTCGCGCATCCAGCTGGGGAACAGCGGCCGCATCGGCCGATCAATCAGGCGGGCGATCAGGGTGGCCCGCTCGGGGGGACGGCTCTCGCGCCGCATGAAGCTGCCGGGGATGCGGCCGGCGGCATAGAGGCGCTCCTCGTAGTCGCAGATCAGGGGAAGGAAGTCGATGCCTTCACGGCCGCCGGAGCGGGTTGCTGTGACCAGAACCGCCGTATCTCCGCACTCGACCATCACCGAGCCCCCAGCCTGGGGAGCGAACCGACCGGTGGTCAGCCGGATCTCCCGACCATCGAAGGAGATCGACTGAGTGTGACCTTGCACTTGGGCTTATGTCCGTTTTGTTGTCAAGGGCAATCCTCGCATCCGGACATCAAGACTTGTGGGAACTGCCCTTGTTCTCTTTGGAATGGTTGATGGACCCGGCACCGCCCCTGGCCGCCATAAAAAAGGACGCCCGCGGGCGTCCTGAAGGCTGAAGTGTTAGTGGGCCAGGCCCGCCGGCTGAATCACCAGGACGACTTGACCACGCCGGGCAGCTCGCCCTTGTGGGCCCGCTCGCGCAGTTGGTTGCGGCAGAGGCCGAAATCGCGGTAGACGCCACGGGGCTTGCCGGTGGCCCAGCAGCGGTTGCGCAGGCGCACCTTGGCGCTGTTGCGGGGCAGGCCCTGGATCTTGCGGTGGATCTCCAGGCGCTCCATGGGGTCGGCAGCGGCTTCGAAGGCGGCCATCAGGGCGGCGCGCTTGGCGGCGTAGCGCTCCACCAGCTTCTGGCGCTTCACGTCGCGCGCAATCATCGACTTCTTCGCCATGCGCCCTGGGTCTCGTAATGCAGTGATGAATGAGCCTACCCCTTCGGGGTGTGGCTGGGGCAGAGATCGGCGATGGGGCAGCTGGTGCACTTGGGGCTGCGGGCCGTGCACACGGCCCGGCCGTGGAAGATCAGCCGGATCGAGAGGTTCTGCCAGTCGGCCTGGGGCACCAGCTTCATCAGGTCGGGCTCGATCTGGCGCGGCTCGCTTCTGCGGCTGAGCCGCAGCCGCTGGGCCAGGCGGCTCACGTGGGTGTCCACGGTGACGCCGGCCTGGATGCCGAAGCACCAGGCCAGCACCACGGAGGCGGTTTTGCGGGCCACCCCCGGCAGCTCCAGCAGCTCCTCCATCGTGCGGGGCACTTCACCGCCGTGGCGCTCCAGCAGCAGCCGGGAGCTGGCCACGATGTTTTTGGCCTTGTTGCGGAAGAACCCGGCCGATTTCACGTACGGCTCCACCTCGGCCGGCTCCACCGCGGCGGCGGCGGCGGCATCGGGGAAGCGCTCGAACAGGGCCGGGGTGATCTGGTTCACCCGCTCATCGGTGCACTGGGCCGAGAGCATGGTGGCGATCAGCAGCTCGTAGGGATTGCGCCAATCCAGCGAGCAGGTGGCGTGGGGGTAGAGCTCCCCCAGCCGCTCCAGCAGCTGCGGCGCCCTTGCCTTGGCCGAGGGGAAGCGGGGCATGGCGGCTGGGGGTCAGCGGCCCAGCAGCTGCTGCACCGCCGCCAGCTGGCTGGTGTCCTTCACGATCAGCACCACGCTCAGGCCCACGAGGAACACAAAGCCCGATTGCATGAAGGCCAGCTGAAACCGCTCCGGCAGGGGCTTGCCCCGCAGGCCCTCGATCAGCAGCAGCGCGAACTGGCCGCCATCCAGCAGGGGAAGCGGCAGGGCGTTGAGCACCGCCAGGTTGATCGAGATCAGCGCGGTGTAGAGGAACAGGCTGCTGCCGCCCTGCTTGGCCAGGGAGGCGCCCATTTCCACGATCTTCACCGGGCCGCTCACCTGGCCAGCGGTTTCGCCGAAGTGGGTGGCGAGGGTGAGGAACCCCTCAACAGTGCGCCTGGTGAGGGCGGTGAAGTCGTGGTTGGCCTGGCGGATGATTTCAGCCGGACCCCGGGCGGGGCGGAAGGCCTCGCTGCCGTTGGGCTGCAGCTGGGCGCCGATGCGGCCGATGCCGCCCACATCCGCCGGCGTGAGCTGGAGCCGCAGGCGCTGGTTGCCGCGCTCGGCTTCGATCTTCAGGGTCTGGTCGGGGGCGGTTTTCACCCGCTGCACCAGATCCGCCACCGCCGCCTGGCCGCCGCCGATGTCGGCTCCATCGAGGCGCAGGATCCGGTCGCCGGGCTGCAGGCCTGAGGCCGCGGCGGCCAGGCCGGGCTGCACGCCCGTCACCAGCACCCCCGGGCTGGCGCTGAAGCCGGCCGGGATGCCCACCACGGCCCCCTGGGCCAGCAGCACGGCCCAGGCCAGCAGCAGGTTGGCCAGCACGCCGGCGGCGATCACCAGGGCCCGCTGGGGCAGGGGGCGGTTGCGCAGCAGGTCGGGATCGTCGGCGGGGATGGGGCTGTCCTCGTCGTCGTCGGGGAACGACACGAAGCCGCCCAGGGGAATGGCCCGCAGGGCGAACTGCACGCCACGGCGCTGGCGTTCCAGCAGCACCGGCCCGAAGCCCACCGAGAAGCCGCTGACGCGGATGCCCTGCCAGGTGGCGGCAAGGAAATGCCCCGCCTCATGAATCACCACCAATCCAGCCAGGATCAGGAGTGCTGTAACGACGCCCACGCTGGTGCCCGGTTGATCGCCGCATTCTGGCGCCGGGCGTCGGGCCATAGCGTTGGGCGCAGCTCTGCGGCCCGCCACGCGTGACCATCCCTCAGCGTTGTGACGTCCTGCTGGTGGGCGGCGGGATCATGGGAGCCACCCTGGCCAGCCTGCTCCGGCAGCTGGAGCCAGGGCTGGAGCTGCTGGTGCTGGAGCGGTTGCCGGCCCTGGCGGCGGAGAGCAGCGCGGCGATGAACAACGCCGGCACGGGCCATGCCGCCAACTGCGAGCTGAACTACACGCCCGAGGCCGCCGATGGCTCGGTGCCCACGGGCAAGGCCCTGGCGATCAATGCCTCCTTCGAGCGCAGCCTGGAGCTGTGGAGCTCGCTGGTGGAGCAGCAGGTGCTGGCGGATCCAGCGGCCTTCATCCGGCCGGTGCCCCATCTGAGCTTTGTCTGGGGCCAGGCCCAGGTGGACTTCCTGCGCCGCCGCCACCAGGCCCTGGCGGCCACACCCCAGTTCGCCGCCATGGCCTGGAGCACCGACTCCGCCCAGCTGCGGGAGTGGATGCCGCTGGTGATGCAGGGGCGCCCCCTCGATCAACCCCTGGCGGCCACCCGGGTGGCCCGCGGCACCGATGTGAACTTCGGCGCCCTCAGCCAACAGCTGCTGGCGGGGGTGGAGGTGCGCCGGGGCCATGAGGTGGTGGCGCTGCACCGCCACGACCGCCACTGGCTCGTGGAGGCCCGCACGGCCGATGGTCGCCTGCAGAGCTTCCAGGCGCCGTTCGTGTTCCTGGGGGCCGGCGGCGGCAGCCTGCCGCTGCTGCAGCGCTCGGGCATCCCGGAGGGCCGCGTCTATGGAGCCTTCCCGGTGAGCGGCCAGTGGCTGGTGTGCCGCAATCCGGCGGTGATCAGCGCCCACAACGCCAAGGTGTACGGCAAGGCGGCCGTGGGGGCGCCGCCGATGTCGGTGCCGCACCTGGATACCCGCTGGATCGACGGCCAGCGGGCCCTGCTGTTCGGCCCCTATGCCGGCTTCAGCACCCGCTTCCTCAAGCAGGGCTCCCTCTGGGATCTGCCCAACTCGGTGCGGCCCTCCAACCTGCTGCCCACCCTGCAGGTGGGCCTGGAGAACATGGATCTGGTGCGCTACCTGGTGGGGCAGCTGGTGCAGAGCCCGGCCCAGCGGCTGGAGAGCCTGCGGGCGTTCCTGCCGGAGGCCGCGGCGGCCGACTGGGAGCTGGCGGTGGCGGGCCAGCGGGTGCAGATCATCAAGCAGGTGAACGGCCGCGGCAGGTTGCAGATGGGCACGGAGGTGGTGAGCAGCGCCGATGGGTCGCTGGCAGCTCTGCTGGGGGCATCACCGGGGGCCTCCACGGCCGTGCAAACCATGCTGGAGGTGCTGGAGCGCTGCATGCCAGAGCGCATGGCCAGCGCCGCCTGGCAGCAGCGGTTGCGGCAGCTGATCCCCTCCTGGGGCTTGGATCTGGGCGGCGATGCCGCCTTGCTGGCCCGGGTGCGCGAACGCAGCAACCGCGTGCTGGGGCTCGAGGCGCTCAGCCGCTGATCCGTTCCGCGCCGAAATAGGGCACCAGGGCGGCGGGCAGTCGCACCGAGCCGTCGGACTGCTGGCCGTTCTCCAGCAGGGCGGCCATGGTGCGGCCCACGGCCAGGCCACTGCCGTTGAGGGTGTGCACCAACTGGGTGGTTTTGCCGTCCTTGCAGCGGATCGCGGAGCGGCGGGCCTGGAAGTCGCCGCACACACTGCAGCTCGAGATCTCGCGGTAGGCGCCGGCGCCGGGCAGCCACACCTCCAGGTCGTAGGTGCGGCTGGCGGAGAAGCCCATGTCACCGGTGCAGAGCTCGATCTTGCGATAGGGAAGTTCCAGGGCTTCCAGCACGGCCTCGGCGTCGGCGGTGATCTGCTGGTGGGCCTCGGCGGAGTGGTCGGGGTGGCAGAACCAGTAGAGCTCCACCTTGTTGAACTGGTGCAGTCGGATCAGGCCCCGCGTGTCGCGGCCGTAGCTGCCGGCTTCGCGGCGGAAGCAGGGGGTGTAAGCCACGTATTTGAGCGGCAGCTGCTCGCCGGGAATCACCTCGTCGCGGTGCAGGGAGGTGACGGGCACCTCGGCGGTGGGGGTGAGCCAGAGGTCGTCGTCGGCGCAGCGGAAGCTCTCCTCGGCGAATTTGGGCAGCTGGCCCGAGCCGGTGAGGCTGGCGCTGTTCACCAGGATCGGCGGCATCACCTCGCGGTAGCCCTTGCCGCCGTGCAGGTCGAGCATGAAGTTGATCAGGGCGCGCTCCAGCCGGGCGCCCTGGCCCATCAGCGTGATGAAGCGGCTCTGGGCGATGCGCACCGAGCGCTCGGTTTCAAACAGTCCCAGCCGCTCGGCGATCTGCCAGTGCTCCTCCAGGGTTTCGCCGGCAGCGGCCTGGCGGGGGCTGCCCCAGCGCTTGATCTCCACGTTCTCCTCTTCCCCTTTGCCATCGGGGGCCTCGGCAGAGGGCAGGTTGGGCAGGGCGAGCAGCTGCTCGCGCAACCTGGCATCGAGGTGTTTCTCCTCCTCCTCGAGCACCGTCACCTGCTGCTTGATGTGGTTGCCCTGGTCGCGCAGCTCCTGCACCTCGGGGCTGTTCGGCGCCGCACCAGCCTTGATCCTGAGGCCCACCTCCTTGCCGATGCGGTTGCCCTCGGCCTGGAGATTGCTGCGCCGCTCCTCCAGGTCGCGGGCCTGCCGGGCGATCAGCTGCAGGCCGGTGAGGTCGAGCGACATGCCGCGACGCCCGAGCTGTGTGGCGATCAGCTCGGGGTTGTCGCGCAGCAGGCGCTGATCCAGCACGGGCCCATTAGCAAGTGGGCCGAGCCTAGGGGTGAGGGTTCAGGCCAGCCAGGCGGCCAGGTCGGCTGGGCCCTGGAAATCGAGCAGGGCATCGCCCAGTTGCTCCAACCGATCGAGGGACATGGCGTGGATGGTGTCCCGCTGGTTGGGGCTGAGCGGTCCGCAGCGCCGTTGCAGCATCCGCAGCAGCAGGGTGGCGGCTTCCTGCTGGCGCCCCTGCTGAAGGCCCTCCTCAAGGCCCTCCTGAAGGCCCTGCTGAAGGCCGAGTTCACGGCCCTCCTGCAGGCCCTTACGCACGATCAGTTGGTAAACCGAGGAGTCTTCGAGGATGCTCATGGCGAGAAGACGTTGAATCACGTCCGGAGGGAAGGCTAGGCCGGCCAGCAGTTGGCAACCGCTGGTGGTGAGGCGGCGCTGATCGGCATCGGTGATCGCCTGCAGGCGCTCGCGCACCTGAGCCAGCAGCTGTTCGCGCGGCTCACACGCTGGCCTGGCCAGCACCGCAAGCGGCAGCAGCGCCGGGTCGGCCAGCAGGGGCTCCGATTCCTGCTCCCAGAGGCGCAGGTTGCTGAAGTGATGGCGGGTGCGCCCGATCGCCAGCTGGTCGATCCGCGCCAGCGCGCTGGTGGTGGGCTTGAGATGGATCACCACCTGCCGGATCGGTTGGTGAAAGCGGCGATGCAGTCGGATCCAGTACTCGAGCATCCGCTCCGCGATCACGGCGTCGGGGCGGGTCTGGAACTCCAGGTGGAGGATCGTTGGATCGCCGCCCCGGGGCAGCAGGATCACCGAATCGGCGTGCAGGGGCGCGCTGCTGAGTTCGCGGTCCAGCACCTGCCAGTTGGCGTCTGCGATGGCCGCCGTTGAAATCTGTTCAGGCGTGCTGCCTTCGGCCTGGGCCAGCAGGCGGAGCACCCAGACCCCAACGCTGGCGGGATGGCGCACCACCAGCTGCTTGCAGAAGTCGTCGATCACGGCAGAGCGGCCTCGCCCAGCAAAAAGGCACCGATGGCGGAAGCCGGCAGGGCCTCCCATCCATCAGTGCCACCGTTGGGGACGGATGTTCCGGCGCTTCAGAGCACCTGCACCACTTCGCTCACTTCGGGGATGGCCTCGCGCAGCTTGCGCTCGATGCCCATCTTGAGGGTCATGGTGCTGCTGGGGCAGGAGCCGCAGGCGCCCTGCAGACGCACCTTCACGATCGGGCCGTCGATCTCCACCACTTCCACATTGCCGCCATCGGCCATCAGGTAGGGGCGCAGCTCATCGAGGGTGCGCTCCACGTTCTCCAGGGTGAGGGCGCGGGGATCGCTGGCCTCGGGGGCTGCGGTTTCGGGTGCTGCGGTGTCGGGGGCTGTGGGGGCGGTGTCGGTGCTCATGGGGTTCCAGGGGGCTTACCCCTGAGCTTAGGAAGCCCCTTCCACGGGCTGGCTCCGTTGGCGGCCGGGGGGCTCAGCCGTGGGCGGGGCCGCTCACATTGACCACCACCACGCCGGCGGTGATCAGGGCCATGCCCACCAGCTGGCCCGGGGTGGGGATCTGCCGGTAGGCCAGCACGCCCACCAGCACGATCGCCAGGATGCCGATGCCGCTCCACAGGGCGTAGGTGAGGCCCAGGGGCAGCACCTGCACCACCCGGGCCAGCAGCAGCATCGCGGCGCCGTAGGCGGCCAGCACCACCAGGGTGGGGCCGAGGCGGGTCATGCCGGCGGAGAGGCGCAGGCAGGAGGTGCCGATCACTTCGGCGGTGATCGCCAGCAGCAGCAGCAGCCAGGGGTTGGAGGGAGGCATCGGCCTTGGATCCGGGCCTCCTCTTTAGGATCGAACCAACGAGATCCATCCACCCGAGCCGGGACTCCGCCCGCGAACACCCCACCGAATGACCGACGTACCCGTCTCCCGGATCCGCAATTTCTGCATCATTGCCCATATCGACCACGGCAAGTCGACGCTGGCCGATCGGCTGCTGCAGGACACCGGCACGGTGGCCGCCCGCGACATGCAGGAGCAGTTCCTCGACAACATGGAACTGGAGCGCGAGCGGGGCATCACGATCAAGCTCCAGGCGGCCCGGATGGAGTACAAGGCGGCCGATGGTGAGACCTACATCCTCAACCTGATCGACACGCCTGGCCACGTGGATTTCAGCTACGAGGTGAGCCGCTCGCTGCAGGCCTGTGAGGGGGCCCTGCTGGTGGTGGATGCCAGCCAGGGGGTGGAGGCCCAGACCCTGGCCAATGTGTACCTGGCGATCGAGAACAACCTCGAGATCATCCCGGTGCTGAACAAGATCGATCTGCCCGGGGCTGATCCGGAGCGGATCAGCGAGGAGATCGAGGCGATCATCGGCCTCGACACCTCCAACGCCATCGCCTGTTCCGCCAAGACCGGCCTGGGCGTGCCCGACATCCTGCAGGCGGTGGTGGATCGGGTGCCGCCACCGCCCGACAAGGTGAAGGAGCCCTTGAAGGCCCTGATCTTCGACTCCTACTACGACCCCTACCGGGGTGTGATCGTGTATTTCCGGGTGATCTCCGGCTCGATCAGCAGGAAGGACAAGGTTTTGCTGATGGCCAGCAAGAAAACCTACGAGCTGGATGAAGTGGGGGTGATGGCCCCCGACCAGCGCCAGGTGGAGAGTTTGCATGCCGGCGAAGTTGGCTATCTGGCCGCCTCGATCAAGGCGGTGGCCGATGCCCGCGTGGGCGACACGATCACCCTGGTGAATGATCCGGCCCCGGAGCCGCTGCCGGGCTACACCGAGGCCAAGCCGATGGTGTTCTGTGGCCTCTTCCCCACCGATGCCGATCAATACCCGGATCTGCGTGAAGCGCTCGACAAGCTGCAGCTCAGCGATGCGGCGCTGAAGTATGAGCCCGAAACCAGCAGCGCCATGGGCTTCGGCTTCCGCTGCGGCTTCCTGGGGCTGCTGCACATGGAGATCGTGCAGGAGCGGCTGGAGCGTGAATACAACCTCGATCTGATCGTTACCGCGCCCTCAGTGATCTATCAGGTGAACATGCTCGATGGCGACACCCTGATGGTGGACAATCCGGCCACGCTGCCGGATCCGCAGAAGCGCGAATCGATCGAAGAGCCCTACGTGAAGCTCGAGATCTACACCCCCAACACCTACAACGGCACCCTGATGGAGCTCTGCCAGGAGCGGCGTGGAGAGTTCATCGACATGAAGTACATCACCACCGATCGGGTGACGCTGCACTATGAGCTGCCGCTGGCGGAGGTGGTGACGGATTTCTTCGATCAGATGAAGAGCCGCACCAAGGGCTACGCCTCGATGGAATACAGCCTGATCGGCTATCGCAAGAACGATCTGGTGCGCCTCGATGTGCTGATCAACGGTGAGAAGGCAGATCCGCTCACCACGATCGTGCACCGCGACAAGGCCTACAACGTTGGCAAGGGCCTGGTAGAAAAGCTCAAGGAACTGATCCCTCGCCAGCAGTTCAAGATTCCGATCCAGGCCTCGATCGGCAGCCGCGTGATCGCCTCGGAAAGCATCAGCGCCATGCGCAAGGATGTGCTGGCCAAGTGCTACGGCGGCGACATCAGCCGCAAGAAGAAACTGCTGCAGAAGCAGGCCAAGGGCAAGAAGCGGATGAAGGCCATGGGCAAGGTGGATGTGCCCCAGGAGGCCTTCATGGCCGTGCTCAAGCTGAACCAGTAGGGCCTCTCTGCAGTGCCGGCTACAGGGAGCCGGTCACCAGGTCGCGGGCCAGCAGGGCCCGCTCCTCGGCGCAGTAATCGGGGCGGCCCAGCTGCACGGCCGATTTCTCGAAGTTGAAGCGGGCTTCGAGCCGCAGGTTGTCGGTGCAGTGGCGGTAGAGCTGCTGGCGGCTGAGGCCATCGCTGACGGCGAACCACTGCTGGCCTCGTTCGATGCCGCTGCAGGCCAGCAGCCCCGCCGGCGACACCTGCATCTGGATGGCGGTGGTGCCGGGCTTGAGCACGGAGGTTCCACAGAGCTGCTCCTGCGCCAGGGGAGCGAAGCGCTTGCTGGTGATCACCACCATCGAGGGATAGCTGCGGTCGCAGGAGAGCTCGCTGCCATCGATCGGGTTGCGGATGGTGACGCCCGGAGCGGTGGTGCGCAGGGCCTCGGCGCAGACCCGGGCCACGCGATCGGCTTCGCTGATCAGTTGTTCCGCCTCCGGGCTGCCGCCAGTGGCGATGGGCTCCCCACCGCCCTGCCAGCGCTGCAACAGCAGCAGCTGGCCGTAGGCCAGGGGCGGCGCCGCCAGCACCCCGATCAGGGCCCAGGGCAACCAGTTGCCCCGCACCCTGTTGAAGGCCAGCAGCGAGCCCAGCAGCCCCAGGGGGCCGGCGGTGAGCAGCCCGGCGCCGGCGGCCAGCAGGTACTGGCGCAGGTGATCCACAGCCCGGGCTTCGAGCAGCTCCTTGGGGCGGCTGAGACCTGTGGTCATGGGCGAGGGAGCAGCATCCGCGCAGAGCCGCTGCACCCTGTCTAGCGGTGGGCCAGGACCAAAGCCATCGGCGGCGGGAACCCTGAAGGGGTCGTTCGCATCCGTGCCGCCATGGTTCGGCTGTTGAGAAGAGGCTCCCGTTGCCCTGGGGGCGAGGCGGGATTCCTGCTGCCCCTGTCGATGTCGGGCGCCTTGGTGCTGCTGCTGAGCAGCCTCTCGCTGCAGACGCTGGCGCTGCAGACGCGCCAGGTGCAACGGGCGGAAGCCAGCCGCCGCCAGAGCGACGATCTGCTGGCCTCGGCGGCCCAGCGGCTGGCGGCGGGGCTGCATGGGCCCTACCGCTGCCTGCGGCCCCTGCCCTCCTCAGCCTGGTTTGAGCAGCCCCTGCCGGCCGACTGCCCGGCGGGACTCAACCCGCAGCCGCTGCGCAGCATGGAGCTCTGGGGCCAGCGGGTGCTGCTGGTGGGCTGGACGCCGAGCGCCAGTGGTGGTGGCGTGTTCCAGCTGCAACGGGAGGGCAGCCGCTACCAGCGCCGCTACGGGATCACCCTCACGCCGGCCTACCGCCTGCAGGAGCTGGGCGGATGAACCTGATCGAAGTGATGCTCGCCAGCGCCATCTTTGCCGGTGCCGCCGGTGGCTCGCTGCAGCTGTGGGCCGCCAGTGCCGCCGCCAGCCAGCAGAGCGTTGAGCGCGAGCGGCTGCTGGAGCGGATGGATCTGGATCTGCTGCAGCTGCAGGCCCGCTGGCGCCGGGATGCCCAGGGCTGGGCGGGCCTGAGTTGCGAGGCGGCCACCGCGCGGCTGGAGAGCCTGGCGGCCACCGCGCCCGTGCCACCCCAGCTGCGGCGGAGTGTGGAGCCCGCGCCCGAGGGCACGGCCCTGGTGGTGTCGCTGGCGAGCCCGTTTGATGGGCTGCGGCGGCAGCGGCTGTTCACGGCGGCGGCCCTCGGCCCCTGCAGCCAGGTGGAGGTGGCGCCATGAGGCGATGCAACGGCGGCTATTCCCTGCCGGAGCTGCTGGTGGCGATGGCGGTGATCGGCCTGCTGGCCGGCCTGGCGTTCCAATCGGGCGGGGAGACCCTGGCGCGTCAGCGGCTGGAGGCGGCGGCGCGCCGGCTGGGGCAGGGCATCGACAAGGCCCGCAGCGAGGCCCAGCGCCAGGGGCAGCCCTGCGGCCTGAGCCTGGACACCAGCGGCTGGGGGCCGCCCCGGGGCGATGGGCTGCCGCCCTGCAGCCGCACCCTGGAGAGCCTCAAGGAACCCATCGGGGGCGGGGATCTGCGCGTGAGCCACAACCTGCCGGCGGCCCTGCGCTTCAGCCGCACGGGGCTGGTGCTGGATGGCGGCACGGTTGTGTTGAGCAGCGCCGGCACACCGCTGCGCCGCTGCCTGGTGATGGCCCTGCCCCTGGGGGTGGTGCGGCTGGGCCGCTACCAGGGCGATCCGCAGGCTCCGCCCAGCAGCGGCGCCTGTGAACCCGATCCCTCGCTGTGATCGCCATGGCACAACGCTTGCGAATCCCCGCCGCTGCCGCTGGCTTTTCGCTGGTGGAACTGATGCTGAGCCTCAGCCTGGGGCTGGCGCTGAGCGGGGCGATGCTCCAGGGCCTGATGGCGGAGGGCCACACCAGCCTGCGCCTGTCGCGCCTGTTTCGGGAGAGGGCCTACCAGCGCCGCACGCTGGAGTTGCTGAAAACGGATCTGCGCCGGGCCACGGCGGTGAGTGCCGATCCGATCGGGGCCCTGCCCAGGCCGGCCGAGTGCAGCCTGGCTGGTCGGTTGCCCGTGCTGCACCTCACCACGGCGGAGGGGGTGGTGCTGTATGCGGTGGGCGCGGCCCCCAGCGGCATCTGGCGCGGGCAGGTGTTGATGCGCTGCGGCCCGGCCTTCGGCCTCGATGGGGAGATTGCACCCGGCTCCAGCGTTCAGAACCGGGTGGTGCTGGATGGCCTGTCCAGCAAGCCGAAGCGATGGGCGGGCTGCCAGGCCCTGGTGGGCAGCGCCAGCGAGCCGCCCCACGACCTGTCCGGCTCCTCCATCCGTGCCTTCTCCGCCTGCCTGGATCCCGGCACCGGCCTGGTGGCCGTGCGGTTGCAGCAGGAGTTCCCGGCCGCTGGCGGCCGCCTGCAGACCATCACCAGCGAGACGCTGCTGGGCAGTGGCGCCTAAGGAACCCGGTAGAGCCCGTTGGTTTCGATGTACTGGTTCAGAGCTGGTGTGGTGCAGGGGGGATTGCTGAACCCCTGGGAGTAGGCGACTCGAATCGCGGTGGAGGAGCAGTTCTTGGGGCCCGCTGGATAGATGAAGGCGCTTTTCACGGGAGCCGGTGGCAGGGTGGATGGGTTGCCGTTGCGGTAGGCAATCAGATAGGTGAGATCCGCATCTGTGAGGAAATCCACGATGCCGCTCTGGAGAACGTCGTCGCCCAGTACCGAGAAGTAACGGGTATGGGGATAGCGCTGCCTGAGCACCTTCAGCACGTCTTCCAGGCTGAAGTTGGCAAAGGCCTGGTTCAGCTCTTCATCGCCAGTGCTGATCTCTCCTGGTCGATAGAAGATGATCGTGGCCATGTCCTTGCGGATAGCGTAGGCCGTGAGGTTGGGTTTGAAGATGCTGGCTTGATTGAGGATCACAAATGCGCAATCCGAATCGGCATAGGCGAGTGCGGTGTCGAGCACATCGAGGTGGCCGAGATGGGCAGGATCAAAACTGCCGGAGAACAGAACGCAGTAGGCCTTGCTGAAACTCAATTTGCTGATCTGCACCTGGCGTGTGCGCACATTGCGCTCACGGCTCACGGGCAGGCCGCGTTGGGCCAGGAAGTTCAGCTGCTCTGGGCTGGTGCCCGCAGAGCGCTCCGCAGGCCTGGAAAAGCGAAGCTGCAGATAGCCACTGGCACGGGTACCGAAGATCTCGTCGCGCGAGAGGTTGCCGCCCAGGGCGATGGCATGGCTCAGGCGGGCTTCAACCCGGGCGCGATAGCCAGGCGTGCTGGCGGTGTAGTCGCCACTGAGGCTGTAGTAGCCGGCATACAGCCACAGGTTGCCATCACGCCAGCGCAGGATGGGCATCCCAGCCTCAATATCCACGCTGCCAAGGGCCACGCCATAGGTTTGCGTGTTGGTGATGGCGAGCCGATTGTTGCCGATGGCCTGAACCGTTTCGGCAGACTCAAGCAGCAGATTGGTTTGATTGATGGGCTTGTAGCCGTTCAGCCTCAGCTCCAGTTGCTTGCTTAGGAGCTCAAGCCCTGCTGTGGCCTGGGTGAAGTAGGTGCTTTGGTAGGGCGTGGCATCTAGGCCAGCATTGAGGCCCACAATCCAGTTGTGCCGTGGAGCCAGCCAGCGGTAACCCAGCCGACTGCTGGCCCCGAACTTGGTGTCTGTGAGCGAGGCGGCGTTGTTGAGATTGAGGGAACCATCGAGAAAGATCAGATCGCCTCTGGCATTGTTCGCTAGCGGAGCGAAGAGATTGCCACTCAGGCTGTTCGGAGTGCCCGCCCCTTGCGATTCCAGTTGCAGCCCGCCGCTGAGGGGAACGGCTGGCAGCGGTGCGGCCTGAAGGCCCGCGGCACTCCCCCAGGCGTAGAGCCCCAGCAGCCACTGCCTGCAGCATTGGCGGACGGGGCGTCTTCTGGCGATCAGTGCCGGCAAGGGGCTGGGGAGAGGGCCAGAAGACGATTGTTGATCTTAGGGGCACCAGCCCTGGGCCGGAATCGAAAGAGTGGTGCTCTCCACCATATTGATGGGGCTTCCCGATGCCGTGGCATAGCTCACCTGAATCAGGTTGCTGTTGCCGTTCACAACCGCAATCGTTCGATTCACCGTGATCCCACGCAGTTTGATCGGAGCGGCGGAGAGGTCGAGAACGCGGCTTGAGGGTAGTTCGGCGCTTTTGGCCGCCAGCAAGGCTGTCCCCAGGGTTGCGTTGGCGCAATTAGCCGTGGCAGGTAGATAGGCCAGCTGCCCGTCGGCTGTGGTGGTGATGGCCCACCCGGCTACTTCATTGCGAACCTGTTCAAGATCGGCATTGATGGCGGCATTCAGTCCATCCCGCAGCCGGGCTCGCTCGCTGGCATTGATCGAGGCGAAAAACAGGCTGACGGCCTGGGCCACTGCGGCCATCAAGAGAAAGGCGGCCACCATGGCTTCCACCAGGCCAAAGCCTTGATTCTTTCCTTTACGCAGCTTGCTGCCGCTGGCTCGGGACAGCCGATGCAGATAGCGTGCGTGAATCATGGCTTCAACATGGCCTCAATCGGGTAGGTCAACGCGGGCATCCTGAAAAATCAGAATCTCCACATTGGTCATGGTGTCCACGCTCGTGGGCCCTGTGACTGTGCAGCTGGATTTGTTGCAGCTACCCAGGGTGTAGGAGGAACGCGGGCCTGAGAAGAAGACAATGTCCAGTCCTCCTCCGCCCTGGATGGTGTTGTCGCCTGAGCCAGGAAGATAGCTGTTCTGTTCACTGCCACCGATCAGCGTGTCGTTGCCTTCCCGACCAATCAGGATGTCATCGCCACTGCCTCCTTCCAGAGTGTCTGCTTCCTTGGTGCCCCGTAGCACGTCGTTGCCGCTGAGGCCGATGAGACGGCTGCGGCCGTAATCACCGGCCTCGAGGATGTCATTGGCTCCATCTGATCCTGTGATCGTGTCACCCTGGGCTCCAACTGCACTGGTTCCAAAGCCCCGTCCGCAAATCAGGATGTCTTCCCCAATACTCACCTGGCCAATGCTCATGACCAGAGTGTCTGCCGTCGTTGGGCTGCCTTCTAGCTTCACGAGGTTGGAGGCCTCGCAGAGGCTGTTCTCACTGGGACGGCTATAGAGAGGGCTGATTCTGGCGCGTACGGCGTTGGCTTGGCTGTAGCTCACGCGAGCATTCCCCTTGAGTGAGAGCGTGAAATCAGCGCGTTTGGCGTTGCTGCTGGCGGTGGCATTGAATCCGCCTCCCAGTGCTGATCCGTCGAGGCCATCCAGAATGCGGCTGGCTGCAATGAAGGGCTGTAGATAACAGGCTTCGGTGCTGGTGTTGATCTTGTCCAGAGAGCAGTAAGAGCCATCCAGAGGATCCAGGCTAGGGCCGCATCTCCAGAGGGTGTTTTGAGGTAGCCAGCCCGATGTGGAGGGCAAAATGGCATAGATCACGGGCGGGAGATCACGCCGAAGATCAAGCCCGAGGCGGAACTCAGCGTTGGTGAATCCACAGGCTGCAGGGATGTTCAGCTTGCTGGCATCAGTGATCACACGCTCGGAGAGGGCAACCTCGGCTTCGATGTATCCATTGGTTCGTGCCCAGTCACTGCGTTGCCGTTCCAGGGCTTCTGCCTGTTCGCTGCTGCGCAGATGTGAGATCAGGAGATCGCCAGCCACACTGGCTGTGATCAGCCCGATGGCCGCTGCAATCAGCAGTTCGATCAGGGAGAAGCCCTGATCTCTAGTAGGAGGTTGTGAAGTCACAGCCAGTGCTGGTTGCTTTGCCCGATCGGATCTGTCCCAGAGGGGCCATCACGGCCACGCAGCGGTCTGTTCCACTTTGGGGCAGATGCAGTTTGATCAACAGGCCTGTGGAGCTGGTGCCCCGTGGTGTGAAGGCCAGCTCTGTGGTTTCGCTTTGCGTGCTCGTGCAGGGAAGGTTGAATGTGGCTGGATCTGCGCCTGAAAGGTTTGCACTGCAGAGAGCTAAATCATTGGTGTTCTGTACAGTTGTTTTAAGGTTGAGGGTTCTGAAACTGGTGGTGGGGCAGAGGCCTGTGCCATTGACCAGTGAAAATACAGCTGTTGCCTGGTTGATGGTCACCCGGCAGGGTATCCCTTGCTGAATGGCGATGCGTCGCACCTCATCCAGCCAGGCAGCTGATTCCCGTGCCGCGGCTTTCACGCGCTCATCCCGCCAATTTCGCGAAAAGCTGGCCAAGCTGAGGCCCGCCAAGATGCCGAGCAGGCTCACCACAATCATCAACTCCACGAGGGTGAAGCCCGGTTCCAACAGCTTCGCTGTGCTGGGAAAGCTTTTCATTGGGCAAAACCCTGGAAGCCTCGCCAGCTGTTCACGCCAAGAGCAATGTAATCGCGAACGCTGATGGCATAGCTGGTGCCGAAATATTCCAGCAGTTGGGATGCCATGTTGGCTGGAACCACCAGTTGAGCCTGATTGGAGGCTGAGCCATTCCAGATCTTGGTCCACAGGGCTCCTGAGACGTCGCCACCTCCACATTCGCCATCGGGTGTGCAGGTGGCTGTTGCCTGAGCGCCTCCGTTGATCCCCATGCGTCCGCAAGGAAAATAAGCAAAGACGTTGGCCGCTTTTGAGGGTTTTGATGTGCCGGCGATGGTTACCTCTTGATTGTAAAAATACGGATCGCTGCTGCAGCGGGGATCGCTACTGATCGGGTTGCCAAAGAGGCTGAACCGCCCAGGTTCGCCGTCGTGGCTGATGCCTGCCTGCCCACCGGCTGTCACGTTGCCGTTCACGTACAGCCTGACGGGGCCTGCAGTGGTATTCACGGACAGGATGGACTGGCCTGACAGGGTGATATTGCTCACCAGGCAGTGTGTAATCGGGGGATTGCTGTTATCAGTGGCACACATGCCGTTATTGCTGGCCCCTCCCGCTGACGTTGTGGGGCTGGCCTGGGCTGTGATGGTTGTTTTGCCTGAAATTGGCTTTCGGGTAACGTAGGAAAGAAGATCGTTGGGAAATGTTTCAACTGGCGGTGGTGTGATGTCGCCAATGAAAATCTTGCCATCCACATCGCTATTGCTCAGCGCGTTCACGGCAGCTTCGGCTTCGGCTTGGGTTGGCGGGCGGTCGGGGTCGTTCAGCGTGCAGAGAATGCAGAGAACGTTTCCGGAGGTGAGACCTTTCACGTCGTTGTTGCCCAGGTTCACCTTCCAGCCCAGAAGACCAGGAAAGCCGCTCGATGTGGCGGTCTCGCCAAAGCGTGCATCACAGGGCTTCGGCTTCACATCAAAGCTCTGCTGCAGTTTTGCTTTGGCCAGAACCGTGCTGCCATCACTACTCAAACGTTCACCGGTAACCATGATCTTGCCGGTGCCGCCGTAGAATTGTGTGCCGGCATAGGCATATAAGTTAACGGTGTAGCGTCCTCTGGGGTTGTTGACTTCTTTGGTGTAAGGAATGTTGGTTGTGCTTCGGGCTGAGCCTGGGCACACGGATGACGGCAGATGCGGGCTTTCCCAGGTGCCCGTGCTGATGCAGTCGTTCGGAGAGGGAAGGGTGACGTTGTTGGGGGCGTAGCAGTTGATCAGCAGGTAGCTGTAGTTTCTGTTCAGCAGCTCTACCGTTGTTGCCAGGCCCGTCTCTGCGATCTCTCTGGCCTGGCGGGATTGCTCTTGCCGTGTAGCACCATAAAGGCCGGCAAAGCTGCGTATCAGCATCGCAGCGCCGCCAACGGCAACGATAAAGCCCACAATCACCACTAGTGGCAGAACGAACCCGTTGCCAGAGGGGTTCTTTTTCTGGGAGCGATGGCGATTGATAGTGCTCACGGAATGCTTAAGTTTCGGGAGTTGGCGACACAGAGGGCTTTGTTATCTGCATTGAATGAGTATGTATGCTCTTCGACTTGGCCTTGTTCTTGTTAATTCTCTGTTGGGTGTTCGGTGATTGGAATGTCTTGCGTGACAGAAGCGTTGCCTGTAGTTCTCGCGCTGTTCGGAGGTGGGCGGATGTTTTCTGTCTGATCTCTTTTGGTTGGCCTTGGGTTAGCTTTTTGATTGGCTCCTGCGGTATTGGCTGAAGGGGTAAGAAGTTCTGTGGGCTTGCTGTGGTTGAAGTGCTGTGTCAGCTGCCTTGATAAGCCTTTCTTGGTGGCGTTGAGGTTTGTTGTCTTCTGTCGTGAATAGGGTTGGCGGGCTGGGTGATTGATGCTGGGGTGGGGCTAACCAGCTCATGTATTTGTGCATAGGCCCCATCAATTGTTTTCGTGGGCTTCCAGTCTTGCGTGGGTGCCTCTAGGTGGATGGCAAAAGGCCCGCAGAAATGCGGGCCAGCTTGGCGAAACCATTAATGGCCAGGATGAAGTCGAGGATTGCAGCTAAGATGCGAACTAAACTGTTATCCTTTGCGATGCTTTCGTTGAAGTTAATTGGCCTCGGTTTCGTCTTGGCTTCTGGTTGAATTCTGGATTCGGTTTCGGATTGGGCTCTCTTTCTTACATGCCAGGTGCTGTGCCAGAGAATGCTACTTGGCCGCCTGTCTTTACATTGACTGTTGCAATAACTGTTTTGGTTTCGAGGTCGCCTGAGGCTGGTGTGCCTGTTGCTGTAATGGTCACTGCGGCCGGATCCGCTCCGTCGCATGCAAATTCGAAGTTTTTGGTTGCTGCAGGGCATTGGCCATCTGGTTGTATTGCTTCCCAGGCGGTAAGGCCGTCTGCGCCTGACTCTGTCCATGCGACTTGGGCCTCTTTGGCTGCTGATGCTGCCAGGGTTTTTGCCTCAGTAGCTTTGGCTTTGCTGGTTTGATTCAGGAAGTTCGGCAGTGCAACCGCGCTCAAAATACCCACGATCACAATCACGATCATCAGCTCCACCAGGGTGAAGCCTTTTTGCAGCATGTTGCGTCGCTGCGAGGTGGGAGCGCTCAGCTTGCGCAGCAGCGCCGTGCGCAGCTGGGGGCGGAGGGTGGAAGCCGTCATGGAGGTGATGGAAGGGCTTGTGGTCACCGTAAGCAGCTCGGATCGGCTCGGCTATAAAAATCTTCTGGGGATTGCCTGAGAATTGCCTGAGCTGTTGTCTTAAGGCCCGTGGTCTTTAGGGTCTGGAGCACTGCCGGTGCTTGTTGATGGCCGTGGCTGGGCCTGCTCCCCCGATTCGTCGCACCCTGCAGGCCACCAGCCTGTTGGCCGTGTTGGCGGGCTATGTGTTGCTGCTGCTGGTGAACCGGGCCCTCTCGCAGCGTGTCCGGCAGGACCGGCAGCTGGCCCAGGCCCAGGCGGCCGCCACCGCCCTGGAGCAGTTGCCAGCCGCTGCGGTGGCCACGGCCCCTCAGCTCCGCCATCACCTGGCCGAGCGCGCCACGCCCCTGCAGTTGCTCTGGCTGCAATCGGGTGTCACCACGATCCTGCCGGCCGGCGCGGCCTTCGGCGAGTTCCAGGCCAGTAGCAGTCTGATCCGCTCGGCCCAGCAGCAGCTGGCCGTGAGCCCGGGGCCGCTTGCCTTCAGCCATCAGGGCCGCACCTTCCTGGTGAGTGGCCTGCCGCTCAGCCTCGCCGGCCGTCCCTACCGGCTGCAGCTGCTGAGCGACATCACCCAGGAAACCCAGCAGGAGCGGCAGCTCACCCTGTTGCTGGTGGCCTTTGCCGGTGTGTCGGCCCTGTTCACGTCGGCCTTGCTGCGGCTGGTGATTCACCGCGGCCTGTTGCCCCTCGATGCCTTCAGCGCAACGCTCGCGGGCATGAGTTCCAGCAGCCTGGGCACCGATCGCCTGCCGCTCGCTGATCAACCCCCCGAACTGCAGCCGATCGCCGCCGCTTTCAACGATCTGTTGGATCGGCTCTCCGAGGCCTGGGAACACCAGCGCACCTTTGTGAATGGTGTGTCGCATGAACTGCGCACCCCCATCACCCTGATCGCCGGCTACAGCCGCCGCCTGCAGCGCCGGGCCAGCTCCCTCACGCCCGAGCAGGCCGAGCAGCTGGAGCTGGTGGCCAGCGAGGCCGAAGCCATGGGCCGACTGGTGACAGACCTGCTGGAGATCGCCCGCGACGACGCTGGCCGGCTGCAGCTCCACTGTTGCCCCCTCGATCCCTACCAGCTGCTGCGGGAGTTGCAGCTGCGGCTGGCGCCCACCTGTGGCGATCGCCTGCTGTTGGGGCCCGCCCCGTTGCTCAGCGGCGCGGTGAGTGGCGATCCGGAGCGCCTCAGCCAGTGCCTCACCAACCTGGTGGAGAACGCGATCAAATACAGCCCCCCCGCCACGCCGATTGAGTTGGGCCTCAGCCAGGACGGCGATGAGCTCGTGTGGCACGTGCGCGACCACGGCCCGGGGGTGCCGCCAGCCGAGCGGCAGCGCATCTTTGACTGCTTCGTGCGCGGGGCCTCCCAGGCCGCCAGCGCCGGCCATGGCATCGGCCTGGCGGTGGTGAACACCCTGATGGAGCGCATGGGCGGACGGGTGCTGGTGGCCGATCCAGCCGCGGGCTCCGGGGCCGACTTTCAGCTGCGGTTGCCGGCCCCGCGGCCCGGGCTGCGCGGTGGTTTCAAGCGCTGGATCAAACCCGGCTGAGCAGCTGCGGCAGCTGCTCCAGCGCCTCGGTTTTGAGCAGGATCGCTGCCGCTCCGCCGGCGATCGCCTGGCGCCGCATCTCCGGATCACACAGGGCGCTCACCACCACCACCCGGCCCGGAAACGCTGTCCTTCGCAGTGCTTCCAGCACCTGGCCGCCATGGCGCTCGGGCAGCATCCAGTCCAGCAACACCAACCGCACCTCCGCCAGCCGCGGCTGGCTCAGCAGCTCCGCCCCGCTGCCGCAGCGCAGCACTTCCGCCCGCAGCTCCTCCAGCTCGCCGGCCAGCAGCTCGCGGATGCGGGGGTCGTCGTCGACCACGGCCACCAGGGGCTGGCCCATGGGGGTCATGGCGCCTCCTCCTTGATCGCCCCGCTCCTGAGCAGGAAGCCCACCCCGCGCACCGTCTGAATCAGCGTGGGCTGGCCGGCCGGCTCCAGCTTGCGGCGCAGGTAGCGCACATACACATCCAGCACATTGGCGTCGCCGCTGAAGTGCTCACCCCACACCCGCCGCAGCAGGCTCTCGCGGCTCTGCACCCGCCCGGGTTCGGCCAGCAGGGCGTGCAGCAGCTCGTATTCCTTCACGCTCAGGTGCACCGGCACCCCGCCGCGGCTCACCTCATGGCTGGCCAGATCCAGGCGCAGATCCTCCAGTTCCAGCACCTCGTTCGCGCTGCTCCCCGCGGCCGCCCCGCCACCGCGCCGGGCCAGGGCCCGCAGCCGCGCCAGCAGTTCCTCGATCGAAAAGGGCTTCACCAGGTAGTCGTCGGCGCCGGCATCGAGGGCCTCCACCCGGTCGCGCACCTCATGGCGGCCGCTGAGCATCAGCACCGGCATTGCCAGCCCCGTGGCCCGCAGCCTGCGGCACACCTCCACGCCGCTCAGATCGGGCAGCATCCAATCGAGGATCACCAGCTCGGGCGGCTCCAGGCGGATGGCGGTGAGGGCCGCCATGCCATCGCCGCAGCTGCGCACCGCATAGCCCTCTTCCTGCAGCTCAAGCTCCAGGAACTGGCGCAGGCGCGCATCGTCGTCCGCCAGCAGAACGCTGATGGCTTGCATGGAGGGCCGTTGGGGCTGCATCCGTCCTACCCGCAACGGCGGGGGAGGTCGTTCGGCACGCGGAACACCTCTTTGCGGCCATCTTTGCCGGCGATCAGCAGGCCCCGCTCCGCCAGCTTCTGCAGATCGTTGCGGGCGGTCTGATGGCTCACGCCATGGCTGCTCTGGTGCGAGAGCACCGTGTAGCGGAAGCCGGCGTGGCGCAGGGCATGGCGCAGCAGCGCCAGCTGGCGTTGATTGAGCCCATCCATGCCCTCCAGGCGCCGCTGCAGGGCACCCACCTCATTGGCCTTGCGCTCCAGGTAGACGTGCAGGTTGGTGATCGCCTGCTGGATCACCTTCACCTGGGCCAGCAGGAAATAGGTGAGGTCGTTGTCGTCGCTCTCGCTGAGCAGGAACGAGCGCTCGTATTGTCCCCGCGCCTTGTTGATCACCGAGGAGATCGAGATGAACTCAAACAGCCAGCAGCCCTGGTTCAGCATCGCCCAGTAGAACAGGGCCCGGGCTGTGCGGCCGTTGCCATCGCAGAAGGGGTGGTCATAGGCCAGCCAGAAGTGCAGGGTGATGGCCCGCACCACAGGGTGGATGAACGTTGCCGGGGTGTCGCCGTTGGCAAAGCGGCAGAGCAGCTCCAATCGCTGCACCAACTCGCTGGCCGGGGGCGGCACGTGGAACACCGTTCCGTAGGAGTCGTCCACCACCACCTCCCGATCTGGAGGACGCAGCCGGCCAGCATCAGCCGGATCATCCAGGGTCTTTTCGCTCACCAGCCGGTGCAGGTCCAGCACCAGCTGCGGCGTGAGCTGTAGATCCCTCAGCTCCCGGATGCGCTGCATCGTGCGGTAGTTGTTGAGGATCATCTGCTCGGAGCGATCCCGCGGCGCCCGATGGCTGCGGATCATGGCCTTGGCCACATCCCGTGTGGTTGCGGCTCCCTCCATCTGAGAGGAGGTGATCGCCTCCTCCATCAGTGAGCTCAGCAGGTAGCGATCACGGGTGGAGCGCGTGGTGATGGTTTCTGGCGCCACCACGCTGGCGCCGGCCTGCATGTCGATGGCATGCAGGCCCTCAAGCAGTGGCGTGGCTTGCGTGAACCAGAAGGGCTTGCCGTCACGGCCCTGCAGCGGCAAGGGGGTGGGCCGGCGCATCAGCTTTTCGGCCAGCCACCACTGGTGGTGCGTCAGTCCCGCTGGCGGTTGGCGATGGCGCAGCTCATCCCAATGCAGGTAGCGATCGGCCTCTGCTGTGCCCACGTGTTTCACCACTAGAGACAGCACCGCCTCGACTCCGCCGCTGTGGGCCAGCAGCTGCTCCAGATCTGGCGGCTTGCGGGGCAGTCGGCTGGGCAAGGCGTGATCAACGTCTAATTTGATTCAAACTAGACGTTGATTTGGGGTTTGGCTCGGGTCGGCTGGATTGCCGGCGGGCGGGGCTTGGCCGCTGGCGGCCAGCGGTGGCATGGTGAGCCGCAATGACGGCTCCTCTCTCCCCCGCAACGCGCCTGCTTGGCTGGCGGCCGCGCACCCTGGCGGCGCGCATGGCCCGCTGGGGGGTGGTGATCGTGGCGGTGTACGCCCTGGTGGCGCTGCTCACCCCGTTGCTGGTGCAGGCCGGCTGGCTGCCGGATCTCAACGCCGGCCTCGACAGCCCCATCTACGCCTCGCCCTCCTGGCAGCACTGGTGCGGCACCGATCGCCTCGGCCGCGACGTGTGCGTGCGCACCCTGGCCGGCAGTGGCGTGGCCCTGCAGGTGGTGCTGATCGCCCTGGTGGCGGCGCTGCTGATCGGCGTGCCCCTGGGCATGGTGAGCGGCTACCTGGGCGGCTGGCTGGATCGATGCCTGGTGCTGCTGATGGACACCCTCTACACCCTGCCGGTGCTGCTGCTCTCGGTGGTGCTGGCCTTCCTGCTGGGCAAGGGCCTGCCCAACGCCGCCGCTGCCCTCTGCGTGGTGTACGTGCCCCAGTACTTCCGGGTGGTGCGCAACCAGACGGCCCAGGTGAAGGCCGAGCTGTTCGTGGAGGCGGCCCGCTCCCTCGGGGCCGGGCCGGTGTGGATCCTGCGCCACTACCTGTTCCGCAACGTGATCACCTCGGTGCCGGTGCTGCTCACCCTCAATGCCGCCGATGCGGTGCTGGTGCTCGGTGGCCTGGGCTTCCTGGGCCTTGGCCTGCCGGAAACCGTGCCGGAGTGGGGCAGTGACCTGCAGCAGGCCCTCAGCGCCGTGCCCACCGGCGTGTGGTGGACCGCCCTCTACCCCGGCGTGGCCATGTTCGTGCTGGTGCTGGGCCTCTCGTTCCTCGGCGAGGGGTTGGAGAGCTGGCTGAGCGGCAGCGGCCAGAGCGGCAAGTCGGCCCGCTGACGCGGTTGCGCTTGAGGCGCTCGCGCCGCTTCAGTGGCGCAGCTTCAGGGTGCGGGGCAGCTGTTCGGCGATTTCCCCCTCAGCGCTGAGGGCTGGGTAGGGGCGTCCCTCGCGCCGGCACCAGTCCGCCACCTGCGGGTAGGCCCACTCGAACAGGATGCGGCGAAACTCCGGTTCACCGCCGGGCACGCCCTCGCCGGAGCTGGGCACCAGCCCCGCCAGCTCCCGCTGGCGCAGGGCCTCGAACAGCAGGGTGGCGGCGGCCACGCTCACGTTCAGGCTCTGCACCATGCCGGTCATCGGGATGAACAGCGGCTGGTCCACCAGGGCCAGGGCCGCCTCGCTCATGCCCCACTTCTCCGCCCCCAGCAGGAAGCAGCTGGGGCCGGTGAAATCGCACTGGCGGTAGTCCACCGCATTCACCCCCAGGTGGGTGCCATAAATCCGGAAGCCCTTGGCCTTGAGCCCCGTGAGGCAGGTTTCGATGCTGGGGTGGGGGTGCAGCGGCACCCACTTCTGGCTGCCCTTGGCGGTTTTGTTGAAGGTGCGAGGCCGTCCCGGCAGGCTCACCACGTGGGCCTCCATCGCCCCCACCGCATCACAGGTGCGCAGGATCGCCGAGAGGTTGTGGGGCTTGTCCACCGCCTCCAGCACCACTGTGAGATCGCCCATGCGGCGGTTGAGCACAGCCTTCAGGCGCTCATAGCGGCGGGGCAGCAGGGGCATGGGCGCGCGCGGCGTTCTCGATAGCGTTGGCCCATCCTCCTGTGCCACGTGGTGCTCGATCAGCAGGTGTATGCCGTGGTGGCTCAGGTGCCCCCGGGCCGGCTGGCCACCTATGGCCAGATCGCGGAGCTGATCGGCGCCTATGGCCGTGCCCGTCAGGTGGGCTGGGCCCTGCGGCGCCTGCCGCTGCCCTCGCCGGTGCCCTGGCACCGGGTGGTGAATGCCCAGGGGCGGATCAGCCTCAGCCCCAGCCGGGAGGGATCAGACTGGATCCAGCGCGAACTGCTGCTGGCCGAGGGCATCCCGGTGGACGAGCAGGGCCGGCTGCCCCTGGCGCGTTACCGCTGGTTGCCAACGGCAGATCCAGCCGCACAGGCCTCAGCTGGTGCCTCCGCTGATCCCTCCTGTGGTGTCTCCTGAAATCTGTACAGCTTGTACAGATTTCAGGAGAGGGCTGGCGGGGTGCACCCCGAGCCCCCTGCGGCGCTAGTTGTGGAGCACTGCGCTGAGCCGCCGATTGAGTGCCGCCGCCCCCGTTGAGTTCCCCGTCGCCGCACCGGCGGCGCCCGTGGGCCTGGCGCCGCGGCGGGTGGCCTGGCAGGTGCTGCAGGCGGTGGCGGCCGGGGCCTACGCCGATGGTGCCCTGGAGCGGGAGCTGGGGCGCACCGAGCTCTCGGCCGCGGATCGCGGCCTGGCCACCGAGCTGGCCTACGGGGCGATTCGCCAGCGGCGGCTGCTTGATGCCTGGCTCGATCTTCTGGGCAAGGTGCCGGCCCGCAAGCAGCCCCCCAAACTGCGCTGGCTGCTGCACCTGGGCCTCTACCAGCTGTTGGCCAGCGATCGGGTGCCGGCCTCCGCGGCGGTGAGCACCACGGTGGAACTGGCCAAGCGCGGTGGCCTGGCCCGGCTGGCTCCGGTGGTGAATGGTCTGCTGCGCGCGTTCCTGCGCCGCCAGGAGGCCGGTCAGCCCCTGCCGCTGCCCGCCGATCCAGCGGAGGCCCTGGGGGTGCGTCAGTCGTTGCCTCCCTGGCTGGCCGCTGCCCTGTTGCAGTGGCTGCCGGCGGCCGGGGCCGAGGCCTTCGGCGTGGCCTGCAACACGCCCCCCGCCCTGGATCTGCGCGTGAATCCGCTGCGCAGCAACCGCGAGGCGGTGCTGCAGGCCCTGGCGGCGGCGGGGGTGGCCGCCGAGCCGATCCCGGGGCTGCCCGCTGGCCTCACGCTTACCGGCCGCAGCGGGGATCTACGCCAGTTGCCCGGCTACGAGGAGGGGCACTGGTGCGTGCAGGACCGGGCCGCCCAGCGCATCGCCCCGCTGCTCGATCCCCAGCCGGGGGAGCGCATCCTCGATGCCTGCGCGGCGCCCGGTGGCAAGAGCACCCATCTGGCTGAACTGATGCACGACCAGGGCAGCGTGCTGGCCCTCGATCGCGGCGAAGCCCGTTTGCGGCGGGTGGAGCGCAACAGCGCCCGGCTGGGGTTGGGCTGCATCGAGCCCCGCCACGGCGATGCGGCCACCCTGGCGGCTGATGCCCCGGAGCTGCGGGGCAGCTTTGATCGGATCCTGGTGGATGCCCCCTGCTCGGGCCTTGGCACCCTGGCCCGCCACGCTGATGCCCGCTGGCGGATTGATCCCGCCGCCATCGATGGCCTGGTGCTGCTGCAGCGCCAGCTGCTGGAGGGCCTGCTGCCGCTGCTCAAGCCCGGCGGCCGGCTGGTGTACGCCACCTGCACCGTGCACCCCCGCGAGAACGGGGAGCTGATCGAGGCCTTCCTGGCGGAGCACCCCGGCTGGATGCTGCGCGAGAGCTGGCAGCTCTGGCCCGGAGCCCAGGATGGAGGAGCCGGCGTTGGTGGCGATGGTTTCTATGCCGCGGCCCTGCAGGCGCCTTAGGGCAGTGGCGGCGGTGCCACCGGCGGGGGTGGCGCTGCCGGTGGCGGTGGCGCCGCCGGTGGTGGCGGGCTCGGCGGCGCGGCCGCCGGGGCTGCGGCGGCTGGCTCGGGAGTGGTGGTGGCGGCCGGCGCTGGGGTGCCCTCGGGGATGGGGGCTTGGCTGGGGGTCCAGCGGCTGTCAGTCGGTTCCGGCCGCCAGGATCCCTCACCCGCGGGGGCCGTTCGGGGTTCCTCCTGACGTTTGATCCCCAGCTTCAGGGGGTTGAAGCTGCCGGTGAGCACCGGTTTCGGCGGGAACTGCCGCACCGGCAGATCTTTCACGATCGGTGCCATGTAGGCGTACCAGGCCGACACCGCCACGGCGCTGGTGCTCTGGGTGGCGCGGTTGTTGTCGTAGCCCAGCCAGAGGCCGGTGGTGAGCTGGGGGATCGCGCCGATGAACCACAGGTCGCGGCCGCCCTCGGAGGTGCCGGTCTTGCCGGCCACGGGCCGGTTGGGCAGTGCGGCGCCGCCGCCGGTGCCGCCGTTCACCACCTGCTGCAGCATCCACAGCATCGCGTCGGCGATGTCGCTGGGTACGGCGCGGCGCCCGCGATCGCCATCCACCCGGCGGCTCCAGAGCAGATCACCGTTCGGGCCCAGGATCTCCTCAAACGGCGTGGGCGGCACGTACACGCCCCTGTTCACGATGGCCGCGTAGGCGGCCGTCATGTCGAGCACGGTTTGCTCGTAGGCCCCCACGGCCAGCGGATAGAAGTGCCCGAGCTCGCGGGTGATCCCCATGCTCTTGGCGGTGGCGATCACCTTGTCGAAGCCCAGCTTCTGCAGCAGCCCCACGGCCACGGTGTTGAGGGAGTTCTGCAGCGCCACCCACATCGGGATGGAGCCCATGTAACGGCCGCCGAAGTTCTTGGGGCAGTAGCCGGCGAAGCAGCGCGGGGCATCCCGCATCGTGTCTTCCGGCTTCATGCCCTCCTTGAGCGCCGTGAGATACACGAACAGCTTGAACGTGGAGCCCGGGGATCGCAGCGCCTGGGCCGCACGGTTGAATTGGCTCTTCTCGAAGTCCTTGCCGCCCACCATCGCCCGCACCAGGCCTGTGCCCGGCTCCATCGACACGATCGCCCCCTCCATGTCGCCATAGGTGTGGTTGTTGATCGTGGCCTGGGCCTGCTCCTGCCAGCTCATGTTCAGGCTGGTGCGGATCGTGAGGCCGCCCACCTCCAGTTCCTCGGGGCTCAGCACCTTCGGCAGTTCCTGGGCCACCCAGCTGGTGAAGTAGGGGGCACGGCTGGTCCAGTACTTGGGCTCGGCCGGCTTGAGCTGCAGCGGGGTGGCGTTGGCGCGCTCCAGCTGAAGGTCGTCGATGAAGCCGGCCTCCCGCATCCGCCGCAGCACCGTCGCCCGCCGCTCCAGCGCCAGATCGGGGTTCACCAGAGGCGAGTACACCGAGGGGGCCGGCGGTAGCCCGGCGATCAGGGCCGCCTCGGGCAGGCTGAGCTGGGCGGGCGTCTTGGAGAAGTAGATCCAGGCCGCATCGGCCACGCCGTAGGCGCTTGAGCCCAGATACACAACATTGAGGTATTGCTCGAGGATCTGCTGCTTGCTCAGCTGGCGCTCGAGCTTGCCGGCCAGGGCGGCTTCCTTGAGCTTGCGCACGATGGTGCGGTCTTGGCTGAGGAACACCGTGCGGGCCAGCTGCTGGGTGATGGTGCTGGCCCCCTCCTCCACCGAGCCCTGCTGCAGGTTGCGCACCATGGCCCGGGCGATGCCCACCGGATCCACGCCGTCGTGCTGGTAGAAGCGGCGATCTTCGGCGGCGATGAAGGCCCGCTGCACCAGCAGGGGCATCTGGCCCGCCGCCACCTTCTCGCGGGTGGCCGGCCCCAGCTTCTGGATCACCTGGCCATCGGCCGAGAGCACCGTGACCGTGCCGGGCCGGTTGTAGCTGCTCAGCCGGCTCACGTTCGGCAGAGTGGCATCGACGCCCTGCACCACCAGCGCCTGGCCCAGGGCCACGGCCGCCCCAGCTCCGGTGCCAACCAGACCGGCGAGCAGTAGCTGGCGGCGACGCCGTTGTTTCACATCCGCACCAGATCGCTGTGGCCGATGGCCAGCGCCGTGACCAGCATCCCCAGCACCAGGAAGGGCTGTGCGCTGGCCTGGTACTTCACATCAAAGGCCACGGGGTCGCGCAGCAGCCAGATGTCCTGGAAGGTGATCTGGGGAACGATCAAGAGCACCAGCAGCACCGCGGCGAAATGCTGGCCGATGGCGATCAGAACCGCAACCATCGCCAGCTGAAACACGTCAATCATGCCGGCACTGATCCAGCTGGCCTTCTCGATGCCGAAGGCCACCGGCAGGCTCTGCAGCCCCAGGGCCCTGTCGCCCTCCACGCTCTTGAAGTCGTTCACCACGGCGATGCCCAGGCCCGCCAGGGAGTAGGCAAGGGTGAGCAGGGCGGTGGTCCAGGTGAGCTGGCCGAACAGGGCCTGGCCCGCCCACCAGGGCAGGGCGATGTAGCTGGCCCCCAGGGCGTAGTTGCCCAGCCAGCCGTTCTGCTTGAGCTTCAGCGGCGGGGCGGAGTAGATGAAGCTCACGAACGAGCCGCCCAGGGCCAGCAGGAACAGCACCGGAGTGCTGTGCTGGGCCCACAGATCCAGCCCATAGGCCACGCCGAGGCCCGCCAGCAGCAGGATCCAGATCTGAGCCTTCACCTGCCAGAGCGGAATGGCGCCTGAGGGGATCGGCCGGTAGGGCTCGTTGATCGCGTCGATCTCGCGGTCGTAGTAGTCGTTGATCGTCTGCGTGTAGCCGGCCAGCAGCGGCCCGCTCATCAACATGCAGGCGATCGAGGCCCCCACCTCCGGCAGGGTCCAGTGGAAGTTGCCGCTGGCCGCCGCGCCGCAGAGCACGCCCCAGATCAGGGGAATCCAGGTCACCGGCTTCATCAGCTGCAGCCGGATCTTCCAGATGTTGGAGGTGCCGCTGGCACCTTTCATGCCCAGCAATTGGCGGGCCCCGCCGCCGGTGGATGCGGTGGGGTTAGGGGAGTCGCTCACTGGGTTCAGGGGGGTTCAGGCGGCCGATCAGGCCGTGGTGATCTCGTCGTCGAAGAACCAGGTGGTGGTGCCGTTGGCCAGCTTCACCACCACGCCGATGCCCTTGCCGTCGGTCACGCGGAAGTCGGTCACGGTGCCGGTGGCATCGGCCTGGAGGGCAGCTACCAGATCGGCGGGGATACGGTCGCGAACCCGGGTGACCCGCACCTTCGAGCCGATGGTGATGGCAGCCTGGGACATGTCCGGCGCGACTTGAAAAGTGGCGTCAGGTTAACCCCCAGGGCCTGACGCCCCTCGCCCACCCCTGCTCCGGAGCCCATGGTTGCCAAACGGATCATTCCCTGCCTCGACGTGGCCGATGGCCGGGTGGTGAAGGGTGTGAACTTCGTGGGGCTGCGCGATGCCGGCGATCCGGTGGAGCTGGCCTGCCGCTACAGCGCCTCGGGCGCCGATGAGCTGGTGTTCCTCGACATCGCCGCCAGCCACCAGGGCCGCGCCACCCTGGTGGATCTGGTGCGGCGCACCGCAGAGGCCGTCACCATCCCGTTCACCGTGGGCGGCGGCATCAGCAGCGTGGAGGGCATCACCGAGCTGCTGCGGGCCGGAGCCGACAAGGTGAGCCTCAACTCCTCGGCGGTGCGCGATCCGGAGCTGGTGGCCCGCGGCGCCGAGCGCTTCGGCTGCCAGTGCATCGTGGTGGCCATCGATGCCCGCGCCCGCTCCGGTGGTGGCTGGGATGTGTACGTGAAGGGCGGCCGCGAGAACACCGGCCTCGATGCGGTGGCCTGGGCCCGGCAGGTGGTGGCGCTGGGGGCCGGCGAGATCCTGCTCACCTCGATGGATGGCGATGGCACCCAGGCCGGCTATGCCCTCGACCTCACCCGAGCTGTGGCCGACGCGGTGGAGGTGCCGGTGATCGCCTCCGGCGGTGCCGGCTGCGTCGACCACATCGCCCAGGCCCTCGATGCCGGCCCGGCCGGGGGGCATGCCTCGGCGGCCCTGCTGGCCTCGCTCCTGCACGACGGGGTGCTCACGGTGGAGCAGATCAAGACGGAGCTGCTTGGGCGAGGGCTGGCCCTGCGGCCCTTGGAGATCGCCTGAGCCACGCCGGCCCGTTACGTGCCGTTACAATTCACTCAGCTGTGTTGCTTGGCGCGTTCGCTGGTGCTGCTGCCCCTGGTTCAGTCCCACTCCACTGTGTTCGCCACCGTCCTCGCAGTCGTGATGGTGTTGGCGGTGGTGGCCCTGGTGGCCTGGGCCCTGCAGCTGATGCAGGCCGCCTCCGACAGCAGGGAGTTCTCCCTGATGCTGGCCGGCTGCATGGTGTGCTCCGCCGCTGTGGGCCTGGCCACCGTGATGGTGATGACCTTCACCAGCGTGGATCGCGTGGAGTCGCAGCTGGCGGCCGGTGGTGTCAGCCTCGATGCCATTTCCATCCCCTGGGATGCCAGCTTCGATTCGCCCCGGTGATCCCCAGCAGGTGCGTGATCTGTTTGATCAGATCGCCCCGGCCTACGACCGCCTGAACGACACCCTCAGCCTGGGGCTGCATCGCCTCTGGAAGCGCCAGGCCATCGCCTGGCTGCGGCCTGCGTCTGGCCAGCGCTTGTTGGATCTCTGCTGCGGCACCGGCGATCTGGCCCTGGTGCTGGCCGAGAAGGTGCGCCCCGGCGGCCTGGTGCTGGGGCTGGATGCGGCGGCGGCGCCCCTGGAGCGGGCCCGCCAGCGGGCCAGGCGCCAGCCCTGGCTGCCGCTGGAGTTCCGCCAGGCGGATGCCCAGGCCACCGGGCTGGCCGATGGCTGGGCCGATGGGGCGGTGATGGCCTACGGCCTGCGTAACCTGGCCGATCCCGCCCGTGGCCTGCGGGAACTGCGGCGGCTGCTCCAGCCGGGCGGCCGGGCGGCCGTGCTCGATTTCAACCGGCCCGAGGATCCCCAGGGGGCCACGGCTGGATTCCAGCGCTTCTACCTGCGGCAGCTGGTGGTTCCCCTGGCCCGCCGGGCTGGCCTGGAGCCCCAGTACGCCTACCTGGAGGAGAGCCTGCGGCGCTTTCCCACGGGCCCGCAGCAGGAGCAGCTGGCCGCGGCGGCCGGTTTCGCCCAGGCCCGCCACCGCCTGCTGGCCGGTGGCCAGATGGGGCTGCTGCAGCTGGTGGCCTGATCGGGGCGGCGGTGCGGCGGCGGCGGTGGGGCGGCGGGGCGGTCGCGCCTGGCAGGCAGGCTCCAGCCGCAGCACTCTCCCTAATTCTGTACAACCTGTACAGATTCTGGGAGACGCGCCAGCGGTGTCACCCCGGCGCCGCCATCCCCAGTGTTGCCATCCCCAGCGAGGTCATCCCTGGCCGCCATCCGGCCGCCGACCCGTTGCCGCCCACAATGGCCCCACGACAGGCCAGCCGCTCCGTGCACTTCCAGGACATCATCCAGACCCTCAACCGCTTCTGGGCTGAGCGGGGCTGCCTGATCCTGCAGCCCTACGACACCGAGAAGGGTGCCGGCACCATGAGCCCCCACACGGTGCTGCGGGCGATCGGGCCGGAGCCGTGGGCGGTGGCCTACCCCGAGCCCTGCCGTCGGCCCACCGACGGTCGCTACGGCGACAACCCCAACCGGGCCCAGCACTACTTCCAGTACCAGGTGCTGATCAAGCCCAGCCCCGATGGCATCCAGGAAACCTATCTGGCCTCCCTGGAAGCCCTGGGCATCCGCGCCGCCGACCACGACATCCGCTTCGTGGAGGACAACTGGGAATCGCCGACGCTGGGCGCCTGGGGTGTGGGCTGGGAGGTGTGGCTCGACGGCATGGAAGTCACACAGTTCACCTACTTCCAGCAGTGCGGCGGCATCGACTGCCGGCCCGTGTCGATCGAGATCACCTACGGCCTCGAGCGCCTGGCCATGTATCTGCAGGATGTGGAGAGCATCTGGGATCTCTCCTGGGATGGCAACCGCTCCTATGGCGATATCTGGTTGCCGTTTGAGAAGGGCCAGTGCACCTACAACTTCGAGGCCTCCAACCCCGAGCGGCTCAAGCAGCTGTTCGCCATCTACGAGGCCGAGGCCGCCGATCTGGTAGCCCGGAAGCTGCCGGCCCCGGCCCTGGATTTCGTGCTCAAGTGCAGCCACACCTTCAACCTGCTGGAGGCCCGCGGCGTGATTTCGGTTACCGAGCGCACTGCCACCATCGGCCGCATCCGCAACCTGGCCCGCCAGGTGGCCGAGGCCTGGCTGGCGGAACGCGAGGCCCTGGGCTTCCCGCTCCTGGGCGCCTCCTAGGGCGCGGGCGGCGGTACCGGCACCGCCGGGCCATCGAGGGTGTTGCTGCACAGATCCAGCACGATCCTCTGCCCCACAGACCCCGGCGTCGGCGCGTCCCAGGGCTGCCACTGACCGTCGATGCGCCAGGTCTGGCGCAGGCTCTCGCACTGCACCGCCACCGCCGAGGCCCCTGAGCCCCGCAGGCCCAGATCGGTGGCGGACGGTTTCACCAGCGTGATGCGCACCCCGCCGGGGTGCAGCTTCCAGCCGGCCCAGTCCACCGCGGTGGCGTTGAACCACTTCCAGCGGGCCAGTCCCGATTGCTCCCGCAGTTCCAGTTCGGCCCGGTCGCGCCGCTCACCGGGGCTCAGCAACAGCGCCGCCGCCGCATCGCCGCCGCTGCCGGCTGGGGGCGCCGGGGCGATCGGTCCCTCGGCGAGTCGGCTGGGGGCCGCGGCGCTGGCGGCAGGGCCTGGGAGCTGCAGCACCTGGCCGATCTGCAGCAGGCTGGGATCGCTGATGCCGTTGAGGCGGATCAGGGCCTCCAGGCTCACGTTGTGGCGAATCGCCAGCTGCTCGAGCGTGTCGCCCTCGGCCACGCGGATCGTGCGCCCCTGGGCGAGTGCTGACGCCGGCGTGAGGGCCAACAGGGCTGGCAGCAGCAGCCTCAGGGCGGCGGCGGGGGAGGGCATCCTGCGCGGGGCCGAGTGGAGCAACGCCGAACCCTAGGGGAACCCTCAAGGGGTCGCCGCCCTGTCCATGCCCGCTGCCTGGGTGTCCCTGATGCTGCTGGCCCTGGCCCTGGGGGTGATGCCCCTGCCCTGGCCGATCCAGCTCGCGGGGCTGCTGGCCGTGCTGGCGGTAGCGCTGCCGCTGGCCCACCGCCTGGCGCTGCCGCGGCGTTGGCTGCTGAGCCTGCTGCTGGCGCTGCCCCTGCTCTGGGCCTGGGGGCTGCAGGGCCAGCCCCATCCAGGCCCCACCGATCCGGTGGGGCTGATTCCCCCGCTGGAGCGCTCCGCGGCCGTGGAGGTGCGGGGTCGCCTGCTCAGTGATCCTGCCGCCGATGCGGAGGGCCCTGGCTGTCGGGTGCTGCTCCAGGCCAGTGGCGGCCGCACGGAGCTGCGCTTCGCCACCTGCCCCCAGCTCCGCCAGGGCTGGCGGCTGCAGGTGCGCGGGCAGCTCAGCCGGCCCCGGCCGGCGGCCCATCCGCTGCTCTCCGGAGCCGCGGAGCGCCTGGCGCGCCAGGGCGCCTGGAGCCAGTTGCGGGTGCAGAGCTGGCAGCTGCTGGAGCGCAGCGCCACCCCCATCGCCGACCTGCGCCGGCGCATGGCGGCCGGATTGCTGGCCAGTGGTGGCCCCGAGGCCGGTGGCGTGCTGGCGGCCCTGGTGCTGGGCAGCGCCGTGGTGCCGGTGCCCCTGGCGGTGCGGGAGGCCTTCCGGGTGGCCGGGCTCTCCCATGCCCTGGCCGCCAGCGGCTTTCACCTCACCGTGCTTCTGGGTGCTGTGATGGCCTTTGGTCGCCAGGGCCCGCGACCCCTGCGCTGGAGCCTGGCCCTCGGCGCGATGCTGCTGTTTCTGCTGCTGGCCGGCCCCCAGCCCTCGGTGGTCAGGGCCGTGGCCATGGGGGCGATGGCCTTCCTGGTGCAGGAGAGCGGCCGCCGGGTGCGGCCCCTGGGGGTGCTGCTGCTCTGCATGCTGCTGATGCTGCTGGCGGCCCCGGCCTGGTTGCTGGATGTGGGCTTCCAGCTCAGCGTGGCGGCCACGGCGGGGCTGATGCTCACCTCCAGGCCTCTGGAGAGCGGCCTGGCCCGTGCCCTGCCCACCTGGGCCGCCAGTGGGATCGCCGTGCCCCTGGCGGCTTCGCTCTGGACCCTGCCGCTGCAGCTGCTGCACTTCGGCGCTTTGCCGCTCTACGCGGTGCCGGCCAACCTGGTGGTGGCGCCGCTGCTCTCGCCCCTCACCCTGGGGGCGATGGCCATGGCGGTGGCGGCCGTGGCGCTGCCGCCGCTGGTGGGGCTGCTGGGCCTGCTGCTGGTGCCGTTGACACGGCTGTTTCTGGTGCTGGCTGCCTGGTTCGCCAGCCTGCCCATGGCCCAGTGGCAGCTGGGCAAGGTGCTGCCGCTGCTGGTGCTGCTGTTTGCCCTGGGGCTGCTGCCCTGGCTGCTGCCGGATCTGCCGCGCCTGCGCCGTTGGCGGCCCTGGGGCGTGGCGGCCATGGCCCTGGTGATGGGGCTGCATCTGGGCCTGCTGCGGGGCGATCAGCTGCTGCTGGTGCACGAGGGCCAGCGCGACTGGCTGGTGGCCCGCCATGGCGGGCGGGCGGCCCTGCTGAGCCGCGGCGCCGATGGCCTCAGCTGCAGCCGAGCCCGCCAGCTGGGCCTGGGGCTCGGCGTGCAGCGCTTCGACTGGGCCCTGCTGCTGGATCCGGTGGCGGCGGATCAGCCCCAGTGCTGGCGACCGCTCACGGCCACCCTGCTCACCAGTGGCGATGGCGGCTCCCCCCTGCAGCCCGGCCAGCGCCTGGCCAGCCCGGGGCTGCAGGTGAGCCCCCTGGCCAGCGACAGCCAGGCCCTGCTGTTGCGGGCTGGCCGGTTGCAGTGGGGGCTGCTGCCGGATCGCCAGGCCTGGTGGAGCTGGCAGCGCCAGCCATCGCCGCGCCTCGATGGCCTCTGGCTCGGCTTCGCCCCCTCCAGTCGCGAGCGCCGGCAGCTCCCCCCCTGGCCCTCCTCGCGCCTGTGGCTCACCGCATCCGGTTCCCGCAGCGGTTGGCACCAGGCCTGAGGGGCCCCCACCCCTGCGTAAAGTGCTGCGGTCGCCTGGAGAGGTGGCTGAGTGGTCGAAAGCGAACGACTCGAAATCGTTTGAAGGGCAACCTTCCGTGGGTTCGAATCCCACCCTCTCCGTTTCCACAAAATCCGAAAGGATCCGCGGATATCCCAAAACTGTTCCAGCGCAGTCGATCTGCCCTTTTGGCTCGTCCGGGTAGATCCGGGGAAAACCGGCTACTGCCGCTGCGGATGACGGTATTTTTGACGGTATAGCCAGCCGGGTCCGGGTCTATACCGTCACCTGCCTTGCTGAACTGCCGACATCCCCTCCCGCGCCAGCGTTCCGGCGCTGTCCGCCATGCTCAGTGACAAGGCGATCCAGGCCCTGCGGCCCGACCCGGAACGCCCGGGCAGCAAGCACCACGACCGGGACGGCCTCTACCTCTGGGTGGCGCGCTCCGGCTCCAAGACCTGGCGCAAGGACTACCGCTGGCAGGGATTACGCCGCACCTTCACCATCGGCCCTTACCCGGCCGTGCGGCTCGCCGATGCCCGCAAGCAGGCCCTGGAGCTGAACACCTGGATCAAAGCTGGCATCGATCCGCGCACCCAGGCCCCAACTCAGCAGCGCAAGCAGGTCGAAAGCAGCAGCCGACCTTTCGTCCAGATCGCCCAGGCCTGGTTCGAGCACCACAGCGCCAGCTGGAGCCCCCGCTATTGCAGAGATATGCGGGAGAAACTTGATCACTTCGTGATACCGGCACTGGGGCAACTTGATATCGAGGCGATCACTCGCAGCGACATTGAAACCCAGCTGCTCGCGCCCATCCTCGCCAGAGGTGCCAATGAACAAGCCCGCCGCTGCAATGACGTCACCCGTCGCGTGATTGAGCACGCCGTTGATCTCGAACTTCGGCAGGACAACCCCGCCGTCAAAGCCCGCAAGGTCATCGCCGCCACCCGCGTAACCCACTACCACCGCATCAGCTGGGTGGAGCTTCCCGATCTCTTGGAGGTGATCGATCGCTTTGAGCGGCAACGCCTCGCCGAGCGCAGCAGCCTCATCGCTCTGCGCCTGATGATGCTCACCCTGGTGCGGCCCAGTGAACTCCGGGAAGCCCGTTGGAGCGAAGTGGATACCGAGGGTCGTCAGTGGATCATTCCCGCTGAACGCATGAAGACTCGCGTTCGCCACATCGTGCCGCTTTCCTCGCAGGCGCGGCACCTATTCGATCTGCAGCGGCCGATCACCGGCCACACCGATCTGGTCTTTCACACCCCCAACCACCGCGGCAGCGGCGAGCTGCGGGTCATGAGCAATGGCTGCCTCTCGATGCTGCTGCGGCGCATGGGCTTCCAGGGGCGGCAGACACCCCATGGCTTCAGGGGCTTCGGGCAGACCAACTGCATCGAGCAGCTCAAGATCCCCAGGGTGGTGACCGAAAAGCAGCTGGCCCATGCCGATGGCAACAGCGTCAGCCGCGCCTACGACTGGGCCGAATATCTCGAGGAGCGCTCCGACATGCTGCAGCGCTGGGCCGATCTGCTCGATCAGGTGGCCGTCGCTGCCGGTCTGGCGCCGGTCTCAGAGCTGAGCGCACAACTGGCTGGTCAACCATCAGCGCTGCATGCGGCCTGACGCTTGGAGGTGATCCAGTCCTCCAGCTCCTGCTGGGACCAGGCCACCGCCCGTGGGCCAATCACGATCTGCCTGGGGAACTCGCCTGTGGCGATCAGGCTGTAGATCGTGGTGCGTGAGAGGCCGACCCGGTGGATCACCTC
>Ga0315899_10000142_pt1 | contig 87638 bp, 89 predicted proteins | sample LakEriMetagenome_2_FD_203518 | JGI IMG/M metagenome (GOLD analysis project Ga0315899, IMG submission 203518) | Freshwater fungal communities from buoy surface, Lake Erie, Ohio, United States - Buoy 4 MA112 | ecosystem: Environmental > Aquatic > Freshwater > Lake | place: USA: Lake Erie, Ohio... | reverse complement strand
CGCTGCTGGCATCAACCGGAGGTGGTCTGGATCAATCCACCACCACCGGAACATGCCCCCAATCCAGCTACGTTTGCCATGGCTGCTTGAACAGCAGCAGGGGCGTCATCTTTCCTGGCAGTCACCGGAGCGGCGAGGAAATGCTGTTGCCTGCATCGCCCAAAGCGGATCCTGTGCGTGCAGGGGGCGATCGAGCTTCGGTTACTACAGATAAGCCGGACTACAGCCCTGGTGAAGAGGCTGTAATCACCGCCAGTGGCTTCCGCCCAGGTGACACGGTCACCTTTGCCATTGCCGATGATCCCAAGGATCCTGGAGATGATGGCGATGCCGATACCTATGCACCGTTCAGCGTCACTGATGGTGGTGCCGGCGATCTGGATGGCAAGGTGAACGGCACGGTGGTAACGCGTTGGCGCATTCCCACCGACAACAATGGCAGCGGCAGAGGCACACCAGATGCCCTGAATGCATCTCTACAACTCACGGCCACAGGCACAGACGGCAAGGTCGCAACGACGACCTTTACAGACGCTGCATCGATCACTCTCACTGGTGTGTCTGTCACCCACGATGAGACAGCGGAGCTGCAGAACTCGTTGCTATCGTCCGGTTTCCCAGAGGATGCCAATGACAACGACACGTCCTTGGCGCTGCCCACAGCTTTCGGCACGCGGCTGGCAGCCCTGAACGCCGGCACCCCCATCGGCAAGGCTCTAAGCGGTTTCGATGGCACCAATGATGGGCTGGACCTGATCGAGATTGGCTCCGGAACTCTGGTGCCCAGCCTGGTGTTCGTGCTGGGTGGAGCTGGTGACGGCGTGGATTCTGGCTTGAGAACACTCGCTGGCCTGCCGGTGTATCTCTACACCGATTCTAGCGATAAGCATATTGTATTAGGGCGTACTGCCAGTGCCGACGGCCCAGTGGTCGTTGCTTTTTATCTGAATGAATCAAAGGATATTGGGGGAAATATCATTGGTGCCAAGGTGTGGAGCGTTCAATATCAGCCACTCCAGCATACTGATCCGGCGAATGCCGATGATCCGCTCACCCTCGCGCCGAACGTGCTGAAGGTAGGTGGGGCTGTTTCAGTCGTGCCTTTCAGTCTGGCGGGAGCACCATCGGGTCAGAATCTCTTCCTCACGATTGGAACGCCGGACGTGGCGATTGTGGCCACCGGTAAGAAGCCAGCTAATCAAGACGTCACTGGCACCATTGTTGGTGGCGATACGGTTAATACCAGTCAGGCTGCAGGAACTACCACGATCGGCGTGAACAACCAGATGATCGATCCGACCATCAAGAAAGGAGTTGTTACCACGCAGAATGAAGGCCTCTATCTTACTTACGTAACTGGTGTTAACCCCGATTACACGGTTGGAACTTCGGCGGCTTCGCTCACGCAAACAGAGGCTGATGTTGAGGCCAATATCCAGTTTACGGGCCTCTTCGCCGCCCGTACGGCATCGTTCGCAGTGGTGCAGCTGCAGGGCGGTACCAGCGCTGTTATTAGGCTGGCAGCCTCTAATGTGAACAATGCGGAAAACATCACTGGAGTGAACTATATTGGCCAAGCCGGCTTGAATGGCGCTGAAAGTATTCCTATCACCAGTGTGACTGTTCTGGATGCATCGGGCAATCCGGTGATTTCAGGGGTCAACATCAACATTAGTGGTGGCGTTGCAGTAATCTCAGGCGTGAAAGCGGGCTATCGCATCCGCTACACCACGGATGCCTCAGGCACCCCTGGTATTGAAACCCATAACCGCCTGCTGATTGAAAATGCAGGCAGCGGCAGTGGTAAGAACAGCGCCAGCTTTGATGTTGGCAGCATTCAGCTCGAGACGGTCAACCAGCTTCCACCAATCGATATCAGCGAGAAGCTGCGCTTTGAAGACGACGGTCCGACGACCACGACAGCGATTGACACGTTGCAGTTGGACGAGGACGACCTTCTGGCGAGCCGTGGGACTGGCGAATCTGGAGGCAATGACAATAGCGATCCCGATCTTCTTTCAGTGAGTGGGAGCATCACGGACAACGTGAGCTGGGGAGCTGACGGTTTTGGTTCCGTGAGCAAGGTGGTGATTGGAACTGGAACAGATGCGGTGGAGTTGGCGATGCCGCAGACGTCTGGCGCTGATTCGGTGATGGTGTATTTCAACAGCGCGGGCGCACGACAAGAAGCGGCTGCGGGTGCGGCTGCGAGCCTCGTTGTGAACGAAGACGGCAGTTATGAGTTTAGTTTGCTGGACAACTTGCTGGTATCTGGACCAGCGGAGAACATTGCGAAGCTCTTGAATGATGCCGGAGTTGTTGTGTATGGCGTAGATGGAGATGGCGATGAGATCGCCGGTGGAGTGACGATCAAGATGAATGTTGTGGATGATATTCCGACGACCACGACAGCGATTGACACGTTGCAGTTGGACGAGGACGACCTTCTGGCGAGCCGTGGGACTGGCGAATCTGGAGGCAATGACAATAGCGATCCCGATCTTCTTTCAGTGAGTGGGAGCATCACGGACAACGTGAGCTGGGGAGCTGACGGTTTTGGTTCCGTGAGCAAGGTGGTGATTGGAACTGGAACAGATGCGGTGGAGTTGGCGATGCCGCAGACGTCTGGCGCTGATTCGGTGACGGTGTATTTCAACAGCGCGGGCGCACGACAAGAAGCGGTTGCGGGTGCGGCTGCGAGCCTCGTTGTGAACGAAGACGGCAGTTATGTCTTTAGTTTGCTGGACAACTTGCTGGTATCTGGACCAGCGGAGAATATTGCGAAGCTCTTGAATGATGCCGGAGTTGTTGTGTATGGCGTAGATGGAGACGGCGATGAGATCGCCGGTGGAGTGACGATCAAGATGAATGTTGTGGATGATATTCCGGCTGCCTTCGATATCGGCAATATTGTGGGTTTCTCAAAACCTGCAACGCCGCAGGTTGGGCAATGGATCTCTGTCCCTGGCGCGGATGGGGTTGATGATATCGCAATCGTGGCATTGGATCAGAACGGAACAGTTAGCGATGGCATTCAGTTTAAGATTACCTACTACGATGGAACCTCTGCATACGCTACTGTCTCAGGCTTCGCGGAGACTGGGCCCAGAACCAACATTTGGAAAGGGACCCTGACGGGTGACTTCGATAAAAATGCGTCAACTGATCCTACCGCGGTTGATTTTACACTGACCCTTCTGGCCAATGGTACCTATACTGTTCAGCTGGCATCGCCAATTGAGAGTATCTCTATCATTTCGACCGCCGCAGGGCGGCTGTCGCCCGGTGGACCTGATATCAGCCAAACACTTGCCTACACCGGTACAACGGCTTCGATTAACTTCTTTGGTGTTCAAGGAAGCATCTCTGCAGCGCAGGCACTGGATGCATCCAAGTCCGGAATCTCGGATTATACAGAGGCTGAGATCGAGGCACTTTCTGCTCCTGGATCAGGCGGAAACACGACGGGCGGAGCGGGTTCAGGTGGAAATGGTACATACCCATTCATTAATGCTGGCACCGAGATGAATGTCTCCACATCAGGCATCGGTGTGGAAAATAATAACTTTGATGGCTCTGGGGCTGGTGCTCAAAGTACTGATGAGAGCTTTATTGTGAACCCCGACTTTGTCTTCAAGTCGTTCTCTGTTGTTATTGACAATTCCCTGGGAGGCTACAATGCTTCCTCCGAGACTCTTTCTTATCGCATCATCTATGTAGATGGATCGACGTCGGGTGATCTCGTAAAGGTTCTCGCAAGCGACCTTGTGGCCGGGCCAGGTGGTACCCAGGTCTGGAATTATAATGATTCAAAGGATATCGACTCCATTCAACTTGTTATGGAGACTGGTAACATCAAAATCAATTCCATTAGTTTTGCGACTTCTTCGGCCTTTGACGCTCCTGATGTAAGCATGACCTTCTCCTCGCAGATGGCTGACGGCGATGGAGATTCTGTTGCTGATGATTTTACGGTTGACCTTCAGGGTGCGCCAGCTTCCGCTCCCCCCGTCTATAGCTACGCGCCAACAGACGGGGCTGATGTTTTTAACGTGCAGTATGCTACTCCTACAAACTACAACATCGCGGCGGGGTTTAGCGACGACGACTACATCTATGGCGGTTCGGTTCCCCCCGTCTTTGTCGGCATCTCCTACGATGCTGGAACTGGCGATACCACCGTCAAAATTGGCGCATCTGCGGCTTCCTGCTCAACTGTCATTGTAAATGACTATGAGCTAGATCCTTCTCAGTTGCGCTTCGATGCGGCGCCGATTGTGATTGATCTCGGCCCTTCGGGGATCGAATATGTTGCTGCATCGCAAGGGGCTGAGATTGAGCTTTCTGGATATGCCTTTGCCATGGCTTGGTTGGGTTCAAATGATGGCTTGTTGGTATACGATTGCAATCAAGATGGGGTGATCGCTGAACTCAGGGAATATGTGTTCACCCTCTGGGCGCCCGGAGCTCAGACCGACATGCAGGCGCTTGCTCTTGTCTTCGACACCAACCATGACGGCATGCTCGATGGCCAGGATGACTCCTGGAACGATTTCGGCATCTGGCAGGATCTGAATTCTGACGGCGTTCAGCAGTCTGGTGAATTCAATGACCTGGCCTCCTGGGGGGTCGAGAGTATCGCCCTTGATTACAGCGCGGCCAGCGAGGCTTATGCCGCCGCCGGTGGGGATGTGCAGGTTTATGGCCAGATGACCGTTACTTATGCCGACGGCAGCACCGGAGTGGCTGAAGATGTGGCCTTCGCAGTTCAGGGTATTGAGCCAGCCAGCGGGGCTCTTGATGGTGGCCATGCGTTAGCCGCTGTCGACCAGGACGTGTTCACCGCGGAGGCGGAGACAGGCTCCTCTGATCTCAGCCCGACCACGGATCTGATCACCGGCGGTGAGGAGGGCTCACTACTGGCCTGCAGCTTCCTTGCCGAAATGGTTCGCGACACACTCATTGATCCTGGCGCTATTCGTGAGCTGCTGCCTGATGCCCGTGCTCTGGCAGCATCCATCCAAGAAGCCATATCTCAAGATGCTTGGTGCGTTGGCTTTGCTGCCGCATACACCGCTCTGGGGGGCCAAGGGGTGATCACTTCGGTCGGTGATGATTCCGCTGACCGGAATTGCGGCTTCGATCGCATGCGCAACGACTGGTCGGCCTCCCTGCACAGCGCCACATCCCCGCTGTTGATCTGAGTGGGCCCATCGTGCACCCGGCCGGGGCCTGAAAAGGCTCCGGCCTTTGCGCGTTGGTGGGATGTGGTTGCCCCGACCACAGGCAGCGGCCCATCTCGCCACTGCCAGGAAGTTGAGGGGCCAGGCGGGCAAGGGCCAGGCGGCCTTCCCTCTCGCGCCTTCACACTCCGTTACCTGATGATGGGCCAATCTGCCCGTGCCCTGCCTCCATGACCATCGCCCCTGCACCGGCCTACGACCGCGCCGACTGGGCCAGCGCCTTCCGCAATGTGGGGGTGGAGCTCGATGGGGTGGAGCTCACGGCCGCCCGCGGTGAGATTCCCCAGGAGCTGGTGGGCACGCTGTATCGCAATGGCCCTGGGCGGCTGGAGCGAGGCGGCCAGTGGGTGCATCACCCCTTCGATGGCGATGGCATGATCACTGCCCTGCGCATTGCGGGCGGCAAGGCCGAACTGCGCAACCGCTTCGTGCGCACCGAGGGCTGGCAGGCGGAGGAGCAGGCCGGTCGCTTCCTCTATCGCGGTGTGTTCGGTACCCAGAAGCCGGGCGGTGCGCTGGCCAACGCGTTTGATCTGCGGCTCAAGAACATCGCCAACACCCACGTGGTGCGTCTGGGTGATCAGCTGCTGGCCCTCTGGGAGGCGGCCGAGCCCCATGCCCTCGACCCCCTCAGCCTCGAAACCCGCGGCCTTTCGCGGCTGGACGGGCTGCTCAAGCCCGGCGAGGCCTTCAGCGCCCATCCCCGCTTCGATCCCGGCCACCACGGCGCACCGCGGCTGGTGACCTTCGGCGTGAAGACCGGCCCCAGCAGCACGATCCGGCTGCTGGAATTCGCCAGCGATGGGCCCGAGGCCGGCCAGCTGCTGGCCGACAGCCGCCATCGCTTCAAGGGCTTCGCCTTCCTGCACGACTTCGCCATCACCCCCAACTGGGCGGTGTTCCTGCAGAACGCCGTGGCCTTCAATCCCACCGGCTTCGTGCTGGGCCAGAAGGGCGCGGCCCAGTGCCTGAGCTCCAAGCCCGGCGAGGCGGGCCAGTTCTGGCTGATTCCGCGGGAGAGCGGCTCCCAGGCCGGTCGCCAGCCCCTGCAGATCCCGGCCCCCGAGGGCTTTGTGTTCCACCACCTCAACGCCTTTGAAGACGCGGCCTCCGGTGAGCTGGTGGTGGATTCGATCTTCTACCCCGATTTCCCCACCATCGCCCCGGGGGTGGATTTCCGCGCTGTGGACTTCGACGCCATCCCCGCCGGCCAGCTGATGCGCTGCCGAATCGATCTGGCCGCTGGCACGGCCCGCAGCGAGCTGCTGGAGCCCCGCACCTGCGAGTTCGCCATGGTGACCCCGGCCCGGGTGGGCCTGGAGGCCCGCACCGCCTGGATGGCGGTGACGGAGGCGCCCACGGGCAATGCGCCCCTGCAGGCGATCGAGAAGCTGGATCTGGCCAGCGGTGAGCGCCGCCTCTGGAGCGCCGCCCCCCGCGGCTTCGTGAGCGAGCCGGTGATGGTGCCCCGCCCCGGCGCCAGCGCGGACGACGACGGATGGGTGTTGTGTCTGGTGTGGAACGGCGCCCGCTGCGCCAGTGATCTGGTGATCCTGGATGCGGCGAGCCTGGCGGAGCTGGCGGTGCTGGAGCTCCCCCTGGCGGTGCCCCACGGCCTGCACGGCAGCTGGGCCCAGGGCTGATTGGCTTCGGCTGGCCCATGCCCTGGTTCGTGAAGCAGGAGACGTTCCTGCGCCCCTATGCCGCGATGAAGCCCCACCTGGAGGCCCATCGCCGCTGGGTGGAGGAGTTGCGCCGCAGCGGGGTGGCGATCCGCAGCGGCTATCTGGTGGATGCGGAGGGTCGCCCTGGCGGGGGCGGCCTGCTGCTGCTGGAGGCGCCTGATCACGCCAGCGCCGAGGCCCTGGTGCGCCGCGACCCGATGGTGATCAGTGGTGGCGTGGACTGGCGGCTGCAGCGCTGGGTGCCGGTGGTGGGCGATCTAGCCTGACTCCATGCCCGTTTCAGAGGCCCACCGGCGCCATTGGCAGCAGCGGCTCCAGGCTGAAGCCGCCGCGGTGGAGCAGCGCCGGCAACAGGCCGAGGGCCAGGCCAGCGCCGCGGCCCGGGCCCTCAGGGCACGCTGGCCCCAGATTGAGGCCATCTGGCTGTTCGGCTCTGTGCTGGAGCCTGGCTTCGGGCTGCAGTCCGACATCGACCTGTGCGTGGAGGGTCTGCCAGCGGCCGACCTGCTGGAGGCGATGGCCCTGCTCGACGACCTGGAACCCGGAGGGCTGCCGCTGGATCTGGTGCGGTTTGAGGCCCTGCCAGCCCATTGGCAGCAGCGCCTGCGGGAGCGTGCGCGGCTTCTGCTGTGACGCTGCCCCTCCCATCGAGCCGCCAGGTGGCGGATCTGCTGGCCGACCTGCAGGTGGAGCGCGGCAAGCTGCAGCTGCTGCTGGAGACCCTCGGACGATTGCAGCGCGACTGGGATCAACCCGAAGGTGCCCAGGATCGTTGCGATGCGGCGGCCCTGCGCCTGCAGAGCTTCTATACGGGCATCGAGCGCTGCTTCGTCCAGATCGTACGGGTGCTCAACGGCGGGCCGCCGGATGGTGCCGATTGGCATCGGCGCCTGCTGGAGCGGATGGGTGTTGGCACCGAGAGTCGCCCGGCGGTGCTCGATGCCCCCACCGTGAAGGGCCTCGGGGAACTGCTCCGCTTCCGCCATGTGGTGCGGCATCTCTATGCCTATGAGCTGGAGAACGAGCAGGTGCACCGCCTGCTGCTGCGCTCGCTTGAGCTCTGGCCTGGCTTGGAACGGCAGCTGGAGCAGTTCGAGGCCTGGCTGCGCGAGCTGGCGGCCTGCGATCACCCCGGCGCCTGAAACAGCTGCCGGAGCTGCTGCAGCTGCGGCTGGAGGGCGGCGAAGGCGCGGCCACGGTGGCCCAGGGCTGCCTTCTGGCTGTGGGGCATCTCGGCGAAGGTGAGGCCCGCCTCGGGCACGTAGAACACTGGGTCGTAGCCGAAGCCGCCTTCGCCGCGGGGGGCCTCCAGGATCGTGCCGGCACAGATCCCCTCCACCTCCAGCACCACCTGGCCGCTGGGATCGGCCAGGGCCAGGGCGGCGGTGAAGTGGGCCGATCGGGCCTGGGGGCTGGTGGCGTTCGCCGCCTCCAGCTCCCGCAGCAGCCGGGCGATGCGGGCGGCATCGGTGTCCGCGTAGCGGGCCGACTGCACGCCGGGGGCGCCGCCGAGGGCCTCCACGCTCAGGCCGGAGTCGTCGGCGAGGGCCCAGCAGCCGGTGGCCCGGGCCACGGCCTCGGCCTTGAGCCGGGCGTTGGCGGCGAAGCTGGAGCCTGTTTCCTCCACCTCCAACCCCTCGGGCTGGGGCCGGATCTCCAGGCCCAGATCCGCCAGCAGCGCGGCGAATTCGCGCACCTTGCCGGCGTTGCCGCTGGCGATCACGAGGGTTGGCATCAGATGGCCTCCGCCAGCTGGCGGGCCCAGGCCAGCACCTCGCCCACCCGCTGGACGCTGGGCGCCTCGCAGTAGAGCCGCAGCAGCGGTTCGGTGCCGGAGAAGCGCAGCATCAACCAGTGGCTGGGCCCCAGCCGCAGCTTCACGCCGTCGGTGGTGATCACCTCCTGCACCGGTGCGCCGGCCACCTCGGCCGGCGGCGTGGCGGCCAGGAACGCCTCCAGCCGCTGGCGGGTGGCCATGTTGGGCAGGCGCAGATCGAGGCGGTCGTAGGCGGCGGCCCCGCCGCAGCGGGCCTGGAGCGCATCGATGCGCTCGCCCAGGGGCTGGCCGCCCTCCACCAGGGCCTCGATCAGCAGCAGGGCCGCATACAGGGCATCGCGCTCCGGCAGGTGGCTGCCGAAGCCCACCCCGCCCGATTCCTCGCCGCCCACCAGCACCTCGCCCGCCAGCATCTCGGCGGCGATGTACTTGAAGCCCACGGGCTTCTCCAGCACCCGTCGCCCCAGGCCCTCGGCCACCAGCTGCATCAGGTCGGAGCCACTCACGGTCTTGATCACCGTGCCGCCCAGGCCCCTGGCGCCGGCCAGGTGATCGATGAACAGGGGCATCAGCAGCTGGGTGCTGCAGAAGCGGCCCTGCTCGTCCACCGCGGCGATGCGGTCGCCGTCGCCGTCGAACACGATGCCCACCGCCGGGCGGCCCGCCAGGGTGGAGGCGCGCACCTCGGCGATCAGCTCCTGCAGGTAGGGGGCCAGCGGCTCGGGTGGGTTGCCACCGAACAGCGGGTCGCGGTTCGCCCGGATCTCCCGGAGGTGGTCGCTGGCGGCGGCCTCCGGCAGCAGGCGGCTGAGGCCACCGGCGGCCGAGCCGTGCATCGGGTCCACGATCACCTGCCAGCCCAGGCGCTCCAGGCCGGCACTGAGGGCCCCAGTGTTCAGCTTGGCCTGCAGGCCCGCCAGGTAGGCGCCCATGGCGTCGAAGCGGAGCGTTTCACCGGGGATCGGCACGGTGATGCCGCCCGCCTCCAGCCGGGTTTCCACGCGCTGGGTGAAGTCGCCCTCCACCGAGCCGCCGAAGGGGCCCTTGATCTTCAGGCCCAGCCACTCGGGCGGGTTGTGGCTGGCGGTGATCACCAGCGCGCCCAGGGCACCGCGCTCCACCACCGCCCAGCTGGCGGCGGGGGTGGGAATCGGGCTGTCGGCCAGCACCGGCACCAGATCGGCCCCGCGCACCGCGCTGCAGATGGCCTCGGCCAGCTCGGGGGCCAGGAAGCGGCGGTCGTAGCCGATCACCACCTCGCGGCTGCGCAGGCCCTCGGGGGCCGAGAACTCCAGTTCTCGGGCGGCGGCGGCCGCCACCGGCAGCAGGCGCTCCACGGTGATGTCCACCCCGAGGATGCCGCGCCAGCCATCGGTGCCGAAGGCGATCGGGCTGGCCTCCAGGGGCAGGGGGGCTGAGGCCATCGGGGCTGGTGGCGGATCGGATGGTGCTAGCAGCCGACCGGGGGGCCTGCGGCGAAGCGGGTGCCGGCGCGACGGACGGCCACTGCCGCCGCCCTAGCGTTGGAGCCGTGCCCAGAGAGCCTCTGCTCACCGACCGGCTGCTGCGCAGCTGGCTGCGCTGCAAGCGGCGGGCCTGGCTCGATCGCTTTGGCGAACCGGAGCAACGGCTCTGGAGCGCCCACCGCGCCCTCCAGCTCGACGAGCAGCGGCGCAGCTTCTCCACCCTGTTCCCCCAGCGGCCCCAGCGGGGTGAGGCCGCCGCCGTGGCCGGTGCCGCCGCCGTGGTGGGCCTGCGGCTGCGGGGGCAGCTGGCCGGGCAGCCGGCTCTGGCGCTGGAGGCCCATCCACCCCTGCTGCAGCGCGTGAACGGCTCCAGCCGCTGGGGATCCCATGCCTACCGGCCCGTGCTGTTCCGCCAGGGGCGCCGACTCACCCGGGAGCATCGGTTGCTCCTGGCCCTCTGGGGGCGGTTGCTGGCCGAGGAGCAGCAGGCGGCCGTGCCCACGGCCCTGGTGCTGGCCGGCGCCGGCCGGGCCCTGCAGCAGGAGCAGCTGCCCCTGGCCGGCAGCCTGCCCCGCCAGCTCGATGAGGCCCTGCTGCGCCTGGCTGCCGACCTGCGGCGCAGCGATCCGCCGCCCCTGGTGGCCGATCGCAAGAAATGCGTGCTCTGCAGTTGGCGGGGCCGCTGCGATCGCGACGCCGCCAGCGAGGGGCACCTCAGCGAGGTGAGCGGCATCGGTGCCAAGCGGCGCGACATGTTGGTGGAACTGGGGATCCTGCGGCTGGCCGATCTGGCGGCCCAGGAGCCCGAGCAGCTGGCCGCTTCCCTGGCGACCTACGGCGAGCAGCACGGCGAGGTGGCCGCCCAGCTGGTGACCCAGGCCCGCGTGCAGCGGAGCGGCGAGCCCCTGCGCCGCGATGCCGGCCCCGCCCTGCCCGACCTGGCGGCGGCCCCCGGGGTGCTGATCTACGACATCGAATCCGATCCCGACGCCCGCGACGACTTTCTGCATGGCTTCCTGCGCCTGGAGCGGGGCGCCGATGGCCGCTGGCCCGACCTCGACGCCGCCGCCGGGGCGCCCTATCAGCCGCTGCTGGCCCTGCAGGAACACGGCGAGGCCAGAGTGTGGCAGCGGCTGCAACGGCTGCTGCGGGCCTACCCCAACTGGCCGGTGCTGCACTACGGCGAAACCGAGCTGCTGGCCCTGGTGCGCATGGCCGAGCGCCAGGGCGCCGGTGAGCGCCAGATCGCGGCGCTGCGCAACCGGATGGTGGATGTGCACAAGCGGGTGCGGAGCCACTGGTGGCTGCCGGTGAACAGCTACGGCCTCAAGGCCGTGGCCAGCTGGCTCGGCTTCCAGTGGAGCCAGAAGGGTGTGGATGGCGCCCGGGCCCTGCTCTGGTGGCGCCAGTGGCGGCTGGGGGGCGATGGGCCCCAGGGCCGGGGCTCGCGCCACAACCTGCGGCGGATCTTCCGCTACAACCGCGATGACGGCCTGGCCACCTGGGCCGTGGCCCTCTGGCTGCTGCAGCAGGACGCCTGAGGCCCCGGTTCTGTACAGCCTGTACAGAACCGGGGAGGGCCGCGGTGCCTACCCGCCCTGCGTGCCGCTGCTGCCCCCGGCGCCCACCGGCGGTGCCACAAACCCCTCGGGCAGCCGCAGCTCCAGCGGCACCGCCGCAGCGCCGTTGCCGGCCAGCAGCTGTGGCTCCGCCAGGGCCTGGCGCCGCACCAGGGCCAGGCCCTCCACGCCATCGGGGCCCGCCAACGTGGAGGTGATCACACCGGCCCGCTCGCCGGCCGCTGTGGTGAGGGGCGTTCCGGGGCTCAGGGCATCGGCCGCCGCAGGGCCGGTGCGCCCGGCGCGCCAGTGGCGCAACTGCTGCTTCACGCCGTCGTAGGTGGCCAGCTTGGCCAGGGTTTCCTGGCCCACGTAGCAGCCCTTGCTCAGGCTCACCCAGTTGGCCAGGCCCAGCTCGAAGGGATTGGTGCCGTCGTTCAGTTCGCCGGGGGCGGCCGGGAATCCTGCCCGCAGCCGCTGGAGCTCCGCCTGCTCGGCGCTGAGCTCCGGCAGGGCCTCCGCCCAGGTAGGCAGGCTGTCGCCCTGCCGCAACAGCAGCACCGGTTGCTCGTGGCCCCCGCCCAGGTTCACCGGCGGCCGCAGGGCACTGGTCTCCCCGGCGGTCTCCGTGGCCCCAGTGGCGCCAAGCAGCCGCACCAGGGTGATGGCCTCCACCGGCCCCAGGCGCACCTGGTCGGCGGGGAACAGCACCCGATCGAGGGCCTGGTGCACCGCCGCCCCATCGCCGGCGATCACCACCAGATCGGCGCCGGACGCATCCACCCGCACCAGCGCCAGGGCGCGCAGGCGGGCGGTGGGGCTGATCAGGCAGGTGGCCAGGCAGCTGCCGGGGGGCGCCAGCTCGATCGCCTGGCTGCTCTGGCCGTGCAGAAAGCGGCGGGCATCCGGGCCCTCCAGGCGGATCAGGCTGGCGGGGCTGCTCCAGCGGGCGGGGCCGCTCATGGCTGGGCAGCGGCCGAGGTGGCCGCAACCTCCTCCAGCAGGAACAGGCTGTGCAGCTCCAGCCCGGCGGCCTCCATGGCTGCCTGGCCGCCCTCCTGGCGGTCCACGATCGTGACCACGCGGTTCACCACATAGCCGGCTTCGCGCAGCTGGCGCACCGCCTTGAGCGAGGAGCCGCCGGTGGTGACCACGTCTTCCAACACAGTGATGCGGCTGCCGGCTGCCGGCAGCGGACCCTCCAGCCAGGCCCCCGTGCCGTGGCCCTTGGCTTCCTTGCGCACGATCAGGGCATCCAGGGGCCGGCCGGCCAGGGCGGCGGCCTGGGCCACGCCGCTCACCAGGGGGTCGGCGCCAAGGGTGAGGCCGGCCACGGCCACGGCCTCGGCTTCCACCAGCGGCAGCATCTGGGCCGACAGCAGGGCCAGCCCCAGCCCGCTCAGGCTCACGGGCTTGCAGTTCACGTAGTGATCGCTGCTGCGGCCGGAGGCCAGGGTGAAGCTGCCGTGGCGGTAGGCGCGTTCCGCCAGCAGCCGCAGCAGCAGCTGGCGCTGCTCCGCACTGGCCTGGGGCAGGGTCAGCGGCTGGGTCATGCCTCTGGCATTTCTGGGGTTGGCTGTCTAGTTTGCGCCCAGGTGTGTACCGCTCCATGGCTCGCCTGCAGGGCCCCTGTTTCACGGCCGCGCTGGTGGCCGCCAGCTGCCTGCCCGCCAGCGCGGGCCCCGTGGTGTGCACCAGCTCCCTGGAGGCACCCGTGGCCGGCCAGGCGCCGATCGAGGTGACCCGCTGCGCCCCGGTGACCACCACCACCGAGCTGGTTGAGCGCCGCTTTTACTCCTACACCGCGCCCTACGCCCGCGGCATCGACATCACCCACCAGATCACCGACATCCTGGGCATCGCCATGGGCGGCGGCGATGGCACCAAGGTGATGGGCCTGGGCTTCCCGGATCAGACGATCGTGTGGGATGGATCGGCCCTGCAGAACACCTATCAGGTGCTGCTGGAGCAGCAGAGCCAACCCCTGCCGCAGCGCACGGCCGATGTGTCGAACGGGTTCTGCTCCGGACTGCCCCAGGGCGGCTGTGCCCCCGGCGCTGGGTCGATCCCCCTGCCGGTGGCCGGCTCCAGCGCCATCCGCGGCCTGTGGTAGATCAGCGCCACCGGGGCCACGGCCAGCGGGGGTCTAGCAATCTGGTGAATGCAGCGAACTCATAATTCGCCTAAGGCGGGTTCGATCCCCGCGACCCCCATCGCCTCCACTGTCCAACTCCACCCTTCAACTCCGCCCTGCCTGCTGAGCGATGCGTGTTCTGGCCCTGGCGGTGTTGCTCGCGCTGCTGGCCTTCTTTGCCGCTGGCGAATTTGCCCTGATTCGCCTGCGGCCCACCCGGGTGCAGCTGCTGGAGGCCGATGGCCGTCCGGGTGCCCAGGCCGTGGCGCGGTTGCAGCGGCGCCTGCGCCGGGCCCTGCTGTCCACGCAGCTGGGCATGACCCTGGCCCTGATCGCCCTGGGCTGGACCGGCCGGGGCCTGGCGGAGCGCTGGGGCCAGGCAGGCCATCAGGCCTGGATGGACCTGGCGGTGTTCGGTGTGCTGGTGGCGCTGGCCACCCTGGTGGGCGGACTGGTGCCCAAGGCCTGGGTGCTGCACCACCCCGAGGCCTCCGCCCTGCGGCTGGCGCCGCTGCTGGAGGCGCTTAATCACACCCTGGCGCCGCTGCTGGTGGTGCTGGAGCGGCTGGGCCATGGGCTGCTCAAGCTGCTGGGTCTGCCGCGCCAATGGGATCAACTGATGCCGGCCCTCTCCGCCGGAGAGCTCGAAACCCTGATCGAATCGAACAGCGTGACGGGCCTGATGCCCGATGAGCGCGACATGCTCGAGGGCCTGTTCTCCCTGCGGGACACCCAGGTGCGCGAGGTGATGGTGCCCCGCTCCGGCATGGTGACCCTGCCGCTGGAGGTGCGCTTCGCCGAGCTGATGGAGGCGGTGCACAACACCCATCACGCCCGCTTCCCGGTGATCGGCAGCTCCCTCGACGACGTGCGCGGCCTGCTCGACCTGCGCCGCCTGGCCGAACCGATCGCCAAGGGTCTGCTGCAGAGCGACTCACCCCTGGCCCCCTATGTGACGCCGGTGGTGCGCGTGCAGGAAACCACGCCCCTGGCCGAGCTGCTGCCGGTGATCCGCAGCGGCCAGCCGCTGTTGCTGGTGGTGGATGAACACGGCGGCACCGAGGGACTGGTGACCGTGGCTGATCTCACCAGCGAGATCGTGGGCGATGAAGAGGACCCCGAAAACCCCGAAGACGACCTCCAGCAGCTGCAGGAGGACAGCTGGCTGGTGGCCGGGGATCTGGAGATCTACGAACTCAATCGGGAGCTGGGGTTGCAGCTGCCGGAATCCGATGAGCACCACACCCTGGCGGGTTTCCTGCTGGAGCGGTTGCAGCACATCCCCTCCCCCGGCGAGATCCTGCGCTGGAAGGGCCATCAGTTCGGGATCACCGCCATGGACGGCCCGCGCATCGAGCGGGTGGAGATTCGCCGCCGCGGCTTCGAGACCAGTTCCGAGACCAGCCCCGAGGCCGGCACCGGCGACGCCCCTTGATCGCCGATAATTCGCCAGCTGTGCTGCCAACGCCATGAAGCCCGTCCGCGTTGGAGTGATCGGCATCGGCAACATGGGCTGGCACCACGCCCGGGTGCTGAGCCTGCTGCGCGATGCCGAGCTGGTGGGCGTGGCCGATCCCGATGCCGAGCGGGGCCAGCTGGCGGTGCAGCAGTTCGGCTGCCGCTGGTTCCCCTCCTACGAGGCCATGCTGCCGGAGGTGGAGGCCGTGTGCATCGCCGTGCCCACCCTGCTCCACCACCGCGTGGGCCTGGCCTGCCTGCGCGCGGGCGTGCACGTGCTGATCGAGAAGCCGATCGCCGCCAGCCAGGAGGAGGCCTCCGATCTGATCAAGGCGGCCGACGCCGCGGACCGGCTGCTGCAGGTGGGCCACATCGAGCGCTTCAACCCCGCCTTCCGTGAACTGGTGAAGGTGGTGGCGAACGAGGAGGTGGTGGTGCTTGAGGCCCGGCGCCACAGCCCCAACCCCGACCGCGCCAACGATGTCTCGGTGGTGCTCGACCTGATGATTCACGACATCGACCTGGTGCTGGAGCTGGCCGCCGCCCCGGTGGTGCGCCTGGCGGCGGCTGGTGGCCGCAGCGCCGAGGGCCCGATCGACTACGTGAACGCCACCCTCGGCTTCGCCAACGGCGTGGTGGCCAGCCTCACGGCCAGCAAGATGGCCCACCGCAAGATCCGCAGCCTCAGCGCCCACTGCCGCGGCAGCCTGGTGGAAACCGACTTCCTCAACCGCAGCCTGCAGATCCACCGCCGCACCAACCAGTCGGTGAGCGCCGACCACGGCGAGCTGCTCTACCGCAACGACGGCTTCATCGAGGAGGTGAGCACCTCAACGGTGGATCCCCTCTACGCCGAGCTGGAGCACTTCCTCCAGTGCGTGCGCGGCCAGGAAACCCCGGCGGTGGATGGTCCCCAGGCCTCCCGCGCCCTGCTGCTGGCCGATCTGATCGAGCAGTGCGTGGAGCACACCGCCGCCCAGCCCAGCCTCTGCATGACCCTGGCGGAGCCGATCTAGCTCGCCTCCTTAGCTCGCCTCAGCCAGTTCCTTGAGGGCCAGCAGCTGCCAGCGCCGGCACTGGGCCGGTGAGGCGTTGTAGAAGCGGTCCCAGGCCTCGGCCTTGTGCAGGCCGTAGAGGTCCTGGGGCTGGTCGGGGTGCTCCTGCTGCCAGCCCACCCGCACGGCGTGGCCGATCACCACGTCGAGAGCCAGGTAGTCGTTGAAGTGCACCTGCGGGTTGGCCCCCACGAAGGCCATCAGGGTGATCAGGGTTTCGGTGCAGAGCTGGCGGTATTCCGGCGCCTCGATCTTGCTGAGCAGGTGCTCCACCAGGCTGGCGAAATTGCGCTCGCCGGGGGTTTTCTCGCTCAGCAGCGGACCGCTCTCCAGCCGGTTGCGGCGCTCCAGCTTGTCGCCGATCACCAGGCCCTGGCAGTGGTGAAGCAGATCCCAGATGCCGGGGTAGAAATTGCGCGGCACCTGCTGCAGGGCCCCCAGCCGCTGGCGGTGCTGCATCCAGCCGCCGCCTCTGGGCAGCTCCTCGAGGGGATCGGGAGCCGCCCAGCGCACCCGCCCGCTCACGTGCAGCTGCTCCTTGCGCTGCAGGGCGGCCTTGGCGTGCTCCACGTCGGCCATCACCTGGCGCAGGCGGCGGCGGATCGCGTGGGGTGGCTCGTCGCAGAGGGCCTCGAAGGCATCGTCGGGGGTGAGATCGCGCTCACTGGCCAGCTCACTGGTGAGCAGCAGCAGCAGCTGGCCCAGCTGCAGGGTGAGGCTGCCGCTCAGCAACGCCGGCGAGTGCCGCGCCAGCCCGTCGAGGGCCAGCAGCAGTTCCTGCTGCAGCACCCATTCGCGGCCGTCCTCGCCGCTGAAGCGCTGGATCATCGCCGCGATCACCTGGCTGCCCTGGGGCTGGGTGATCAGCGACTCATTGGTGTAGTTGCGGCCCACCACCACCTGCTTCTGGCGCACCAGCAGGTCGGTGAGGGCATCCTCCAGCTGCGGGTGCACCAGGCCCATGGAGCCGGCGCAGCGCCGCACCACGTTCCAGTCGGCTTCGGCCAGGGCGCGCCGGTAGATCTCCTCCAGCAGGGCCCGCAGGCTGGCCTGGCTGCCGGGGCCCTGGAGCTGGGCATCGGGCCCGAGTCGCCGCACCAGCTGTTCCAGCACTTCCGCCTGCTCCGGCAGCGACGTGCTCTGCCACAGGCGCTCGGCCAGGTCGCTGATCGGGCTCTCCTCGAGCTCCTGTTCTTCGGCCGCGGTGAGGGGCTGCAGGCTGGTGCTGGCCCGCAGCAGGGGTTGGGCTGGCGGTTGCCCATGGCCGCTGGGCTGGGCATGGGCGGGCAGGTCGGCCCAGCAGGCCTGCTCCAGCAGTTCCGCCAGGGGGGCCAGCTGCACGGCCACCCCCTCCAGCAGGCCGCTGCGCAGCCGTTCCCCCAGCCGCAGGAATGCATCAGGGCTGCGCTGGAACGGGCCCTCCTCCACCGGGATCAGCAGCAGCGGTGCACCGGCACCGCGCCAGTGGCGCTGCAGCTGGCTGATCTCGCTCTCCACCGCATCCACCAGCTGCTCCGGGTCGTCGGAGAGGTAGAAGGTGCTCTCCTCCAGCACCGCCGGCAGGAAGGCCAGGCTGGTCTTGCCCTGGCGGTAGAGCCGGGCTGTCACCATCGTTTCCATCCGCAGCGGCGGGTGGCCGCTGAGCCCCAGGCGCCGGTTGGCGCCCACGGCGGCCATGCGCTCCGCCAGCTCATGGGAGCTGGCGATCCGGGGCAGGCCCTCGCCGGGGCGGCTCACCGGCAGCCCGGCGGCCTCCAGGGCCGTGGCGATCGCCTCGCTGGCGGGCACGAGCGCCACCAGCACCTGGTCGGCGCCGAGGCTGGAACCCAGCCGGCGGCCGCTGGGGTCGAGATCCTCGGGGCGCAGCAGACCCTGCAGCAGCAGATCCCCCAGCCAGGTGAGGCTCTGGGTCCACAGCAACGGCACGTTGTCGTTGGCGATCCGCCGCTGGCTACCGGGTTGGCGCCGCTCAGCCTCGATCAGGCGCTCGGGCACCAGATACAGCTCGGGCAGCAGGGCAACCCCGTCCACCGGCACGGCCAGGGTGGCCAGCCGCTCGCGCCAGCTCCAGGCCTCGCTCCAGCGCTCCTCGCAGCAGGCCGTGACCAGCTCATAGGCCAGGAACAGGGGCCACTCGCACTCGATGTGCTCGAACTGGGCCAGCTCCTCGCGCTCGTAGTGCAGCCGGGTGTGGTCTTCGACCACGGTCTGGTGGCCGTCGCGGCGGAAGCGCTTGTAGCCGTAGGGGCCCCCCAGCTCGGTGCGGATCTTGGTGCGGGTGCGCTCCACCAGCTGGGGATCCTCCACGGCCCAGGCCGGGTAGCCGATCACCGACAGGCAGGCCGCATCCACCTCCTTGCTGGCCGATTCCCGCGGCAGCAGGCCGGTGAGGGCCCGGCGCAGGCGCACGATCGCATCGTGGGGGATGTGCAGGCTGCAGCCGCCATCGCCATGGGGGCCGTAGAGATCGAGGCCCTCCAGCGCTTCGAGGGCCGCCTTCACCAGGCCGATCGAGCTGGCGTTGCGCTCCGGCAGGCCGTGGTTGCCCTTGTCGCCCCGCTCCCAGATGCCGTAGTCGGCCACCCGGTAGGCCCGGGCCACGTAATACACGAGGTTCTGGATGAAGTCGCGCTCATGGGCGGTCTGGATCACCACCAGCCCCGAGCGGGTGAGCTGGGCCAGCTGCAGCAGGAACAGGGCCGTGGCGTCGAGCTGCAGGTGGCCCCAGCCGTCGTCGGGCACCACGGGCTCACCGCTGTTGGTGTTGTATTTGGCGTGCAGGGCGTCGAGGGGCGCCAGGCTGTGCTTGAAGCGCTCCACCTTCGCCGCCTGGCGCAGCATGGCGTTGAGCAGCCCGCGCATCAGCTGCAGCACCCGCTGCTCCAGCTCGTACACGCGGGTGCTGGCACCGCTCAGGCGCCGGTGGGCGAGGGCCAGGCCCCACACGCACTGGATCGAATACACGCAGTCGCGCACCCAGGCGTCGCCGTAGTTGCCGTGCACCGTGTGGGCCGTGCTGGCGGGCAGCAGGCCGGTGATCGGGTGCTGGCGCTGCAACACCACCCGCTCGATCTGGGCGTCCAGCTCCTGCAGCCTGTCCCAGGCTTCGGCCGGCGTGGGGGTCAGGGGTGCCGCGAGGGAAGGCATGGCTGCGCTCGAAGGGGTCATGGCGCGGAGATGCCGGGCACGCGCCATAGATTCTCCCGCGTGGCCTTCGCTCCATGGCATCAATGGCGACCGACGCCACCCAGACCGGTTTCAACGGCGTTGATCAGCCCCCCTCCTGGCGTGTGACCCAGGTGCTGGGAGTGCCGGTGGCCGTCTGCGCCAACGTGTTCGCCGCGGCCCTGGAGCTCAGGCAGCGCGGGGGTGGCCAGATCGTGACCCTCAACGCCGAGATGACCATGGCCGCCCGGGCCAACCCGGAGCTGGGGGCTGCCATCGCCGCCGCCGATCTGGTGATTCCCGATGGCGCCGGGGTGGTGTGGGCCCTGGCACGCCAGGGCTTCCAGGTGCGGCGCAGTCCGGGCATCGAGTTGGCCCGAGAGCTGCTGGAGTACGCCGCCCATCACGGCTGGTCGGTGGTGCTGGTGGGCGCCAGTCCCGAGGTGATGGACGCTCTACGCGAGCGATTGAGCCGCGAGATCCCCGGCCTCAGGCTGGTGCTCACGATTCACGGCTACCAGTCGCCCGAGCTCTGGCCGGGTCTCGAGCAGGAGATTCGCGCTGCCCGTCCCGATCTGGTGCTGGCGGCCCTGGGGGTTCCGCGGCAGGAAACCTGGATTCAACGGCTGCACCAGGACCAGCCGGGCCTGTGGATGGGGGTGGGCGGCAGCTTCGATGTGTGGGCCGGCACCAAGAAGCGCGCCCCAGCCTGGATGGGGCGCTTCCAGATCGAGTGGCTCTACCGGTTGATCCAGGAACCCAGCCGCTGGCGGCGCATGCTGGCCCTGCCGGCCTTTGCCTGGGAGGTGTGGCGCCGGGGGTGAGGCCTCAGCGGAAACCCACTGCGTCAGCGCAAACCGACTGCGTCAGCGGAAACCTACCGAGGCCTGCCACACGAAGGCCAGCAGCAGGAAGAACAGGGGGATGATCGGCAGGATGTCCACCAGCGGACCGAAGGCCTGGTAGGCCTCGGGGAGCTGGGCCAGGGTCTGCAGGGCGTAGGCGGCCATCCCGGTGTTCACTAAGCGTGAGGCGGACGCTACCACGTGTGGGCGGCCGGAGACTGGGGTTCCCAGGGAGCGAAATCCTCTGCAAAACAGCCGTCGGCGATGGCCCGACCCATGGCGCTGGTGAAGCGCACCAACTGGGTGATGTTGTGCAGGCTCAGCAGGATCTTGCCCAGCAGCTCCTCGCTCTTGATCAGGTGGTGCAGGTAGGCCCGGGTGTGGTTCCGGCAGGCCGGGCAGGGGCAGCTGGCGTCCATGGGGGTGTGGTCGTGGCGGAAGCGGGCGTTCTTGAGGTTCCAGCGCTCGCCGCCCACCAGGGCGGCCCCATGGCGCCCGAGTCGGGTGGGGATCACGCAGTCGAACAGGTCGAAGCCGTTGGCCACGGCGATCGCCATCTCCCGCAGCGTGCCCACCCCCATCAGGTAGTGGGGCTTCTCCTCCGGCAGCAGCGGCCCCACCTGGCGCACGATCCGGTGCATCTCCTCGGTGGGCTCGCCCACGCTCACCCCGCCCACGGCGATGCCCGGCAGGCCCATCGAGGCCACCACCCGCGCCGATTCCTGGCGCAGATGGGGGAAGCAGCCTCCCTGCACGATGCCGAACAGGGCCTGGTCGGCCTTGGAGTGGCTGGCGATGCAGCGCTCCAGCCAGCTGTGGGTGCGGCGGCAGGCGGCGGCCACATCGGCCTCGCTGGCGGGATAGGGCGGGCACTGGTCGAAGGCCATCGCCACATCCGCCCCCAGGGTCATCTGGATCGCCATCGAGCGCTCGGGGGTGAGCTCGATCCGGGCCCCGTCGCGGGGGGAGCGGAACACCACGCCGTGGTCGTTGATGGTGTTGATCTCGCCCAGGCTGAACACCTGGAAGCCGCCGGAATCGGTGAGCATCGGACCGTCCCAGCCCATGAAGCGGTGCAGGCCGCCGGCCTCGGCCACGATCGCCTCGCCCGGTTGCAGATGCAGGTGATAGGTGTTGGACAGCACCATCTGGGCACCGGTGGCGCGCAGCTGATCCGCCGTGACGCCCTTCACCGTGGCCAGGGTGCCCACCGGCATGAAGCGCGGCGTGGTGACCACGCCGTGGGGGGTGTGGAAGCAGCCGCAGCGGGCCCGGGTGCGGTTGCAGCGGGCCGTGATCTCGAAGGAGAAGGGCATCGAGGCGGCAGGATCGGCGTTGCTCCCCATCGTTGCTGCCCGCCGCCATGGCCTCCCCGCGCTGCGCCTGGCTGAGGGATCTGGCGGGGGCCTGGATGTTTTACAGCGTGCTGCCGCTGCCCCCCGGCATCCAGCCGCGCTTTGAGCGGATTGCCCGCTTCGCCCCCTGGATCGGGCTGGTGATCGGCGGCCTGGAGGCCCTGCTGTGGCGGCTGGGCCAGGGCTGGCTGCCGCCGCTGGCCCAGCTGGCCCTGGTGCTGGCCCTGGGCATCTGGATCAGTGGCGGCCTGCACCTCGATGGCGCCATGGACACCGCCGATGGTCTGGCAGCCGGCCGTGAGCGCTGCCTGGAGGCCATGGACGACAGCCGCGTGGGGGCCAGCGGCGTGCAGGCCCTGGTGCTGGTGCTGCTCCTGCGGGCGGCGGGTCTGGCGGCCCTGGCCGCCGCAGCCCCCTGGGCCCTGGTGTGGGCGGCGGTGTGGGGCCGGATCGCGCCGCTGCTGGCGATCCAGGCCTTCCCCTATCTGCGCGAACAGGGCACGGCGGGATTCCATCGCCGCCACTGGCAGGGGCTGGGGGCCGAGCTGCGGCCCGCGCTGCTGCTGCTGGTGCTGCTCACCGGGCTGGCCCTGGCCTTGGGCCAGGGCCCGTGGTGGTGGCTGGGCTGGCTGGGCGTGATCCCCGCCTGGCTGGTGCCCTGGAGCCTGGGCCGCCGCCTCGGCGGCCACAGCGGCGACAGCTACGGCGCCTGTGTGGAGTGGACCACCAGCTGGACCCTGCTGCTGCTGGCCCTGGGGCCGGTGGTGCTGCGCCTGCCCTCCTGACGTCGCGGGGGTGCGGCCGCCCCAGCCGGGCTCATGGGGCCGGCAGGGTGAGCCGGAAGGCGTTGCCCTGCTCCGGCAGGGCCGGATCCTGCGGGTTGAGCCGCCTGGGAGGGCAGAGCAGCTCCAGCTCTCCCCCCAGGCTGCGGGCCAGCTCGCGCGCCAGGGCCAGCCCCAGGCCGCTGCCCTCCAGTGGCTGGCCGCTGCTGCCCCGCACGCCCTTCTCGAAAATGCGTTCCCGTTCCTCGGCGGGGATGGCGGGTCCCGCGTCCCAGACGCTCACCCGCACGCCACGGCTGCTGGTGTCACAGCTGATCCCGATGGCGCCGCCGACCCCGCTGTAGCGAAAGGCGTTCTCCAGCAGGTTGGCCACGATCTCCGACACGGCTCCGCCATCGCCCTGCCAGCTGGGAATCGCCGCAGGGCGGTGCCAGGGGCGACTCTGCAGGGCGGCGGTGGCGGCGGCTCGCTCCAGCAGCGGCTCCAGGCTGGCCGCCAGGCTCTGGCTGCTGGCGCTGCCAAGGGAGGGGGGCAGCAGCAGCGGCGTGGGGCCCGTCGCGGACCCGCTGAGCTGGGCCGGCTCAGCTAGGCGGTTGATCGCGTCCACGTACCGGTTCATCTGTCCCTGTTCCGCCAGCAGGTGGTCCACCAGATCGCGGTTGCCGGGGTCGCCCTCCAGGCGGCGGCGCAATAGCTGGCCGAAGGTGCGCAGGGCCGCCAGGGGATTGCGCAGCTGGTGCACCAGCAGCTTCAGCTGGTCGTCGCGGCGGACGAGTTCCTGGGCCAGTCGCTGCTGCTCCAGGTCGAGCCGCAGCGCCTCGGTGAGGCAGAGGGCCGTGGCCTCCAGTCGCTGGGTCAGTCCTTGCGGCCAGGGCCAGCGGTCGGCGTCCACCCGGAGCGCTCCCAGCAGCAGTTGGCCATCGCGCAGGGCGAGCCAGCGCCGCGCCTCCCCCAGGGGGGCCTGTCGCCCGGCTTCGTTGGCGGTGGGCAGGGCAAGCGTTGGCGGCCACTGCCCGATCGGCACCAGGGAGGGCTTGCCGCTATCACCCGGCAGGGCCAGATACACCACCAGGGCGAGCAGATCGGGACGATCCGCGAATTGGGCGAGCTGCTGTTCGAGCAGGGCCAGAAACCGCTTGGAGACTTGCATCTGCGCGGTGGCCTAGGGATGCGCCGGGAGGGTTCGCCAAAAAAGCCTCGACCCGGGTGTTTGAAATCTGGGAAAAAGTCTTAAGATCTGGGTATCGACCAATACTTCGCAGTCCGGGAACGGGCCGCGCGGCGTCGATCCCACAGTCGCGGTTGCGGTTTCACTGCAGTCAGGCTACAGCAGGAGAAGTTGCGTCTCCTGCTGTCCGGTATCGGCCACGTCGTCTGCGGCGCAGATGCACTCAATTGGCCTGCTCACGGGTTTCCTCCTCAGGGGTTTCCCACAGGCAGTCCTCAGAGGCGTCTCTGTTTTTCGGTTGCCAGACGTTTGGGCGTTGCTGGATCGATGTGGCATCAGCCGCCATCCCCCCACCCTCGTTCCCCATTCCCCTCCGGGTCTCAGCTCCATGTCCAAGAAGCGCAAGCGCATCAGTCGCCGTCGTCTCGCCGGCCAGCGGGTTCTCGCCCATGTGCCCACCCATAACCTGGAAACCGGCGAGCACAAGCCCGTGACCGCCGCCCGCCGTTTCATCGCTGAAGGCTCGATCGTGCCTCCCGCGCTGCTGAACGTGCGCCGCAACGAACACACCACCGATCGCTTCTTCTGGGGTGAGAAGGGTTTGTTCAGCGCCCAGTACGCCGAAGAGAACCATTTCCTGTTCCCCTCCCTGCGCGCCATCGTGGATCGCATCGGTGAGGACACCCTGTTCGCCGGCCTCGAGGCGATGGCCGCCGACGACTGGGAGGAAATGGAAGAGTACGAATACGCCTTCGTCTGAATCGCCGTTCAACGCGGAGCGCACGACCTCTCGGGGTTGCGGCCCGGTCTCATCAGGAGGCCGGGCTTTTTGCTGCCCACCCAGGCAGCGCCCTACTCCCCGCCAGCACCCTGCAGTTGATCCCGCACGAAGGCGCCGATCGCGGGCAGCACGCTTTGATCAACGGTGTGCCCGCCGCTGAAGGGCAACAGCTGGGCCCTGCCGCCGGCGGCCTGAAGGCGACGCAGCACCTCTTCGCTGGCGGCGAAGGGCACCACGGGGTCGTCCTGGCCGTGGCTGAGCAGCACCGGCGGCAGGGTTCCCGCCGGCTGCCAGCCCTCATGGGGGTAGCCGCTGCAGGCCACGATCCCGGCCAGTGGCAGGGTGCTGCCCACATCCAGGGCCATGGCCCCGCCCTGGGAGAAGCCCAGCACCACGGTGCGTGCCAGGGGCACGCTCTGCGCCAGGCCCAGCAGGCGCTGCTGCAGCTGGGTGCGGGCGGGCGGCAGTTGGTTCCAGTCGATCGGCTGCAGGCCGTACCACTGGCGTCCCACTCCATAGGGATGCGGTTCCGGTGCCCGCAGGGCCACCACGCTCACCGCCGGGCCCACCAGCAGTTGGCCCAGATCGAGCAGATCGTCGGCGTCGGCGCCCCAGCCATGCAGCAGCACCAGCCGCGTTGCAGGCTGATCGGGTCCGAGCTGCAGCTGGTCGGGGGAGGGGCTGGCAGGACTGTTCATCGGTGGTTCGGGAGGGGATCCGGCTGGATCGGTGCTGGAGGGGGCACGGCAATGCCGCTGCGTAGGTTGGATCCTCAGCCTTTTGCTTCCGCCATGACGCCGACGGCCCTCCTGAGTGTGTCCAACAAAGAGGGCCTGGTGCCGTTGGCCGAGGGGCTGCTGGCAGCTGGTTATCAACTGATCTCCAGCGGTGGCACGGCTGCGGCCCTGGCGGCCGCGGGGCTGCCCGTCACCAAGGTGGCGGACCACACCGGGGCCCCTGAAATTCTGGGCGGCCGGGTGAAAACCCTGCACCCCCGCATCCATGGCGGCATCCTGGCCAAGCGCTCCGAGCCCGCCCACCAGGCGGATCTGGCGGCCCAGGCCATCGCCCCGATTGATGTGGTGGTGGTGAACCTCTATCCCTTCCGCGAAACCGTCGCCGCCCCGGATGTGAGCTGGGATGAGGCGATCGAGAACATCGACATCGGCGGGCCGGCCATGGTGCGCGCCGCCGCCAAGAACCACGCCGATGTGGCGGTGCTCACCAGCCCCAGCCAGTATCCCGCCTTCCTCCAGGCGCTCCAGGGCCAGGCCATCACCCCGGAGCTGCGCCGCCAGCTGGCCCTGGAGGCCTTCTGCCACACGGCGGAGTACGACACCGCCATCAGCGCCTGGCTGGTTCAGCAGTTGGGCGCCACCCCGGCTGCCCCCGCCACCGCTGAGTCGCTCAGCGTGAGCCTGCCCGCCAAGCAGAGCCTGCGCTACGGCGAGAACCCGCACCAGAGCGCCACCTGGTATTCCCAGCCCGATGCGGGCCTGGGGGGCGGCGCTCAGCTGCAGGGCAAGGAGCTCAGCTACAACAACCTGATCGATCTGGAGGCCGCCCTCGCCACCGTGCGCGAGTTCGGCTACGCGGGCGTGGCGGCCGGCGGCAATGCCTTCCGCCCGGCGGCCGTGGTGGTGAAGCACACCAATCCCTGCGGCGTGGCCACCGGCAGCGGCAGTGCCGATGCCCTGCAGCGGGCGCTGGATGCCGATCGCGTGTCTGCTTTTGGCGGCATCGTGGCCATCAACGGCCCGGTGGACGCGGCCACGGCCGGCCACCTCACCAGCCTGTTCCTGGAGTGCGTGGTGGCCCCAGGTTTTGATGCCGGAGCCCGCGAGCTGCTGGCGGCCAAGGCCAACCTGCGTCTGCTGGAGCTGCCGCCCGAAGCGATCGCCCGCGCCAGCCGGCAGCAGCTGCGCACGGTTCTGGGCGGCGTGCTGGCGCAGGAGCTCGACGATCAGCCGGTGGATGAGAGCGCCTGGCAGGTGGTGAGCCAGCGCCAGCCCAGCGCCCAGGAGCTCGAGGATCTGCGCTTCGCCTGGCGGCTGGTGCGCCACGTGCGCTCCAACGCCATCACGGTGGCCAAGGCCGGCCAGAGCCTGGGTATCGGTGCCGGCCAGATGAACCGCGTGGGGTCTGCCCGGTTGGCCCTTGAGGCCGCCGGCGAGAAGGCCCAGGGGGCGGTGCTGGCCAGCGATGGCTTTTTCCCCTTCGACGACACCGTTCGCCTGGCCTCCAGCCACGGCATCGGTGCCGTGATTCAGCCGGGCGGCAGCGTGCGCGATGCCGACTCGATCGCCGCCTGTGATGAGCTGGGCCTGGCCATGGTGGTCACGGGGCGTCGCCACTTCCTGCACTGAACTAGCTTCGCCTTCAACTCGATCGCCCTGGCCCGTCTCCCATGCCGGAAGCCCTCGCCTACAACCTCAACTTCCTGCACCCGCTGGCGATGTGGGGCCTGCTGGCCCTCAGCGGCTACGCGATGCTGCTGGGCATCAAGGCCAAGAAAACCCGCACCGCCGATGCTGAAACCCGCAAGACCCTGATCAAGGGCCAGTTCGCCAAACGCCATTACCTCTATGGCAGTGCCGTGCTCGCGGTGATGGTGCTGGGCACCTTCGGTGGCATGGCCGTCACCTACCTGAACAACGGCAAGCTGTTCGTGGGGCCTCACCTGCTGGTGGGCATCGCCATGAGCTCGATGCTGGTGGTGGCGGCAGCCCTCTCACCGCTGATGCAGGCCGGCAATCTGATCGCCCGCAAGTTGCATGTGGGCCTGAACATGGGCGTTGTCACGCTGTTTCTTTGGCAGGCCGTGACCGGCATGCAGATCGTGACCAAGATCTGGGAGAACCGACCCGCTTGAGCCGGGCTGGCAACGCTTAAAACTGGGCCCGTCGCCGCGGCGGGCATTCCAGGCTGTGGGTGGCGTGGAAGTCTTCCTGGACTTTCCAGGTGAGTTTGCGGGAGATCTGGCGCACGATCTGACGCAACAGGCGATCGCCACTGCTCTGCACCAGGTTTTCCGGCAGCAGGCCGATCACGGCTGGCAACTTGATCCACACGCTCAGGTCGAGCTCCCAGCGCACCTCCGTGCGGGGCGGGGCATCGGCGCTCTGCTCCTGCAGCTGCAGGGAGGCGTTGAACTCCACGTCGTAGAGCTCCTGCAGGCCCGGTTGGAATTGCTCCTGCGGCACCGTGCAGATGCGGTAGATGCCCTGGCTCTGGGGCAGCAGCTCCAGGCCGATGGTGGGCTCCACCTCGAAGCCGAAGTTGCCGAAGCGGCCGAGGGTTAGCACGTAGCCATTGCGATCCAGGGCCGTCACCTGCATCGGGGAGGCGCAGCGCCGGAACCAGCCCTCGTGTCGGTCGAGGTAGGCCGCCACCACCTGGGCCGGGGCGCGCATCTCCATCAGGTCGGCGAAGTGGCTGCTGTAGCAGCGCACCCGGCTGTCGTCGCTACGGCGCAGGGGTGTCACCAGCTCCTCAGAGCCCTCGCCAGGAGTCTGGCCCGAGGAAGCAACGGAACTGGTCACCGATGAGATCAACGTGTTTCCGGACTCCCCGTCGCCTGGGGGCGAACCTGATCAACCAATGTAAAGCGCCGTCCTGGCGGGTCAGGCATCCGCCAGGTCGATCAGGCGGCTGATCACATCCTCCACTACCCGATCGGGGGTGGAGGCGCCGGAGGTGATGCCAACCCGCAGTGGACCTGCCGGCAGGAATGGCTCTTCCACCACCAGGTCCGCCCCCAGGGGCATGTGCTCGATGCGGTTGCCCGGGCCGATCCGTTCGGGGGTATCGATGTGGAAGGAGCGGATGCCGCGGCTCACGGCGATCTCCTGCAGGTGGGTGGTGTTGGAGGAGTTGTACCCGCCGATCACCACCATCAGATCCAGCGGTTCATCCACCAGGGAGAACATGGCGTCCTGCCGCTCCTGGGTGGCGTCGCAGATGGTGTTGAAGGCCAGGAAGTGGTCGTTCAGTTCGGTGGGGCCGAAGCGCTGCAGCATCGTGCGCTCGAACAGCCGGCCGATCTCCTCGGTTTCGCTCTTGAGCATGGTGGTCTGGTTGGCCACGCCCACCCGCGCCAGGTCTCGGTCGGGATCGAAGCCCGGCGAGCAGGCCTTGGCGAAGCGCGTCATGAAGGCCTCGCGCTGGTCCTGGCTGGGGCTGCCTCCCTGGGCGCTGGCCAGGATGTAGTCGGACACCAGCTGGGCTTCGGCCAGATCCAGCACCACCAGATAGGTGCCGGCGAAGGAGCTGGTGGCGAGGGTTTCCTCGTGCTTCACCTTGCCGTGAATGATCGAGGTGAAGGCGTGCTTCTTGTGCTTCTCCACCGTGTTCCACACCTTGGACACCCAGGGGCAGGTGGTATCCACGATGTGGCAGCCGCGCTCGTTGAGCAGCTGCATCTCCTGCACGGTGGCACCGAAGGCCGGCAGGATCACCACATCGCCGCTGGCCACCTCGGAGAAGTCCTTCACGCCGCCATCCACGGGGATGAACAGCACGTTCATCTCGCGCAGGTGATCGTTCACCGAGGGGTTGTGGATGATCTCGTTGGTGATCCAGATCCGCTCGGTGGGGTAGTGGCGCCGGGTCTCGTAGGCCATGGCCACGGCCCTCTCCACGCCCCAGCAGAAGCCGAAGGCCTCCGCCAGCTTCACGTGCAGGCGGCCGTGCTCCAGGGAGTACCCGTTCTCGCGGATGCTCGCGATCAGATCGCTCTGGTAGGCCTGCTCCAGGCTGCCGGCCACCTCTTCAGCCCGGCCGAAGCCGCGACGGTTGTAGCGATCCGAGTGGTGCAGGGATCGCTTGAACGCGCGGGTATCCACAGCGGCGGCCAACAGGTGTGATGAACTCTATGGGGCGTAGCCGATCCCTTGGAGCGGGGGGTCTGCCCAGCAGAAAGCCCCCGCGGAGGGCGGGGGCTTGGATGGCCGGGAGGCTCGGCGGTCAGAGAGCGGCGTCGCCGCGATCGCCGGTGCGGATCCGGATCGCCGTTTCCACAGGGGTCACGAAGATCTTGCCGTCGCCGATCTCGCCCGTGCGGGCGGCCTCACTGATGGCGGCGATGGCCGCCTCCACCTTGTCGTCGGTCACCACGGTGGTGATGCGCATCTTGGGCAGGAATTCAACGGTGAACGCGTTGCCCCTGTAGCGCTCCACCTGGCCCTTCTGGCGGCCGAAGCCGCGCACGTCGTTGATGGTCATGCCAACTACGTCGATGGCGACGAGGGCGGTCTTGACCGCGTCCACCTTGGAGGGACGCACCACGGCGGTGATCTGTTTCATCGCTCAGTCTCAGTAGGTCATGGGGTCGTAGGCCTCTTCGCCGTGGGTGACGAAGTCGAGGCCGCGCTCTTCCTCTTCAGGGGTGACGCGTAGGCCAACGGTGGCGCCCACGATCCAGAGGATGATCGCGGTGGCGATGCCCACGAAGCCGTAGGAGAGAAGCACGGCCTTGAGGTGAGCCACAAACAGCCCGGCGTTGCCGGAGCTGGCCAGGATCTCCGCCGATTTCGGGAAGTAATCCGCCGGCACCAGAGCAGGAGCGGCCAGCAGGCCCGTGAGCAGCGCCCCCACCGTGCCACCCACGCCGTGAACGGCATAGGCGTCGAGCGAGTCGTCGAACTGGATCGCCACCTTGATCTGCACGGCGATGTAGCAGCAGGCGGCCGTGGCGGCGCCGATGATCAGGGCCTGGGGCATGTACACGAAGCCTGCGGCGGGGGTGATCCCCACCAGTCCGGCCACGGCACCGGTGGCGGCACCCACAGCGGTGGGCTTGCCATCGCGGAACCACTCGATCAGGCACCAGGTGAGCAGGGCGGTGGACGCCGAGAGGGTGGTGGTGAGGAAGGAGAAGCCGGCCCCCTTGGCGGCGAAGTAACTGGCCCCGTTGAAGCCGAACCAGCCGAACCACAGCAGGCCGGCCCCCAGGAGGATGAAGGGCACGTTGTGGGGGGGGCGCTTGCTCTCGGGGAAGTTGCTGCGGGGCCCCACGATCGCCGTGGACACCAGAGCGGCCACACCGGCGGCGATGTGCACCACGGTGCCACCGGCGAAGTCGATGGCGCCGATCTCACCGAAGGGGCCGATGTAGCCGCCGCCCCACACCATCTTGGCCATCGGGCAGTACACGAACAGGCTCCAGAGCAGGGAGAACCAGAACCAGGCCTTGAAGTTGATCCGCTCCACCAGGGCGCCGGAGATCAGGGCCGGCGTGATGATGGCGAACATGCCCTGGAACAGGGCAAATGATGTGGCGGAGATGGCAAAACCATCGGCCAGTGGCGCATCACCCAGCTCCCCACCCACGCCGTTCAGCCACATCTGGCCCAGGCCGCCGATGAAGGGGCTGCCGAAGCCGGTGTCGAAGGAGAGGGAATAGCCGATCACCACCCAGACAACGCCGATCAGCCCCATCAGGAAGAAGCTCATCATCATCGTGTTGAGCACGTTCTTGGCGCGGGTGAAGCCGCCGTAGAAGAACGCCAGCCCGGGGGTCATCAGCAGCACCAGGGCTGATCCCATCAGCATCAGCAGCGTGTCGGCCCCATCGGTGGGCACCTTCTGCAGCGCGGCCTTGGCCGAGCCGGCCATCAGGGGCAGCAGGCCTGCACCGAAGGCCAGCAACATCACGGCGTAGCGCTTCAGCTCAGGATCCTGAACGCGGGCCAGAACTTTGCTGCGGAAGCGATCAAAAACGGCTAGCGGGGTGGGACCACCGCCCGCCACAGGAACATGGACCATGAAGGGGAGAAGCCTCTCCAACGTTCGCCAGCGCACCTTCCCTGGATTAGGGGAACCTCTTGGTAGCGGTTCCAACCAAATCGCGAAGTTCCTCCCCAGAGCCGACCCTTCAGCGCCGGCCCATCAGCTGTGCTCCTGCACCTCCACCACGCCGAGCCACTCCACGCCGGTGTCGCTGAAGCCGTAGCGGCAGGGCACCACTTCCACCCCCGCCGCCAGGGCCTGACGGAACAGCTCGCCGTAGCGGGGGTCGGCGGTGTCGCCGGGCGCAAAGCGGCTCACATCGCCGCGGCTGAGGCAGGGCAACAGCACGGCCCGGGCCTCTGGCAGCACCCCCATCAGCTCCTCCAGGTGCTTCTGGCCCCGCTCGGTCACCGTGTCGGGGAAGAGGGCCAGCTCGCCGTTGGTCCAGGTGGTGTTCTTCACCTCCACATAGATCGGCCGCGGGTCGCGGGCCCCCTCGGCCGGCGTGAGCAGCAGATCGATGCGGCTGCGGCCGTTGGCGCCGTAGGCCACCTCGGCCCTGATGCCGGCGATCGGGCCCAGCCAGGGCTCCAGGCAGCCGGCCTCGATCGTGGCCCGCACCAGGCGGTTGGGCAGGGCCGTGTTGATGCCAACCCAGATCGGCTGGCCATCGGCTCCAGGCACCTCGGCCTGCTCCCAGGTCCAGGCGAGCTTGCGGCTGGGCGAGGGGGCATGGCGCAGGCGCACCCGCCCGCCCACGTGCAGCACGCCCGTCATCGGGCCGGTGTTGGCGCAGTGGGCCGTGACCAGCTCGCCGCTGTCGAGCTGCACATCGGCCAGGAAGCGCTTGTAGCGCTTGAGCAGCACCCCCTCCTGCAGGGGCTCCAGCGGTAGCACCAGCTGGCCCTGGGTTGGGGAGGTGGCCGGCATGGTGCTGCTGCTGCTGGGGTGGGAGCCATGGTGGCCCAGGCAGGCAAGAATCCCCGCAGTTCTGGGCCGCGGCCAGCACGGATGAGCCAATCCAGCCAACCGGGAGGCGCCGCGCCATCGCTGCGCCGGATCGCCCTGATCGTGGCGGTGGCCACCGCCCTGAGCAAGGTGGCGGGCCTGGTGCGCCAGCAGGTGATCGCCGCCGCCTTCGGTGTGGGCATCGCCTACGACGCCTACAATTACGCCTATGTGCTGCCCGGTTTCCTGCTGATCCTGCTGGGCGGGATCAATGGCCCCTTCCACAGCGCCATGGTGAGCGTGCTGGCCCGCCGGCCCCGGGCGGAGGGGGCCCACGTGCTGGCGGCCATCAACACCCTGGTGGGGGCGGGGCTGATCGGCGTCACGCTGCTGCTGTTCGTCTTCGCCGATCCGCTGATCACCCTGGTGGGCCCGGGCCTCGATGCCGTGCGCCACGACGTGGCGGTGCTCGAGCTGCGCTGGATGGCGCCGATGGCCCTGTTCGCCGGCCTGATCGGCCTCGGCTTCGGGGCCCTCAATGCCGCCGATGAGTTCTGGCTGCCCTCGGTGAGCCCGCTGCTCTCCAGCGTGGCGGTGATCGCCGGCCTGGGGCTGTTGTGGTGGCAGCTGGGCAGCGAGATCGCCCTGCCCCAATACGCCGCCGTGGGTGGCGCCGTCCTGGCTGGCACCACGCTGCTGGGGGCCGTTTTCCAGTGGCTGATTCAGCTGCCGGCCCTGGCCCGCCAGGGGCTGCACAAGTTCCAGCTGGTGTGGGACTGGAAGCACCCCGGCGTGCAGGAGGTGCTGCAGGTGATGGGGCCGGCCACCCTCTCCTCCGGCATGTTGCAGATCAACGTGTTCACCGATCTGTTCTTCGCCTCCGGGATCGTGGGCGCGGCGGCAGGCCTGGGGTACGCCAACCTGCTGGTGCAGACGCCCCTGGGCCTGCTCTCCAATGCCCTGCTGGTGCCCTTGCTGCCGGTGTATGCCCGGCTCACGGCACCGGCAGATCGCCCCGCGCTGATCGGCCGCATCCGCCAGGGCCTGATGCTCTCCAGTGCCTCGATGCTGCCCCTGGGAGCTCTGATGGTGGCCCTGGCGGGCCCGATCGTGGCCTTGGTCTATGAGCGGGGTGCCTTCAACGCCGGGGCGGCGAGCCTGGTGGGCGGCCTGTTGATGGCCTATGGGGTGGGCATGCCGGCCTATCTGGGCCGCGACGTGCTGGTGCGTGTGTTCTATGCCCTCGGCGATGGCACCACGCCCTTCCGCTTCTCGATGGCCGGCATCGGCCTGAACGTGATCCTCGACTGGCTGTTGGTGGGCGGGCCCACCCCCTGGGGATTGCAGGTGCCGGCGCTGAACTTCGGAGCGCCGGGGCTGGTGCTGGCCACGGTGGCGGTGAATGTGCTCACCTGCGGGGGCCTGTTGCTGGCCCTGCAGAAGCGGCTGGGTGGCCTGCCCCTGCGGGTGTGGTTCCGCGACAGCCTGCTGTTGCTGGGGGCGGCGCTGGTGGCGGGCCTGGCGGCCTGGGGCCTCTCCCGGGGCCTGGCCTGGCCGCACCACCTCTGGGGCCTGCTGGTGGAGTGCGCCTTCTGCAGCGGCGTGGGACTGCTGGTGTACGGCCTGCTGGCCAGCTGGGCCAGCGTGCCGGAAGCCCGGGATCTCAGCCGCCTGTTGCGCCAGAAGCTGCCTGGCCGCGCCTGAACCTCAGAGTTCCACCACCCGCTCTTCGCGCACCTGCACGGGGATTTCCAGATGGCTGCGGCCCACCATGGCCGGCCCGTCGATCGAGACGATCCGCGCCTCGATGCCGAAATCGCGGAAGGCGGTTTCCAGTTCCTGCATCAGTGCCTTCTCCACCTGGGCCTCGGCATCCACCACCTTGCCGATCAGTCGGCTGCCCAGGCGGCCGATGCGCTGGCGCACCACCTCTCGCGCATTGGTGACCTCGATGACCAGCACTGGGCCGTGGCAGGTGGCGCAACCCTAGCCGCGGTTGGCCAGCAGCTCCTCCAGGTCCTGCAGCTGGCCGGGGGGCACCAGCCTGGCCAGCGGCAGCTTGCCGCTGCCGCCACCGATGGGCACCTGCACCGCCTCCAGCGCCTGGCGGGCGCACACGGCGGCGCCCTGGTCGAGGCGGGCGGCGCACTCGATCGCCAGGGCCTCCGCCAGGCCGGCGTCGCCCAGATACAGGTGCCAGCCGCCGATCTGCAGGTAGAGCCGATCCGCCAGTTCCACCTGCAGGTCGCGGATCTCGTCGGGAGTCATGGTCATGGCGGGGGTGCCCCGGGGCCTCCCCCTCAGGATGGCCCGGGTCGGCGGATCAGCACACTCACCAGCTGGGCCAGCAGCAGCAGCCCCCAGGCCTCGCTGAACCAGGCCAGGTGGGTCCAGGGATGGCGCATCCCCTGCAGGAACCAGAGCCCGCTGTTGATCGCGGCGAAAGCCATCCCATGCAGCACCAGGTTCACCACCCGCTCGTAATGGCGGTAGGTGGGGTCGTCGGGATTGGCGGGCCCGTACCAGCGGATCGGCATTGCAGGGAAGCCGCGCGCGGCGGCCGCAGAATCCTGATTGTGGCCTGCTCCTGGGGCAGCCGGTTGACGGGTGGGCCCCCGGTATGGGCACAATGTTCAGGCAGGCCCAGGCGCTTGTAGCTCAGCGGATTAGAGCATCTGACTACGGATCAGAGGGTCGGGAGTTCGAATCTCTCCAGGCGCGCCTCAATCAGAAAGCCGTCCCCAGGGGCGGCTTTTTTGTTGGCAGCCAAGGTTGTTGCTGCCCCAATCTTGTTGGTTTCTTACGATTGGTTCACCTCAGCGGGCTCTCCATGGCCGACAACAGCGGCGCAGCGATCAACACGTCCCTCGCCCAGGGCGATCCCGCCATCGCCGCTCTGATCAACCAGGAGCTCGAGCGCCAGCAGACCCACCTGGAGCTGATCGCCTCCGAGAACTTCGCCTCCCGCGCCGTGATGGAGGCCCAGGGCTCGGTGCTCACCAACAAGTACGCCGAGGGCCTGCCGTCCAAGCGCTACTACGGCGGCTGCGAGCACGTGGACGCGATCGAGGAGCTGGCGATCGAGCGGGCCAAGCAGCTGTTCGGCGCCGCCTGGGCCAATGTGCAGCCCCACAGCGGCGCCCAGGCCAACTTCGCGGTGTTCCTGGCGCTGCTGCAGCCCGGCGACACGATCCTGGGCATGGACCTCAGCCACGGCGGCCACCTCACCCACGGCTCGCCGGTGAACGTGAGCGGCAAGTGGTTCAAGGCCGTGCACTACGGCGTGGATGAGGCCACCCAGCAGCTCAACTTCGACACGATCCGCCAGCTGGCCCTGGAGCACAGGCCCAAGCTGATCGTGTGCGGCTACTCCGCCTACCCGCGCACCATTGATTTTCAGGCCTTCCGCGCCATCGCCGATGAGGTGGGCGCCTACCTACTGGCCGACATGGCCCACATCGCCGGCCTGGTGGCCGCCGGCGTGCATCCCAACCCGGTGCCGGTGTGCGATGTGGTGACCACCACCACCCACAAGACCCTGCGCGGCCCCCGCGGCGGCCTGATCCTCTGCCGCGATGCCGAATTCGGCAAGCAGTTCGACAAGGCCGTGTTCCCCGGCAGCCAGGGCGGCCCCCTGGAGCACGTGATCGCCGCCAAGGCGGTGGCCTTCGGCGAGGCCCTGCAGCCCAGCTTCCAGGCCTACAGCCAGCAGGTGGTGGCCAATGCCAAGGCCCTTGCCGAGCGCATCCAGGAGCGCGGCATCGCCGTGGTGAGCGGCGGCACCGATAACCACATCGTGCTGCTGGATCTGCGCAGCATCGGCATGACCGGCAAGGTGGCCGACCTGCTGGTGAGCGATGTGCACATCACCGCCAACAAGAACACGGTGCCCTTCGATCCCCAGTCGCCCTTCGTGACCAGCGGCCTGCGCCTGGGCACCGCCGCCTGCACCACCCGCGGCTTTGACGAGGCCGCCTTCCGCGAGGTGGCGGATGTGATCGCCGATCGCCTGCTCAATCCGGACGACAGCGCCATCGAGCTGCGCTGCCGCGAGCGGGTCGCGGCCCTGTGCGAGCGCTTCCCGCTCTATTCCGCTGAGCGTCAGCTGCAGCCTGCATGACCGCCCGGATGGCCGGCCCTGCTTAAGCTTTCGCCCACCGGGCCAGCTCCGGCGTCCTCCCCGTCCATGCAGCTCCCGTGACGATCTCCAGCAGGCCGGACCTCGCTGCGGTGCTGGCCTTCGCTGCAGCGGCCCTGCTCACCGGCCTGATCGTGCCGGTGGTGCGGCGGATCGGCCTGCGCTGGGGCCTCATCGATGAGCCGGATGCCCGCAAGCAGCACACCACACCGATGGTGCGTCTCGGTGGCGTGGGCATCGTGGCCGGCTTCGCGCTGGCGCTGCTGCTGATCTGGTGGCTGGGCGGATTCGCCGGGCTGGCCCCCGAGAAGGATCAGCTGATCTGGACCACCCTGGCCGGCAGCCTGTGTTTCTTTGTGATCGGCCTGGCGGACGACCTGTTCGCCCTGCCGCCGCTGCCGCGCCTGGCCGGCCAGCTGTTGGTTGCCATGGTGGTGTGGAGCCAGGGCGTGCGCATCGGCGCCATTGACCTGCCCTTCGGCCTGGAGGCAGGACCCGGCGGGGCACTGGTGCTCTCCGATGGCCTCAGCCTGCTGGCCACGGTGATCTGGCTGGTGGGCATCACCAATGCCATCAACTGGCTCGATGGCCTCGACGGCCTGGCGGCCGGGGTGAGCGGCATCGCCGCCGTGGGCCTGCTGTCGGTGAGCTACAGCCTCAACCAGCCGGCCCCGGGGCTGCTGGCGGCGGCTCTGGCCGGCAGCTGCCTGGGCTTTCTGCGTCACAACTTCAACCCCGCCCGCATCTTCATGGGCGATGGCGGCTCCTATTTCCTCGGTTTCGCCCTGGCCTCGATCAGCATCGTGGGGCCGGCCAAGGGGCTCACCAGCGTGAGCCTGCTGCTGCCGCTGCTGATCCTGTCGCTGCCCCTGGCCGACATGTCGGCGGTGATCTTCGGCCGCGTCAGCCAGGGCCGTTCGCCCTTCTATCCCGACCGCCGGCACCTGCACCACCGGCTGCTGCGGGTGGGCTTCAGTCACCGCCGCACGGTGGTGCTGATCTATGCCTTCACCCAGTGGTTGGTGGCCCTGGCACTGGTGCTGGCCAACGCCGAGCTGCGTTTCCTCTGGCTGGGCCTGGCCACGGCCGTGCTGATCGGGGTGGTGGTGGCCTGCCGCCGCAGCCTCAGCCGCGAGCAGGCCGCAGAGCCGGGCGCTGATGGCCGCTGAGATTCTCTGCATCGGCACGGAGCTGCTGCTGGGCAACATCGCCAACGGCAATGCCCGCTGGATCGCCGAGCAACTGGCTGCCCTCGGGGTGCCCCACTTCCGCCAGGAGGTGGTGGGCGACAACCGTGAGCGCCTGATCCAGGCCGTGCGCGAGGCCTCCGGTCGCTGCCGCGTGTTGATCACCACCGGCGGTCTGGGCCCCACCCCGGACGATCTCACCACCGAGGCCATCGCCGCCGCGTTCGACACGCCTCTGGTGGAGCACACCGAGATCTGGGAGCAGATCCAGGCCCGCATCGGCGCCCGGGGGCGGTTGTGCTCCCCCAGCAATCGCAAGCAGGCCTTCCTGCCCCGGGGCGCCCAGGTGCTGCCCAATCCCACCGGCACCGCCCCCGGCATGATCTGGACCCCTGTGCCGGGCTTCACGGTGCTCACCTTCCCGGGGGTGCCCAGCGAGATGCAGGCGATGTGGGCCGCCACCGCCGCCCCCTGGTTGCGCGAGGCGGGGCTCGCGGCGGGGGTGTTCGCCAGCCGCATGCTGCGGTTCTGGGGGGTGAGTGAGTCGGCCCTGGCCGAGCAGGTGGCCGATCTGCTGGCCCTGGAGAACCCCACCGTGGCCCCCTACGCGGGTGCCGGCGAGGTGAAGCTGCGGCTCACGGCCTGCGCCGCCACAGCCGCCGCCGCCGAAACCCTGCTGGCACCCGTGGAAGCCGCGTTGCGCCAGCGCACCGGCCGCCAGTGCTATGGCGCTGACCACGACTCCCTGGCCTCGGTGGTATTGCAGCGGCTGCGCGAGCGCGGTGAAACCCTGGCCGTGGCTGAGAGCTGTACCGGCGGTGGCATCGGCGCGGCCCTGGCGGCGGTGCCCGGTGCCTCGGATGGGTTCCTCGGCGGCGTGATCGCCTATGCCAATGCGGTGAAGCAGGGGCTGCTCGGGGTGCCGCTGGAGCTGCTGGAGCGCCACGGTGCCGTGAGTGATCCGGTGGCCCTGGCCATGGCCCAGGGGGCCCGCCGCGCCACGGGGGCCGATTGGGCCATCGCCGTGACCGGCATCGCCGGCCCGGGCGGCGGCAGCGCCGAGAAACCGGTGGGGCTGGTGCACATCGCCATCGCCGGCCCGGATGGCTGTGCCAGCGAAGGGGTGCGCTTCGCCGCCTCCCGCGGCCGCGCCTGGATCCAGACCCTCACCGCCGGCGAGGCCCTCAACCGCCTCCGCCTGCGGCTGGTGCCTCAGCCTGCGGCTGGGCTGAATCCCAGCACCTATTTGTGAATCGCCACATCCACGCCGCTGCTGCGGCGTTTCACCAGCACCCCGGTGTCCACTTCCCCCCGGTGCAGCTGCAGGTCGATCTCCTCCTCCCCCAGCCGTAGCCCGTGGATCTCCAGCAGGTTGATCCGCTCCGGCAGCACCGGATTGCGGAACAGCACCTCCACGCGCCCGCTCTCGGCGTTGTGGCCGATCCCCATGCCGGTGATCGCCTCCAGCAGCCCGAACAGGCTTCCACTGGCCCAGGCCTGGGGGCTGCAGGCCACCGGGTAGTGGGTGGGGCCTTCGTCGGCCTGGCGCGGGAAGCCGCAGAACAGTTCCGGCAGGCGATGCAGGGGCATGGCCTGGGCGGTGTCGAACAGGCCCATCAGCACCCGCATCGCCTCCGGCGTGTGGCCATAGCGGCTCAGCCCCAGCGCGATCAGCGCGTTGTCGTGGGGCCACACCGAGCCGTTGTGATAGCTCATCGGGTTGTAGCGGGCTTCTCCCTCATCCAGGGTGCGAATCCCCCAGCCGTTGAAGCTGCCGGGGGCCAGCAGTTGGCGGGCGATCGCACTGGCTGCGGTCTTGCTGGCCAGGCCGGTCCAGAGGCAGTGGCCGGCATTGGAGGCGCGCACCTCGCAGGCCTCGCCCTGGCCGTCGAGGGCCAGGGCATAGGTGCCGATCCGCTCGCACCAGAAGGCGTCGTGGAAGCGTCGCCGCAGCTGCCTGGCCTCTTCCAGTAGCCGCTCGGCTTCGGCGTCCTGGCCGAAGTGCCGCTTGATGTGGGCCATCGCCTGGCGGGCCCCGTAGCTGTAGGCCTGCACCTCGCACAGGGCGATCGACCCCTCGGCGAGGCGGCCGTCCGCGTGGTGCACGGCATCGTCGGAATCCTTCCAGCCCTGGTTGCGCAGGCCCCCCTGGGCGGCGCATTGGTAGCGCAGGAAGCCATCGGCGGCGCTGCCCTCCGCGCTGCGAATCCAGGCCATCGCGGCGTCCAGCGCGCTCTGCAGGTCGCGGATGAAGGCCTGATCGCCGCTGCGCATCAGGTAGTCGCCCGCCAGGATCAGGAACAGCGGGGTGGCGTCGACGCTGCCGTAGTAGTGGGCGAACGGCACCTCGCCCAGGGCGGCCATCTCCCCCAGCCGCGCCTCGTGGAGCACCTTGCCGGGCTCCGCGTCGCTGCTGGGATCGCGGTGGCGGGCCTGGTGGTCCGCCAGGAAGCCCAGCACCCCGCGGGCCAGCCGGGGTTCAAACAGCAGCAGCTGCCGGGCCGTGATCAGGCCGTCGCGTCCGAACGGACAACTGAACCAGGGCACCCCGGCGTAGGGGTAGAGGCCGTGGTCGAGCTGGCTGGCCAGCAGATGCACATCTGAGGTGGAGCGGGCGATCCAGCTGTTGAAGGCGGGATTGTCGCTGCTCACGCTGGCGGCGAGCCGGTTGGCCTCGCGGAACCGTTCCACGGCGGCCTCCAGGGCCGCGTCAAACGCGGCCTCCGGGGTGGGCTGCTGGTGGCTGCCATTGGCGGTGAAGTCGAGCACCAGGCACAGCCGCCGCGGTCGGCGGGGCTCGAGGGGCAGGTTCAGCTGCAGGCAGGCCTCACCCACCTCCTGCACGGGCCCGCTCAGCCGCACGCGGGTGAAGCGGTCGCTGTTGTCGAGCCCGCGGTACACCGCTTCGAGGCCCTCGGGCCTGCAGGTGTGCACGGTGCGTCCCCGCTGCGGCCGCTGGTAGCCCCGCACCTCGAAGATGTCGCGAAAGTCGGCGTCGAAGTGCAGCGTGATCGGCACCTGCAGGGAGGCCTGGGCGTAGCTGGTGAAGGTGAGTTGTTGCAGGCAGGCGGTCGGTGTGAGCACGGTGCTGCGCTCCAGGTGCACCGTGCCGTCGTCGTTGCTGAGGTGGCTCACCTGCAGGCCCAGCTCCCCCCGCTCGGTGGAGCTCAGCACCGCCCCGGGCCGGCCCCACAGCTGCCATTCCAGCCGGCTCACATGGCGCGTGCCGCGGTGGAACACACCGGATTCGGCATGGGTGTCCGGGTGGATCTCTCCGCGGGCATCGAGCATCGCGAAGGTCTCCCCGTTCTTCAGCACGAACGGGGGCAGCACGTCATGCGGCATGGGCCAGGGGATCGCGGGATGGACAGGGGCGGTGCAGGGGGCGGTGGCTGTCGTTGCTCCCGTGGGCCTCGATCAGGCGGCGGTACAGGTGCTCGTACTGCTCCGCCTGGCGGGTCACGCTGAACCGCTGCTCGAAGTCGCGTCGCACCGCCTGCCGGTCCAGCCGCTCGAGCTGCCGCACCGCATCGACGGCCGCGGCGATCGAGTCCACCAGGACGCCGTTCACACCGGGACGGATCACCTCCGGCGTGGAGCCGTTGCGCCAGGCGATCACCGGGGTGCCACAGGCATTGGCCTCGATCATCACCAGCCCAAAGGGCTCTGCCCAGTCGATCGGGAACAGCAGGGCCAGGGCGTTGCCCAGCAACTCCTGTTTGCCGGCGTCGTCCACCTCGCCGATGAACTCCACCAGGGGATTGGCCGCGATCAGGTCCGCGATCTGCTCGCGGTAGTAGGGCTCATCGCTGCTGTCGATCTTGGCGGCCACCTTCAGCGGTAAGCCCAGTTGACCGGCGATGGCGATGGCCCGATCGAGGCGTTTTTCTGGTGAGATGCGTCCCACGAAGGCCAGGTAGTTCTGGGGGGCGCTCACCGGGTGGTAAAGGTCCAGGGGCAGGCCGTGGTGCACCGTGGCCAGCCAGTTGGCCTCGGGCAGGGGTTGGCGCTGGGCTTCCGAGATCGACACCAGGGGCAACTGGTGGAAGCGCCGGTACAGCTCGACCTGATGGGGGGAGGTCAGGGGGCCGTGCAGGGTGTTGAGATGCGGCACGGCCAGGCGCCGCACCAGGGGGTAGTGGCTCGCTCCGGTGTGGAAGTGGAGCACGTCGAAGCGATCGAGCTGATCCATCAGCTGGTCGAGCTGGATCAGCTCCGGCAGCGTGGGGTCTCCGTCGTAGCCCGCCAGCCGCAGGGCTTCAGGCACGCAGGGGAACAGCTCGGCGCTGGTGCGGGAGTCGCCGCTGGCGAACAGCATCACCGCATGGCCGCGCCGCACCAGTTCTTCGGTGAGGTAATGCACCACCCGTTCCGTTCCGCCATAGCGGCGGGGCGGGATGCTCTCGCAGAGCGGGGAAACCTGGGCAATTCGCATCGCTTGCGCGCACGTGGAGCTGTCGCGGAGCGCTGCGTCCGGGACCTCCCTGTCCTAGAGAGGGTTTTCAGGCCCGTCGGGTCCGGATCTGAGGCGAATGACCCGTTGGGTGCAGCTCTAGGCTGACCTTTCAGTCGAACGGGTCATCCGTGAGCGCCGGCACCCTCTACGACAAGGTCTGGGCGTTGCACCAGGTTGCCGAGCTGCCCGGTGGTTCCACCCAGCTGTTCATCGGCCTGCACCTGATCCACGAGGTGACCAGCCCCCAGGCCTTCGCCGCCCTCAAGGATCTGGGCCTGAGCGTGCGCCATCCCGAGCGCACCGTGGCCACGGTGGACCACATCGTGCCCACCACCAGCCAGGCGCGGCCCTTCGCCGATCCCCTGGCTGAGGAGATGCTGGCCACCCTGGAGGCCAACTGCGCCGAGCACGGCATCACCCTGCACGGCCTCGGCAGCGGCCGCCAGGGAATCGTGCACGTGATCGCCCCCGAGCTGGGCCTCACCCAGCCCGGCATGACCGTGGCCTGCGGCGATTCCCACACCTCCACCCACGGCGCCTTCGGCGCCATCGCCTTCGGCATCGGCACCAGCCAGGTGCGCGACGTGCTCGCCAGCCAGAGCCTGGCCATGGGCAAGCTGAAGGTGCGGAGGATCTGGGTGGAAGGCCGGTTGCAGCCGGGCGTCTACGCCAAAGACCTCGTGCTGCACGTGATCCGCAGCCTGGGGGTGAAGGGCGGCGTCGGCTATGCCTACGAGTTCGCCGGCCCGGCGATCGAAGCCCTCTCGATGGAGGAGCGCATGACCCTCTGCAACATGGCGATCGAGGGCGGCGCCCGCTGCGGCTACGTGAATCCCGATCGGGTCACCTTCGAGTACCTGCACGGGCGACCGTTCGCCCCCAGCGGTGAGGCCTGGGAGCGGGCCGTGGCCTGGTGGAGCGACCTGGCCAGCGGCCCGGATGCCCGGTTCGACGACGAGGTGCGCTTCGACGCCAGCGCCATTGCCCCCACCGTGACCTGGGGCATCACCCCCGGCCAGGGCATCGGCGTGGATGAAACCGTGCCCACCCTGGAGCAGACCGAGCCCGACGAGCGGCCCCTTGCAGAAGAGGCCTACCGCTACATGGACCTGCAGCCCGGTGCCCCGATCGCCGGCACCCTGGTGGATGTGTGCTTCATCGGCAGCTGCACCAACGGGCGTCTCAGCGATCTGCAGGCCGCCGCCGCCGTGGCCAGAGGCCGCCGGGTGGCGCCCGGCATCAAGGCCTTCGTGGTGCCCGGCAGTGAGCAGGTGGCGGCCGCGGCGGAAGCCGAGGGCCTCGACAAGGTGTTCACGGCGGCCGGCTTCGAGTGGCGCGAGCCGGGCTGTTCGATGTGCCTGGCGATGAACCCTGACCGGCTGGAGGGCCGCCAGATCAGCGCCAGCTCCTCCAATCGCAACTTCAAGGGCCGCCAGGGTTCCGCCAGTGGCCGCACCCTGCTGATGAGCCCGGCGATGGTGGCCGCGGCCGCCATCGCCGGCAGGGTCACCGATGTGCGCCAGCTGCTCACCGCCTGATCGATCGCCATGACCCCTGCTTCTCCCTTCCCCCAAGGCCCGATCACCGCGGTGAGCGGCACCACCGTGGCGGTGCGCGGCGACGACATCGACACCGATCGGATCATCCCGGCCCGCTTCCTCAAGTGCGTCACCTTCGAAGCCCTGGGCCCGGCGGCCTTCGCCGATGACCGGGCTGAGCTGGCCGATGCCCCGGCCGGCCCCCACCCCTTTGATCGGCCCGAGCACGAGGGTGCCGCGATCCTGCTGGTGAACCGCAACTTCGGCTGCGGCTCCAGCCGCGAGCACGCTCCCCAGGCCCTGATGCGCTGGGGCATCCGCGCGGTGGTGGGCGAGAGCTTCGCCGAGATCTTCTACGGCAACTGCCTGGCCCTGGGCATCCCCTGCCTCACGGCCGATCACACCACGATGTTGGCGATCCAGGCCGCGGCTGAGGGCGATCCGGCCGCCCCGTTTGAGTTGGATGTAGCCGCCGCCAGTCTCCGCGGCGCTGGCCAGAGCTGGGTGCTGGAGCTGGCCCCAGGCCCGCACCAGATGCTGGCCAGTGGCCAGTGGGATGCCACCAGTCAGCTGCTGGCCCACGACGACGCACTGGCGGCCACGGCCGCCCGCCTTCCCTACCTGAGCGCCTTCGCGGGCTGAACCGGCCCCTGGCCCCAGCCCACAACCGCGCCCAGTGGCGGCCCCAGCGTGGCGGTCAGTCGCCAAACTGTCTATCAAGGGGACAGGGTTGCTGGAGGCCAGATGGCGAAGCGAGCATGGCTGTCGCTGTCCCTGCTGGTGGCTGGCCTGGCCTGGGGGCCGCAGGCCAAGGCGCAGGCTCTGCTTGTGCTGCCCTATGCCTGCCCTGGCTGCGATCTGCGCGGCCGTGATCTGCGGGGGCTCTCGCTGGTGGGCATGGATCTGCGCGGCGCTGATCTCCGTGGCGCCGACCTGCGCGGCAGCAACCTGGAGGGTGCTGATCTGAGCGGGGCCCGGCTGCAGGGCGCTCAGCTGCAGGATGCCTTCCTCACCAATGCCGATCTGGCGGATGCGGATCTGAGCCACGCCGACCTGAGCGGCGCCGTCGTGATCCATGCCCTCACTCCGGGTGCCCGCACCGAGGGCCTGGTGTTGATCGGTGCCGATATCACCGGCAGCGACCTGGTGATCGGTGGACCGGAGGAGAGCATCCCGCCCCTGCCATCGGTGCTGCCACGCCGTTAGAACAGCGAGCGGCGCCTGGCGTAGTCGTTGCTCGGGTGATAGGGCACAAAGGGCACACCGGTGCCGGAGAAGTTGAAGTCGTTCAGCTTCACGCGCACGCCGCCGATCTGTTCATAGGGGCTGTAGTAAACCGCAAATTCGTAGCCACGCCGTTGCCAGCGCAGTTCAACGGATGAACCGGTCACATCACCGAAATAGGGAGATGCTGGGTCCACGTTGAGGCCAAGTCCGCCGCTGAACACCAGTGGGCCCACCAGTTGCTGGGTCCAGCCGAGGCCCAGGGTGGCCAGGTCCACAGCGCGATCGAAGCTGAAGGGGCTCTGTCCCTGGCGCAGGGTGCCACCGCCGGTCACCGTGAACACGGTGTAGTCGAGGACGTTCTTGGTGAAGTGGCCCAGGGTGAGGGTGGGGCCGCCGGAGATGCTCAGCAGGTTCTGGTTGGTGCCATCGCCGTAATAGGCCAGGTTCAGCGAGGTGTTGGTATTGATGCTCAGGCCCGGCACGATCGGCGTTGGGGTGTTGCGGGTGGCCAGCTCGGTGCTCACGGCGGCTGGCTTGCCGGTCCAGAGGGCTACGGAGCTGTTCACCGACCCGAAGAAACTGGCGCGCCAGAAGTCGGCGATGTTGCTGGTGTTGAACTCATTCCCCTGGAAGCTGCCGAAGCCCGCCCGCCAGAAGTAGTTGTGGCTGATCGAGCCCCAGTTCGGCAGGGCGCCCGTCTGCTCCAGTGAGGCCCCAAGCGCCGAGTAGACATCCTGTTCTCCAAGCGATCCATTCCAGGTGCGGTAGCGGTAGGCCCCGAACAGGCGGCTGGTCACCGTGCCGATCCCAGGCAGGCTGATGGGCTTGGCGAAATCGCCCCAGCTGCGCACGGCATTGGTGAGGTTGCTGGGATCAAAGCTGGAGATGCTCACGGTGGCATCACTGCTGAATCCGAGAACATTGCCTTTCAGCTTGCCCTGCAGGCCAAAGAGATCGCCAACACGGGTGGGTTGGCTGCTGCTGGGATCGCCCGCCGATTGGCCGGGTAGTGGATAGCTGTCCGTGGTGCCGGTCAGGGCGCGTTGCACCATGAACTGGGGCTGGAGGGTGAGCTTGCCGCCGCGGTTTCCGATCTTGATCGGCCGCAGATTGCGGCCCAGGTAGAAGCCGTCGCGGTCTTTCCCGTCCACGCTGGCCACCCAGGGATTGTCGACCTCCCTGTCTTTTTCCAGCAGCAGATTGCGCTGCATGGGTACGGGCAGCCGGTTCTCCAGAATCAGGCGGCTGCGCTGGCTGCGGATCTGCGTGTTGCCATTCGCCAGCTGCCTGGCCACCACTCCCTCCGTATCCAGCCACGACTGCGCCGGGGTGTAGGGGTCGTTGGTGAAGGCCACCCGATCGCCACCCCAGCCCGTGGGGGTGATAGTGAGTCTGGCGGCCTGGAACCGCCAGCGATTCACGGTTCCCTCCACCATCTTCTGCGGTCCGCCCGCGTTGAGGCTGCGGGTCTGTTGCGGCTGGGCCTGGCCGAAGGTTTCCGCTTCGCTGGGTTGCGCGAAGGTGCTGGTCACCCCGAGACGGCGCTCCAGCTTCAGGCTGCCCACGTAGCTGAGATTGCTGACCCGTTGATCCACGGTGGCGTCGATGGCCTGCTGGCGCAGCCGCTCTTGCTGAGCGGGTGTGAGGGGCTGGGCTGGTTCTGCCGCCGCGCTTGGCTCTGGCGGGAGTGTGGACTGCTCCGCTGGCCCGAACGCCACACTGTTGAGCTGCTCTGCCAGGGGGCGAGCCGGTTTGCGTCGCGTGCGATCCGGATCGGGACAGCCACTGGGCGGGGGCATGGCCGCCGTGAGCCGTTGGGCCGGAGCCTCGCCGAAGCGATAACGAATGCCCATCAGATAGGCGTTGCTGCCTTCGCTCACGCCGCTGTAGGTGCCGTAGGCGCCGGAGCGGTGATGGATGCGTCCCACCACCGACCATTCCGGCGATACCAGGGCCTCCACCTCGAAGCCCAGGTAGTTGAGGAAGGTGGTGTAGTTCTCGCGGTAGGTCTTCTCGTAGTTGCTCACCGACGTGTTCAGGCTCACGCCCTCCACAAAGCCCAGGCTGAGCCAGGGCTGCAGCCACACCCGCAGGCCCAGGCCGCCCGTGATTTCACCGAAGGTCTGCGCGGGAGTGTCGGCGAAGGGCACGGCCTGGTTGAACTCACCGCCCGCCTGCGCATAGGCGTGGTGGCCCATCAGGTTGAAATCCGCTTCCAGAGCCAGCGGGCCCGCCTCGATCAGTCGCTTGTTGAGGCCCACCCCCAGCAGGTATTCCGGGCGCAGGCGCCCCTTGAACACGAACGTGTCACCGAAGTTGGAGTCGATCATCTGGCCGCCCCAGAGGGTTGCCGCCCACGGGTAGGGATGCCAATCCGGGATGGCCGGCAGCGGTGGCGGGCAGGCCATGGTCTGGGCGGCCGGCGAGAGGGCGATCGGAGGCATGCGCCAGGACTTGCGGCCCAGCTCGATGGCCTCGCTGCCGGAGGGGATGGCCTGAAGGGGCGGGCTGCCAGGCGCTGGCGGGTTGAGGGGTTGCTGGGTCAGCGCCGCCTGGGTGCGCTGGGTGGTGGCCGCCCAGCTGATCACCCGCTTGGGCTGTCCCTCGGCACCGGCCTGGATTGGGGCCGGAGGGCTGCTGCTGAACTGGGGCTGGCTGGCGGCCAGGGGGCCTGGAGCGCTCCAGTAGCTGAGCGGCGCGAGCGCTGCCGAGGGCGGCTTCGCCAGATCCAGATCAACCGTGCTGGTGTCCAGATCGAGCACGCCATAGACATCCTCCAGTTCGCCGACGTTCTCGATCAGGCTGTAGCGCAGTTTGCTGGCCTGGAAATACTGTTCGCCCCGCTGGAAGCGCACGCTGCCGCTGGCGTACACCGTGCGGCTGCTCGACTCGTACTCGATCCGATCGGCCAGTAAGCGACCCCCCGCCACCTGGGCCATCACCTGGCCGGTTGCCACAAAGCGATTGAGCTGCTGATCGAACCCCTGGCTGTCGGCCGTGAGCTCGATCTCAAGGGGGGGGGCCTGCTCGGGCGTTGCCGGGATCAACCGCGGCGAGGGCGCCTGGACAATGGGGCTGGGCGCAGCGAGGCTGGGCGCAGCTGGCGTGGGGGTGGGTCCTTCCGGGGCGGCCAGGGCAATGGCTGGATGAACCAGCATCGATGCCGTCCCCAACGCCGTGATCACACGGCTGACGCGCTGAGGAGAGGGCACCGAGGCAACGCGAGCGGCAGTGATCCTGCCACGTGTGAGCGCCTGATTCGGAGCGGAAGGGCCGGTTCGTCAGGCCGCTGACGCGGCCCGGAGGCGCTCACTCTTCGAGGTCTTTGCGGCTGGGGGTGCGGCTGGGATCGCTGGCCAGGAAGCCGAACACGAAGATCCCGATGAAGAAGAAAACGACTGAGTAAACCGAGATCTTGAGGGCGAGCATGGTCTGTCCGGCGGGTGACAGGGAGTGACAGGCGCCAGGTGGGCCCTGAACGACCCTGCGGCAGCCGCATCATCCTATGGGTCACGATCGCGCTGACCGATGCCGGAGGGCCCTGGGGCCGTGCTTCGCCCCTGGATTGAAACGTTTCAGGCGCCAACCCGGCTGGATTTGCGGCCCCTGTGGCAGTTGTCGGCATCCTCCGGGCAGGTCCGCCTGGCCCTTGAGGATCCCTGGGGGCGGCTGAACCGGCCCGACTGGCATGCCCGGGGCCTGGTGATCTGGCCCCGCGGTGGCCGCTGGCACACCTTGACGCTGCAGCTGGTTTGCCCGCCCGCCTGGGCCGAGCGCTACCGCGCGGATCGCCAGGCGCGGCTGGCGCTGCGCTGGTGGGCCGATGCGGTGGTGCTGCGGGTGGATGGCGTCGTGGTGCACGAGGGCGACCTGTTCGACACGGCCTGCCGCTGGGTGCTGCCGAGCTCCTGGTGGCAGGGGGTTCCGCTGCACGTGGAGTTGCGCCTGCGCTCGCCCCTGCACGATGACGGCGCACTGATCCAGAGCCAGGTGGAGCTGGAACCGCTCGATCCGGCCGATCCCGTCGGGCTGTTGCGCGGCACGGCCCTGGAGCTGCTGGCCCAGCGGCTGGAGCACGGACCTGAGCCGCAGTTGGCCCAGGGGCTGGCTGGCCGCGATCCCGCCGGGCCCGCTGCCGGGGATCAACTGGCGGCGCTGCTGGAGCAAGCGGCCCGGCAGCGCCCCGCCGGTGGCTTTCAGGTGCTGGGCCACGCCCATCTCGATCTGGCCTGGCTGTGGCCGGTGGCCGACACCTGGCAGGCGGCGGTGCGCAGCTTCGAGTCGGCCCTGGCCTTGATGGAGCGCCACCCGCAGCTGCACTTCGCCCACTCCACCCCGGCGCTGTACGCCTGGATCGAGCAGCACCGGCCCGCCCTGTTTGCGCGGATCCGCCGGGCCATGGGGGCCGGCCGCTGGGAGCCGATCAATGGCCCCTGGGTGGAAACCGACTGCGTGCTGATCAGCACCGCCTCGCTGCTGCGCCAGTTCCAGCTGGGGCAGGACTACAGCCGCCGTGCATTCCCGGAGTGGCGCCATGAGCTCTGCTGGCTCCCCGACAGCTTCGGTTTCGGAGCCGGGCTGCCGGCGGTGGCGCGGGCCACCGGCGTGCGCTGGTTCTGCACCCACAAGCTGGCCTGGAATGCCGCCCATCCCTTCCCTCATCGGCTGTTTCGCTGGCGCAGCCGCTGCGGCTCCGAGCTGCTGGCGCTGATGACGGCACCGATCGGCACCGATGGCGATCCGGTGGCGATGGAGCGCTACCGGCTGCAGTGGCAGGCGGCCAGCGGGGTGGATGAGGCCCTGTGGCTCCCGGGTGTGGGCGACCACGGCGGCGGCCCCACGGCCGAAATGCTGCAGCAGCTGGAGTTGTGGCAGCAGCAGCCTGTGGCCTGTCCCCAGCGGCACGGCACGCTGCGGGACTACCTGCAGCGGCTGGAGCCGCTGGCGGATCGGTTGCCTGTGTGGCGCGATGAGCTCTATCTGGAGCTCCATCGCGGTTGCGCCACCAGCCGACCGGATCAGAAGCGTCACAACCGCAGCCTCGAGCGGCTGCTGCGGGAAGCCGATCTGGCTGCCGTTCTCGCGGCCCGGATCCGGGCACTGCCCCAGCCCCAGCCGGCCGACTGGCGAACGCTGTTATTCCAGCAGTTTCACGACATCCTGCCCGGCACCTCGATCCCCGAGGTGTTCGAACAGGCGGAGCCCCAGTGGCGCGCCGCCCGCCGCCAGGCCCGCCAGCAGCGCGATGGCGCCCTGCGGCGCTGGCTGGAGCCCGCCCCCCGGGCCAAGGCATCGCCGGCGGATGCCGGCGAGCCCTGGTGGTTGGTTCAGCTGCAACCGCTGCCGGGTGCCTCCCTCACGCTGCGCCTGCCTCGCGGTGCCTGGAGCCAGGCGGGATCCGATGGACCGTTGCCCCGCCAGGCCGCGCCGGCCGGCGGCGACTGGGTGCAGCTGCCGGGGCCTGAGGGGGTGGCGGCCGTGGCGTTGCGCCGCGCATCGGCAGTGGTGCCGGCGCCGGTCGATCCCACGACCGTGGTCCATCCCGTGCGGCTCAGCCTGCCTGTGCCTGGCACGGCCACCCCGATCTGGAGCCTCAGCAATGGCCTGCTGCGGGCCGAGCTCGGGCCCGAGGGGCTGCGCCAGATCTGGGGCGCCGATGGCCGGCCCCAGCTGGCGAGTTCCCTGGAGTGGCGCCGCTGGCGCGACCACGGCGAGTTCTGGGATGCCTGGGACATCGCCGCCGACTACCGCGACCATCCCCTGTCGCTCCACTGGCAGCCCACGCCCCAGCTGGCGGAGCAGGGGCCGCTCTGCACGCGGCTGGTGTGGCGGGGTCGCTGTGGTGCCAGCGATCTGCGCCTCGATGTGCAGCTGCGGGCAGCCTCGCCCTGGCTGGAGCTCAGCCTTAGCGTTCGCTGGCGCCAGCGCCATGAGCTGCTGCGGCTGGAGATTCCCCTGGCCCAGCGAGCTTTGCGCTACGCCGCCGACACCAGTGGTGGTGTGCTGGAGCGGCCGGCGCTGGCGCGCACGCCCCGCGAACAGAGCCGCTGGGAGGTGCCGGCCATCAGCTGGATGGCCTCCCAGGCCGATGGCGGTGGCCTGGCGGTGTTGCTTGATGGTCCCCAGGGCGTCTCAGCTCAGGCCGATCGCCTCGGCGTGTCGCTGCTGCGGGCACCGACCTGGCCGGATCCCTCGGCCGACAACGGCCATCAGCGCCTGCGGCTGGCCCTGATGCCCTGCGCCGGTGGCTGGCGGCAGCAGGCCGTGCCCCAGCAGGCCGTTCGCTTCCGCGAGCCCCCCTGGCTGCGGCCGGCCGGCGGGGCGCCGGATCCCGCCGATGGGGCGTGCACCGGGTTCAGTCTGGGCAGCCCACACCTGCAGTTGCTGGGCCTGCGGCCCGGCCCGGCCGCCGGTGAAGCCCTGCTGAGCGTGCAGAACCTCAGCCCGTTGCGCCAGCCCCTGGACCTGGGCGGTGGCTGGCAGGTGCTGGACGATCCAGATCCCTGGCTGCGGCCCTGGCAGCTGGCCAGTTGGCGGGTGCGCTGGCAGCCCGTCGCCGCGGCTCAGTCGTCGTGATCGTCGAAGGGGTCCGTCAGGCCCTTCGACGGTGGCCCGAAGGCGGTGTAGATGCCAAAGCCGGTGAGGGCCAGCAGCACCGCCAGCACGGCGATCGCCACGGAGAGGGCGGGGGAGGTGGTTTCCATGGCGGGAGGGCGGCGGCGGGGGTGGCGGCTGGAGGGGGTTGCGGGGCACTGCGGGCTGGGAGTTCCATCACAACTCTCGACAGCGGCGGCCGCCGGGCACCGCAGCACCCTTACAGTAATCAGACCGATCCCCTGCCAGAGAGGACCGCGCCGACATGGCCCAACGCACCCGACTGGGAGATTTGCTCCGTCCCTTGAACTCCGAGTACGGCAAGGTTGTGCCGGGCTGGGGCACCACTCCCGTGATGGGCGTGTTCATGGCCCTGTTTCTGGTGTTCCTGCTCGTGATCCTGCAGCTGTACAACAAGTCGCTGCTGCTCGATGGCATCACCGTGAACTGGAACGGCATCAACTGAGGGTGCCGTTGCGATGAACGTTTTCGGGATCGGCCTGCCTGAGCTGGCAGTGATTGCTGCCATCGGCCTGTTGGTGTTCGGCCCGAAGCGCTTGCCCGAGCTGGGCAAAACCCTTGGGCGCACGCTCAAGGGTTTTCAGTCGGCCTCCAGGGAGTTCGAGCAGGAGTTCCGCAAGGCGGTCGACACCGTTGAGGCTGGTGTTTCCAGTGCCGAGATCTCCAGTGCTGAAGTTTCCAGCGCTGAGCTTCCTCCGGCTCCCACGGCTGGCTCCGACGATGCGGCAACCGCCACTGACCCCGGCCCCACGGGCTCGGCGGGCTGACCCTGGCGATGGCAACCTCGGCCGGCCCGCCCCTGCAGCTGCTGGTGGGCCTGGGCAACCCTGGTGAGAAGTATGCCGGCACCCGCCACAACGTGGGCTTCATGGCCCTCGAGCGGCTTGCAGCCCGCTCCGGTGCCAGCTTCCGAAACCAGGCCAAGTTGCATGGCCTGCTGGCGGAGGTGGGCCAGGGCGCCAGCCGGCTGAGGCTGCTGATGCCGCAGACCTACATGAACGACAGCGGCCGTTCGATCCGCGCCGCCCTCGACTGGTATGGCCTGGAGGCCGGCCAGATGCTGGTGCTGGTGGATGACATGGACCTGCCCTTCGGCCGGCTGCGGCTGCGGGCCTCCGGGGGCGCCGGTGGGCATAACGGCCTGCGCAGCACCATCGCTCACCTGGGCGGTGAGGCGTTCCCGCGCCTGCGCATCGGCATCGGCGCGCCGGCCCTCAACCCGGTGGAGCGCCGGCAGCGCACCGTGGGCCATGTGCTGGGTCGCTTTGCGCCGGCCGATCAGCCCGTGCTTGAGCAGGTGCTGGATGAGGTGCTGGCCGGGATCGAGCTGATCCAGCGCCTGGGCCTGGAGCGCGCCGGTAATCGCTTGAATGCGTTCGTGGCCCCCGCCGCCGCTGCATGAGCCGCCTGCCCGCCACAACCGCTCAGTTGCGGGTGCTGCACCAGAGTTTCAGCCAGCGGCTGCTGGAGGGAGAAGTGAGTGCCGGCGGCTTCCACTGGACCTTCAGCTGGTTTTTTGATCGCGGTGAGTTGCAGGTGGAGCCTTCCCTCGGGCGCGCCTTGATTCAGGACGCCTTGCTGCGCTTTCTGCTCAAGGCCGATTACCAGCTGGAGCCAGGCGGCGATTACGCCTTCACGGTGCGGGCGAAGTTTTGATCGGCCCGACTTGATCCGCATCGGGTCGCCGGCTCAGCGGATGGCCCAGGTGGCGCTCAAGCAGCAGCTGGGCCACCACGTCGTCCCAGTCGCGCGGGGGCAGGCGCAGGCCCTCCGGCAGCAGGCGCCGCCAGCCCTGTGGCGGCAGCAGTTCCCAGTAGCGTCGCCGGGCCGCCAGGGTGGTGCCCGCCTCGACCACCACCAGCACCGGGGGACCCAGCTGCCGCAGCCGCGCCTGCCAGGCCTGGCTGCCGGTGCCGTCGCCCAGGATCACGCCCCGCAGCGGCATGGTGCGCTGCCAGTGCTGCAGCCGCTGCCAGCAGCTCTCCGGCGGCAGCACCAGGGCCGCCACAATCGTGCTCCCCGCCGAGTCCGTGAGCACCAGGCCGCACTTGCTGCGGCCTGGATCCACGGCCGCCCAGGGCCCAACGCCGTTGCGGGTGTCCGCTGCCATCTCAGGGCTGGCCACGCATGGCGCGGATGTCCACCACCACAGGATCGGCGATGTCGCTGTTGCGGCGCGACACGGCCTCCAGCCGCACCTGCTGGCCCGGGGGGCGGTTGCTCAGGGCGTTGCCCAACTGATTGAAGCTGGCGGCATCGAACTGGAGGCCATCGGCCAGGGATCCCTGGCGCTGGGCCCTGGTGAAGGTGGCGGCCAGCAGCAGATTGAGGCGGCTGCGCACCTGCTCGGCATTGAGTTCGTCGCCCTCGAGCACCGTGGTGGCCAGCTGCTCTCCGGCCCGGATCACCTGCTTGTTGGGCCGCACATCCGGGAAGGCAACCACCTGGCGCTCGCCCTTGAGCACGTTGGCGGCGGAGATCAGGCTCACCACCCAGGAACCGCGCTTGCGCAGGATCGTTTCCAGCTTGGCCACGTCGCTGCGGGGCACCAGCAGGATCTGGCGGTTGGGCTGCTCGCCCGGCAGCACGCGCTGGTAGGCATTCAGGTTGGCCTGGCGCAGCAGGGCCTCGATCACCGCCTTGGCCTGGTCGGGGTTCTGGATCTGCACCTTGGCGGTGGTGAGGGGCTGCCCACTGCTGATCACCACGTCGCCGCGGCGCAGGGCGATCAGATTGGTTTCCAGCTGCTGCAGTTCCCTGGCGCCGGCGGCGATCTTCGCTGTCACCTTGGCCAGTTCGGTGCGGTTGCGGCTGATGTCGGCGTCCTTGGCGCTGATGTCGCGGCTGAGCTGGTCGCGCTCACGCTCCAGCAGCTGGCGCTGCTGCATCAGCGGCCGCAGCTCGTTGCGCAGGCTTGCGGCCTGGCGCTCCACCAGGGCCAGCTGGGTGCGGGCTTGCTGGCGGCCCGTGCGTGCGCTGCTGAGCTCACGTTGGCTCCGCTGCAGCTCCCGCTGGCTGCGGCTGAGGTCGCTGCGGCTCTGCTCCAGGGACTGGCGGCTGTCGCGCAGGCGGCGTTCCAGCTGATCCAGTTCGAACAGACCCGTGCGCAGGCGCTCACTCACCAACAGCATCAGCCCCAGCGAGATGGCACTGATCAAGCTGCCGGTGAGCACCGTGATCAGAACGGCGGTGCGGCGCGGGCGCATGTTGAACAGGCTCAGCCGTGCCTTGCCCACGCGCGTACCCAGCCGATCACCCAGGGTGGAGAGCACGCCCCCGAGCACCAGCAACGCCAGGATCAGCAGCCAGCCAGACACAAATGGGTGCAGGGGGTCTCAGTATCGGGCGGTCCTGGCCGACTGCATCGCTGCAGCGGCCAGCCTGGCAGCTGCGCTCAGCTGAAGCGCTTGGCCAGGGCCAGGGGGTCGAACACGGTGATCTTCTTGCGGTCGATCTGCACCAGGCCGGCGTTGCGCAGATCGCCCAGCAGGCGGGTGATCGTGACCCGGGTGGAGCCGATCGCCTCGGCGATGGCCTGGTGGGAGAGGCGCAGATCGATCGTGATCCCCTCGTTGCCGGGTACGCCGAAATCGCGGCAGAGCACCAGCAGGAAGCTCACCAACCGCGAGCTCATGTCGCGATGGGTGAGGGTTTCGATCATGGTTTCGGTCTGCAGGATGCGGGAGGAGAGGCCCTGCAGCATCAGCAGTCCCACGCTGGCATCGAGCTCGATGGCCTTGCGCACCGAGGTGGCGGGGGCCGTCACCATCTCCACGCGGGTGAAGGCGATGGCGTGATAGAAGCGGTCCGACCGTTGACCGGTGAGCAGCGACAGCACCCCGAACAGGCTGTTCTCCCGCAGCAGAGCCACGGTGATTTCTTCCCCCGATTCGTACACCCGCGACAGGCGCACGGCGCCGCGCCGCACGAGATACACCTTTTCGGCTGGATCACCGGGGAAAAAGATGGTCTTGCCCCGCTCCACGGTTTCCGTGGTGCTGCCACTGAGCCCCCGGATCACATCGAGCAGTGTGGCGTTGGCGCCGGTGGTGGGACTGGTGGAATAGCGGCTGAAGCCGCGTGTGACGCCGACCATGACGGCGGTGCGAGGTGAGCCGGACCCTAAGGATCGACCTGGGGCCCCTGTGTAACCAATGACACTATTTCGGGGCTTCGTCCAGGGCGAGCCGCTGGGCGTTCTGGAGTTGCTGGAGCCCCGTCTCGGCCAGATCCAGCAGTTCGGTGAGCTGGTGGCGGGTGAACGGGGCGCCCTCCGCCGTTCCCTGGATCTCCAGCAGCTGTTGCTCTCCGTCCATCACCACGTTGAGATCCACGTCGGCGCGGCTGTCCTCGCTGTAGTCGAGATCCAGCAGGGCCACCCCATCCACCAGCCCCACGGAAACGGCGGCCACCTGCTGGCGCAGGGGTGAGGCCGGCAGCAGGCCGAGGCCCTCCAGGCGCCGCAGCCCCAGGGCCAGGGCCACCCAGGCGCCGGTGATGGAGGCGGTGCGGGTGCCGGCATCGGCCTGAAGCACGTCGCAGTCGATCTGCAGGGTGCGCTCCCCCAGGGCCTCCAGATCCAGGCAGGCCCGCAGGCTGCGGCCGATCAGGCGCTGGATCTCCTGGGTGCGGCCCGAGAGTTTCATCAGTTCCCGCGGCTGGCGGCTGGGGGTGCTGGCCGGCAGGAGGCGGTAGTCGGCGCTGAGCCAGCCCTTGCCGGAGCCCTGCCGCCATTTCGGCACGCCATCCTCCACGCACACACTGCAGATCACCGCCGTGCGGCCGGTGTGCACCGTCACCGAGCTCAGGGCGAAGCCCATGGGATCCCAGTCGAAGCGGGTTGGGCGCAGCTGCGGTGCGGAGCGTCCATCGCGCCGCAGGGGCTGGCTGGTCATGGCGGCGGGCTCGGGGACTGCTGCTCGTGATGGTACGGGTGTTTCCACTACGGGTAGTGGCTGTGGCTTGCCCCATGGCCCGACACCGCTACATTCAGGTTTCACGCGGTGGTCTGAGCCCCCCGATGACGGTGAGCATGGCGGCGAGCTTGATCAAGCACCAACCCAGGCCCGGAGCCGGAGGCGTGCGATCGCTCCCGTCGTCGCAGTCGCCTGCCGCGCCGCCCCGCAGCCTGCGTCTGGCGGCCCAGCAGGAGGGCCTGCTGCAGATCCACACCGCACCCTTCCGCGGCAGCTTCAGCGGGGTGTTCAGCCAGGCCCTTCGCAGTGCCGGCCTGGGCAGCCGGGTGCTGATCAGCCAGTTCCTCAAGGGCGGCGTGGATCAGGGGCTGGAGCGCAGCCTGTGGCTGTGCGGTCGGCTGCAGTGGCTGCGCCCCGCCGTGACCCGCTGCCTGGCGGAGCCGGCCACGGCCGCCGTCGTGAGCGACGTGGATCGGCAGGCGGTGAGCGAGGTGTGGCTCTACACCCGCGATCAATTGTTGGCCGGTCAGCTGGATCAGCTCGTGCTCGATGAGCTGGGGCTGGCCGTGGAGCTGGGCTATCTGCCGGCGGCGGAGGTCACCAGCACGCTGGAACGCCGCCCCTCCCACGTGGATGTGATCCTCACCGGGCCGTCGATGCCGGCGGCCCTGATGGCCATGGCCGACCAGGTGACTCAGCTGCGCCGAGGTTTCTGAATGCTCAAGAACGACCGCTGGATCAACGAGCAGGCCGCTGCGGGGATGCTGGAGCCCTTCCAGCCCAAGCTGGTGCGCCACCTCGATCCCGAGAACAGCGCCCAGCCGGTGCTCAGCTTCGGCTGTTCCTCCTATGGCTACGACCTGAGGCTCTCCGCCAAGGAGTTCCTGATCTTTCGCCATGTGCCGGGCACGGTGATGAATCCGAAGCGCTTCAATCCGGCCAATCTCGAGCCAGCCCCCCTGCACGAAGACGAGGACGGCTCCTACTTCATCCTGCCGGCCCACTCCTATGGGCTGGGGGTGGCTCTGGAGAAGATGCGGGTGCCACCCAACATCACTGTGATCTGCCTGGGCAAGAGCACCTATGCCCGCCTCGGGATCATCGTGAACACCACCCCGGCCGAGGCCAGCTGGGAGGGGCACCTCACCCTGGAGTTCAGCAACTCCTCAGGTGCCGATTGCCGCATCTACGCCAATGAGGGCATCTGTCAGTTGCTGTTCTTTGAAGGCGATCCCTGCGAAACCACCTACCGCGATCGCGAGGGCAAGTATCAACATCAGCCGGAGCGCGTCACCCTGGCCAAGGTTTGAAGCATCCCCGGTCTGAGGCGTCCGCCAGCTCGCGCTACGGCGCAAGCCTTGCCTTGTGCAGCCGGCTCTTCTCATACCAGGCGGCGATTTCAGGTGCCCAGCTCACAAAGTGGGGCCAGAGCAGATCGCAGAGCACGCGGATCTCCTCCTGGGCGTCGAGTTTGGCCCGCAGGTCCATGAAGTGGAGGAAGGCCCGCAGCGAGAAGCTCACCACGAAGTGCTGGCGATAGTCGAACGGGAGGATGCCGCGGGCGTGCTCCTCGGCGAAGCCTGCCTCCAGCATCTCGGCATAGCGCTCCGCGGCGGTGCGGCAGAGCTGCAGATCCTTGGCGCGCTGCTCCTCGCTGTAGCTGTATTTCTTGCCCTGCCGATCGCTGTAGCTGCCGGCTGGCCGCAGGTAGAACACCTCCTCCAGCTCCAGCTCGCCCCGGGCAGCCCGGCAGATGCGATCGCCGGTGTAGCGCATCGACTGCACATCGAAGCTCACCCCCACCCGATGGGTGCGGGCCTGCTGCATCACCGAATGGGGGAACCAGCCCACGTTCAGCACGATCTGGGCGTGCTCCAGCGGGCCGTAGTGCCCGCGTTCGCCCGCCAGCAGTCGCTTCACGCAGATGTCCCCGGCCTTGGCCTCATCGGGCCAGTCGGCGCGGTCGGCGGCCACGAAGCCCTCGGAGTAGTCCTGGTGCATCGCGGCGTAGATGCACTGCTGTGGATGGGGCGTGGCGGCGATCAGCTCAACCCGGAAGCGGGGATCCATGGCGTGGTGTGGCGGGTGGAGGGGCTTGCTGGGGCTGAGCGGGGGTTTAGCCGTGGCTGCGGGGTCCGGCCATGGCGGTGCTGTTGAGCACCGTGGTGGCGTTGAGCTCACTCAGGCTGCCCACGCCCGCGAGCTGGGGCAGGGGCGTCTGGGCGATCAGGGCGCTGGAGAGGGCCTCCAGTTCCGGAGCACTGCGGGCCCCCAGGGAGCGGCCGATGGCCATCCCCTGGGCATCGAACAGCTCCAGCTGTGGAATGCCGTTCACGTTGTAGCGATCGATCTCCGGCTGCCAGCGTGGGTTGTCCACGTTGAGCAGCACCACGTCGAGCTGATCGCGGTGTCGTTGTTCGATCGCCTCCATGGCGGGAGCCATGGCCCGGCAGGCTTCACACCAGTCGGCGTAGAACTCCACCAGGGTTGGGCGGCCATCGCTGAGGGCCACCGGTAGATCCAGCGACTGCCGCGCCAGCTTCTCCAGGGGAGCGGCCGGCTGCAGGCCGCCGCGCAGGGCAAACAGCAGCAGGGCCAGGAGGGCGGCGGCGGCGGCCAGCAGCATCCGCTCGCGCCGGCCCAGCAGGCCCTGGGCCGAGGGTGGGGGGGAGGCAGGCGATGGGGAGCTCAAGGCGCAGGGGCTCAGGCCAGGCCACACTCTGCCAGTTTCGCCAGGCTCGCTACGCTCCGATCTGGCGGGAGCCGGAGCGTGAAACGCCGCATCACCCTGCACTTCCCGCGTGAGGCGGTGCACCAGCCGATCACCTACCGGCTGGCGGTGGAGTTCGACATTGCCGCCAAGATCCTGCGGGCCCAGATCGCACCGAATCAGAGCGGCACCATGGTGGTGGAGCTCTCCGGTGACATTGACGACCTCAAGGCCGCGGAGCAGTGGCTGGAACAGCAGGGGCTTGGCCTCAACCGAGCCCCCGGCGAGATCCAGATCGATCCCCAGCGCTGTGTCGACTGCGGCATCTGTTCCTGTGTGTGTCCCAGTGGCGCCCTCAGCAGCACCGCCCCCACTTGGCAGCTGCACTTCGACGCGCAACGCTGCCTGGTGTGCGAGCAATGCATCCCCTCCTGTCCGTTCCAGGCCATTGCCCTGGTGTTGTGATGTCCCTGTTGTGAGAGGTCTGTTCAGTCTGTTGCTGCTGCCCCTGCGGGCCCCGATGCTGCTGGTGCTGTTGCTGGTGAGCGCCTACATGGGCCTGCACTGGGCCGATGTGGACCCGCAGCTGCTGGCCCAGGCCGACGGCCCGAGCCAGCAGGCTCTGACGGGGCCGGCGTTCTGGCCACTGCAGTGTCTGCAGGCGGTGTTTGTGGTGGTGCTGTGCACCATGCCGGATCTGCTGCTGCGCGAGATCTCGCTGCTGATGTCCGCCAGCAAGGCGCTCACCCTGGTGGTGACGCTGCTGGCCGTGATCACCGGCGGCCTCTACCTGCTTCACCTGGCGGTGTTCAGCGAAGTGTTGGTGCTGGCCTCTGCCGTCTTGCTGGCCCGCCTTGATCTCACGAGGTTGCGCATCGTGCCCCAGCCCCTCCTGGGGGCCGTGGGACTGAGCGTTTGGGTGCTGGTGGGCATCGCCTTCGGTCGTGCCCTGCACGGCAGCCTGGGGGAGTATCTGGGCTGAGCGAGCCCACGTGTGGCGGCTCCCCAGCCCGGTCTCAGCAGCCCGGTTGCTCGAGCTGCCGGTAGGTCCAGAGGTTGCCGAGCACTTTCTTGGTGTAGAGCCGGGTTTCCGGATAGGGGATGGCCTCGGTCCACAGCTCGCTCTCGCGTCTCGGATCGGGGCGATCCGCCGTGAGCCAACCCCCCACGGCTCCCGCACCGGCGTTGTAGCTGGCCACGGCCAGGAAGGACTGGCCCTGCCACTGGTCGAGCAGCTGGCGCAGGTAGCGGGCCCCCAGGAGCGCGTTGCGGCCTGGATCCTTGAGGGCGCTGCTCGGCTGCGGCTGGCCCGCCAGCTCGGCGGCGGTGGCCGGCATCAGCTGCAGAAGCCCCACGGCCCCCACGGGGGATTCCACGCCGGCCGTGAAGCGCGATTCCTGCTTGGCCACCCCCAGCAGCAGGGCTGGATCGATGCCGTTGCGCCGGGCGGCCTGCTCGAACAGGGCCGAGAAGCGGCGGGGGTGCAGCTGCTGGTCGCGCTGGCGCTGCACCGCGCAGCTGGCCTGGGGCAGGCGCAGGCTGGCCTGCTCCAGCTGGCCCAGGCCGATCCAGTCGTCGCCCACCCCCAGGCGCAGGCGTCCCTCCACCAGCAGTTGCTGGCCCCCGTGGGGCGCGCCGCCGCCCTGGCGGTGACGCCAGGCTTCCCAGGCCTCCAGGGGGTGCCCCACGCGCCAGAGGGCATCCAGGTCGGCAGCGCCGCTCTCCAGGGGCTGCCACGACGCGGCCGGAGAGTCCTTGAACTCGCCCGCGTTCGCCGGGGCGCTCCGGCGAGGGTCGATTTCTTCGGCCTGTCCCAGCCGCACGGCGGCGCGCCAGCCGTAGTAGCCGTTCCTGGAGCGCTGCAACAGTTGCTCCCACCGCTCCCTGGCCGTGCTGGTTTGGCCCTGCCGCTGGGCGCTGTAGCCCTGCCAGAACAGTTGCCGGGCCGCCAGGGGCAGGGGCAGATCCCGGCTGTTCAAGCTGGCCAGGATCGCTGCGGCCCGCGCCCACTGGCGCTGGAGCAAGGCGGCCCGGGCCAGGTCCCACTGCAGATCCCAGCTGGCTGGATCCCGGGGCCAGCGCTGCAGCACGGCCTGCCAGGGGCGCTGCCGCTCCAGGGCCAGCCGTGCCTGCACGGCCGCCGTGTCCTGGAGGGAGGCCGGCAGTTGGCGCAGCAGAGCCAGGGCCTGGGGCCCCTGCTGCTGGGCCAACAGGGCCACCGCTTCCTGGGCTTCGGCGCTGCGGGGCCAGCGCTGGGCCAGCCGCAGCAGCAGGGCCTCACCCCTGGTGGCCTGCTCGGCGGGCCCCTTGAGCAGCGCCCTGGCCAGGCTCAGTTGCAGCTCTCTGGTGGCTGGAGTGGGGCCCAGGCACCGCTGGGCGGCCGCGCCGTCGCCCAGCTGGGCCAGGCCGCCAGCCAGCCGCTGGCGATCGGCGTGGCCGAGGGGGCGGTCGGTTGCGGCACAGGCCTGGCGCAGCAGGGGCTCAGCCCCGGGCCAGCGGGGCCCCCACTGGGCCAGGTGCACGGCGTTGTCGCTCTCCACGGCGGCGGCCAGGGCGGCGGGATGGGCCGGGAAGCGGCGCAGCAGTTCGGCACGCCAGGCAGGGCTGTTGCGGCCGAGGGCGTACAGCGCATCGGCGCTGGCGGCCTGCCGCGGAAAGCGCCGCCACAGCTGCTGCCAGAGCTGATCGGCCTGTTTGGGCCGCTGGCTGGCCTCAGCAGCGAGGGCCGCTTGCTTCAGGGCCACCGCGGCCAGGGGGTCCTGGCCCCAGCCCTGGCCGCGCAGCCATTGGAGCTTGCGTTGGGGAGTGGCGCCGGCCTGGGCGCTGAGCAGCAAGGCGGCATCGCGGCGGGTGCTGGGATCGACGCTCCAGTGGCGGGCCCGCTCCAGCTGCGCCGGCGAGCTCAGCGGAGTGAGGGCTGGGGCCAGCCGCAGCAGGAGCTGGCGACCAGCGGCCAGCGCCATGCCGCTGCCCAGGCAGGTGAGCGCAATCAGCGCCAGGCCCGGGCGCCCCGTGGCGGCTATAGCCGGAGGCGTTGGTGCGGATGGGCTCGGCACTGGCAAGGGGCCTGGGCAGGTGTTGGCATTCTGGGGAGAACCGTGCTCCGGCCATGGGCCTGCCCCAGTTGCCACCGCTGCCCCCATCGCTCACCGTGCTGCCGGGCTGGCGCCAGCGCCGCCGGGCCCTGCAGGTGCTGGCGGCGGCGGGCCTGGTGATGCTGCTGCGCCCGCTCTGGCCGTTTCAGCTGTTGCCGGGCTGGCTGGTGGGGGCACTGCTGCTGTGGGCGGCCTTCGAGCTGCTCCGCTGGGCCTGGTGGCTGCGGCGCTGGCGCTGAGGGGCCGCCGTAGCCTGCAGCCAATCTGACGTTGTGCTGCGCCATGGCGGAGTCGGCCCGCTTCCCGCTCGGTGAACCCCTGCCTGCGGGGGTGGCGGGATTCGGCACCGATGGCATCCGCGGCCGCGTGGGCCAGCTGATCACCCCGGCCCTGGCCCTGCAGCTGGGCTACTGGTGCGGGCGGGTGCTGCCGCAGGGTGCCCCGATCGTGCTGGGCATGGATTCCCGCAGCAGCGGGCCGATGCTGGTGGCGGCCCTGGCGGCCGGGCTCACCGCCGCTGGCCGCGATGTGTTCGACATCGGCCTCTGCCCCACCCCGGCCGTGCCTGGCGCCATCCGCCGCCTGGGGGCCAGCGGTGGCCTGATGGTGTCGGCCAGCCACAACCCACCCCACGACAACGGCATCAAGGTGTTCGGGGCCTGCGGCGCCAAGCTCGGCAGGGAGCAGCAGGCGGCGATCGAGGCGGGCCTGCACGGCCTCAGCGATGCGATCCCCGGCTTCTCGGCCAATGGCCGCGTGGCGTCGCGCCCCGATCTGTTGGAGGGGTATCGCGAGGCGCTGCTGGCCAGCGTGGGCGGTGCCCGCCTGGATGGCAGCCGGATCGTGCTCGATCTCTGCTGGGGTTCGGCCACCAGCTGCGGTGAGGCGGTGTTTCGCGAGCTCGGCGCCGAGCTCACCGTGCTCCACGGCAGTCCGGATGGCACCCGCATCAACCAGGGCTGCGGCAGCACCCACCTGGAGCCCCTGCGGGCCGCGGTGCTGGAGCAGGGCGCGGCGATGGGCTTCGCCTTCGATGGCGACGCCGATCGCATGCTTGCGGTGGATGGTCGCGGCCGGGTGGTGGACGGCGACCAGATCCTCTACCTCTGGGGCCAGGCCCTGATGGCCGGAGCCCAGCTGCCGGCCAACCGGATCGTGGCCACGGTGATGAGCAACCTGGGCTTCGAGCGGGCCTGGCAGGCCAGGGGCGGCCTGCTGGAGCGCACGGCCGTGGGCGACCAGTACGTGCATGCCGCCATGGAGGAGCTGGGTGCAGCCCTGGGGGGGGAGCAGTCGGGTCACATCCTCTCGGCCCACCACGGCATGAGTGGCGATGGCCTGCTCACGGCCCTGCAGGTGGCCACCTTGATCCAGGGCCAGGGCGGCTCCCTGGCCGAGTGGATGGATGGCAGCTTCCGGCCCTACCCCCAGAAGCTGGTCAATGTGACGGTGCCCGACAAGGGCCGCCGCACCGGCTGGCAGACCTGCGAGCCCCTGGCCGCCGCCGTGGCCGCCGCCGAAGCCGCCATGGCCGGCAGCGGCCGGGTGCTGGTGCGCGCCAGCGGCACCGAGCCGTTGCTGCGGGTGATGGTGGAGGCGGCGGAACAGGGTGATGTGGACCACTGGAGCAGCCACCTGGCGGCCCTGGCGGACCAGCACCTCAATTCAGGTGCGGGCCAGTAGATCCGCCGCCATCGCCAGGGCTCCGGCGCTGGCATCCCCGGCTGGAGTCACGATCCTGGCCGCCGGCAGCTCGGCGGCCAGGGCAGCGGCAAAGGCCCGCTGCAGCTGATCCAGGTGCTGCAGGGCCCCGCCAACGCCACACACCGGTGGCTCGCTGAGGGTGAGGCTGTTGGCCACGCCGCCCACCATCGCGGCCAAGGCCTGGGCCGAGCGCTCGATCACGGCCCGGGCCTGGCCCTCGCCCGCCGCGGCCAGCTGGTTCACCACCGGCGCCAGCTGGGCAAACCCCGCGGGACCGAAGCCCGCGGCCACAACGGCGGCCTTCACCTCCTGGGCGCTGCTGGCCCCGAGGGCCCGCCAGAGGGCCGCGCGCAGTGGCGATTCAGCCAGGCGACCATCGGCCATCTGCACGCTCAAGGCCAGCCCATCGCGGCCGATGTCCATGGCGGAGCCAGCCCCATCCAGCAGCCAGCCCCAGCCGCCGCAGCGGTGGGTGGCTCCCGCGGTATTGCGGCCGAGGGCGATGCAGCCGGTGCCGCTGATCACCAGGACCCCAGGACCAGCCTGGAAGGCCCCCCGCAGGGCCGTGCGCTCATCGCCCTCCACCGCCACCCGGTCCGGGGGCAGCCCCAGGGCCGTTGCCGCCAGGGCCTGGCCCAGGGCCTGCACCGGGCTGCCCTGTTCGATGCCGCTGGCGCCGATGGCGGCGGCGGCGAGGGGCGGGTGGCTGCCCAGGCCTGCCAGGGCCGCCTCCAGACTGCTGCCGAGGGCCGCGGCAAAGCGTTGCTCACCGCCCGGGGCTGCCAGGTGGCTGACGCCACCGCCCTGCCCTTCGGCGGCCATGCTGATGTGGCCATCGGGGTCCAGCCAGGCCAGCCGGCAGCGGCTGTGGGTCTGGCCGGCATCGAAGCCGGCGATCAGTTGCCGATCGGCTGCCACGCTCACCGGGCCTGGGGTTGGCGGCTCACCGCCAGCGTGGCCAGGCAGAACCAGCCGGTGATCTGCACCTCCGGCCTGAAGAAGATCGTGTCGGTGGCGCCCTGCACGCACAGGCCGGCGATGGCGGCGATGGCGGCCAGGGCCGGCAGGGCCCAGGTGGCCTCCCCCTTCAGCTGGGCCAAGCCCGCCCGCAGGCTGGCGAGCAGCAGGCCCAGCCCCGCAACCAGGCCGGGGATGCCGCCCTCCACCAGCAGTTCCAGCGGCACGGAGTAGGCGCTCAGGGCGTTGAACTTGGGCTGCTGGTAGAGCGGATAGATCAGGTTGAAGGCGCTGTTGCCGGGGCCGATGCCCAGCCAGGGTCGGTCCTGGATCATCTCGATCGCCGCCAGCCACACGTTGATCCGGAAGTTGTTGGAGCTGTCTTCCCGACCGGCCACCAGACTGAACACGCGGATGCGCAGCGGTTCGATCTGGGTGACGGCCACCACCAAGGCCGCCACGGCCGCCACCACCAGCAGCAGCGGGAACAGCCGCCGCCACAGCGGCGGCCAGCTGCGGGTCTGGCGCAGCACCAGCAGCAGGGCCATGCTCCCCAGCGCGGCCACCATGCCCAGCCAGCCGCCACGGCTGTAGCTCAGGAACAGGGCGGCCGCCCCGAGCACCAGGGCGGCCGCGGCGAACAGGCGCTGGGGCCAGCTGCGCCAGCGCAGCAGCGCCACGATCGCCAGGGGCAGGATCGGGATCAGGTAGCCCGCCAGCAGGTTGGGGTTCTCCAGCGGCCCATACACGCGAATCGTGCCGTCGGCCACGGAATTGGGATCGGCCCAGCGGGCCAGCTCAGTGGTGTCGCCGTAGAGCTGGCGGATGGCGATCACGGCGCTGGCCAGTTCCCCCGCCAGCAGGGCCGCCACGATGCGGTTCCACCACTGCGGGGCCTCCGCCAGCAACTGGCGCATCAGGGCGTACACGCCCAGGTAGCTCACCAGCTTGATCAGCCCCTTGAACGCCGCCGCCGGCACCGGTGAGAAGCCCGTGGCCACCACGGCGATGCCCAGCATCACCAGCAGCCAGCCGCTGATGGAGCCGATCCGGCCGGGGGGCGTGCGCAGGGCCCACAGCAGCCACAGCAGGCCGGAAGCGGTGATCAGCAGGGTGAGGCCGCCGCGGGTCACCAGCGGCAGGCCGGCCATCAGGGCGCAGAGCACCAGCCCCGCCACCAGGCTGAGCCGTCCGGCCAGAGGGCCGGCATTGGTGTCGGCCAGCAGGCCCTGCCAGCCCAGCAGCCAGGAGGTGGGCTGGGGCCCTGGAGGTGTTGGCGCAGGGGCCGGGGTCATCGCGGCTGGGATTCAGACGTCCGGCGAAGGTGCCGGCTCCTGGGCCGGATTATCGGCGTCTTCCTGCCATTCCTCCAGCGCGGCCAGGCTGGGCAGCGGGGCTTCGTTGCGCTCGTACAGCACCCGATACACCGGCAGCCCTTGCCCCAGCACGTAGGTTTCGCGCTCGGTGGGCACGGGCAGGGGGTTGTGGAGGCGCCAGGGGCGCCCATCGGCGACGGGGCGGTCGAAACAGCCGCTGGCCTCGGTGAGGGCCACCATCGGCTCGATCACCGCCAGCACATCGCTCTGGAGAAACAACTGCTGGCCCGGCTGCAGGGCCCCAGCGATCGCGAGCAGCAGCGGCGGCTGCAGCACCCGCCGCTTGTGGTGCTTCTTTTTGAACCAGGGATCGGGGAACTGGATCGACACCCGCTCAAGCTGGCCGCTCGGCAGGGCCCCCAGCCAGGCCTGAAGGCTCACGTTGGCGTTGCAGAACAGGTAGCGCAGGTTCCCCAGGCCCAGGGCTTCGCGGTCGGCCTCGGCGGCGGCCACCAGGGCGCGGCGGATCTCGACGCCCAGAAAATTGTGGCCCGGATCCCGCTGGGCCATGGCCAGCAGGAAGCGGCCGCGGGCTGAGCCGATATCCAGATGCAGCGGCAGGCTCGGATCGGCGAACAGCTCCCCCGGTGGCGGCAGGCGCAGGGGCAGCTGGAAGAAGCGGCTGAGCGGGTTGACGTGCTGGCGAACCATCGACGATCAGGCGGGCTCTGAAGCGGGATCGGGGTGGGCTTGGGGTGGGTTCGGCACCAGGAATCCCCAGCTGGCGGTGTAGCCGTGCAGGTGGGTGGCACCGGCGATCGGGCCGATTTCGCCATTGCAGAAGGCCCCGGCGATCGGCAGGTCTGGGAAGAGTTCCCCGCAGGCCTTCACATCGCCATCGGGGCTGCCGTAGAGACCTTCGCCCCGTCCCAGGCAGGCAAACAGCAGCGCCGCCAGAGGTTCGCCGCCACTGCGGCGCTGCCGCAGCAGCAGCCCGTGTTGCTCCTGGCGGGAGGCCTCGGCATCCCGCAGCTGGAACTGCACCTGCTGGCCCACCCGCATGCGCTCCCCCACGGCCACCGAGCCGGTGCGGGGGTCCACACCAATCAGGTTGCGCACCAGGAAGGCCGAGTCGCCGCTGGCTTCCGCCTCGCCGGCGGCGGCTGGGTTCAGCTGGAAGTTGCTCTTGGCCACCCCCAGAAACAGGGAATGGCGCACCAGCTCCCGCTCCTCGGGGGTGAGTGTTTCAAGAATCGTCTGCAGGCAGGCCACCGGGGTTCCCTGCCGCTGGCCGGAGCTGAGCCGCTGCACCACGTTGCGCTCCGCCTGCTCCACTTCAAACACCGGGCCGATGGGCCGGCAGCCCTGGGCCACTACGGGGTCGAGGCGCCAGTCGCCGCCGATCAGGCAGCCCACGGCGCCGTCGAGCACCTGGTCATTGAGGAACAGGGAGCCATGGCTGGCGCTGTGCTGACCGGCGATGCCCCCCAGCTTGGCGATGTTGGGGAAGGCGTAGTCGAGGCCGCTGATCAGATCGTTGATGCCGGTGCAGCTCGGATCCACGAACAACAGCATCGAGGCCGCGCGCTCCGGATCGGCGCCCACCCAGTCGAGCCAGGGTTGGCTGGGGCCATCCAGGTCGGGCAGGTGGCCGGCCTCCAGGTGGAACAGTTGCAGTTCGGCGCCTGGCAGGTCCAGCAGCGTCACGCTGATGGCGGGCTGGTGTTCGAGCTCCCGGGGCTGGCCGGCGGCGGCGGTACCCACCACACCGCCACCGGCGCAGCCGATCCAGTGGCGCGCGGGGATCTGCCGGCGCAGCAGGGGCAGCAGGCGCTGGAGGTCGCTGGCGTAGGCCGTGGAGCAGAACACCAGCGCCAGATCGGCGGGTTGATCGGCCGCTGCGGCTCCGAGCTGGACCGCCAGCTCGGCCACGGCCCCCTCCAGCGAAACGTGTTGCGACAGGCCGCTGCGGCAACGGGGGGAGGGATCGCGCCGGCGGCGGAACCGGCGCAGCAGGGATGGAAGCGGGAAACGCCAGGCCATGGCCGGACCCTACAGCTGCAACCCCCAGCGCTGATCCACGGATAATGACGCCTTTCCGACTCCCCCTCCGTGCCGGACGTGTTGCTCTATCGCACCTTGGTCTGGCTGGACTATCGCCTGGCCGCGCTGTTCGCCGTGGGACTGCCCCTGGTGCTGCTGATCTGGGCAGCCGTGAAGCGCGAGCAGGCCCTGGTGCGGCTGCTGGAGATCTACTGGAAGGTGGCCAGCCTGTTGCTGATTGCCGTGCTGCTGCTCACCGACAATCGCCCGCTCGGCTACCTGGTGGCACTGGCGTCGCAGCTTCTGGTGGTGGTGGCCGTGTGGTTCTGGGTGGATCTGAACGAGGAGCTGGCGGATCTGCCCCCCTGGCGACCGCTGCCCTTCGTGGTGAGGGCCTGGCGCTGGGGGTTGAGCGCCTATGGGGTGATCGGCACCCTGCTCAGCGCCGCGGCCCTGGGCTGCGTGCGCGGTGGCCTGTCGCGCCCGATCTGCCATGTGTGGCTGGAGGCTCCCGATGATCTGCACGGCGGAGTGGCCAGGGTGTTTGCCTTCGTGTTCGGGGGCAACTGGACCGGAGCCATCGCCGCCTTTGTGGGCTACGTGGCCCTGGTGGCCTATGTGGTGGGCCTGCTGCAAGTGGTGTTGGTGCGGCTCCCCAAGCAGGGCCGCGTGGCCGGTGGCTTCTGATCCTGTGGCCGCCCTGCTGGTGGCCTTGGAGGAGCTCAGCCGTGGTCGGTCCGATCGGGTGCTGCGGCTGCGCGGTGTGCTGCCCGGCGAAACCGGGGAGCTGGAGCCCTTCGAGCTGTTGATCTTCCGGGGCTTTTCCAGCAGCGTCAGCCACCCCACCGCCTTTGATCCCGATCAGCCCGCTCTGCCCGCAACGGCGCGGGTGATCGAGGCTGAACTGCTGCAGGGCCCGCTCAATCCCGCCGCCGAGCAGCTGTTGGCGGGGCCGATGGCGCCGGATCTGTTCCTGGATCCAGCCGCCTGGCTCTAGCGCGCGGGCCTCAGCACTCCCCCAGCAACCGCAGCCAGTGGCCGCAGAGCGCGGCCAGGCCGCTGGCATGGGCTTCGAGATCGTTGGCCTGGGCCAGCTCGAAATCGGCGAAGTCGAAGCCCGGCGCCACCGTGCAACTCACCAGGCTCCAGGGGCTGGCCACCAGGGGCTCGGCCGCAAACCAGCTGCCGGCCGGCACCACATGCTGGGGCCGATCACCCGCCTCCAGGTTGAGCCCAAGCTGAATCCGCCGGCCGTGGCCCTGGGGCGAGAGCTCGTAGAGCGCCAGGCTGCCGCCGCCATGGTGATGCCAGGCCTCGTCGGAGGCGATGCGGTGCCAGCGGGAGCACTCACCCGCCGCCAGCAGGAACAGGATCGCCGTACTGGCCGCCCGCGGACCCCGCGGCGTGTTCACCTCCAGGCCGGAGCGGTAGGTCTCGCGATAGTGGCCGCCCTCCGGGTGGGGCACCAGCTCCAGTTGAGCAATCAGCTCGGCCGCGCTGAGGGCCTGGTTCATCCCGCCAGCACCGCCACGCAGCGGCCGCAGAGGGTGGGGTGGGCGCTGTGTTCGCCGATGTCGCTTTCGTAGTGCCAGCAGCGCTCGCACTTCTCGCCATCGGCCCGGGCGATTCGCACCGTGAGGCCGTCTTCGGCGGCCTCCGCCAGCACGGCAGCCGGCGGCTCTCCGCCCACCCGTACCGCCGACACCAGCAGCCAGTCGCCTAGGTTGTCGACGGCCTGGTGGGGCGAGCGCTCCAGCCAGGCGAGTGCTTCGCCCAGGGCCGTGCTGCCCTCGCCCAGCTCCAGCTGCACCTGGGCCTCCAGGGAGGCGCCGATGGCCTCTGGGCTGGCCTGGTCGCCGCCCTTGCCGCCCTGCTTGCGGCAGCTCTCGAGCTGGCGGTTCACCAGAGAGCGCAGCTCCAGAATCCGGGCCATCGGCTCCTCCAGGGCGCCATCACGCCACTCGGCCGGTGCGCTGGGCCAGCCCCGCTCGAACACCGAGGCCTCGGCCACCGGGTAGGGCAGGTTCTGCCAGATGTCTTCGGCCATGTGGCAGAGCACCGGCGCGATCAGGCCGGCCAGGCGCTCCACCACCAGGCTCAGCACCGTCTGGCAGCTGCGGCGGCGGAATTCCGAAGCCCCGCTCACGTAGAGCCGGTCCTTGGCGATGTCGAGGTAGACGTTGGAGAGATCCACCACGCAGAAGTTCTGCAGCGCCTGGAAGAAGCGGTAGAACTCGAAGCGCTCGAAGTCGCCGCCCACGGCATCGATCAGGGCAGCGGTGCGCTGCAGCATCCACTGGTCCAGCAGCGGCAGTTCGGCATAGGCGATGGCATCCCCGCCTTCAGCCTGGGGGCGTGGATCGAAGTCGTGCAGATTGCCCAGCAGGTAGCGGGCCGTGTTGCGCACCTTGCGGTACACATCCGCCAATTGCTTCACGATCCCCGGGCCCAGGGGAACATCGGCGGAGTAGTCCACCGAGCTCACCCACAGGCGCAGCACATCGGCGCCGTAGGCCGGGTCCTGCTTCTCGTTCTTGCCGCCCTCCACCAGCACCGCGGGATCCACCACGTTGCCGAGGGATTTGCTCATCTTGCGGCCCTTCTCATCGAGGGTGAAGCCGTGGGTGAGCACCCGCTTGTAGGGCGCGTGGCCGTTCACCGCCACCGAGGTGAGCAGGCTGCTCTGGAACCAGCCGCGGTGCTGGTCGCTGCCCTCGAGATACAGGTCGGCGGGGTAGTGGAGCTCCGGCGCACGGCTCTCGGCCCCAGCGATGCCGCCGAGCACGCCGGCCCAGGAGGAGCCGGAGTCGAACCACACATCCATCGTGTCGGTGCCCTTGCGCCATTGATCGGCTTCGGCGGCGTAGGCCTCCGGCAGCAGGCCCGCCTCATCGCGTTGCCACCAAACGTCGGCGCCGTGCTCGGCGATCAGCTCCTGGATGTGACGGAGACTGGCCTCGTTGAGCAGCACTTCACCGGTTTCACGGTGATAAAAAACGGGGATCGGCACCCCCCAGGTGCGCTGGCGGCTGATGCACCAGTCGCCCCGCTCGCTCACCATCGCCTCGATCCGGTTGCGGCCGCTGGCCGGTAGCCACTCCACCTGGGCAATGGCGTCGAGAGCCTGCTGGCGGAAGCCCTCCACCGAGGCGAACCACTGCTCGGTGGCCCGGAAGATCGTGGGCTTCTTGGTGCGCCAGTCGTAGGGATAGCGGTGTTCGTAGCGCTCCTGCTTGAGCAGCAGGCCCGTGGCCTCCAGGGCCGCGATGATCGTGGGGTTGGCGTCCTTGAGCACGTTGGTGCCCGCAAACGGGCCCGCTTCAGCGGTGAGATTGCCGGCCTCATCCACCGGGCAGAGCACCGGCAGGTTGTACTTCCTGCCGGTGTTGAAGTCGTCCACGCCGTGGCCGGGGGCGGTGTGCACCAGGCCCGTGCCGGCTTCGGTGGTGATGTAGTCGCCGCCGATCACCACCGGGCTGGTGCGCTCCAGCAGCGGATGGCGGTAGGCGATCCCCTCCAGATCGGCGCCCTTCACGCTCAGCAGCGGGGTGAGCGTGAGCCCGAGGCTTGTTTCCAGGCTCTCGCGCAGATCCGCAGCCACCACCAGGTGGCTGGCGGCCAGCGCTGCGCCCTCGCCGCGGGCAGCCACGGCGCAGATGGCGTAGTCGAGCCGCTCATTCACCGACACCGCCAGGTTGGCCGGCAGGGTCCAGGGGGTGGTGGTCCAGATCGCCACAGCCAGGCCGCCGGCGGCGGTGGCCGCTGCGGCCGGCAGGCCGGCCGCACTGAGCTGGGCCGCCAGACCTTCGGGCAGCTCCACCACCGGGAAGGCCGCGTACACGCTGGGCGACGTGTGGCCGTCGGGGTATTCGAGCTCGGCCTCGGCCAGGGCGGTGCGCGAGCTGGGGCTCCAGTGCACCGGCTTGAGGCCCCGGTAGATGTGGCCGGCCAGCACCATCGCCCCGAACACGCCGATCTGGGCGGCCTCGTAGCTCTTCTGCAGGGTGAGGTAGGGCGCCTGCCAATCGGCCCAGATGCCCCAGCGCTGGAAGCCGGCCTTCTGCAGCTCCACCTGCTCGAGGGCATAGGCGTGGGCCTTCTGGCGCAGGCTCACGGGGGTGAGCTCAGCGCGCTCGCCGCTGCTCAGCCCCTGCAGCACCTTGAGCTCGATCGGCAGGCCGTGGCAGTCCCAGCCCGGCACAAACCGCGCCCGTTTGCCCTGCAGCAGGGCGGTCTTGTTGATGATGTCCTTGAGGATCTTGTTCAGAGCGTGGCCCACGTGCAGGGCCCCGTTCGCGTAGGGCGGACCGTCGTGAAGGGTGAAGGGCTTGCCCGGGTTCTCCTGGCTTAGCCGCTCGTAGATCCGCTGCTCGGCCCAGAAGGCCTGGATCTCGGGCTCGCGCACCTTGGCGTTCGCCCGCATCCCAAAGGGCGTCTGCAGCAGGTTGAGGGTGTCCTTGTAGGAGATCTGGCCGCCGGTGGACGGGCCCGCGTCGGTGGCGGTCTCGGGCGCAGAGCTGGCGGTCACGTCGCCACAGGGCAGCAAGGGCCGATTATCCCGCCTGGCCGCTGGCGGCTTGGATCAGCCCATCGATCTCCTGGAAGGAGCTCACCACCACGGTGGCTTCGGGTTCAGCGGTTTCGGGTGAAGCGGTTTCGGGTTCAGCCGTGTTGTCTGTGGCCGCCGCAGTGGTGGTGGCCGTTGGCTCGGCCACAGCCGTTGGCTGAGCCACAGCCGTTGGCTCAGCTCGCACCCAGCGCTTGCCGCGCCCTGCCTTGACCTTGGTCGGGCGCTGCAGGGCACCCACCAGGCTGGTGCCGGTCTCTCCGATCACCGTGACGAGTCGGCCGCTGGTGGCGCCCAGCTGGGAGAAGCTGGTTTGCCACCGCTCCAGCGACCACAGCCGTTGCTGCTCTTCGGGGCTGAGCAGGCTCCAGCGCCATTGCAGCACCTCCCAGCCCAGGCGGCCGATCAGCAGGCCACCGCACAACACCGCCAGCATGGGTGAGCCGGTGAAGCGCTCAGCGCTGGTCACCAGCACCAGGCCCAGCAGCAGCACCACCGCGCCCCAGGCGGAGTCGCGAGGCCGGCTGAGTTCAACTGCCAGCAGCGGCAGCAGCAGGACCCCCAGGCCGATCAGCAGGGCCAGGGTTCCACTGAGGGTGGCGAGCATGGCCCATGGCTTGCGTTGCCCCCATTCTGGGCAGCTGCCTACAGTTGTGCCCTGCCCACCTGGCGGAATTGGTAGACGCGCTGGTTTTAGGGTCCAGTGGCCTTGGTCGTGGGGGTTCAAGTCCCCCGGTGGGCATCGATTTGGCAGGCCATCGGGTTGGCCCACCTCCGTAAGGTGGGTTCTCAGTTCGTGAACGGCGCGGCCCCGGGGGATGACGAACGCTCTGGCTCACCCTGTTGAGAGGCCCGCTGGCGGCCAGGCACCCCGCGCGTCCGTGAGCGCGGTGCCAAAGCAGTACCTCGACCCACCGGCCCCCTGGAATCCCACCGTGGGCCTGTTTCTGGGCGGCTACGTGCTGGCCGGCTGCACCATCGCCGGCTGGTTCCTGTGGGGCTGGCCACTGCCTCTGCTCCTGGCCACTGGATTCCTGGCGCTCCACCTCGAGGGCACGGTGATCCACGATGCCTGCCACAACGCCGCCCACCCCAGCCGCTTCTGGAACGCCGTGATGGGCCACGGCGCTGCAATGTTGCTGGGTTTCAGCTTCCCGGTGTTCACGCGGGTGCACCTGCAGCACCACGCCCACGTGAATGATCCGAAGCACGACCCGGATCACATCGTGTCGACGTTCGGGCCGCTGTGGCTGATTGCACCGCGCTTTTTCTACCACGAGTATTTCTTCTTCCAGCGCCGCTTGTGGCGCCGTTATGAGCTGCTGGAGTGGGGAATCGCGCGCGGACTCTTCCTGGTCATCGTTCTGGCTGGCATCAAATACGGGTTCATTGATTTTGTGTTCAACTGCTGGTTCGCGCCGGCTCTGATGGTGGGTGTCACCCTGGGGTTGTTCTTCGACTATCTGCCCCACAGGCCGTTTCAGTCGCGCAATCGCTGGCACAACGCCCGCGTGTATCCCGGCAGGCTGATGAACTTGCTGGTGATGGGCCAGAACTATCACCTGATTCATCACCTGTGGCCGTCGATTCCCTGGTTTGAATATCAGCCCGCTTATCACGCCGCCAAAGACATTCTCGATGCCAAGGGTTCGCCCCAGCGGCTCGGCCTGTTCGAAACCAAAAGCGATTTCAGCAATTTCCTCTACGACATCTTGCTGGGTGTGCGCAGCCACAAGCGCCGCCGCAGCAGGTTGCGGCCGATTGTCGGCCTGTTGCCCAGCTTCCGGGCCCGCCGCCACCTACTCACGGTGCTGCACCGCACGGCGGTATCACCCCAGCGTTGAGGGCCAGCCGGCCCTGGTGAGATGGCTCGAGCTGGTGGGTCAGCTCTGGTCAGTCGGCCAGGATCTTGGGAACCCGGAAGAAATCCCCTTCGCGTTGGGGGGCCTCGTCGAGCAGCTGCTCGCGCACATCGGTGGGCACCACCACGTCATCGCGGGTCACGTTCACCACTTCCACGGCCCTGGTGGTGGGGGGCACCCCTTCGGTGTCCACTGATTCCAGCTGGGCCACATACTCCAGGATTCGCTCCAGCTGGCCGGTGTAGGTGGCGATCTTCTCCTCAGGCAGTTGCAGCCGGGCCAGCTGGGCCACCTTGCGCACGTCGTCGGCGGTGATCTTGCTCATGGCACGAACTTAGCCGTTGGGCTCGCCCAGGAAGCGCTCCAGGTCGGCCGCCAGGGCCGTGGCGGCCACATCCAGGAAGCGGGCACCATGGTCGGCGCTGGCGAGGAAGGGATCAGAGCCCATGCGGCCATCAGGATGGCGCCGCCGAAAATCCTCCGGGCCGTGGATCGGGCCGGCGGGCGCTGGCTCCGGCAGTGGACGCTGCTTGCTCTGCAGGCTCGGCTCGAGGTGCAGGGTGAGGGCGATTTCGCTCGGGGTGGCGTGGTGCCCCTCGCGATCACCGTAGAGCTCCCGGGCCAGCTGCATGGCCTCCGGGGCCATGAACCAGTTGGCCAGCTTGCAGCGTAGGGCCGCGGCATTGGGCAGGGCCCGATCGGCGGCGGTGCCATAGGCCTGGGCAAAGGCGGCCTTGGTGGTGGCGATGTTGCCGCCGTGGCCGTTGATCACAAAGATCCGTTCGAAGCCATGGCGCGCCAGCGACAGCACCAGGTCGTGGATCACGGCCAGCAGGGTGGCTGGCTGCAGGCTCATGGTGCCGGCAAAGCCCAGGTGGTGTTCGGCCATACCAAAGGCCTGGGCGGGGGTCACCAGCACGCCGGTGCGGCGTCCCACCTCCAGGGCCACGGCCTCAGCGGTGAGGGCATCGGTGCCGATGGCTCCGGTGGGGCCGTGCTGCTCGGTGGAGCCCAGGGGCACGATCACCCCCTTGCAGTGGCTCAGGTAGTCGTCCACCTCGGGCCAGCTGCGCAGCTGCAGGCGGATGGCGTCGGTACTGGTGGCAACCACGACGGCGACAAACGTCAGATCTGCCCATCATCCCTAGGATTCCCGTCAGGTGGTCCCCGAGGGTGCCCCATGCTCCAGCGCAGGCTCTATCGCTTCCAGTGCGAGCAACGCCCGGTGTGGGTGTTCCTGCGCGACCAGCAACGCTGGATCGAGCAGGCCCTCGTGGTGGAACTGGAGGGCGATCTGGTGGTGCTCCGCTACCACGAGGAAGATGGCGACGAGCTGCACAGCTGGGAGGAGTGCGTGCGGCTCGATTCCATTGGCGCCGTCAGCACCAGGCTGGCCCATGTGAGCCGCACGGCCCTGGCTGACGACCTGGAGGTCACGGGCGACTGCCCCGAGTCGGAGCAGCTGCCCAGCCAGGGCTAGTGGGCGGTGCCGTTGCCGTCGTACTGGTCGGTGTCGTAGTAGCCGCCCTTGGTGCCGAAGAACAGGGTGGCCAGCACGAACAGGCCGCTGGTGGCCAGTAGCACGGTGGCAAGGGTGAGGCCGCTGGAGTCCATCAAACAGAGCTCTAGTTCATCCCATTCTGCGGCGATCCACCGCTTCTGAACAGGACTGTGTCCCGAGCGTGATCTGCCGATGCTCCTCCCATCGCTTCCCCAGCGTTTCTTCGCCCGCCCCGCCGAGCAGGTTGCCCCCGAGCTCATCGGTTGCCTGCTGGTGAAGCGTGAGCCCTCAGGTGAACTCCTGTGGGGTGTGATTGTGGAAACGGAGGCGTATTCCCAGAACGAGCCCGCCTGCCACGGCTATCGCCGCCGCAGCCCCAGCAACGAAACCCTGTTTGGTGAGCCAGGGCGTTTCTATGTGTATGTGAGCTATGGCATTCACCACTGCGTGAATGTGGTGACCCACAAGGCCGGCTGGGCCAATGGCGTGCTGTTGCGGGCCGTGTCCATGCCGGGTGAGCCGGAGCGGGTGGCGGCTGGCCCGGGGTTGTTGGCCCGCCGTTTTGGCATTGATCGCTCCCGCGATGCTCAGCATGCGCGGCCAGAGCAAGGCCTCTGGTTGGCCCCTCGTCCCGCCAGGTTGCAGGATCGTATGCAGCAGTGGCGGCAGGAGGGGCGTGCGGCGGTGAGGCAAACCACCCGCATCGGCATCAGTGAGGGGCAGGAGCTGGCCTGGCGCTGGTATCTGGGCTCCAGCCGCAGCGTGAGCCGACGCGAGCGGGGCGACGGCAGCCCTCGGGTTGATCAGGCCTGGCATCCTGATGGAGGTCTGCTGGCATGAGCGACTGGACCCACCGCCACGTGCTCGATCTGGCGGCCTTCTCGCTGGACGACTACGCCACGGTGCTGGAGCTGGCGCAGCGCTTCCGGGCCATGCCCACCAGCGGCTCCCGCAAACTTCCGGCCCTACAGGGCCGTCTGGTGGCCACGCTGTTCTTCGAGCCCAGCACCCGCACCCGCAGCAGCTTTGAGCTGGCGGCCAAGCGGCTCTCCGCCGATGTGCAGAGCTTCTCCCCCTCCTCCAGCTCCTTGAGCAAGGGCGAGAGCCTGCTCGACACGGTGCGCACCTATGTGGCCATGGGGGCCGATCTGCTGGTGGTGCGCCACCGCTGCACCGGTGTGCCCGCCTCCCTGGCCCGGGATCTGGAGGCCAGTGGCGATCGGGTGGCGGTGCTCAACGGCGGGGATGGCCTCCACAGCCATCCCAGCCAGGGGCTGCTGGATCTGTTCACCCTGGCGCGCCACTTCGCCCCTGAAGCCCCAACGCCCGAGAGCCTGCGGGGCCGCCGCATCGTGATCGTGGGCGATGTGCTCCATTCCCGCGTGGCCCGCTCCAACCTCTGGGCCCTCACCGCCTGCGGGGCCGATGTGGTGTTGTGTGGCCCGCCCACCTTGCTGCCTGCCAGTTTTGCCGCCTTCGTGGAGGCCCCTCCGCCGGGCCAGGCCTCGGATCCGGTGGCCCAGCGCGGCCGCATCACGGTGGAGCGCAGCCTGGAGCGAGCCCTGCCGGGGGCCGATGCGGTGATGACCCTGCGGCTGCAGAAGGAGCGGATGCATCAGCACCTGCTCACCAGCCTGGAGGCCTACCACCGCGCCTATGGCCTCACCCACGAACGCCTGGAGCTCTGCGGCCGGTCCGTGCCGGTGCTGCACCCGGGCCCGGTGAATCGCGGGGTGGAGATGAGTGGGGCCCTGCTCGACGACCCCAGCCGCTGCCTGGTGGAGGAGCAGGTTCGCAACGGCATCCCCATCCGCATGGCTCTGCTCTACTTGATGGCGGCGAGCTGAGCCCTAGAGCAGCTTGAAGCCCTCCAGCAGCAGGCCGTAGGTCAGGCCCATGCGCGCCATGTCGAGCAGTTGCAGCCCGAGCTTGTCGCCGCCTTGGAGGAGCAGGGGCCGGCGCAGCCGGATCGCCAGTTCGATGCCCACCACGCAGATCAGGGCCGCCAGGGGATCGAGAAAGGCCATGGCGCCGGTGAGGGTGGCCACGGCGTTGCCCAGGTAGAAGCTCGCCAGCAGCACGATCAGCAGCAGTGAGAGCCGCCGCCAGGGATTCACCGCCCAGCGCTGCAGCCGGGCTCCGGCGCCGCCGAGGCTCTGCTGAAGGCGGGTCTGCTGCACGGGCAAGACGGGTTCGGGCACAACGGGCGGTCAGTTTGCGGGGCTCAGCTTGCGCGGCTCAGCACGGCCGCTGGAGCCCATGCCAACAAAAAAGCCCGGACGCGCCGTCCGGGCCAGGGGTGCCGGGCAAAGGCCTCAGCCGTCGCTGTCTTTGCTCTTGCGGGAGCCCTTGCCCTCCAGCAGCTCCAGCAGGGCCTCCATCTGGGCCATCACACCCCGCACCTCACCGGCTTCCGGCAGCAGGCCGTCATCCATCACTCCCTGGTGCATCTCGCGCAGTTCCTGGCGGATGTAACGGAGGTGGCTCACCACTTGCTCGCGCTTCGACTGCGACATGGAGCGGTTACGAGTTTAGGCCTCTCTTTTACCGCATCGCCCTCCGGCGAGCGCCCGCCAGGCGGCCACTGTGCCAAATCCCACAAGCGCCACCGGCCGGGCGGCGGTGAGCACATAGGCCAGGGCGCCCAGGCCAAGCAGCGTCCGTTTGCGGGGTAGCCCCCGCAAACGGAGCATGCGCCGCCGCTGCACCGGCTCTGGGCGGCTCACTTCTCGCCGAAGCGGGCCTTGGCGTCTTCGAAGAAGGCCGCATCGATGCTGCTGAGGCCGGCTTCGGCAGCCAGGGCCTCGATGCGCTTGCGCACCGCTGGGCGCACAAAGAACGGAATCTGCTTGAGCTTGGTTTCCGCCTCGGCGCTCCAGTTCATTACCTGAGCCCTCAGGAAGGATTTGCGTTAGCGATGGAGAATAGGGGACTCGAACCCCTGACCTCTGCGGTGCGATCGCAGCGCTCTACCAGCTGAGCTAATTCCCCGATGCGGCGGGCCATGGCATGCCACTGCCAGAAATTATCAGCCCTGTGGCGGGGAACGCCGACCTGGCAGCCGAGAATGGATCCATCTGCGCGGGCCCAGCCTTGACCGATTCCCCTGCCGCGGCTGCCGGAGCGATCACTCCCGAGCTGATCGCCTCCTTTGATGAGGCCTCCACCGCTGAGCTGGCGCGCCGTCTCGACGACGACGACTACCCCACCCCCTTTGCCGGCCTGCAGGACTGGCATCTGATGCGGGCTCTGGCCATCCACCGCCCCGAGCTGGCCCGGCCCTACCTGCACCTGGTGGACCAGGAACCCTTTGATGAGGACTGACCCCCAGTCGGACCCCCAAGCGGACCCCCTGGCGGGCCGCCGGATCCTGGTGGGGATCAGCGGCAGCATCGCCGCCGTGAAGCTGCCGCTGGTGGTGAGCGCCCTGGCCAAGCGCGGTGCCGAGGTGCGCTGCGTGCTCACCCCCAGCGCCGCCCAGCTGGTGAGCCCGGTGGCCCTGGCCAGCCTCAGCCGCCAGCGCTGCTACCTCGATGCCGACCAGTGGAGCCACAGCGCGGCTCGGCCGCTGCACGTGGAGCTGGCGGAATGGGCGGAGTTGGTCTTGCTGGCGCCCCTGAGTGCCACCACCCTCGGCCGCTGGGTGCATGGCCTGGGCGACACCCTGCTGGCCTCGCTGCTGCTGGCCTGTGAGGCGCCGGTGTTGGCGGCGGCCGCCATGAACACGGCCATGTGGGGCGCCCCAGCGGTGGCCCGTAACTGGGCCGAGCTGCAGAGCTGGCCGGATGTGCTGCCGCTGGGTCCGGCCGCCGGGCTGCTGGCCTGCGACCGCCAGGGGAGCGGCCGCATGGCGGAACCGGAGCTGCTGCTGCTGGCCCTGGAATCGCTGGCCCTGTGGGGCTGCCGCCGCGACTGGCAGGGCCGACGCCTGCTGGTGACGGCCGGCCCCACCCGCGAGTGGCTCGATCCGGCGCGCTGCGTCAGCAACCCCAGCACCGGCCGGATGGGCGTGTTGCTGGCCCAGGCGGCCCGGCTGCGGGGGGGCGAGGTGGCGCTGGTGCATGGCCCCCTGGCGGTGGAGCCCGCCTGGCTGGAGGGGTTGCACCGCCACCTGATCGACACCGGAGCGCAGCTGCAGCAACGGTTGCGGCAGCTGCAACCCGAGGTGGATGCCATCGCCATGGCGGCGGCGGTCGCCGATCACCGCCGCGCGGCCCCACTGCCGCACAAGCTCACCAAAGCGGATCTGGCTCAGGCCATGGAGGGGGGCTGGGAGCCCGTTCCAGATCTGCTGGCGGAGCTGGTGGCCCATCGGCCCGCCGGTCAGCCGATCCTGGGGTTCGCCGCCCAGTGTGGCGATGTGCTGGCTGAGGCCCGCGCCAAGTTTGCCCGCAAGGGCTGCGATCTGCTGTTTGCCAATCCGATCGACCGGCCAGGGGCCGGCTTTGGGGCCGCCAGCAACGAGGGTTGGCTGCTCGGGCCCGGCGAGGCGGTGGAGCGGTTCGAGCCGGCCTCAAAGCTGGAGCAGGCCCATCGGTTGCTCACCGCGCTCGGATCCCTGCTCAGGCCGCCAGAGGGGCCTCTGCCTCTGCGCTCTGCAGCAGATCCATGAAGGTGCGCAGCTGCAGGCGCGGGATGTAGGGCCAGCCGCCGCTCTGCTCCATGCTCTGGAGCAGGGTGAACAGCTGGTTGCGGTCGGCCGGCAGGCTGGCGCGGAAGGGGCCGTCCTGAATGGTGCGGTGCAGCTCCTCGAGGCGGCGCAGCAACAGCAGCAGGGTCTCCGGCTGCTGCTCCACCTCGCCGGCCAGGGCGCTCAGGCCGGCCAGCAGGGCGTCGAGCCGGGCTTCGAAGCCCGCTCCGGTATGGGATGGGATGGGGCTGCCGTGGCTCATGGGACCTGTCAGTGGCGCTCCCGCATACAGGTTGTTGAGAGCCGCGACATGGTACGCGGAATCTGGGTTTTGCACCGGTAGTATCCGCAACGGGCGCACCCCAAATAAGAGGTTTTTCCCCGCCAGACCGGCTTCTCCCCATGCGTTTCCGTCCCCTGCTGGCCCTAGTGCTGGCGCTCTGTCTGACCCTCGTCACCGCCTGCAGTGGTGGTGCCAAGGCCGTCGACCGGGCCAACCTCACCTACGACGACATTCACAACACCGGTCTGGCCAACGACTGCCCGACCCTGCCCGATTCCGCTCGCGGCACGATCGCCCTGGATGCCTCCGGCAAGTACCAGCTGCGGGAGATCTGCATCCACCCCTCCGAGGTGTATGTGAAGGGTGAGCCCGCCAACAAGCGCCAGGAGGCCCAGTTCGTGGCCGGCAAGATCCTCACCCGCTTCACCACCAGCCTTGATCAGGTGTACGGCGATCTGGCCGTGCAGGGCAATGGCCTGACCTTCAAGGAGCAGGGCGGCCTGGATTTCCAGCTGGTCACCGTGCTGCTGCCCGGTGGTGAGGAAGTGCCGTTCGTGTTCTCCAGCAAGGAGCTGGATGCCACCGCCGATGGCGCCGCCATCAGCACCAACACCGACCTGAGCGGCAGCTACCGCGTGCCCAGCTACCGCACCTCGAACTTCCTCGATCCCAAGGCCCGCGGTCTCACCACCGGCGTGGAGTACACCCAGGGCCTGGTGGGCCTCGGCGCCGAAAGCGAGGGCCTGGAGCGCGAGAACATCAAGCGCTACGTGGACGGCACCGGCACCATGGAGATCTCCATCACCAAGGTGGATGCCTCCACCGGTGAATTTGCGGGGGTGTTCACCGCGATTCAGCCCTCCGACACCGACATGGGATCCAAGGATCCCCTCGACGTGAAGATCACCGGCCAGGTGTATGGCCGTCTGGACAAGGCCTGATTCGGGCTGCATCCCGTCTGAGTCGTCAGCTGGAACGTCCAGGGGCCCCCAGGGGCCCCTTTTTCATGGCCTGCTGGCTGCTCTGGGAGAATCGCCGGCAACACGCCCTCCGTTCGCGCCATGACCAGCACCGCTGTTCCCGCTGCCCGCCATGGCCTGATCGCCCCCCATGGCGGCACCCTGGTGGATCTGCGGGTGCCGGTGGAGCAGCACGAGGCCGCCAAGGCCGGTGTGGACCATGTGGTGGAGTGCTCCGATCGCAATGCCTGCGACGTGGAGCTGCTGATGGTGGGCGGTTTCTCGCCCCTGCGGGGCTTCATGCACCAGGACGACTACCAGTCGGTGGTGGAGACCAACCGCACCACCAGTGGTCTGCTGTTCGGGCTGCCGATCGTGATGGACACCCAGCGCGACGACATCCAGGTGGGCCATCGGCTGCTGCTCACCTACCGCGGCCAGGACCTGGCGGTGATGACGGTGGAGAGCAAGTGGGAGCCCGACAAGGCCCGCGAGGCCAAGGGTTGCTATGGCACCACCTCGATCGAGCACCCGGCCGTGAAGATGATCGCCACCGAGCGTGGTCGTTACTACCTGGGCGGTGCCATCGCGGGCCTGGAACTGCCCCGGCGCGTGTTCCCCTGCAAAACGCCGGCCGAAGTTCGCGCCACCCTGCCCGAGGGGCAGGACGTGGTGGCCTTCCAGTGCCGCAACCCCATTCACCGCGCCCATTACGAGCTGTTCACCCGGGCGCTGCAGGCCAGCAATGTGAGCGAGCAGGGCGTGGTGTTGGTGCACCCCACCTGCGGCCCCACCCAGGACGACGACATCGCCGGCGAGGTGCGCTTCCAGACCTATGAGCGCCTGGCCGCTGAGGTGGCCAACCCCCGCATCCGCTGGGCCTATCTGCCCTACTCGATGCACATGGCCGGCCCGCGGGAGGCGCTGCAGCACATGATCATCCGCAAGAACTACGGCTGCACCCACTTCATCATTGGCCGCGACATGGCCGGCTGCAAGAGCTCCATCAGCGGCGACGACTTCTACGGCCCCTACCAGGCCCAGGACTTTGCCCGCGACAACGCCACCGAGCTGGGCATGGAGACGGTGCCCTCCCTCAACCTCGTTTACACGGAGGAGGAGGGCTACGTGACCGCCGAACATGCCGAGGCCCGGGGCCTGCACGTGAAGAAGCTGAGCGGCACCCAGTTCCGCCAGATGCTGCGCAGCGGCGAGGAGATCCCGGAGTGGTTCGCCTTCCGTAGCGTGGTGGAGGTGCTGCGCTCGGCCTCCTGAGCCCCCGCGCCAGAGCCGCCGGCATTGCCGGCGGCGGTTAACATTCCTTTACTAAACAGTCCGGAGAGCCCAAAGTGAAGAAGCGCTGGCGGAATGCGGGCCTGTATGTGCTCCTCGCGGTGGTGGTGATTGCCGTGGGCACGGCCTTCCTGGACCGCCCGGATCCCGCCAATGCCCCCCGCACCCTGCGCTACAGCGACTTTGTGGAGGCCGTGGAGGCCAATGAGGTGAGCCGGGTGCTGATCGCCCCCGATCGCGGCACGGCCCAGGTGGTGGAGAACGATGGCCAGCGGGCTGTGGTGAACCTCGCTCCCGACAAGGACCTGCTCAAGCTGCTCGAGGCCCACAAGGTGGACATCGCCGTGGAGCCCTCCCGCCAGCCCCAGGCCTGGCAGCAGGCGGTGGGCTCGCTGATCTTCCCGCTGCTGCTGCTGGGTGGCCTGTTCTTCCTGTTGCGCCGCGCCCAGGGCGGCGGCGGCAACCCGGCCATGAATTTCGGCAAGAGCAAGGCGCGGGTGCAGATGGAGCCCCAGACCCAGGTCACCTTCGGCGATGTAGCCGGCATCGAAGGTGCCAAGCTTGAGCTCACTGAAGTCGTCGACTTCCTCAAGAACCCCGATCGCTTCACCGCCGTCGGCGCCAAGATTCCCAAAGGCGTGCTGCTGGTGGGCCCTCCGGGCACCGGTAAAACCCTGCTGGCCAAGGCCGTGGCCGGCGAGGCGGGCGTGCCGTTCTTCTCGATTTCCGGTTCGGAGTTCGTGGAGATGTTCGTGGGTGTCGGCGCCAGCCGCGTGCGCGATCTGTTCGAGCAGGCCAAGAAGAACGCCCCCTGCATCGTGTTCATCGATGAGATCGATGCGGTGGGCCGCCAGCGGGGCGCAGGCCTCGGCGGTGGCAACGACGAGCGCGAGCAGACCCTCAACCAGCTGCTCACCGAGATGGACGGCTTTGAAGGCAACACAGGCATCATCATCGTGGCGGCCACCAACCGACCCGACGTGCTCGATGCGGCTCTGATGCGGCCCGGTCGTTTTGATCGCCAGGTGGTGGTGGATCGCCCCGACTACGCCGGCCGTCTGCAGATCCTCGGCGTTCACGCCCGCGGCAAGACCCTCGCCAAGGACGTGGACCTCGACAAGATCGCCCGCCGTACCCCCGGCTACACCGGCGCCGATCTGGCCAACCTGCTCAACGAGGCGGCGATCCTGGCGGCCCGTCGTGAGCTCACCGAGATCTCCATGGACGAGGTGAACGACGCCATTGAACGCGTGATGGCGGGCCCCGAGAAGAAAGACCGGGTGATGAGCGAGAAACGCAAGCGCCTGGTGGCGTATCACGAGGCGGGTCATGCCCTGGTGGGCGCGTTGATGCCCGACTACGACCCGGTGCAGAAGATCTCGATCATTCCCCGCGGCAATGCTGGCGGCCTCACCTTCTTCACCCCCTCGGAAGAGCGGATGGAATCGGGCCTCTACTCCCGTGCCTACCTGCAGAACCAGATGGCCGTGGCCCTGGGTGGTCGCGTTGCCGAGGAGATCGTCTACGGCGAAGACGAGGTGACCACCGGAGCCTCCAACGACCTGCAGCAGGTGGCCCGTGTGGCCCGCCAGATGGTGACCCGCTTCGGCATGAGCGATCGCCTCGGGCCCGTGGCCCTGGGTCGCAGCCAGGGCGGCATGTTCCTCGGCCGCGATATCGCCGCCGAGCGCGACTTCTCCGAAGACACCGCCGCCGCCATCGACGAGGAAGTGAGCCAATTGGTGGCCGAGGCCTACAAGCGTGCCACCGCCGTGCTTTCCGAGAACCGCTCGGTGCTCGACGAGCTGGCCGAGATGTTGGTGGAGCGCGAAACCGTGGATGCCGAGGACCTGCAGGAGCTGCTGATCCGCTCCGATGTGAAGGTGGCTGATTACGTCTAACCGCCGCCTGCCCGTTGCCGATCAGCCCCAGGACCCCTCGGGGCTGATCCCCAGCCTGCGCCGCCAACCTGTGCTGGCGGTGCTCAGGCCCGAGTCCACCCAGGAGGCCCATCGCCAGCTCGAGCAGCTGCTGGCGGTGGGCCTCCGGCATGTGGAGCTGGCGGTGGAGCGCGAACCGGCACGGCATGGGGCCTGGATCAGCCGGTGTCGTCAGTTGCATGCGGCGTTCCCGCAGCTGCGGCTCGGCGCCGCCTCGGTGCGCTGCAGCGCCGATCTTGAGCTCAGCCTTGCGGCTGGCTTCAACTACGCCGTGTCGCCGATTTTCGATCCCGAGCTGATCGCCTTGGCCCGTCAGGCCGGGATCACCCTGGTGCCCGGTGTGTTCACGCCAACGGAGATTGATCGAGCGCTGCGCTGTGGCTGTGCCGCGGTGAAGCTGTTTCCCGCCCGTGCGGTGGGGCCCCATTACTGGCGCTCCCTGGCTGGCCCCCTGGGGCCATTGCCCTTCTGCATCGCCGCCGGCGGGCTGCACCCCTGTGATGTGTCGCCTTGGCTTGAGGCCGGTGTGGATGCCGTGGCCCTGGGCAGTGCGCTGTTTGCGCCCAACAGCGATCACCGCGGCATCCGGTCGCACCTGGATCCCGGGTTGGCCTCCGTGCTCGGATGTCTCACGGAGGCCGCCGAGCCCGGTTTGTTGTCAACGTGAGATTGCGGTGTTACCCCTGAGATAGCGCTGCTCTCGCGTATGTCTCAAATCACGATCCAGCTGAGCGACAAGGCCGATGCCCTGATCGCTCAATTGCAGAAGGAGATCTTCAACCGCCGCCGCAAGAAGGTGTCCGCCGCCGGAGTGGTTGAAACCCTCGTCGAGAGCGGTGCCAAGTCGCAGTCGGACAAGCGCTTCTCCACCTCGTGGAAGAACCTGATCGCCGATATCGAGAAGGCCGCCAAGGTGGCCCATGCCCACGGCGCCAAGCCCGCCAACCTCAGCGATGAGGAGTGGGCCATGGTCCTCAACCACCGCACCCGCACGGGCTCCCGCACCGTTGCCAGGAAGCCGGTGGCCAAGAAGCCCGCGCCGAAGAAAGCCGTTGCCAAGCCCGCCGCGGCCAAGGCTCCGGTGGCCCAGAAGCCTGTAACCAAGAAGGGCCGAGCGGGCAAAACGGGCACCTCCGTGGCCAAGCGCATGGCGAAGGCCGTGAGTCGTCTGAGCACCAACCCCCAGCTGGCTTCGGCGTCGAGCGCCAATGGCGCGAACGGCACCGGCGCGCTGGTGAGCGCGCCCTAGGGCAGGGCTCTCAGGCCAGGGAGTCTTACCAGAGGCTGCACTGACCCTGCTGCCTCAGCAGGTGGTCGGCCAGCACCAGGGCCACCATCGCCTCCACCATCGGCACGGCCCGCGGCAGTACGCAGGGGTCGTGCCGGCCTTTCGCTTCCAGGGTGGTGGCCTGTCCCTGGGCGTTGATCGTCTGCTGGGCCTTGCGAATCGTGGCCGTGGGCTTGAAGGCCACCCGCAGGGTGATGGCCTCGCCGTTGCTGATGCCGCCCTGGATGCCGCCCGAGTTGTTGGTGGTGGTGTGCAGGGAGCCGTCGGCGGTGGGCAGGAAGGCGTCGTTGTGCTCGCTGCCCTTCAGCAGGGTGCCACCGAAGCCCGAGCCGATTTCAAAGCCCTTCGTGGCCGGCAGCGACATCACGGCCTTGGCCAGATCGGCCTCGAGCTTGTCGAACACCGGCATGCCCAGGCCCACCGGCACGTTGCGGACCACGCACGTGATCACGCCACCGCAGGAATCGCCCTCGCGGCCGATGGCCTCGATCCGCTCGATCATCTGCTCGGCCGTGGTCGCATCGGGGCAGCGCACGATGTTGCTCTCCACCGCCTCCAGGGTCACGGCTGCTGGATCGACCTGGGCCTCGATGGTGTGAATGCGCTGCACCCAGGCGATCACCTCGGTGCCGTGGGCCTTGGCCAGCAGTTGCTTGGCGATGGCACCGGCGGCCACCCGGCCGATGGTTTCGCGGGCGGAGGCGCGGCCACCACCGCTGCGGGCCTGGATGCCGTATTTGGCCTGGTACGTGGCATCGGCGTGGGAGGGGCGGAACGCCACCTCCACTTCTTTGTAGTCCTGTGGGCGCTGATCCTTGTTGCGCACCACCATGGCGATCGGGGTGCCGAGGGTCACGCCATCCAGCAGGCCGCTGAGGATCTCGACCCTGTCGTCTTCCTTGCGGGGCGTGGTGATCTTGCTCTGGCCGGGCTTGCGCCGATCCAGTTCGGCCTGGATCGCTGCGACATCCAGTTCGAGGCGCGGCGGGCAACCATCCACGATCACACCAACGCCACCGCCGTGGGATTCCCCGAAGGTGCTGATGCGGAAGAGATCGCCGAAGCTGCTGCCCATGGTGCCGATGCGCTGGGTGGAGCCTACAAACAACAGTGGCGCTGTCCCCGCCCACCAGCATCCAGGGCCGCGGGCCATCAGGCCACAAAAAAAGCCCCTGCAGAAGCAGGGGCTCAGATGGCTTAGCCAAGACTTAGCCAAGTTGGAGCCAGGCCTGAGCCCAGCGGATTCAGCTTCAGCCGATCGCC
>Ga0315899_10000141_pt1 | contig 87667 bp, 74 predicted proteins | sample LakEriMetagenome_2_FD_203518 | JGI IMG/M metagenome (GOLD analysis project Ga0315899, IMG submission 203518) | Freshwater fungal communities from buoy surface, Lake Erie, Ohio, United States - Buoy 4 MA112 | ecosystem: Environmental > Aquatic > Freshwater > Lake | place: USA: Lake Erie, Ohio... | reverse complement strand
TTGTAGTCTGAAAAGGTAGAGGTCACATTCATGAATAACTTCGCATTAAACACGTGATTCCATCGAAGTGCTGCTATCCCATTTCCCCAAGGCATGTCGGCACTAAACCCACCCTCACGATCCGCGAAGGTAAACACATCTTTGCCATAATAGCCACTCAGGAATATGCGGTCTTTTTCACCCAATTTGTAATTCAACTTGGCATTCATGTCATAAAAATAGTACCCTGAGCCGGCGAACGGTGAGGTATCAGAAATGAATGCTTTGGCCAATACATCAATATAGGTTCGTCTACCCGAAACAATAAAACTACCTCGATCCTTTTTCAAGGGTCCTTCCAAGGTGAGTCTCGATGAAATCACGCCCAATCCACCTTTCACACTGAATCGCTTGTAATTACCTTCATTCATATTTACTTCCAACACAGAGGATAGCCTTCCCCCATAATTTGCGGGCATCCCACCTTTGATCAAATTAACGCTTCGAACGGCATCTGAGTTAAACACAGAAAAGAACCCAAACAAATGCGAAGCATTGTACACCACACCTTCATCCAACAATACTAAATTTTGGTCGGGACCGCCGCCACGCACATAAAACCCTTGTCCGCCTTCGGAAACCGAAGAAACACCGGGCAACAATTGGATTGTTTTAATAACATCAACTTCACCCATGAAGGCCGGGAGACGCTTTATTTGATCGATGTTTAATTCCATCTGACCCAGTTTCGCTGAATTGACGTTGTCCCCTTTCTTTCCGCTTACCACAACCTCATCATAAACTTTTTCACCATCCTTCAGTCCTAACTCAACATTCAAGGAAACGTTTTCTAGGGTAAGGTCTACGGTCTTTTTCAACGTAGTTAACCCAGTAAAGCGAAATTCAATCTCATAAATTCCACTCGGTAAGGTCAAGGAATAAAATCCATAATTGTTGGTAATCGCCCCTTTGTTTAAACTTGGAACATAAATTTTAGCGCTATTCAGGGCTTCACCATTCGCGCTACTTGCGATATACCCACTAATGGTATGTTTATCCTGAGCCAAAGCAGGTTGTAGAGCAAAGACCCCACAAACTAGGAGCAACAGGTTAAAAAACAGATTAAATTTCATGTGTATATTTTACGCAACTAATTTCGCGGGCAAAGGTATGAACATTCAAGTGAACAAAAGGTTTTTGAATGTTAAATAATCGAAAACATATATCGACCATTTTCCTTACAAAATGTGTAATTTCGCACCAATTCCATTGCAATGAAAGTTTCCTATAAATGGCTTAGCCAATTTGTTCCGTTCGAGTATTCCCCCGAACGCATTTCTGAAATCCTTACACAAACCGGTTTAGAAGTTGAAGGAATCGATGCGGTAGGCTCCATTAAAGGAGGCCTGGCTGGTGTAATAACTGGAGAAGTTATTGCGTGTGAGAAACATCCAGATGCGGACAAACTCAAGGTGACACGCGTAAACGTAGGCGATGAAACGCTCCAAATTGTATGCGGCGCACCGAATGTAGCGGTAGGACAAAAAGTGCTGGTAGCGCTCGTTGGAACTACCATTTATCCCAATGATGGGGAACCCCTTACCTTAAGAAAAGCAAAAATTCGTGGTATTGAATCCCATGGTATGATTTGTGCCGAAGATGAATTAGGCTTAGGTACTTCACACGATGGCATTTTAATTTTACCTCAGGACACAGCGATTGGAATTCCTGCAGCAGCAGCCTTATCGCTTGATACGGATTACATCCTAGAAATCGGATTAACTCCCAACCGGTGCGATGCCATGGGACATCTGGGCGTAGCCCGAGACATTAAGGCTTACCTCATGCATCATGAAGGCTTAACTGCACCACTTGCCTTGCCAGAAATCGAAGAAACTACCATCCAAACCAATGTGAACAACACACACAAGGTTTTGAGCGATGAGGATTGCGAATCGTATTACTTGGCTTCCCTGACTGGAGTGCAAGTTGGTCCTTCCCCTGATTGGTTGAAAAATCGATTAAGTGCACTCGGAACAGCGAGCATAAATAACATCGTGGATTGTGCAAATTACGTAATGTATGAACTCGGCACGCCGCTGCATGCCTTTGATGCGAGTTGCTTCACCGAATCATTAAGCGTTCGATATGCACATTCGGATGAAACCCTTGAAACCTTAGATGGAGTTAATCGAAAGCTACGTCCAACGGATTTAGTAATTGATGGAAACGGTACAGCACATTGTCTTGCTGGCGTGCTGGGTGGTAAGATTTCCGGAGTGAGTGAAAACACAACAGATCTACTTATTGAATCGGCATACTTTAATCCATCAACGATTCGTAAAACGGCAAAACATCATGGCATCCATTCCGACGCCAGTTTCAGGTTTGAACGTGGTGTAGACCCAGATTTAACGGCCTTTGCATTACAACGGGTAGTTTACTTAATACGTTCTGTTGCGGGAGGAACCCTTAATTACATACAAGAAGTTAAGGCCTACGCAACACCTGCAGTGGAAGTAGTGCTTGATTTTGAAACCATCAACAAGCAATTAGGTACAAAACTTACAGATGCCCAATTATCCGGCATTCTAGGTGCACTTGACTTCACACCGATTAATGAATCGACGTGGAAAATCCCGAGATATCGTACAGATGTTAAGCGCCCCATTGATGTTACCGAAGAGATTATACGAATCGCTGGATTTGATGCTGTTCCAACCCCAGAAAAATGGAACTTCTCCGTACCCGTTTCAGAGACGTTTTCAGCTGAAGCAATACGTCAAAAGACCTCGGTGATTTTGGCCGGAAATGGATTTAATGAAATTCTGAACAATTCCTTAACTAAGGCATCAAACGGAGTATTAACTACAAGTAAACAAGATGGCAAGCCCGTCGTTTTAAAAAATCCATTGAGCCGCGATTTATCGATACTTCGTACTTCCATGTTTTTTGGCGCCTTAGAAACCTTGGCTTACAATAAAAACCGTCAATCCGGAAATATCAAGTTGTTTGAATTTGGTCATACCTATCATGGATTTGGCGAACGAACCGTTGAAAAATCAACCTTGGCCTTAGTACTCACTGGATCTCATGAACCCGATTCATGGATGGGATCACGTCCCTTCTCATTTTTTGACATTAAAAGTGAGGTTATGAATTTAATTCAAGGACTGAATCCGAATGCGATTGAAGAGGTTGCCTTGGGTGAAGACACTCCGTTTTCTGAAGGAATAGAAATTAAAGTAAACGGTAAACCCTTAGTAACCCTTGGGAAACTATCCGAATCTTGGTTAAAAACCGTAGAGTTCAAACAAGCAGTTTATGGAGCGACGATCGACTGGAAACGTTGGATTGAACTCAGTAAATCCATCGCTGATCGTTTCACTGAAATCCCTAAAACATTCGTTGTTCGCAGAGATTTTGCGTTGCTATTAGATTCGAATGTTCAATATGCGGAGTTAGTTAAGGCCGCCAAGAAGGTAACTTCTACCCGTTTGATCTCAACTAATTTATTTGATGTGTACGAAGGAGATAAAATCGAAGCAGGTAAGAAATCTTATGCGCTTTCCTTCCATTTTAGAGACGCAGAGAAAACCTTAACAGATGCTGAAATCGATCTAGAAATGAGTGCCATTCGAACGTGTTTTGAATCAGAATTTGGAGCCCAACTCAGGTAATCGATCGCATGTTAAGATTTATACCCTAATATTTTAAGATAATCATCTGCCGTTTGTTCTTCACTGAACAGTTGCGTTACAATTTTTTCATTTTCATCTCGAGAAATCAAAATATGTCGCGGCTCTGGAATCAAACAGTGTTTTAATCCACCATAACCACCAATGGTTTCTTGGTATGCTCCGGTATTGAAAAAACCAATATATAAGGGATTGTTTTTCTCGAATTTCGGCAAGTAAATGGCATTCGAATGCTGCTCCGAATTGTAGTAATCGTCACTATCACACGTTAAGCCACCTAACAGTACACGTTCATAATCTTCTTGCCAACGGTTAATTGGCAGCATAATAAAGCGCTGATTGATTGCCCAAGTATCCGGAAGGTTGGTCATGAACGACGAATCAATCATGTTCCATTTCTCCCGGTCGTTTTGTTGTTTTTGATGCAAAATACTGAACAGTGCTCCCCCACTCTCTCCTACGGTAAAGGATCCAAATTCAGTAAAAATATTAGGTTCTGGGATGTCATTATCGGTACAAACCCGTTTGATTTGCTGCAAAATCTCACGAACCATGTAGGCATAATCAAAATCAAATGCCAGGGATTTCTTAATCGGAAAACCTCCCCCAATGTTGAGTGAATCCAATTCTGGACACAACTTCTTTAAATCACTGTAGATTCGTAAACACTTGGTTAATTCATTCCAGTAATATGCGGTGTCATTTATTCCAGTATTAATGAAAAAATGGAGCATTTTAACCTTAATTCGTGGATTGTCTTTCAATACAGACTTATAAAACGGTACAATCTCACGATAACGCATGCCCAAGCGCGAGGTATAAAACTCAAACTTAGGTTCTTCTTCTGCTGCAATTCGAATTCCAATCGATAAATCTTTTTCGGTGGCTGCTAACAAGTTTCTAACTTCTTCGGCATTGTCCACCACCGGAACAACCTTTAAAAAATCCGCGTCAATCAACTTAGCGATGCTCTCAACATAGCGCGCCGGCTTAAACCCATTACAAATCACATAGGTTCCCTCCTTAAGCTTACCGGAATCTACCAGGTTGTTTACAATGTCAATATCGAAGGCAGAGGAAGTTTCAATGTGTACATCATTCTTCATTACCTCATCCAGGACAAATGCAAAGTGGCTACTTTTTGTACAATAGGAATAATAATATTTTCCGGCGTATCCTTGGTTATTAATCGCCTCACGAAACCAACCTTTAGCGCGCTGGATGTTATTTGAAATTTGAGGAAGGTAATTGAACTTTAAGGGCGTCCCGTATTCTTGGATTAAACGCATCAGGTCAATTCCATGAAAAAACAAGCGATCTTCACGTAAATTGAATTCATTTTGAGGAAAATCAAACGTTTGATCAATAAGGTCTATGTATTTAGTCCGCATCGGTTATGGCATCAATTAAAAGTTCAAGTGGTCGAGCAAGTACAGCTCGGTTGGCCCATAATACGATGGGACGTTGGATTAGTTTCGGAAATCGAATCATAAGATCAAATAATTCCGCATCTGTAAGTGTTTTTCCTTTTACATGGATTTTATACTCAGGCTCCTCGGTACGAATCCAATGCTGAGGACCAAGTCCTAGCGATTCCGATATGTGTCTCAACTGTTCCGAAGTGATTCCTGATTTGATATAGTCTATTACCGTTACATCATGCTGTTTATTTGTCAACCAATCAAGCGCACAGCGACTCTTGCTGCAACGAGGATTATGGTAAATGGTATACTTCACGTTACAAAGTTAGGGAAGCTCAATTAAGTAATTAGTATTTTCTTGTGAAATTTATCCATGCGATTCGAAATTGAACTATAGGAACTAACATCGGCGCCAAGTAGTTCACGATCCATCGCTGGTTTCGTTTAAAAAAGGCGTATTTTTCGATGCGCTTTTGAAGAAAGAGCGAGGTCATTACGGTGGCACAAATTCGTTTTTTTTGATTGCTAAATTCAGGACGCAAGAAATCTACCAATAACACAATGCGAGCTTGACCTGTATGATTCCACGTTTCATGGGGAAATGCATCCATAAACCAAACAAAGTGACCTTCTTTCCAAGATTTTTCTTCTTCTTTCACGCGAATGCCGGCTTGAGGCAAGGTAGATGGAATGGATATACCAAAGTGACCCCGATAAATGGCATTGGTATCCCCCATGTGGGGAAGAATGCGGCTGTTGGCATCCAGGACATTAATTGAAAGGGTTAGTAGTTCTGAATGATTCTTAAGAATGGATGAGAGTACGGGTAACTCTCGTTGATTTTTATGGAACTGAATCCCCCACCATGCCAAGGAAAGTGTATGATATCCTTTACCATGCAGCACCATCGATTGGTTAAAATAGGGTATGGTCTCGCGTTTCGATAAAAAAGTTAGAACCTCTTTTTGAATGGCCTCAAATTGAGCAGTAAATGCCTCGGTACAAGCCATGTCTTTTTCATCCATATAAGCCGGCTCATTCCCTTCGTATGGAGCAGGAAAAGACCATAAGCTATACCAAAGAGGTACTTTCATGCCCTAAAGGTACGAGATTGTTAAAAACTCGATGGAATTCGTATAAAAACACGAATTCGAACCGGGAAATTGTTGCTAATTTTGAAATTCACTCTTTTTCCATGTCTTATCTCGACGAACTTAATGACAGCCAACGTGTAGCAGTGGAACATATTTATGGTCCATGCATGGTAATTGCCGGTGCAGGATCAGGTAAAACCCGGGTACTCACCTTTCGCATTGCGCACATGATTGAACAGGGCATTGACCCATTCAACATCATGGCATTAACCTTTACCAACAAAGCAGCAAAAGAGATGTCAGAGCGCATTGGAAGAATTGTTGGCGGATCAGAGGCGAAGAGCATTACCATGGGAACTTTTCACTCCGTTTTCTCTAGAATTCTTCGCTACAATGCAGACCGCATTGGATTTCCTACGAATTTCACCATTTACGATACGCAAGACTCCAAGAGTTTAATCAAGGATATCATCAAAGAATTACATTTAGATGATAAAACCTACAAAACCAGCGGGGTATTTGGACGGATTTCAGCCGCTAAAAACAACTTAGTTTCTCCGGAGGCCTATTGCGGAAATGATCAAATTCAAGCAGAAGACCGTATGTCGCGCAGACCGGAATTAGGTCGGATTTATACACAGTATGCCAACCGTTGCCAAAAGGCCGGAGCTATGGATTTTGACGATTTGTTATTCTTTACGAATATCTTATTGACCGACCATCCCGATGTCTTGCATTATTATCAGCAGAAATTCAAATACATCTTGGTAGATGAGTACCAAGACACCAATTTCGCTCAGTACTTAATTGTAAAGAAACTAGCCGCGGCCTATGAAAATATTTGCGTAGTTGGGGATGATGCCCAAAGTATTTATTCGTTCCGAGGCGCCAACATCGAGAACATCTTGAATTTCCGAAAGGATTACCCAGATTTCAACTTATACAAACTAGAGCAAAATTACCGCAGCACCCAGAACATTGTTGATGCCGCAAACAGCGTAATTAAAAGGAATCAAGACCAAATCAAAAAGAACGTTTGGACGGAAAATGGTGTCGGAAAACCAATCTCCGTGGTCCGTACCTTAACGGACAATGAAGAAGGGCGCGTAATTGCACACAAGATATTTGATCTAAAACAATCGGTGGTTGAAACCTACAACGATTTTGCCATTTTGTATCGTACCAACAAGCAATCTCGTTCCTTTGAGGAAGCCTTACGGAAACTGAATATCCCCTATAAGATTTATGGAGGCCTTTCCTTTTATCAACGTAAGGAAATTAAAGACGTACTCTCTTATTTTAGATTAACCGCCAATCCGCACGACGAAGAGGCCATGAAGCGAGTAATCAATTACCCGAAACGCGGAATCGGAAAAACCAGTGTAGAAAACATCATCATTGCTGCGGGTCGACATGGCGTAAGCATGTGGGAAGTCATGGATGATTTTCAAACCTATTCAGCGGACTTAAATGGCGCTACGAAACAGAAAATTTCGGATTTCATGACCATGATCAAGAGTTTTCAAGCAGAGCTTAATAAAGCGGATGCCTATACCCTTGCAGAGCGCATCATTAAATCAAGTGGAATCTTCCAAGAACTGAATGCCGAGAAAGAAAAGGGTCCTGAAGAAGTGGAACGCATTCAAAACATTGAAGAATTATTAGCAGGTATCAACGAATTCACCAAAGGAGGTGATGAAGATGAACCCAAGACCTTAGCTGAATTTTTAATGGATGTATCCTTGCTAACGGATGCGGACCAAGAAAAAACGGAAGATAAAAACCATGTGTCGCTCATGACCATTCACTCCAGTAAAGGATTGGAATATCCGCATGTTTTCATTGTTGGAATGGAGGAGAATTTATTCCCTTCTCAAATGTCCATTAGTTCTAGAAGCGATTTAGAAGAGGAACGGCGGCTCTTTTACGTAGCACTTACCCGCGCCATGGAATCGTGTACCTTATCGTATGCTGGTTCTAGGTTCTTATGGAATCAAGCCATCAAATGTGAACAAAGTCGCTTTATTGACGAAATCGATCCGCAATTTGTTCATTTTGAAACCCCCACACGCAGTCAACAAGGTCGCTCATTGATGGGTGGTGGATTCGAACGCAGTTTCACTGGAGGCTTAAACTCCAAGTTGAACACCCCCAGCATGCCAAAATCCTTGAAATCTATTTCTGAAGTAAAAAGCTCATCCCCCTCAAATTCTAACGAATTCAACAACATCATGGTTGGCACACACGTGGAGCATTCACGATTTGGGAAAGGACGCGTAACGCAGCTTGAAGGGAGTGGTGCGGATAAAAAAGCAGTCATCTTCTTTCCCCATCACGGTTCCAAAACCGTACTGCTTAAATTCGCGAACCTAACGGTATTGTAGCCATGTTATTTAAGGTCGGAGAATCGGTGTCTTTACTACAAGAAACGGGATTCTATTCCATTTTACGAATTAACGAACCGTTTGCCATTGTTCAAGATGAGCACGGTTTTGAATATCAAGTCAAACTAACTTCACTGATCAAACGCATTCCAGTATCAGGGAGCGTGGTGAACAAAGAATTAAACGAAGCTACCAACACAGCAAAAAAACAAAACGCTTCTTCCATTCCGACCCTAGATCTTCATGCTACGGCACTTGGAATTGATGGTATTCCAACGAATGAACTCCTTGAAAAAAAAATCAGCCATTGCCGCATGTTCTTGAATCAGTGCATTGAAAAGAGGCATACGAAGGTCTTAATCATTCATGGCGTGGGTGAAGGCGTATTGAAAACGGCAGTGCGTCAATTACTACAAAGCAAACCCGGGATTAGTTTTCATGATGGGAATTATTCTGCTCGCGGTGTCGGTTCTACCTTGGTAGAAATAAGAATGAGCGAGGTTAGTAAATTTTAAGTTTTGCCTGCCCTCGTTAATGCTGGGTAATCGCACCCTTTTCGCCTTGAGGTATATCAAAAACCCAATCGTAAAACCCAATAAAATGACTACCGGTGAAACCCATTTTTTTGTAGTGGGACGCTGGAAAGGTCAATCGATTTTGAGCAGACAATCCATTAGCTTTAGTTTGCGGCGCAACGCCGTCCTGAAGGCAAGGTGCTTGCTTTCTATCTCCTTTGGGTATACTTCCATATTGATAAACCGCACGCCACTCGGACTGAATTATTTTTCCGGTTTCCGCATTTTCCGGCGCAAAAATATAGAACTCACCAAAGACACATTTATTTCTTAACGATTCAACGATACCCAAAGAATAGGCATATCCCATGCTGTGTGCCACAATGAAAACCGTATCATTCCCTGAATTACCCGGTACTTCATTGAGTAGTTGGTATAGATTTCTCCCAGCGATCTTTCCATTTTTTCGTCTGCTATTAAATCCTTTTTTATTTGCCTTGAAAGGCAACATTTTTAAGGTCTCTAGCTTGGTGCCGGCCGTCGTTTTAGAGAACTTACACCGATGCTTACCCTTGCACGCTTTTGGATATTCAGCAGCCGCCTTCGCAAAATTAAAAACAGACCCATGATTTGAGGTAGCTACGGAATGATGCCCATCGGCATAATACACTTCATTCGGTTTAATTCGCTCCATAATCCGTTGATCAAAATTACCCCACGGTCTCCAATAATCGAAACGGTCTGTTGCGAATAAAACATTCGACGAATTAGGGAATTCTACCCCATTGTTTCCAATTTGCATAAGTGCTTGCTCGGGTGTTCCACCGTTTGCAACCGGACGATATCCATTCACAAAAACAAGAATTCGTCGGGCAGGATCAGCTTCAGAAAACTTTTGCGTGATGTTTGCTTTAGCGTAATTGTAGACCTCCTCTTTTATAAAATCCCCTTGCTCATCAATTACCTTATATACAAGCAAATGCGTTTGTGCCTTTCCTTGAAAAGACTTAATCTTCAGACGGTCTGAATCATATAAAAATTTCATTGACACGACCTCTCCTTGAGATTTCCTAACTTCAAAATACAACACGTGTTTTAGACGCTTCATTTCCCACGTGTTTTTTCGTTTCACATAGGTTTCCCAATATGAATGGGCAGCTTGCTGATTGACCACCGAGTTACTGGAAGTGAGGTGATGAATAAACTGTTTGGTATCTATTTTTCCTACATTGCTATACGAGGAGGAATTAAAGAACCATCTTTTATACAATTGATCGGAAGATAAAAAAACAAGGTAACCAATAAGTATAAAAATGCCCCATAAAACCAATCGAAGGAAGAAGTAGGCAATCTTGGAATGCAATTTCAAACTTTTCTCGGCACGCTCCTTAACCTTTTTCCTAAAAATCAGCATGATAAAAAATGCAAGGAAAACTAGACCAACATGGATTGGCGCTATGAATCGAGAATCTGTGCGATAAAATGGTCGAAGCCAATAACTATCAATGTCTAAATTGACTTTGCCTGAATTTCGCTTAAAGGGTAAACCTATGTAATTTCCAAAAACTGTCCCGTCCTTATTTTCATTCCAAAAAGCAAACGCTACCATACCGTTTGTAGACCCCAAATTCTCCGTTTCATCATGAAAAAGAAAATAAGATTCTTGTCGCCTTTGCATCGAATCTTTGGTACCTAATTGTTCGGATAGTGCGTCCAATGCTTTTTTATTTTTCCCTTGCTGATCGGCAGCTGCAATCAAGAAATACGTGGCGAACCTGGCAGTCAATGTATACTTTGGTGCTACGGAAAGAAACATAATGTGTTTGCCTGGTATGGCAAATCCCGTGTGTAATGAATCGGGCTGATCTGTTGAAACAAAGACGTAATAATCCAATTTCGTGCGTCGATGAGACGAATTAAAAAATCCATCCCTAATAGCACGCATGTCGGTTGAAAAGAACGGAATTGAATCGCTGTAATTAATTGCAGGCAACTTACCTATTCGGGGATGCTTGTACTGATCAATGCTTACTTCAACGCCGTATGACCGCGCAATTTGCTGTATTTCAATTGATTGTTCAGGGCTTAACTGTGCGCCCGCTTCGGTTTGAACGAAATGAATACGCAATGCACCTTGAGCATGGGCAAACCATGTAAAGAAAAGAAAAGAGAAAAGAAGAAACTTCGCGAATAACCTAGAGGTGCAAAAATGCTTTTTTCGATAAGAGTTCATCATTGGTTTCGCGGTAATTTGGATCATCAACACAACAATCTACAGGACAAACTGCAGCACATTGCGGTTCGTCATGAAAACCAACACACTCTGTACATTTGCTGTGCGTAATGTAGTAAACATCCATGCTCACAGGCTCATTCGCCAAGGCAGCATCCACGGATGTTCCTTCCGGTGTAGTAATCATTCCTGTTAACGAAGTGCCATCCGCATATTTCCATTCGGCACCCCCTTCATAAATTGCATTATTCGGACATTCAGGCTCACAAGCCCCACAATTAATACATTCGTCCGTAATCATTATTGCCATGACAATTCCTATTTTATTTTGCAAATATACACAGGCTTTACTAAAAGCCGACTATTTCAACGTAAGCTAAACGAACTTTACACTACTTTTGTTCGATGACTCGTCAGCAACTTATATCCGATCTTACCGCACTTGGACCATGGCTAGATCGCTTAGGCTCTACAGAAATGCCCTCTTCGGAAAACTTTTCACCGGAATTAACAGAGGCTTTTAGCACTGTAATTGCCCGTGAAATATATAGAAACGGGTGGTTTGAACCCCAAGAGGTCCAGCAATCATTGAAAGGGCTTTCAAGTTGGTTAAACCACGAAACATTAGATGCCTTTTCAAGTCCTTATGCCTTTAATGAATTCCGTCCAAGCTTGGGGTTAATCTTAGCGGGAAATCTACCCATGGTTGGGTTTCATGACATCCTTTGCGGACTCCTCAGTGGATATACCCTTCAAATCAAACTGAGTTCAGATGACCAGCAACTCATCCCTTTACTCATTCGTGGTTTGACCGAACTGAATCCCTTGTATGCTGAGTTGATTCAACTAAATCCTCAAAAGCTCAGTGGCTTTGATGCCGTAATTGGAACAGGTAGTGATTCTACCCTACTCCATTTTCAATCATACTTTAAAAACATCCCGCATTTACTGCGAGGGAATCGCACCTCCATTGCAATCCTAAGTGGAGACGAAAGTCCAGAAGAATTACATGCCTTAGGACGCGACATTTTTCAATACTTCGGCAGGGGATGTCGCAATGTAACGCACCTCATCGTACCGGAAGGATATTCTTTCGATGCTTTTTTTGAGGCAATACTGCCATTTCAAACCGTAATTCAAAATAAGAAGTACGGAAACAACTACGATTACAATCGAGCCATTCACTTATTGAGTAAGCAGCCGTTATTAGACAATGGATTTTTATTATTGCATGAATCCACTGCGTTGCATCCACCCCTCGCCATGATTCACTATCACAGCTATACCCACCGCTCGGAAGCAATCGAATACATCAATCAACACCAAGATAAAATCCAATGCGTTTCAGGCACAGTTGAAGTCCCCTTTGGAACTACGCAACAACCTCGAATTGATGATTTCGCTGATGGAATTAATACCATGGAATGGCTTGAACATGCCTTGAAGTGATGTGGATTTTATACTTTTGCACCTATGGCAATTTTTGGAGATTCAATTAAGTATAAGACTGCAGAAGAAATAAGCATCATGCGCGAAGCGGCGCTGATCGTAAGTCGTACACTTGGAGAAGTAGCAAAACATATGAAGCCAGGGATTACCCCGGCCTTTCTAGATCAGATGGCGGAAGATTTCATTCGTAGCCAGCACGCAATTCCCGGTTTTAAAGGCTTATATGGCTGTCCTAGCACCTTATTGATTTCTGTAAATGAAGAAGTGGTGCATGGGCTTCCAACCCAACGTCCGATTCAATCCGGAGATATTGTTTCCGTAGATTGTGGATCCGTTTACAAAGGATATTACGGCGATCACGCCTACACCTTTGAAGTAGGTGAAGTTAGCGATGAAAAACGTAAACTTTGCAGGGTCACCAAAGAATGTCTGTACCTCGGAATCGAGGCCTGTAATACGTCAAATCGCATAGAAGACATTGGGTATGCTATTCAGCAACACGCCGAAAAGAATGGGTTTAGTGTGGTACGGGATTTAGTTGGACATGGCTTAGGCACCAAACTCCACGAAGAACCGCAAGTACCGAACTATGGCAGACAAGGCCGTGGAAAACGCATTCAGAATGGCTTAACGATTGCCATTGAACCCATGATTAACATGGGGACTTATAAGGTGAAAACACTTGATGACCAATGGACCATTGTGACCGAAGATGGCATGCCAAGTGCCCATTTTGAACACGATGTCGCTGTAATTGAGGGCAAGGCTGAAATCCTATCTACCTTTGATTACATTTATGAAGCCCTAAAACTGTAATGGAGAGATCAGTTAAGATTGCACTTATTGGGTTTTTAATTGTTCTGGCCTATTCTACGAGTGTCTTGGTGGAAACCGGTTACTTTATTATTCCCTTCCCCTTGTTTAGCTTTGTGTTACTTGGTGTATTAGGGGCGAGCATCGTGCAGGAACGAAGCCACTGGAAGACATTTATTCCCATATCGGTTGTAGTCCTTTTTCGCTGCCTGTGCAACCCGTTAACCTATACGTTTTTCTTGAACGAGGCAGCCTATGACAGTTTCACTGAAGGAATAACACTGGATCTTTTTCGAATTTCAGCCATGCTTAGTGTGCTGCCCTTAATCATTCAGGTGGTGGGCTTTAAAGGGAATCAAGATAAAATAACTGCCTTGGCGTTATGCTCCGTGTATATTCTCACCGTAATCCCTCCATTTGAACTGTTGAACTACACCTTCTTCACGATTTTTTTCCTTTGTTTGATCTTAACCGGTAGAAAACACCTTACGACGCCACTGCTCGTATTAATCGCACTATTCGATCTATTGGAAGGGTATAGCTTGCTTTTTAGTTAATAAAAAAGCCTGAAAAAATTCTTAGATTAAAATGACCTTACCGCCCGAACCAAGGTCTTGCTGGTTTTGTCGTAGTAATTCGTAGGTTTGGAATCATAGAAACTAAAAAACCATGCCGAGGCCGTATTGGACTCGGTAGACGACCAATAGAGGTTCATTTCTACGGGTTCTGCGTTTGGGATTTCACTCAGTGCTCGCTCCACGGTGAATAAATTAGTATTCATGGCCTGAAGTTCATAAATTGCAGGTAGATACCAATCATCAAAGCCCTCACTGACATGCGCATCGCATAGTCCCGCAGCTTTGGTTGTATCTCTGGTTGCGAACATAATGGCTGTGGTATTTGCCCGTCCGTCCCATGAACTTTCACAACTTTCAATATCTTTTTCTTTGTCGCCCCACTCCGCCTCTCGGGCTAAATTGGATAAGGAAACCACTAAGCCGTGTTGTTTTCCAAGGCTATCCTGAAATAAATGAAAGACAACTCCACCCTCCGTATGTTGTCCAATATAGTAAGTTTTTTGAGCTGAAACGCTACATAGCGCAGCAAGAAAAAGTGTGGTAAGAAATGATTTCACGGGCAATAGTTTTAGGAAAGATACAAATTGAAATTGGAAACGCTTCAGTTCGCTAATTGAATTAACTGATAATCGTCGCCTTCGTAAATAATCTTTCCGTAATCGGGAAGCTTGGATAAGGTCCGTTTATTGACTACTAGGTATGCACAACCTTTAGCGCTTAGTTCATTCACCACACCTTTTTGCCGTAATGTTTCATCCGAAAGATTCCATCCTTTTCTACCCAATAGATACAATTCTTGGGGGTTGCTATTTCCATTGATTGCAACCAAGGCATCCGTTGGGATGTAACGTTCGGCAAGGTGTTCTAACCCTAACTTATAGGCTTCGGATTGATTCAATCGAAAATCATACAGTTGATTACCCATGGCTTCCATAGCAATACAGAGCATCAACACCCAGGCGTATTTACCTAAGGTTGATAAGGCATATCCGCCAACTATAGCAAGCAAGGGAACGGCGGGTAAGATATAATATTCATGCGTTAAAAAGATCACTCCTGCTTTCAAGGCATAACCTGAAAAAAGCACCAGAAATAACGGTAAACTCAGTTTCCATCCCCAAGAAACGCCCGATTTCACAACCCGAATTATTCCAAATACGCACAATCCAAAAGCCAAATAACTAAGGAACGGATGAAAAACAAGCTGTTCTAGCAATAAAAGAGGCGAATCCAGGAAGGCCTTTCCGCCGTCCATCAATCCACCGCCCAGGTTATACCAAGACCCGAAATGAGCGGCTAAATAGGGATTCCAGATAAAATACCAAACAAATGCAGGAATCAAACTAACGAGCGGAATCAAAAACACCACAGGCTTTTTAGGTTCATTCGATGTTTTCACAAAGGCAAACACCACAAACGCAAGCAAGGGAAGCACCGATATTTTCAATAATAACCCCAGGCTGAGCATAACAAAAGACAACACCACATCCTTCCATCTTCCAAAGCGCAAGGCTTCGAAAAAATAGTAGATTCCAATCAGATACACGGCTAAGGCTTCGGTATCTGGCATTACTTTACGGCTATACATGAAAAAACAAGAAACCATCAGAAGCAAGGTCGCATAAAACGCTGTGTTCTCCTTAGCGAACCGACGCACCAAGGCATAGAAATATCCCAGCCCCAACGTCGAAATCAACACGTTGAGTAAGCGTCCAATCCCAGTATGAAACCCGAATAAGACGCCAAGCTTTCCTTGGATGTAATACAATAAAGGGAATTCCATTCCAATGATTCCCGTTCCCCCACTGGTTTCATCCACCATGGGATACCAAAAGGAGGTGTTTCCTGCGAAATAATTCCGAGCAACCATTAAGCCCGTAGCTTGACGCCAACTGTGCGCGGATTCAATCGGCGGATTCCATATTCCAATAAGGTGCACCAAAAAAAACAAGGCGATCCAAAAGAATATGTTGCTTGTGAGCTTAGCCAACCACGGTTTGTTCAAGGTATGCTTTAAAATGGGTAAGAATTGCTTGCCAACCTTGCTGCTGCAAGGCTTCTGGATTTTGGGTTTCGGGCTCAAACTTCCACAAGATATGGGTTCCATGATCTGAAGGATTTAGATACAAGGCTACGTGACGACCATCTTCCAAGATATAATGCAGTTGTTTTTCCTCTTCTACGGCGGAGAAGGTTCCATTAAAATCAAACCCGAAGGACTGATCTTTGGCTTCCATGCGAATGCTGAAGGTTCCCCCAACCCTACAATCCAGTTCTGCACGGGGACAACACCAATCATCCGATGCAAAATACCAGTTTACGATGTGGGATGGATTCACCCAAGCATCAAAAACCACAGCCAAGGGCGCGGAAACATTAATTTCGGTGGAAATCATTGATTGTTTTCAATTACATAGGTTAAAATTTTCTCCATCAAGTGAGCACGATCTTTACCAGTTACATTGTGTTTATGCATCGGATACGGAAAGAAGTCCATCTGTTTTCCATCTTCTACAAATTTCTTTACGAGCGAATAATTATGCTGCATGACCACCACGTCATCAACCGTACCATGAATCAAGAGTAATTTTCCCGTTAAATTCTTCGTGTAATTGGTTAGTGCATTTGCGGCATACCCTTCCTTATTTTCTTCTGGACGGTCCATATAGCGCTCGCCATACATGACTTCATAAAATTTCCAATCGGTTACTGGTCCTCCAGCGACCCCAACATTGAATACCCCGGCATGACGTAACATTAAGGACGTAGTCATAAAGCCCCCAAACGACCAACCATGAACCGCAAGTCGCTCGGAATCAACGTAAGGTAACGATTTCAAAAACTCTACACCTGATAATTGATCCTCCATTTCTACCGTTCCTAACTGGCGGTGAATTTGAGATTCAAATGCAAATCCACGTTCTGCAGAACCCCGGTTATCTAGCGTAAAGACAATATATCCTTGCTCTGCCAACCAATTCATCCAAAGGTTTGCACCCGCATTAAAACTATTAGTCACCATTTGAGCATGTGGTCCACCATAGACATAAACCAATACCGGATACTTATTTTTTGGGTCAAAATTCGATGGTTTCACCATGCGGTAATATAAATCTGAACCATCGTTCCCTCTAATGGAATTAATTTCTACCGTACCGAGCGCATACTCATTCATTGGATTAATGGATTCTTTAAGCAACTTCGCCATTTTACCATTGGTCGTATAGATCATTTCATGATTTGGCATCGTCACGCTTGAATACCCATCATAAAAATATAGGCCATCATCTGAAAGGTCAAAACGATGTACGCCCTCATTTCTAGAAATCACTTTTGAATTCCCGGTTAGATCCGTTGCGTAGACCATAGTATTGCATGGATTCTCTCCCGTAGCGGTATAGTAAATCAGTTTTTTGGAAGCATCTACTTCGAGTATGTCCTTCACAACAAAGCGATGATTTGTAATTTGTTTAATTCCTTCCTGTAATACTTCCATTGGTTTACCTTCAAACACAAACTCCGTTATTTTCCGGTCAAAATCAACCAAATACATGTTCATAAATCCATCTTTTTCTGACATCCAGATGAAATCATTTCCTTCACCGATAAAATACGCCGGATGTTCGGGTTCTACCCATTTTTGATTTTTTTCATGCCAAAGGGTTTTTATTTTCTTTCCCGTTTTAACATCGAATACATTCAACCAAAGTTCATTTTGTCCGCGATTAACCTCCGCGATGATGCAAAACTTTTCGTCTGGCGTAAATGCGAAATTTGTCAAGTAATCATCTGCGTTACCACTTGGTTTGATGAACACTGTTTTCTTCGTTTTACAATTGTAAATCCCTACACGCGGATTCTCTGATTTTTGTCCTGCCATGGGATATTTAATCGATACCAAGGAACCAGGGGTGGTATTGATGTCCAACAAGGGGTAATCCGCCACTTCACTTTCATCCTTTTGGTAAAAGGCCAGATAATTCGCGTTTTTAGACCAAAACAAGCCATTTTCGATACCAAATTCGTTGCGTGCAATGGATTGACCAGAAACGATGTTCTTGTTCGTATTCTTGGTCACGGGCACATAAACCGGGTAGTTTGACTTAAGGTAAACGTAGACATTATTATCCATGGTAAAGGCACATTTCTTTGACCCTGAATGGTAGGTTACATTATTAGCATCTTCGAGTCCACGGTGAATGATATTTAAGGTTTTTGAGGTGAGGTTGTACGTAAAAATAAAGACGCCTGTATTAAACTGCAACTCATCCGAGGAAAGCCACTCATAGGCAAGTAATGTTTGAATTTGTCCTTCTGGTGGAAGCAATTTGTTTAATTCATCTACCGTACAAAGGACCCGCACTGAATCTGGTGAAAAATTATATTCTTCCAAGGCCTTGTAATCAGCGGAAAGCAAGGTGTAAGATGGCTTGTTTTTTACCCATGAAAAACCAACGGTTCGTTGCGGACTAAGTGCCCGTTGTTTTAGTACGGATTCGGTAACGGTTAACGATTTTTTTTGCGCACTAGCGCAGTAGGCGATTAAAAGAAGGGAGGTGAAAATTAAAAAGCGCATAACTAGGAACGATGTATAAATTGATTAAAAAAAGTTTCGATTGGCCTGCCTATTTCATAGGCCGTAACAAGGGTATCTAAGAGCTCTTCCTGTAGGATTAATTCAGCGGGGAAGGTCGCATAAAAATAGAATTGCTTATTGAAAATCAGTGGTTCTTGCGCTGCAGCGGATTTCAAATGTGCAGGGAGTATTTTATTCTTTTCGCCATGAATAGCGCCATAGAAGGAACTAAATGAAGGCTCAGAAACTAAGCGTTTAAACTCGGTAGAATTTGCGGCAATTCCTTCGCGAAGTTCAAGGAGATTTTCCTTATCGATTTCATAGACCCCACCGTAAACACGCACGTGCTCTGGGGTGAGTTCAAAATATATCCCATTGATGGCGGTGCTTTTTTTACCTTCTGGAGAAACCACCGCTGAGCACATCAGTTTATACGGGGTTTTATCGGCAGAAAACCGAATGTCACGGTTAATCCGAAAGATGCAATCCTTGGCAAGCACGTGTTGAAATGAGGGATTGGCAACTGCAATTCGATCAATTAAGGCTTGTGTAAACTGAGCAAACGGTTTCTTTACGGAAGCTTCATAGCGCTTACGGTTTAGATCAAACCAATCTTTGTGGTTATTTGCAGCGAGTTCGATAAAGAAATCAAGATAATCAGGACTAAAATACCCCATAAACCAACGAATTGAGGCCGAAAGTTACTTAAAAAGGATTGAAACCCAAGAAAGCAATTGAAAACAAGGTAAATACTTTGGGTGAAGAGAAAAATAATGCTATCTTTGCACCCTTAAATTTTTATTAACTAATTAAGAACCTTATGAATTCTTACGAAACTGTTTTCATTTTAACTCCCGTTTTGTCTGAGGATCAGGCAAAGGAAGCAGTACAGAAATTCGAAGGCGACATCAAAGGCATGGGTGCCAAGATAACGCATTCGGAAAACTGGGGTCTGCGCAAAATGGCTTATCCAATCCAGAAAAAATCCACCGGATTTTATTTCTTGATTCAATTTGAAGCCGCTGGATCTGTAATTGCAGATTATGAATTAATGATGAAACGTGATGAGCGCGTGCTTCGGTTTTTAACCGTACGTATGGATGCTGACCACGTGACCTACGCTGAAAAGCGCAGAGCAAAAACATCAGCAAATTAATTATTAACCCCTTTAAATTACTGAGATGTCAAACGATATTAGATACCTAACCCCGATTAATATAGATATTAAGAAGGACAAATACTGTCGATTCAAAAAATCAGGCATTAAATTCATCGATTACAAAGACGCAAACTACTTGTTGAAGTTAGTAAACGAACAAGGAAAAATTCTTCCTCGTCGAATTACCGGTACTTCTGCGAAGTTCCAAGGACGCGTTAACAAGGCTATCAAACGTGCTCGTCACTTAGCGCTTATGCCTTACGTAGGAGATATGTTGAAATAATCGATAAAAATTTTGAATCATGGAAGTCATTCTATTAAAGAACGTAGATAAATTAGGTTACACCAATGAGGTGGTAACTGTAAAGCCGGGTTACGGAAGAAACTTTTTAATTCCTCAAGGATATGCCATCCTTGCTACGGCAAGTGCGAAAAAAGCGCATGCAGAAGTAATGCGTCAAAAATCGCACAAAGAATCTAAAATGCTAGCTGAAGCGCAAGAATTGGCTGCTAAATTAGCCGACGTAAGCGTTACAATCGCTACCAAAGCGGGTGAAAACGGTAAAATTTATGGATCAATCAATACGATCCAATTAGCCGAAGCATTAAAAGCTGCAGGACACGACATCGACCGTAAGTCTTTAAAAATTAAAGATGAGCCAATTCGTGAAGTGGGTACGTATGAAGCAGAAGCTAACCTTTACAAAGGCGTAAAACAAACCATTAAATTTTCAGTAGTAGCTGAATAAGCTCAACCGATTTAAGAAACCCTGGCCTTTACGTCAGGGTTTTTTTTTCTTAAAAAACCAACCCTATGAAACACCTAATCCTATCTATTTTCTTTGCCTTGGGTGCAGGGATATTTGCACAAAATGCGGTAACCGAAAAACGCGTTGAATTCGATTTAAAAGACGGCTTTAGCAACGAACGCGTCTTTGAATTTAGTGCCAAAGGAATGCTTATCTTTTCCAAGCAAGATAAAGACGAGAATCAGATTAGTACCTACCGATTTGAAAAGTACAATACCGATTTGGTATCAACGCACGAAGTAAGCTACACGATAGAGAACAAATTCTACGTAGATGAAATATATCAAACGGGGAATTACGTGTATTTCTTCTTCAAAACGCGACGAACCGACTACCGGGTGGTTAAATATGATTTTATAAGCGAAACGTTTAAGGAGGTTTCTGGCGAACTACCCAGCCGTAGTTACATAAAATACACGGCATGTATGGATGATCGGGCGGTAATGGCAATTATTAATAAAAACTATAGCATTTCCATCATTTCAATTGATATGAATTCAGGGTCTGAGCAGACCACACCAATCACATTAGAAGGATTTAAACCTAAAAAACTTAGCCTTTCCAACATGGAGACCATGCCGGAAAGTAAAAACATCTTACTCAGCATCAATGCCTATATGAGTAAAAAACGCACTGAATTGTACATTGTTCGCTTGGATGAGTCCGGTCAAGTGCAAGCCAGTACAGACATCAGTATTGGCACAGATAATAACTTACGAAATGCCAGAGCCTATGACATCGGCAATAATGAGTACATTCTTTCTGGAACCTATTCTGTGCCGAATTCTGGTGGATCCAACGGATTTTTCATCTCTCGCTTGGCTCAAGGCCAATTGGAACCTATAAAATTTTACAATTTCACGGAGCTTAAGAACTTCCTTAGCTATTTACCTGCGAATCAGCAACGTAAAATTGAAAAGAAAAAACAGCGCAAAGCGAATAACGGACAAGAGTTGAATATTTCTTACAACATTGCCGCTCACAGTCCAATCAAAGTAAACGAGGACTTTATTTATATTGGCGAGGCCTATTATGCGACGTATAGAACAGAAACTCGGACATCAACTTCCTATGTAAATGGGAAAGCGGTTACCACGACCACCTATGTACAGGTGTTTGACGGATATCAATATACGCATGCATTCATTGCAAAATTCGATAAAAACGGAAACCTCATTTGGGACCAAACCTTTCCCATGTGGCTAGCTCAAAAACCAATGACTGTCCGCCGGTTTATTCACGTTGCGGATCAACAACAAAACAACATCAAACTCGTGTATGCGAATGGCAATCGAATTACGAGTAAAGTGTTTGATTTTGATGGAAATGTATTGAGCGATAAACAATCTGATCAGATTGAGACGAATGCTGAAAACGACAAAACACGCTTAAGCTATGCCGAAATCATACATTGGTATGACAACTACTTCTTGTCTTATGGGATACAGCGTATCATTAACCGTAAGGATAAAGACGTGGAGCGCAAGCGGACGGTATTCTTCTTTAATAAGATTAAACTGGACTAATTCAGTTCATTTAATGCACGAACCCCAAAGGCATCGTTATGCCAAGCTTTGGTGATTTTTCCATGTTCGATCAACACAAAGGTTGGAAAACTCCCTTCGGTAATTGGCAACACTTCAGAAAGATTTGCTTTTAATTGGCAGTTTATTTGACTTCCAACTAAGGCTTGATACGTGTTTAAATCAGCAGAGTCGGAACCCAATACCCAATATTCAATAGGCACCTTGGTGTATGGCTTTATGCCCTTCATGTGCTGGGTAGATTCGGAGCAATACTTACACCCAGGCAAAGCGATGACCACTAATTTCTTTGATTGGCTGAGGTTCATGGACGTTTTAGGCTTGTAACTGAGATCCACCAAATCCCCTTGATAAATAGGGTTAATGGCAAAATAAATGAGCACAGGCTGAATGAAGGTTCCAATAAACAACAAAGCGAGCAACCAACGTTTAGACGTATTAGCTTTAACCCGTCGGTGAATAAACCTCGCTAAAAACCAACCAAGCAAACAAAGGATGATATACGGTATAAATTTAGCGCCGGTAAAAGAAAAGCCGATGCTTAAAAAAAAGGTTTCGATACTGTTCATAACAAAAAAGGGGGACGAATCCCCCTGAATAATTCAAAATTAATTTACTTACTGAATTTCGCAATTTGTAGATAAGGTACCTACTGACGCGTCATTTGCGTCACATGCTGCAGTAACATCTTTCTTTTTCCCAGTAATAGTAGAGCTCGTAGAACCAACTTCAACACCTGCATCGGTTACTGTACACTTACATGTGTAATCCTTTGAACAAGACGCCATGGTAAAAAGCGCCACTCCTAAAACGATCATTAACTTTTTCATAATTCTAAAATTTTAAGTTGTTCAAAGCTATTAAAAAAATTAATGTTGTGATTCTTTTTTGTTTGATTTATGATAGTGAAAATACCAAGCAATCGTTGCCGAGGGAACAACATCTGTGAATGGCAGTAATTCCTCTAGAAACGTAAAACTGGCCCAAGATAATTTTCTATTAAAAAGTATAAAAACTAATATGGCAGAAATTGGAGCCCAAATTGCGTCTAACAACTCACTTGCTCCCGGCAACAAATAAGAAACCATACCGATTAAGTCAATTAAAATCGCCGCGAGTAATTTTAAGTTTTTAATTTCTTCTGTTTTTTTAGAAGGATGTGTTGGATGTGACATACGCTGTAAATTATAATTTATTAAGTTGATTGTACTGGTCGCGTTGGACCAAGATCGCTTGTTTTACCTCATCAACGATTTCGAGTACGCCTTCACGCTGTACAATACGGGAATTCCCAACCACAACATAGGCATCAAACGGTACAAGAAGCTTTTCGCCCTTAGGAAGTATTCGTCCCATGCCACTCATAAAAACAGGGATATAGGGTACCTGAGGCCTGCGATGTAGAATAGCGCCAATGCCTTTCTGAAAGGATTGAATTTGTTCTGGTTCACCACGCGAACCTTCAGGAAACAAGATTAATGAATGTCCTTTGTCAATGAATTGGATTAATTGATCCGTTGGACTTAAATCTCCTGCTTCACGCGTACGTTTTATTAAAATCGCATTAAGGACCCAACGAGAAATAAACCGCCTAAGCCAAGAACCTCCAAAATAATCTGCTGCGGCAACCGGGTGAGTTCGCAGCAACTGATTAAAAGGCAAAGCAGCCATTAATGACATAGTATCTAGGTGACTGTTATGATTAGACACGATAATTACGGGACCGGATTGACGAAGGTTTTCTGAGTTTACAAGCTTGACCCCCACCAAAATACTTAAAAAGGGACGCATAAGCAACTTGTAATAAAAAACCATCAACAACCATTTCATTACGCATAGTATAAATTATACACTAAATAGAAAAAGGAAGGTGCTGCAATGGCAAGGGAATCAATCCGATCTAATATGCCCCCGTGACCAGGTATTAAATTACCGGTGTCCTTTAAGCCAATGTCTCGTTTTATGGCAGAAACAATAACATCCCCAATAAAACCTCCAAAAGCAATAATTGCCCCTGCAAAAAGTGATTCAATGGCTGTAAATGGTGTTAAAAATCGTATGAAATATGCAACAACAAGGGTGGTAAGGAACCCACCAACGAAACCTTCCCACGTTTTATTCGGACTGATTTTCTCAATGATTTTATGCCTACCCAGCAATTTACCCCAAGTAAATTGAAATACATCGTTCATTTCGGTTAAAAAGACAACATAGAGTAACAAGCCCCTACCACCGGCGTGGAAGCCAGTTAATTCAGGCAATGACAAGAAATAGGCTAAATGGCTAATTGAAAACACCGTAAACATGAGCTGTACTGGTAAAACACTCATGGACTTCCCTATTTCGACGGTAAACCCTCTAACTACCAAGACAAAAGGAATCCAAATGAACATGATTACGGGGATGAAAATCATAAACAAATTAAAATACCCCATGTAGGCTAAAAAATACTGCACCGGAATGGCGAGATAACACCAAATAATTACTTTTCGATCTTCAGGCCTAATGTTTTTACTAATACTGGCGAGTTCTCGCAAACCGGCAAATGATAGCAAACCGAAAGCCACAAAAGATATCGCGGGATGAACGACCGTGGCCAAAATAAACACAGAAGCCATAACCCACCAAGATTTCGTACGCTGTTGCAATTCACGAACCTTATCTCCAGGATAGATTCTACCCATGATAAAAAACAATACAGTTGCAAAAATTAGAATACCCAGAATTACTAAGATGATTGATAGCACTTCGTTATTTTCAATAAATCGATTCGAAAGAAAATAATTCATGAGGTCACAGATTTTTTGATGCGAATAATGGTACTAAGCACCATTGCAATAATAACAACAATTATTAAATAGGTAATCCAAGGCGTAAAATCTGGAAAAAATAAGACAAGCAAACAAAGTAAACCAAAAAACAGGGCGCGATCACTTTTCCCCATCGGACCGTCATACCTCCGTGCTCCCCCCATCGCCTTACCTAATACGCCAACAAATTCATTAATTATCATCAAGGCAATAAAACACACGAGTATATGCGGATGCTTATCCATCCCAAACTTAAGTAATAAGGGATAAAATAGAGCCAAATCCGCTAAAACATCCCCAAGTTCATTGAGCACTTCCCCGAGCGGAGATTGTTGATTATATGCCCTTGCCATCATTCCATCGATGGCGTTCAATGCCATACGAATAAATAAATACAAAGGGACCACCACTAAATAACCCCACCCATCATTCAAATAGACATACCCCCCAGTTAAAATGGAACCGAACAATGCCAAGAGCGTGACGTGATTGGGTGTGAATTTCTTTCGATGCAAAAACTCCATCACCGGTTTCATCAGTTGTTGGAACTTAGGTTTTATGTTGTAAACCGAAATCATCGCTTTTTTAGTTTTATGAATGGATTTTGAACCGGTGCATTTCGTTTAAACCCTTCCGAAAAATGACCATGTGATATAAAATAGAACACTTCTTGTCCAAATTCTTGCGGTTTGGTATACATCTGGTCGTGATTTAATGGAATATAAGCAACATCATCATAACGCTGCTGGAGTGACTCCACATCCCAACGCAACGGCCCGAGTGCTAAGGCAGTCTCCCGGTGTTTTCTCACCACATTGGTTGCATACGTTTCAATGAAAATCCCTGTGTTTATGGAGGTGTCTACTAAGCTTGGATAGGGTGTTTTAATAAAGTCTTCCGTTATTTCTCCAAACAATATCGCATTAACGAGCTTCAAATCCTTGATTAAAATCGTTGGTGCGCGCTCCTGTAAGGGACTGCGATCGTAGATAATGGTCTTTATATTACGCTTCCCGTGCTGAATAATCCATGGATTTAAAGTCCAAGAGCCTATGATATAGGCCATCACATGTAACTCATCGTATTGAGATAATTCATGGGTTTGATAATACTGTTCTAAATTTTCTGTACTTTTTTTTATCGATTTTCTAGAAATATATGAGGCCACATACACGGGCATTTCAGCCTTTTTAAAATAACGTTTCAAGGCCCCTGTACCGTTAATCCGAGAACCGAATCCGGGCAACAGTAACAATGCGTGTTTTTTAGGAATGGAATCTTGCCCCCAAACCAAGGTTTGGGAACTCAAAACAATACACCAAATCCAAAGAATCAATTTCATTCAAGAGCAAATAAACGCATAATATCAATGGAAGACCCCTGACCTTCAAATTTAGCAATTCAAACAATTCAATGTTGAGTATTCCGCAAGTCGTGATACGTAATATTAAAACAAGTTATTATTTTTGTCTAAACTCACAATCATGTCAAACCAATTATTAAAAGGAAAAAAGGGAATTATATTCGGTGCGTTGAACGACCAATCCATTGCATGGAAAGTGGCGGAACGAGCACACGAGGAAGGCGCAGAATTCGTGCTTACAAATGCTCCAATTGCGATGCGGATGGGAGAAATTAATGGCCTAGCAGAAAAAACTGGAAGTCAGATTATTCCTGCGGATGCTACCAATACCGAAGACTTAGAAAATCTAGTGACTCAATCCATGGAGATTCTTGGTGGAAAGATTGATTTTGTTTTACATTCAATCGGCATGTCGCCCAATGTTAGAAAAGGCAAACATTACACAGAGAACAACTACCAATATTATCAGCAAACGATGGATGTTTCGGCGATGTCTTTACACAAGACCTTGGCCACTTTATACAAACATGACGCGATGAATGAATGGGGGTCTGTGGTAGCACTTACGTACATTGCAGCACAGCGTATTTTTCCAGATTATAACGACATGGCAGATGCTAAATCCTTATTAGAATCTATCGCTCGTTCATTTGGATACCATTACGGGATTGCTAAAAAGGTTCGTGTAAACACCATTTCTCAATCTCCTACCGTAACCACTGCCGGACAAGGAATCAAAGGATTCAGTGAATTCATAAACTTCTCTGAACAAATGTCACCGCTTGGAAATGCACCGGCCGTAGCATGCGCTGATTATTGCGTATCTATGTTCTCGGATTTAACCCGTTATGTAACGATGCAGAATTTGTTCCATGATGGCGGATTCTCGAATACAGGGGTAACACAACAAGTAATTGAACGGTTCGGAAACGAATAAATTAAGTGAACAAAAAAAAGGGGGCAAGAGCCCCCTTTTTTATTTAATACCCTTACGGCTTATCAAACAGCTTCGTGAAATCTAAGTTGTATACCATACTAATCCATAAACTGTGATTTCGTTCCATATCGATTGCATTCGATTTAATCACAAATTGGTTTAAATATCCGACTTGTACATTAGTTTTGACATTAAATCGCCATCCAAGTGCTGCAATGAACCGATTTTGATCGATGGGATTCTTTGCAATTCCCTTTCCAAAACCAACGAATAACTCATCGTTTACATTTAGAAACAAGGTGTTATTGGCCAATTCTTTACGTGAAAGCGGAACCATAACCATCGCCCGGTATCGGATTCGATTTCGAAATACTGGATCCCCTATAACCACGTCACCTGAGGCATTTTTCACATATTGATCTAGAAAACGCTGCTCCACCCGATAGCGATGTTGAACCTCAAAACGACCTACGTTATCTTTTAAATTTAGCTGCTCAAAAATCCGATGTTCATTGAATTCATGCAGTATAGGTTGAGTTCCGTAAGGGAATGTCTTAATCCAACCATACCCCCCCATAACAGAAACCTTAGGATTGATTTCATACCCAAGACCTAAACGCAATAAGGATTGTTGCCAATGCTGAAATCCATCCGCTCTACGCCATTGGTATTCTGTCATGACGTTTACTTTTTTGGTGATTTTGTGCGTGCCTGTATATAAGGTCCAGGCAAGGCGATGAACGCTTATATTTTTCTGCGTGAAACCGAAAAATGGAAAAAGAAAGAGAAAACAGGTTAAAAATTTCAGCATGGCACAAAGGTAAAATGAATAAAGGTTTCGGGCTGTAAATTATAAAATTTAGCTCGCATGAGTTATCTTTGCTTATGCAAATGACTCACGAAACAAAATCTACTTCTTTTATTTCCCTCGAAGAAAAGTTTGGAGCACATAATTATCACCCAATTCCTGTGGTACTTGAACGCGGAGAAGGCGTTCACCTGTGGGATGTTGATGGAAAGAAATATTACGACTTTTTATCCGCGTACTCTGCTGTAAATCAAGGACATTGTCATCCAAAAATCACCAATGCACTAATAAATCAAGCGAAAACCTTAACCCTAACCTCGCGTGCTTTTCATAATAATTTATTAGGCCCCTTTGAAGAATTTTTAAATACCACCTTTGGTTTTGACAAATTCCTTCCCATGAATACCGGTGCAGAAGCGGTTGAAACAGCAATTAAATTGGCTAGAAAATGGGCCTATGAAGTAAAGGGAATTACAGAAAATCAAGGAAATATTATCGTTTGTGATGGGAATTTCCACGGAAGAACAACCACCATCATCTCTTTCTCATCTGACCCCGAGTCAAAAGATCACTTTGGTCCGCATACGCCCGGATTCATTAGCATCCCATACAATGACATCCAAGCCGCAACAGAGGCCCTTAGCGCTCCTAACACCATCGGAATTTTAGTTGAGCCCATTCAAGGCGAGGCTGGTGTGGTAGTGCCTGACGAAGATTTTTTGAAAGCGGTTCGAACGTGTTGTACCGAAACAAATACCCTATTTATTGCGGATGAAATCCAAACCGGATTAGCACGTACAGGAAGTATGTTAGCCGTTTGCGGTAATTGTTCGTGCATCAACCGTTGTGAGCGACAAGAAACTTACCAGCGACCTGATATACTCATCCTTGGTAAAGCATTAGGCGGTGGGGTTTATCCCGTTTCAGGCGTATTTGCTGACAATTCCATTATGGAAGTAATAAAGCCTGGTCAACACGGGTCAACGTTTGGAGGGAATCCCTTAGCCGCAGCGGTAGCAACCGAGGCACTGAATGTGCTTATGGATGAACAGTTGATGCAGAATGCACGACGCATGGGGGAGAAATTCCGACATGCCATGCAGGAACTCGTAAATCAAAACAAAATTTTCACCTTAGTTCGTGGTAAAGGCTTACTGAATGCGGTTGTCATAAACGATTCTCCAGAAAGTGATACCGCTTGGAACTTTTGTATGAAATTAGCAGAATTCGGGTTGCTCGCTAAACCTACCCATGGAAATATCATTCGCTTTGCTCCACCGTTGGTTATCACTGAAAGAGATATGGATGAATGCATAGCGATCATTACAAAAACATTTAATCACTTTAACGCATAAGCTTTGGTACAGAAAATTAAATTTGGAACAGACGGCTGGCGTGCTATTATAGCACAAGATTTCACCGTTGAAAACGTAGCGCGTGTAACCGAAGCAACGGGTATTTGGCTCAAAAATCATTTTGAAAATCCTTCCGTAGTAATCGGGCATGATTGCCGTTTTGCCGGTGAATTATTCATGCATACAGCGGCTGCCGTATTGGTTCAACAAGGAATCAAGGTTTATATCGCCCAGGGATTTGTGTCCACCCCTATGATTTCATTGGGTGCCCATAAACACGGATGTGAAATTGGAATTATCCTTACCGCAAGTCATAACCCTCCTTCGTATAATGGATTTAAATTAAAGGCAAAATTTGGTGGACCACTACAGCCTGAAAAAATAAACGAGATTGAAGCAATCATCCCCGATGTTTGCGGTTTGGACTATGCAAGTTTTTCGGTTGAGAACGCGATAAAGTCAGGTCTTATTGAAGTACTTCCTTTGGAAAAAGAGTACATTGACCACGTAAAAGCAAGCTTCGATTTACCTGCAATACAAGGTTCTGGATTACGCTTAATGTACGACGCGATGTACGGGGCTGGTCAACGCGTTATTCCTCAAGTACTTCCATCTACCACCTTAATGCATTGCGAGCCTAATCCTTCGTTTATGGGGCAAGCTCCTGAACCGATTGGAAAAAACCTGCAAGAACTTGCGCAGTACATTAAAACTCATCAAAACATCGATTGTGCATTAGCAACGGATGGCGATGCTGACCGCATTGGTTTGTATGACAGTCACGGCGAATTCATCGACTCTCATCATATTATCTTATTACTAATTCACTACTTGGTGAAGTATAAAGGAATGAGTGGAAAGGTTGCCATTGCGTTTAGTGTTACGCCACGCGTTTACACAATGTGCGAACATTACGGATTAGAACACACCACGACAAAAATTGGATTCAAGGACATTGCAGCCATCATGGTGAAAGAAGACGTACTTCTAGGCGGCGAAGAATCCGGTGGTATTGCGGTGAAAGGTCATATCCCTGAGCGCGACGGCATTTGGATGGGACTTATTCTATGGGAATTCATGGCCAAATCTGGTAAAACTCTTGATGAATTAATTGAAGAGGTTTATAAGATCGTAGGCCCGTTTAAATTCGAGCGAAACGACCTACACATTACCGAAGAATTAAAACAAAAGATCATCAAAAATTGTCAAGAAAACAATTACAAATCCTTTGGGAAATATACGGTGCGTGATGTGAAAACTACCGATGGATTTAAGTATTTCTTTGACGACGACCGCTGGGTAATGATTCGTCCTTCAGGTACCGAACCTGTGCTAAGAACCTATGCTGAAGCGCCAACCTTGGAAGAAGTACGTGAAATTCTAAAAGCTACAGAAGAAGCGATTTGTGGATAGTTTGCAAAAGACGTTAGGACGTTTAGATGTTAGGACGTTTAGATGTTAAGACGTTAGGATGTTAAGATATTGCGCACCCTTCGATACGTCCTTGGGACTACTCAGGGTGCGTGCAAGTGGCAAAAATTTCGGTGGGCTTCAATACAAAGCCCTTGTGTCCCAAAGTCCTTGTGTCCTAAAATCCTTGAGTCCTAAAATCCTAAAGTCCTGCTGTCCCAAAGTCCTTGTGTCCTAAAATCCGATTAGACGTAAAGACGTTAGGATGTTAAGACGTTAGGAGAATACAAAGTCCAATTGTCCAAAAGTCCTTGTGTCCTAAAATCCGATTAGACGTAAAGACGATAGGATGTTAAGACGTTAGGAGAATACAAAGTCCAATTGTCCCAAAGTCCTTGTGTCCTAAAGTCCTGATGTCCTAAGGTCCTAAAGTCCTTACATCTACCCCAAGGCCACATCTAAGATCATCATCACTACAAAGCCACCGATAAACCCTAGGACGGCCAAGTCGGTGTATTTGTCACGTTGCGTTTCGGGAATCACCTCTTCTACAACCACAAAAATCATAGCCCCTGCGGCAAAGGCAAGTGCGAACGGTAAGATCGGTTGAATATAAATGACTGCAAGCGCCCCAATGACTCCTGCAATCGGTTCTACAATGGCTGAGAGCTGTCCATACCAAAATGACTTAAACCGGCTTGCTCCTGCCCTACGCAAGGGCATGGCTACGGCAAAACCTTCTGGGAAATTCTGAATGGCAATCCCTATCGCCAAGGCCACAGCACCGCCAATGGTTGCACCTCCAAGTCCATTAGCCGCAGCACCAAATAACACCCCAACAGCCAGTCCTTCGGGTATATTATGCAGGGTAATCGCCAACACGAGTAAGGTAGTTTTATGCAGTTGTGTTTTAACGCCTTCTGTTTCATCCTCATTAAAATTGAGGTGAAGATGCGGCATTTTTTTATCTAAAAAGTACAAGAATAATGCGCCAGTAAGAAATCCAACAGCAGCGGGCATCCATGGCATGGATGGGTATAATTTCTCTGACATTTCAATCGATGGATTCAGCAAGGACCAAAAACTAGCAGCCACCATTACTCCACCGGTGAAGCCTAGCATGGCATCCAATACACCCCGATGCATGGTTTTAAAAAGAAACACCAAGGCCGCTCCCGCCGCAGTCACTAACCATGTGAAAACCGTAGCAATCAACGCGGCCCAAACCGGGTGAATGTGTTTAAAAAACTCAATCAAAGCATTCATAGGTTTCAAATTTAAGAACATTTGTAAAACCAAGGTAAGTTACTTATCTTTGATTCAAATAAATACCCATGAAGCCAATCTTCCTATTTCTACTTTTAGCTGTTGGATTTTTAATGAATGGTTGCAGCAAGCAAGACGACACCATACTTCGTGTATATGTTGGTTATAATGGTCAGCCAAAATTGAGCGCAAAAGTGGTTATCGATGGCGTAACCCAAAATCCACCCCAAAGTCCGTTTGTAATGACAGAATTTACCGATGTAAATGGTTTAGCGGAATTTAACCTTAAAGACTATATCAAACCCGGTTCATACGGAGGAAGCACGGTAGATTGTACGGTTTACCTAATTAAAAACTCACCGTCTAGTGATACAGTAAAAACAATATTTGTTGAAGCATTTAAGACAACGAAGCAACAGTTTTTATTCAATTAAGATTCACGTTTAGAGGAAAAATCACCTGCTAAATCGAAGGGAATACGTACCTTTGCATTCATTTTAAGGCTATGGCAAAAAACGCAACAACGCGACTAGAAGACTATTCCAAGTGGTATAATGACTTGGTGCACAATGCTGATTTAGCTGAACATTCCGATGTAAAAGGCTGCATGATCATTAAACCTTATGGCTATGCCATTTGGGAAAACATGCGTGATATTTTGGATCGTATGTTCAAGGAAACTGGTCACTCCAATGCGTATTTCCCCTTGTTTATTCCTAAATCTTATCTAAGTAAAGAAGCGAGCCACGTAGAGGGATTCGCTAAAGAATGTGCGGTAGTTACGCATTATCGCTTGAAAATGTCAGATGATGGAAAAAGCGTGGTGGTTGACCCGGACGCAAAATTACAAGAGGAACTAATCATTAGACCAACCTCTGAAACAATCATTTGGAATTCATACAGAAACTGGATTCAATCCTACCGAGATTTACCCATTTTAATTAACCAATGGGCCAATGTGGTGCGTTGGGAAATGCGTACACGCTTATTCCTTCGAACCGCTGAATTCTTATGGCAAGAAGGCCACACTGCCCACGCTACGCGAGAAGAAGCCATTGAAGAAACGAATCAAATGCTTCGCGTTTATGCCACATTCGCAGAAGAATTTATGGCAATGCCCGTGATTATGGGAAGAAAAACGGCCAGTGAACGATTTGCAGGCGCAGATGACACCCTTTGTATTGAAGCAATGATGCAAGACGGAAAAGCATTACAAGCAGGAACCTCGCATTTTTTAGGTCAGAATTTTGCGAAAGCTTTTGACGTTAAGTTTGCTGACAAATCGGGTAAATTAGACTACGTATGGGCAACTTCTTGGGGAGTAAGTACGAGACTGATGGGTGCTTTGGTCATGACACATTCTGATGATGAAGGCTTAGTTCTACCTCCGAAATTGGCTCCGATTCAGGTAGTTGCCATTCCGATATATAAAACAGAAGAGGAACTTCACTTGATTGAAGAGAAATTTAAGTCCATCGGGAATGCATTAAAATCCCTGGGCATTCGATTCAAGTTTGATGGGGACGACAACAAACGTCCGGGATGGAAATTCAATGAATACGAAGTAAAAGGAGTTCCGATTCGATTGGCCATGGGTCCAAGGGATTTAGAAAACGGACAGGTTGAAATTGCTCGAAGAGACACTAAAGAAAAATCATCGATTTCCGCGGATGGTGTGGTTGAGCACATTGCTGCATTGCTTGATGAAATTCAAGCCAATTTATTGGAACGGTCGAGAGCACATCGCGAAGCGAATACCTTTAGTGTAGACACCTACGAAGAATTTAAGCAGCGCATTGACGAGGGTGGATTTTTCTTAGCGCACTGGGATGGTACAGCTGAAACAGAAGAGTTAATTAAAAACGAAACGAAAGCAACCATTCGTTGCATTCCGTTTGATGGACCAAGCGAAGCAGGAACTTGCATGGTTACTGGTAAGCCCTCTGCACAGCGTGTAATATTTGCCAAAGCATACTAGGTATTGCGAACCTTTCATTTCAAGCATTTTAGTATACTCCACAACGAACATTCCCTTCCCTTTGGAACAGACGCTATGATGCTTGGTGCACTTGCGCAGCATGAATCCCCAAAACGAATTTTAGATGCCGGCGCTGGTTGTGGTGTTCTTGGGCTGATGATGGCTCAACGCTTTCAAAACGCGCAAGTTACGTGTATTGAACTGGATGAAAAAGCGGCCAATGAATGTTACAAAAACGTGGAATCCAGTCCGTTTCGTGAACGAATCAATGTAATACAAGGCGATCTTTTAGTCTCTTTAGCATCAGAGTACGATCTAATCATTAGCAATCCGCCCTATTATTTCACGGATAACAGCTCATCACAAGGTAATAGCCTACAAAAACACAGCACTGCGGAAGATTTTTCAGCATGGATTGGTGCTTGTTATTCGCTCCTCTCAACACATGGAACTTATTGGATGATTTACCCGAGTAACCAAGAACACGTAATTGCAGAGTTAACGAACGCCCATAAATTCTATGAAACAACAAGGTATGTGCTATTAAATCAACATCAGCAAGCCGTTCGAATAATTAGTGCCTATACAAAGCAGGCCAGTCCAAGAATTGAAACGAATTTTTCGCTGCGAAATCAAGACGGTACGTATAGCGATTCCTATCTTGAATTAACCAAAGAATTTCATGCAAAAAGGCCATTAAGGTAACTTAGGTTACCGAAAGTAGTTTTATGAATGCGTACCTTCGTAGAAATAATTGATCATGAAAAAAGGATCCAAACTCTACAGCATCGCAACCATGACCTGTCCGCAATGTCAGGAATCTAAAATGATGGTAGCAAATCCATACAAACTATCTACGATGGGTGAAGTAAAAAACAAATGTGAAGTCTGCGGATTAGATTTTAAGCCTGAGCCTGGATTTTACTATGGCGCCATGTACGTTTCATACGCCCTCGGAGTGGCAGTTTTTGTTACGATTTGGGCATCTTGCAACTGGTTTTTTGATAACGTTGGCGTGTGGACACAAATTAGCTTGGTTCTTATTGCGCTGATTGGATTAGGTCCTTATTTATATGCCCTTTCCAAAGTTATTTGGGCTAACTTCTTCTTTAGTTATAAGCAGAATGCAGCCGCTGGTCGATAAAAAACAATTACTTCACGATACCATTGGGTATATTTTGGAGGAGGAGCTCATTGAGGAGATGAGTAAAATTGCCAAAATACGGGAAACTGTACAAGATGAAATTATCATCCATGTAGGTGATGAATTAAAAATGATTCCGATTGTTGTTTACGGATCCATCAAAGTATCCCGTGAAAATACAGAAGGCGATGAATTATTGCTTTATTACATTGAAGGTGGAGACACCTGCGCAATGACCTTACAATGCTGTGTGCGAAAAACAGATTCACAAATCAAGGCCACATCCATGGAACCCTCCCTCCTTCTCATGTTTCCGAGCGAATACATGCAATTGTGGATGGATAAATACCGTTCTTGGCGCGAGTACATTCTGCAATCCTACCATACCCGAATGCTCGAGCTCATGGAAACCATAGATGAAATTGCCTTCATGCGCTTGGATGAGCGCTTAATAAAATATTTAACGGATCAGGCTAAGTTATTGGGGAATTTAGAACTCCACCATACCCACCAACAAATCGCAGATGACCTACATTCATCTCGGGTCGTGATTTCACGCCTATTAAAGCAATTAGAAAACAAAGGGGCCATACAAATTCGAAGAAATCGAATTATTCTGAAAGAAATCTAGTCGTTACGCTGCAACTTAAATTCTGAAGATTTATGAAAGGTGATTTTAGGATAATCCTGTTCAGCCATTGATAACAGGAAAGGTGTTTCCGCCAAGAAAACCCAGTTTTCATCTTTATCAATCGCCATGTGGTTAGATTTTGCTCGCTTAAAGCGCTCGATTTCGGCATCATCATCTGATGTTAACCAACAAGCTTTAAAATAATTCCTAGGTACAAAACGACAGTTTGCCCCATATTCATGAATCAATCGATAGTTGATAACCTCAAATTGTAACTGACCAACGGTTCCCACAATCTTTCTATTACCTGGTTGTTGGATAAATAATTGCGCTACCCCTTCATCAATGAGTTGTCGAACCCCTTTATCCAATTGCTTAGATTTTAACGGATCCAAATTCTCTAATTCTTGGAAAATTTCTGGTGAGAAGCTTGGAATTCCTTGATACATCATTTTCTCGCCTTCAGTCAGGGTATCCCCTATTTTAAAGTTCCCTGAATCGTATAATCCAACAACATCACCTGGAAACGCTTCATCAATGACACTTTTGTCTTGAGCCATAAAGGAAGTAGGATTCGGAAACTTCATTTTTTTATCTGACCGCACATGATAGTAAAACTGATTACGTTCAAATCTTCCGGATACTATTCGCAAAAACGCGATACGGTCGCGGTGTTTTGGATCAAGGTTTGCGTGAATCTTAAAAACAAACCCACTAAACTTCTCCTCTGACGGTTCAATAAAACGCTTATCCGTTTCTCTTCCACGCGGTGAGGGCGAAATCTCGCAGAAGGTATCCAACAATTCTTTTACACCAAAGTTGTTCACTGCGGAGCCAAAAAATACCGGAGCTACATCCCCTAACAAGTAGGAATTTCTATCAAATTCATCATATACACCTTCCACCATGGCCAATTCCTCACGCAATTCAGCCGCAGGTTGTACACCAATGATTTCATCTAACTCCGCATTATTAATATCCTCGAAGGAAACCACCTCTTCGGATATCTTGGTTTTATTGGCAGCAAAAAGATTTAATCCCTTTTGATAGATGTTATACACCCCCTGAAACCTATCCCCCATTCCAATGGGCCAGGTTAAGGGACAAACACGAATCGCTAAGGTTTTTTCTAATTCATCCAACAAATCGAAGGCTTCTTTCCCGTCGCGATCCAGTTTATTAATAAAAATAATAACGGGCGTTTTTCGCATGCGACAAACTTCCATTAAGCGTTTGGTTTGTTCCTCCACCCCGTTGGCGCAATCGATTACAAGAATAACTGAATCCACGGCAGTTAAGGTTCTAAAGGTATCCTCCGCAAAATCTTTATGTCCGGGAGTATCAAGGATGTTAATTTGCTTTCCATGATATTGAAAAGCCATAACAGAGGTGGCAACGGAAATCCCCCGTTGTTTTTCGATTTCCATGAAATCCGAGGTGGCCGATTTTTTAATCTTATTATTCTTTACCGCACCAGCCGTCTGAATGGCACCACCAAAGAGTAACAACTTTTCAGTCAGCGTTGTCTTACCAGCATCGGGATGCGAAATGATACCAAAGGTTCTGCGTTTTTCGGTCGCTTCTAGATTTTTCATGGAAATGAAAAAGACCACACAAGGTGGTCTTTAAAGAGTTATTTAATTCGAATTAGAAAATCTCATTCGCAGCAAAATGAAACGCACCTTCAATCGCAGCATTTTCATCTGAATCTGAACCATGAACGGCGTTTCTACCTTTACTTTCTGCATAGGCTTTACGGATTGTTCCTTCTGCAGCCTCCGCAGGATCCGTAGAACCAATTAGTTTTCGGAACGAAGCAACCGCATCTTCTTTCTCAAGAATTGCCGCGATGATTGGACCAGAAGTCATGTATTCTACCAGTTCTCCATAGAACGGACGCTCATTATGCACCTCATAAAATTTACTCGCTTGCTCCGTTGTTAAGCGGGTATATTTCATTGCTTTAATCGTAAAACCGTCTTGAATAATCATGTCGATAATTTTGCCCATGTGACCATTCTCAATCGCATCAGGCTTAAGCATTGTAAAAGTTCTATTCGTTGCCATTTTATTTGTAATTTGGGTGCAAAGATAGGCAATACTTTTCAGTAACTAAAATGTGTAATTTCGTTAAAATAACTCGAATGTTTAAGTATACGACCCTGTTATCAATTTTTCTACTTTGGGCTTGTATACCCTCAGAAAAATCCGCTACAAAACAAGCGAAAAATAAGCCTGAAAAACCTATCGTTAAAACACCTGCCAAGCCTACGAATTCAGAGCAGCTGGTCACGAAAGAACCAATTAAAGAACATCTTACCCCCAACCCATTACCAAAGAAAGAGCTTTCGACTTTGAAGGCAGAAAAAAGACCTCAGAATACCTTAACAGAAACATACGAATACACAAATCCTTCCTTAAGCGAATGGGAAGAACATTTCGAGAAAGATCCCAAATGGGTGGCGCTCTATCAGGAAAGCTTTGATCATTATTTAATAGGGGTAGCAAATAATCTGGAGCAGCAATCAAACTTACGCATTGCCCGCAGCATGCTCGTATTTGTTTATGGAAAGAAAATGAATGAGACCTTTGTTCTTAGTCCCGAATTTGTTGAGTTTGCAAAAAACAAATTTGAGCATTCAACAGAACTAAGCACGTTTATTCAAACCCACCCAACTCGAATTATTGAAGATTAAGCGTTTTTGGCAACGCCTTTTTCTTTGTTGCAAATTCTACAATGATACCAATAGTTGGCTGCACTATCCCTGAAGTATTTTCAATCAATTTGGTTTTATATCTGGTTGGATCAGTTGGATCTATAACCGGCGCACCCGAAGCATCTGTTTCTACTAATAAAATCGGAGCTACCTTGGTTTTATATCCATATAAATTCTGAATATCTAAGTAGAAATTCATGTTGAACTTATCTAAAAACAACTTTTTGTCGAGACGTACATTTAATTGATGGAAACTCGCTTCACGCTCGGTATTCAAACGGCTATAATCAAGTAAACCCACCCCATTAATGTTCCAATTTGAAATCAAACGTGAGGTCTCAATATCATATGGGGTATATGGTGAGCCCCCAGAAAACAACCAACGCATACCAAGCTCCCACCCTTTCTTAAAGCGTTTTCCACCTGTTAAAGAAACGATGTGACGGCTATCCCATGCGGTTGGAACATACTCGTCATTTTTGTTTTTAAACTCAGAAATCACGTAAGTATAAGCAACCACTGCATAAAACCCTTTGTACAGTTTCTGTTGGAAGAGGAATTCACCCCCATAAGTTCTTCCTTGAGACATACTTTTAACGGCCTCATTTCCAACCACACCGAAATCAGATCCTTGATTTGCAAGACAAATGGAATCCTTTAAACTGAATGGATAGCGGTCATAATTTTTATAGAATCCTTCGAGTGTAAGCCTAGAACTTGCTTTGGTGCGATACTCTGCGCCAAAAACAAAATGATCTGCGCGGATGTATTGGATGTCGTTTTGTTTATTAACCAAGTCCCCTAACGAATTTCTATAGCCTAAGATAGTATATGCCGGAATCTGATGAAACCTAGAAACATTCGCATTCAACGCCAAAGACTCATTAATTCGGAAATTCACGGATAAGGAAGGCGACAATTGATTCAATGGATTGGCCATTGTTTTTGAATAGTTTGAACCATCCATACGCAAGCCAAACGATGCATTTAAGCGTTCCTTAAAAAACGACTGGCTAACCTGTGTGAAAAACGCATATTTACTAAGGAATAAATCCGACGTGTAGTCTATAACCTCAGGAAACCCTTGAATCGTCACGTTGGCATAGGTTTCGTTTCGGTAACGCGCATATTCGTAGCCTAACCCAACATTCCAACGGAAGCCATTCTTACGGTACGTATGTTCCATTCGAACTTTATTTTCCGCTTCGAATGAGGCATAATTTTGCAATAAATTAGCCGGTGTTTCTATGAGGTCCTTGTATCGGTAAGCTTTATTATTGAGCATATTTCTAGAAACTACGATATTCTGAATTGACTGTTCCGAGAAATGTTGATAGTTTATTCCGACGGTATAATTCCATTGACTTTGCATCGGAATATTACCCAGAAGAAACTTATTGTATGCAATTTGTGCTGTATCTGTCAATCCATCATTTACATCGGCATTCAACGCAAATTGATCGATTGCACCCAAGCCAATAAACGAAATCCGATTCTTCGCATTGAGGTCCACGTTTACTTTGTATTGGAAATCGTTATATGTGGGTAGAATTGGTAATTTTAATGCAGCGAATAGGAATTGGAGGTAAGACCTACGAGCAGAAAAAATAAAATTTACCTTTTTCCCAAGCGGACCATCGAAGGTCAAGGCGGCATCGCTCGAACCTAATGCGAAATTCGTAATTAAACCATCTTCGTTACCGTCCTTTTGTTTGAAGGCCAATACACTGCTTAACCCGTTGGCACGATTCGCAGGAAAAGCACCCGAATAAAAATCAACTTCATTAATAAAATTCACATTCAACAAACCAACAGGACCTCCGCTGGAGCCTTGCGTTGCGAAGTGGTTTATGTTAGGTACTTCAATGCCGTCGAGGTAGAATTTATTCTCACCGGGAGAACCACCGCGAATAATAATATCATTTCTAAAGGTAGCCCGAGAAGCCACCCCTGGAAGCGCAGCGATTACTTTACTTACATCCCTGTTTGCACCAGGCAGCCGTTCAATTTCTGTCGCATTCAAGGTTTTTAGAGAGACGGGAGATTCTGTATTTCGCTGAAATTTAGGTCCTTTTACCACAACCTCCTCTGATTCTTTTCCTGAAACGAGTTCTTCAAGTGAGAAATCTAGGGTAATAGATCGAGCGTTTGTAACCGTAATTTCGTTTTGAAATGCGGGTTTATACCCTGTAGCTGTAGCCCTAAATGTATAAATTCCTGGAGGCAATTTAGTGAACTCATAATTCCCTTCGGCATCTGAAATCGTACCCGTTGATAATTCGATAATCAATATTTTTACACCTTCCAGTGCTTGATTATTTGTGAGATTTACGGTCTTTCCTCGAACAATACCGTTTTGAGAAAAGATGATGAAAGGAGTAAGAAACAATAAAATGAAAAGGCCCCGCATGCTGTTGATTTTTATTCAAAACATACGAGGCCGTAAAAAGTTCGTTACAAGAACCCTATTCCTTTCCTAACATTTCGTTTTTAAGGCTTTCTTGAGCTGGCGAAGTACCTAACCAAATCGCGAAAAGCGCTTTTTTGAATTCTAGTCCAGGAATGGTTCCTTTGAGGTCTCCGTTTTTGTAAATTTTAACCCCCTTGCTCGGCACATAATCGAAGTAAATTTTATCTCCATCTTTAAATTCCTCACTTAGACAGGTCATAAATTTTTTCTGCTCCTCCTGCGTTGCTTTTCCAGAACTTGCATTCTTAAACCCCTCAGTAACAGCTGTTTTGAACTTGTCGCGTGTAACCATAGAAGAAACTATTTTTATGTGGATACCCATTTCTTCATCTGCCGTAATGATTTTCGTAGCATCGGTAGATTTCTTTTTCAAATACAAGGCAGCAACGTACATATCCATGAAATACTTTTCACGCACCCCAGCGCCATTAATAACAACTGGAACTTCGTTGATGGTTGTTTCGGTGTAAAAAGTTACTCCGTGATACTCTTTAGTTTTTTTGGTTTGAGACCAGCCTATCGAAACTACGCTAAGCACAGTCATTAGTAAAGCAATTTTTTTCATGTTGTTTATTTTTTTTCGAAACTACTAAAATATTTTAGATATCACATTACCGACAATTTCCATGCCGTAGGGTGTCATAATGGATTCAGGATGAAATTGCACCCCGTACTGTTTTGTTTCGTGATTTTCAACGGCCATGATTACACCGTCTTCATCCATCGCGGAAATAACGGATGGGTCGAGGTCTTTGACGGCCCAACTGTGATACAGCCCAACCTGAAGTTGATTTGGAAGGTTTTGAAGTAACAAATCATACCTTAAGCAGGTAAGGGAACCGGTAATTCCATGACGAATAGCTTCTAAATTATAGAGTGTTCCTCCCATGTCAAGACCAAGTCCTTGCATGCCAAGACAAACCCCAAACACAGGAATGCGTTCTTTACAAAAGGAAATAATGGCTTGCATGGCATGAGTTTCTTGAGGCAATCCTGGACCAGGCGAGAGGATTATTCCGTTAAAGTCTAACAAAAAATTCAACGCAGCAGTTGGGATTTCGTGATCACTTCGGACCTCAACCTGACAACCTTGTGCTTCAAAATAATGCACCAAGTTAAAAACAAACGAATCGTAAAAATCCACTACAAGTACACGCATTTTGTTCATTTGTTTTACTTTTACAAAGTTAGCTTCATAACGCATCAAACGCGCAATTTTATGAAACAATCCGTAAATATACCAAACGCCCCTGCTCCAATTGGACCCTATTCGCCTGCAATAATCGCAGGAAATCAACTGTTCGTAAGTGGTCAAATTCCGCTTGAACCATTGTCAGGGACCTTTAAAAACGAAACGATTGAAGTGGCCACAGCGCAAGTAATGGAAAACCTTAAAAACATCATCATTGCTGCGGGATTCACCATGAATGACGTAGTGAAATGTAGTATTTTTTTAAAAGATTTGAATAATTTTTCCGCCGTTAATCAAATTTACGCAAGCTATTTCAGCGAAACACCTCCGGCCAGGGAGACGGTTGAAATCAGTCGACTCCCAATGGATGCTATTGTTGAAATCTCTTGTATCGCAATCAAGGCTTGAAATCAGAACAAGACATAACATTAACGGTCATTATCGTAAATTATAATGTTGCCTACTTTTTAGAGCAATGTTTACTTTCCGTGTTTAATTCAAGAGGCATTGAGCAAATTGAAGTATTTGTTATAGACAATCGAAGCAGTGACGGCTCGGTAGCGATGGTTCAAGAGAAATTCCCGCAAGTAAACCTTATTGTGAATCAAGAAAATGTTGGTTTTTCAAAAGCAAATAATCAAGGAATAAAATTGGCCCATGGGAAGTATATCGTATTGTTAAATCCGGATACGGTGGTTGAAGAGCAAACCTTCGAAAAAACAATTGCGGCATTTGAGGCTGATGAGCAACTCGGGGGAATTGGAGTTCGAATGGTGGATGGAAAAGGTACGTTTTTACCTGAATCCAAGCGTGGACTTCCCACTCCGATGGTCGCATTTTATAAAGTATTTGGTTTATCAAGGTTGTTTCCAAAATCCGCTCGGTTTGGACGTTACCACCTCACCTATTTAAGTGAATTTGAAACCAATGAAGTAGATGTTTTGAGTGGTGCATACATGGGATTAAGGCATGAAGTATTGAATGAAATTGGATTATTAGACGAGGCATTCTTTATGTATGGAGAAGATATTGATCTTTCTTATCGCATACAAAAAGCAGGATATAAGAATTTATATTTAGCCGACACAACCATCATTCACTACAAAGGGGAAAGCACCAAGAAAAGTTCAGTTAATTACGTTTTTGTTTTTTACAGAGCGATGATCATCTTCGCACGAAAACATTTTTCTCAGAATTATGCGCTCCTTTTCTCCCTATTCATTCACTTGGGAATTTATATAAGAGCTTCCTTGGCTGTGGCTAAACGAGTTATCAATCACACCTTTCCGATTCTATGGAATGTCGGAGTAGAAATCATTGGCCTCTATGGATTGACGGAGTTATGGAAATCCAATGAAATTGCTTTTCCTTCTGTAGTCTATTATGCCATGATCCCCTCGTATTGGATTATTTGGTCGCTCACGAACCTTCTGTCGGGGACCTATGACCCGCCGTTTAAACCCATAAAATTGCTGAAGGGCACCATAATCGGTACTACTCTTATACTTATAGCCTATGCCTTACTCCCGAAAGATTTACAATTTTCTAGATTATTTATCCTCGGTGGGGCACTCTGGTTTTTGGGTTGGAACATCATCGATCGATTGATTCGATTTTTGATTTTCAAACAATCCAGCGGGTGGAATCCTTCTCGGAAGAAACGTTTTTTAATCATCGGGGAAGAATCCGAATTCAAGCGAATCAAATTATTGTTACTTCAGCACATGAATGAAGTAGCGTATGTCCATGGAACCTATATAAAAGATACATATCCCGAAGCGCGTTACAACGTAAAAGAATTTGAACATCGTACCAATTTGAATTTATACGACGAATTAATCTTCAGTGCCAAAGATTTAAGTGCTCATCAAATTATACATTGGATGACAACGATTAAATCCACCCATTTAGACTTCAAAATCGCACAACCGGACGCTAATTTTATCATTGGAAGTAACTCGATAGACACTTCCGGCGAAACGTATCGAATCAATATAAATAAATTAAGTCGGCCAGAGAATTTGAGATCAAAACGCTTTTTTGACCTTACCTTTTCCCTATTACTTATTGCCACCTTACCCGTGTCCATTTGGTTTTATAAACACAAAGGCGGGCTATTAAAAAACATATACAAGGTGCTTATTGGAAAATTAACTTGGGTTGGGTTTATAGACACGACCGATGGATTCAAGGATCCACAACTCCCGGCATTAACACCTGGCGTATTAACCCCAAACCTTTCTGTAACAGCTACAGACCGTGGCCTGCTGGACAAACTAAACATTTTGTATGCACGAGATTATACCGTTTTAACCGACGTTCAAATCGTGTTAACATCCTTTAGAAAACTTGACCAACAAAGCTAAAAATACCCTCGAGTTTTAATCCCTTTTTCATACCTTTGCAGCATCTTAGGAAAGAACTATGGCAGAAATCGAAATTCGTCTACCCAAAATGGGTGAAAGTGTAACTGAAGCAACGATTACAAATTGGTTAAAGCAAGTTGGCGATGCCGTTGCATTGGATGAACCGCTCGTAGAGGTGGCAACGGACAAGGTAGATAATGAATTACCTTCAGAGGCTGCTGGTATTTTGATCAAGCAATTATTTCAAAAGGATGAAGTTGCACAAGTGGGTGATGTTATCGCTATACTCTCTACTGATGGAGCAAGCGCAGCATCAAATACGGAACCACTTCCTGCTATCGAAGAGAAGGACGCTCCTGCACCCGTTGAGACGGCGCCTTCGTCGAATGCAAATGCGGTAAACACAGTTACGATAAGCTCAACGAATCGTTTTTATTCGCCGTTGGTAAAAAGCATCGCAAGTCAAGAAGGCTTAAGTCAGGCGGAATTGGATGGTATTGCCGGAACTGGTGCTGAAGGAAGGGTAACGAAAAAAGATATTTTAGCACATTTAGCAAGTAGAACGAGTCAGCCTATTGTGCCTCAAGCAACGTCAGTTGCAACAGCAAACAAAACGATCGAACAGAAACCAGCACCAATACCTGTAATTGCATCTGGAACGGATGAAATCATCGAAATGGATCGCATGCGCAAGCTGATTGCTGATCACATGGTAATGTCTAAAAGTGTTTCTCCGCATGTTACTTCTTTTGTTGAAGCCGATGTTACGAATATTGTAAATTGGAGAAACAAGGTGAAGAAGGAATTTTTCAACCGAGAAGGCGAAAACATTACGTTCACACCGATCTTTATTGAAGCAGTTGTGCGCGCTATTCAAGATTACCCAATGATTAATGTTTCCGTTAATGGTACAACCATTATAAAAAAGAAAGACATTAATGTGGGAATGGCCACCGCCTTACCTTCCGGGAATCTTATTGTTCCTGTCATTAAAAATGCAGATCGATTGAACCTTATCGGCCTCACGAAATCGGTTAACGAATTAGCGAATAGTGCAAGAAATAATAAATTAAAACCTGAGGATATTCAAGGTGGAACCTACACCATTACAAATGTTGGTACTTTCGGAAATGTGATGGGTACTCCAATAATCAATCAGCCTCAAGTTGCCATCTTGGCCTTGGGAGCAATTCGAAAAGTTCCAGCGGTAATTGAAACGCCTGAGGGAGATTTTATTGGCATCCGACACAAAATGTTCTTGTCTCACTCGTACGACCACCGCGTTGTAGATGGTGCGCTTGGTGGACAGTTTGTTCGCAGAGTTGCTGATTACCTAGAGCAATTCGACATAAACCGTAAATTTTAACTATCTTAACCTACTCAAATACATAGAATTATGAAAAAATTAAGTGTTATTTTTTCCCTGCTTTGTTTTCCGTTCTTTGCTCAAATGAATGAAACAGAAGTGAAAGCCATGATTAAATCAACCGATGAGGCCCAACTGGTTGGAGAATGCTCTCGTTTTTTACAAGAGAATTTCTTTCATTTTGCCGATTTAGTAACCGATAAGTTGTTGACATATCAGCCGAAAAATGGAAATTACAATTACCGTAAAGGATTTATTCTTCTCGGAATGAATAAATCGCCTGAACTTGCACTAAAGCACCTTGAACTTGCATCGGGAAAAACAGAAATCAATTATGACCTGTACTCTCCGAAAGAAACTGCTGCTCCAAAGGATGTATTCTTTTATCTGGGGGTTTGCCATCATCGCTTAGGAAATTTAGATAAAGCAGTAAACTACTTTAACCAATTTATTTCGGAATCACAAAAAGGATCAACCCTTCTCCCTTTAGCTTCTATTCGCCTCAGTCAACTTAATGCAGCGAAAAAATTAAGCGAAAAACCAAGCGATGGCATTGCCTTAACTGGAATCAATACGGTCTACAATGAAACAGCTCCGCTTATTTCTGCCGATGGTAAATCACTTATTTTCTCATCAGCCAAGCCATTAGCAGATAATAGCTCTGCCGCATATGTTGAACCCATGTTTAATGTGTTACCGGCTGATATTTATCAAATCGTTATGGACCGCACTGGAGCGTGGTCAACATCAAGTAGTTTTTCATCCAATGATGTTAAAACAGATGAAATAATCAGTGGAATTTCAATGAACGAAAGATCCTTGTACTATTCAAGCTGGAATGATCCGAATGTTTATTTTTCTGAATTCTCCAACGGAACGTTTTCTAAAGGTAAAGCAATGAGTTTCGTAGTAAATAACGCCAAAGAGAAAACAGCTCCTTATAACACTCAATTAATTTTAAGTGCCGATGGCATGACCGCCTTTTTTGTATCAAATGCGCTTAGCGGTAAAGGAGGTTGGGATATTTTCACGAGTGAAAAGGTTGGAGACGCTTGGTCAGAAGCAAAAAACATCGCCATGATTAATTCCGAAGCTGATGAAATGTCCCCATTTATATCACTTGATGGAAAAACGCTTTATTTTACATCTAACAATGCCTTGAGTATTGGTGGTTACGATATTTTTAAAGCAACCAAAGATGAAAATGGGATGTGGTCAAAACCGACTAATCTTGGAACCACTGTCAATTCATTTTCAGATGAAGTTAACTTCAGTCTTACAGCGAATGGAACCACTGGATTTGTTGCCTCAAACCGCATAGGTTCTGCTGGCTTGTACGACATTTACCAAGTGAATCCGTCAGAAATACCTGCAGGCACTGCCGTATTAAATGGTCGAATTGTTAATACCAAAGGTAATCCGATCCCAGAACAATCTTATATTACCTTACGATGTACAAATTGTAGCAATACAACCGAAGCCTTGCTTACCCCACGAATGAGGGATGGTGTTTTTGTTAGTTCTCTTGAAAAATGTAAAGAATACGAGTTGGCTTATTACTATGGCCCATTAACCAAAAAGCCATATACGAATCGTTTTAGCACCACCTGTGATGCCGAATTCGAAATGATAAATAAAAAGGTATTAATTCTTGATGAAGACTCTAAGATTGTACCTTTCCCTACCTATGAAATTAAGGGTGTAGTTGTAGATATCGAAAGCGGTGCACCAATTGCCAATGCAAGGGTTAACCTAAACATTGACGGGAAAACGGCTGCTGTTACCAGCGGTGCTAACGGCATCTACCGAAGTGAAATCATTGCATCTTATGAATTTGAATCGCACATTGCAGGAGATTTAAATGCTAGTGCTGAAGGATACCTAAGTGCTTCTTCAAAAGTAAATACTGACCTATTGGAAGACTCGGTGGTCACAGTCAATTTCAAATTAGAAGCCACTCAAAAAGGATTTATAGGTCCGTATATGGTTAATTATCAATTTGACCGATACAATTTAACTGATTTTTCTAAAAACAAGTTGAAAGAAGTTATTAAAGTAATGAACGATAATCCAAGTTTGAAAATTGAAATCCGTTCGCACACAGATAGTCGCGGACCAGCCATATATAACCAATGGTTATCAGACATGCGAGCAAATACGGCGATGAATTACATTAAATCTTTGGTTGTTAATCCGGAACGTATTACAGCAAAAGGTTATGGTGAAACCGAATTACTTAAACCGTGTGGTGATGGCGTAACGTGTTCTGATGCTGACCATTTAGCGAATCGACGTACAGAGTTCATCATCTTGAAATAGGAGTTGATGCGTCTTAACTTAACGAAAGCGCTATGTTTCTTTGATTTAGAAACTACGGGAATACAACTAACTAAAGACCGCATTGTGCAGCTTGCAGCGGTTAAGTTATTTCCAGACGGTCAACGTGAATCAAGAAACTACCTTGTTAATCCTGAAATGCATATTCCAGAGGAAATTGCTGCTATTCATGGGATAAGCAATGAAATGGTTAAGGATGCACCAAAATTAGCAGACATCGCTGAAGAAATTATTGACTTCATTGGAGAATCAGATTTAGCAGGTTATAATTCGAATAAATTCGACATTCCCTTTATGGTGGAAGAATTCTACCGGGTTGGACATCCCTTTCCAATGGACGGTCGGAATTTCGTAGATGTACAAAACATCTTCCATAAAATGGAACAACGCACCTTGGCCGCAGCCTATCAGTTTTATTGCGGTAAACCCATGGAAAATGCCCACGATGCGCTATACGATACGGAAGTAACACTGGATGTTTTTCTTGCTCAGCTATCCCGTTACGAGCAGCTTTCACCTGAAATACCAGCCCTCGCCGCATTTTCTAGCAACAGTCCATTAGGCGCTGTAGATTTTGCTGGAAGGTTAGCCAAGAATCAATCAGGTGAAATCATGTATAACTTTGGTAAGCACAAAGGGAAAACAGTTGAAGCGGTCATGAAAATAGAATCTGGGTATTACGGTTGGATGCTAGATGCAGATTTCCCGTTCCAAACCAAGGATTGCTTGCGCGCAGAGGTAAGTCGCCTAAAAGCCCTTAAAGAATCGAATAAAGAAGCTGGTTTTCAAGATAAACTCAACCAATTGTCATCGAAATTCAATAAAAAATGAAAATCATTTGCATTGGACGTAACTATGCGGATCATGCGGCAGAAATGAAAGCAGAACTGCCAAGTGCTCCCGTATTCTTCATGAAACCCGATACCGCACTCTTAAAAGATGATGTCTTTTATTTCCCAGGATTCACAAACGAAATTCATTATGAATGTGAACTCGTGGTGAAGATTGATCGTGTAGGTAAACACATCGACCCAGCTTTTGCACACAAATATTATAGCAGTGTTGGCCTTGGAATTGATTTTACAGCCCGCGACCTTCAAGCGGAATGTAAAGCCAAGGGACTCCCATGGGAAATAGCGAAAGCCTTTGACCAAAGCGCCGTAGTGTCATCCCAATGGATACCAATTACCCCTGAAGCATTTGATTCTCTATCCTTCGAATTTCATCAAAACGGTACGCTTAAACAGCATGGAAATCCCACCATGATGTTGTTTAACATCGACCAAATCATTGCGTATGTTTCAAAATTCATCACGCTAAAAACCGGAGATTTAATTTTTACTGGAACCCCTGCAGGTGTTGGTCCGATTGCTATAGGCGATGAATTAGTAGGCACTTTAAACGGACAAGAAATGTATCGGATTTCGGTGAAGTAAGTTCACGTAAAACCCGTTAAAGTTTCACGATTCTTCCAATGGGTTTTCCTGCATGATATATGAGGTAAACGCCCTGTTTAATATCCGTTAAGGGTAAGGTACAGTTCATTGAATCACAGGTGTAATCCAATATGCATTTTCCCGAAAGATCAAACAAGGTGAGGCGACCCAAATTAACCGATGATTTAATCGTGATATCGTGTTGGGTAGGATTCGGGTACAATGTTACAGCAGGGTCAATTAATTCCGTTTGACTTAAATTACTCCCAGCTTCGTGCTCTAATCGAAATAATCCACCTAAATCTTGTCCAACATACAAATCCAAGCGACCGTCGTGATCGATATCATCAACTGCAACAGCGGAAAATGAACCGAGTTCTAGTCCTAGAAAAGGAACGGCACGCAAGTTAAAGGTGTCGCTTAGGTGATTGTCGATGCTGTCAAAAAACCGAATTTTCCCATCATAGGACCCAATCATTGCATAGGTCGTATCCTGCCAACGGAAGAAATGGGGTTGCGGAAAACCATCCGGGGTGGATGTCACGATGTCAATGCCCCCAAGGCTTGCATCGACTAAGGTAAAGGTTGGTAGCGCAGCCGTTCCGGTATTTTGAAAATATTGCAGGGTTCCTGTTTTTTCACCAATGATCAAATCCAATACATTGTCTTTATTCAAATCAAACAATTGTGGCGCAGCAAACTGTCCAACATCAATCCCTTGGAATTGGGTTTGAGCTGCACCAAAAACTGGGGAAGCCCCCGTACTTTGATTCGGATAATACCTCAAAGAACCATCCTCTAATCCTACGATTAATTCTGGTCTTCCATCCCCAGTTAAATCGCCAAAGGTTGGCATGATACGAAACCCAAGATTTGCTTGACTAAGGTTCAAAAAATCATTATCGACAAAGGTGAAAACCGGGTTCGCTAAGGTTCCAGTATTTTTATAGTAGGCGATTCGAGATTCGGTTAATAGCGTTTGTTTATACGCAAAATAATTAGCAACGAACAAATCAGGTAGGCCATCATTGGTCACATCGGCAAAGACTGGAACGGATCCAATGCCATGCTCAATCATGTCGCGTTGAAGGAACGCATCGGTTTCATAGATAAAATTTGGAACAGAAACCGACCCTTGATTTTTGTATTTCCATACACTTTGTGCATTCTCAGAAGTGCCTTTGGCATTCGGACTACAAAGCAAGTCCTTCTTCCCATCAAAATCCACATCCAAATAAAACGCACCCGGAAACAACTGGAGGTCCAAGGATACCGAATTTGAGGGAAAGTTAGGGTCTACGGAAATCATCTGCGAATTCGTATTCGGATTAGTTCCACCATTCATCAACTTGTTCAAATTCCCATAGGCTACATCTCCAATCAATAAATCAAGCACACCACTGTTGTCTAAATCAAGCGCCAACACGGTAGACCCCGCATGGGCTTTTTCTTCGTCTTCGGGTTTAGTGATTACCGGTAACTGCGGATTGGGCACATTTCCCGTGGTGCACAAACTTCCCGTATCGAACAGGGTAATGGCATTAGAAGTAACTTCTTCTCTGAATCCACCCCAGCATTTGTTTTTAAGTACAAAAACTAAGCTGTCGCAATGGCCATAGAGTTCTTTGGACATGTTCTTGTGATACTCCAAATGATCTCCAGCAATGGAAAAGGTTAATACATCCAAATCTGAATCTCCATCTACATCCACAATGGCTGGGATATCTGCAGAACTGACATAGAGCCCCATGAACATGCCGTTGTAATCTGAATAGAGCAGATTCTTTTCAAGTACCCATTGCAGTCCTACCCCACTGTTGCCAGCATTTCGATAAACTTTTACTCCTCCGATGCCATAGGTAAACAAATCATTTTTCCCATCCAAATTATAATCTGCCAAAAACATTCGATAGCGCACATCTGAAGGAAACAAGGCATCGCCATAGGGGTTGAATTGATAGGAATGTGCAGCTCCTTGAATCCGATGTTCAAACACACGGATTTGGTCGTTGCTTCGATCTAATAAAATCAAATCCATGTCACCGTCGTAATCATAATCCAGCTCAGAAAATTGCGCATAGTTAATGCCTCCTGCCCATGGAAACTTGAGGGTATTCCCTAATTTAATGACGGGAATAGAATCGTTGTAATTGAATTGAAATTGAGCAACATACGAATTCAATGCAAACAAGGCGCTTATTAAAACGAGGAATCGGATGTGAACAAAAGGATTCATGTTGTAAATTTACGGAAGAAAAAAATAGCATATGCAAAAGCCTTTATTAATACTCATCCTCTTCGTTACATCGCTTGGATTCGCTCAGCAGCAGTTAAATGTACTATTCATTGGGAACAGCTACACCTATGCGAATGACCTGCCTGGCACGCTCGTTCAACTGGCCGCAGCAATGGGTGATCAAGTGAATGTAGATTCAAAAACCAACGGCGGATATACCTTTCAGATGCAAGCTCAAGATCCAGTTACTTATCAAAAAATTAATGCGCAAGCGTGGGATTATGTAGTAATCCAAGGACAAAGTCAAGAACCGTCATTTCCATACCAGCAAGTGAATACCCAGTCTCTTCCTTACGCAATGCAACTCGCGGATTCCGTAAACGCTAACCATGAATGCGCTCAGGTAAATTATTTTATGACTTGGGGAAGAGAGAATGGAGATCCGCAATGGGACAGCATTAATACGTTTAACAAAATGAACGCGCGATTGCGTGATGCTTATTTGCGTATTGCAGATTCGAGCAACGCGGGAGTGAGTCCTGTGGGTGCGGCATGGCGATATATTCGAGAAACACAACCCAGCATTCAATTGTATGTCGGAGATGGGTCCCATCCATCGGTGGCGGGTACGTATTTAGCGGCCTCTGTTTTTTACGTTTCCTTGTTCCATAAAGCCATTACGCCAAATCTAGCCTATACGGCAGGGCTGGATGCAGTTACGGCTCAACACTTGATTGATGCGGCTAACCTCGTGGTGCTTGATAGTATGGATACGTGGATGCTAACCCATCCGGATTCTTTAACGAACGTAGCAATCAGTGCACAAGCGGGAGGAATTCCTGGCGGCTATCTTTTTGAAGCGAATTGCAGCCATTGCGATCAGATCTCGTGGGATTTCGGAGATAACCAAACAGGCACAGGAGACCAAGTAGCACATACCTTTGCAAACGGCAGTTATTGGGTAACCTGCTCGGCTACAGGCCCATGTGGACAAGCTGTAGATTCATTACAAATAACGGTTGGGTCAAACGGGATTTCAGCGCTTGAAGCTCAAATTTCCATCCAAGCACTTGATGGACATCAATGGCACATTGAAGGCAATAACATAAACCAATTCGACATCATGGCCTTCGATTATTCGGGAAAAGTACTTGAACTAAAACTACAGGATGCAACCAAGGACGCCATAAGGTTTTCACTTCAAACTTCGTTTGCATTCATCCGCTTAAACGGGCACTATTATCGCTTGCCGGTGATTGTACAATAAAGTTGATTTTATTCGTTTTTGACAGCATTTCTATATGTATTACCGGCCCTTCGACAGGCTCAGGGACCGGTACAATGACATACAAATCAACTCTTTTATCAAGGAAATACAATGGTTGCATACATGTACATATTGAGATGTGGGAATGGAAGTTATTATATTGGAAGCACAAAAAATCTTGAGCTTAGGTTGATGCAACACCAATTAGGCCTAGGCTCAAACCATACGCGAAAACATCAGCCCGTGAAATTGGTATACTATGAGAAATTTAATCGAATATATTTGGCGTTTCTACGAGAAAAACAAATACAAAAGTGGACTAGAGCAAAGAAAATAGCGCTAATCGATGGTAATTTGGAAGAATTGAAGTTAAAATCGAAATGTAAGCAACAATAACCGCCCTTCAACAAGCTTAGGGACCGGCCCTTCGACAAGCTCAGGGACCGGTTATTAATATGCCGGCCCTTCGACAGGCTCAGGGACCGGTTGAGAATAATTGGGGGTCCCTGAGCTTGTCGAAGGGCCCCCATTTACACATCACAACTCCACAGCCACTTCGTTACGTCTGGCAATGATATCCCACGGCGCATTGTAAGCCATGAATAAAAATGGTTCCTTGTAAGAAATCTTGGCTTCATCCAAAATTTGTTTCAATTTAAGCTGATGCTTTTCAATGCGTTTGTCGTTGGCCCATCCGCCAAAGCGAATAACAGCTAAGCGCTTTGCTCCTACTTCCGTGATGTTCACGTTCGCGGAGTTCGGGTTTGGCAACTCGTTCTTTGCGTATTGTTTTGGCATCACGAAATACATGCTTGCCTCGGATCCTTGCTCCATAATAACGGGAGAAGTCATGGCAATTTTCTGCTTGTTTTGATTATTCCCAAAGATGTATGAGGCAATGCTGCGGAATCCTTTCGAACCATATTGATCAAAGGATGCTCCTCCTAGGGATGTTTTGGCTACAACCATAGCCGAATAGGCTCTGATTTCTACCTTATTTTCTAGCACACGTTCAACAGTGTACGCTGGTTTTTCTATTCGTGACATGTAAAATGAATTAAGCCCAATCAACAGGAATACTCCAACAATGAGCCATGTAAAGATACGTTTCATAGGGGATGTTTACAAATAGAACAACTAGAAGACTGAAAAGGTTGGAAATAGTTAGAAATAAACTAAATCAAAAACTGAACACACTGGGTGCAATTAATCACTGGGTGCGGATTTAAATCCGCACCCAGTGAAATAAATTAGCTTCTATGCTTTATTTCTGTATCCAGAGCGATTCGGTAATGCGCTTCGTGGATCCGAGCAGTTGAATTACATACATTCCAGATGGAAAGGCACTGATGTCCAAGGTATTTTTTCCTTGATTTTCAAGGGTTTGACGCAAGACCATTCTTCCCATAGCATCAATTAAGGCGATTTCTTCAATGGCTGCCTCAACATCCACTTCAATGGTGAGCTGCGTTGTTGCTGGGTTTGGATAAATTTTATACCCTAAGCCGTGATCAAGTACCCCGGCACATCCTTCTACCGTGATTGGCATGGTGTAAAATCCAGATCCCGCACTATTCTCCACATACAAGGTTGCGTGATAGGTTCCCGCTTGCGTAAAGGTCACTTGCGGATTTGCTTGGGTAGCATATTCAGGAGTTACTCCAGCAGAAAAAGACCAAAAATAGGAATTGTTTCCTGCGGTGCCGTCGTAGGTTAATTCTACCGGTTCACCCACACATACGGGATTTGAAAGCACCGAAAAATGGACTGCGGGCACCACTTCCGTTTGACCGTCATTGCGCGTATACCAAATGGGAGAAGTAAAGATCTCGTCGCCATCTAGCTGTACAATGCGGGCATAATAGTAATACGTTTCGCCATTCTGAATGGGGTGATTATAAGACACCGTATTTTGTGCGCCAACTTGTGTGAGCAGGGTCGCCTGCTGACCGCTGCCAGGAACACCGTAATAAATAGAAATGTAATTAATCGGTTCAGAGAGGTCTAAATCGATGCAATCAATAAAAATAGTCGGATTACCAGCTTGTTCAATGATGCTCCCCATCGGTTGCTCGTTGATGCGAAAATCCGGCCTGAAATTCCAATCGTCGGTGGAATAAAAATGCATTTTCCGCAAGGCGTACATCATATCATTCTTGGTAAGGTTTGGTGCTAACAAACCCATTCTCCCCTGCTGGGAACGACCAAACACGCTGTAATGGGTGTCATGGTCTAAACCAATGCCAACGTGATACCCTTGTTTTAACAATTGCGTGTAGCGCGACCAATACGAACTGGTAGACGGATTACTGTAGGTGAAGTTTTGTGAAAAGGCAGGACCACTTCGAAACGGCATTCCTACGACCGCTTGGTCGGCATTGAAATCCCACGGTTTAATTAATAAAGAATCAAAATCATCAGCCGAAGGATGAGCCAAATATCCAAAGCAATTCGGTTTGCTATTTATTACATTCCATAAGCCTTGAAAATCGGTGGGTTGCACGTATTCATCGTATAAATTATTCTCCCAACCAATTAAACTGTCGTATCCATAAATGAGGACATGCCCCCCCTGGGAGATGATCCCCCACTCCATGCCGTACATGGCAATGAACGTATCTTCTATGGTTGCAAGTTCGGCATCGGCTACTCCGTTGTAGTAATTTTGTTTACTGGCCATTCCAGCCGCGCTGTGATTGTGTTCAGAAATGCCGTAAAAATCTATGTGTTCAGACTCGTTCGCGTAAAGAAAATCTTGATAAGGCGTATACATCCCAGACGTTAGGCTGTCTTTGTTTCCATCTGAATATCCGGAATGCGCGTGAATATTCCCAAAGTAGAAATTGTAAGATTGCGCAAAGAACAAGGTGGTCGAACAAGTAAAAAATAGTACGAGTAGTGGTTTCATCATTAGCGCAAAGGTAAATAAAATCAAGGTTTTTAGCAATGAGCACTTGATTAATATGAATTATAGGTTAATTACTTATTAATCAAAAATTAAGTCGCTCATGGTCAAAATCTTATGAATTTAGCATGCTGACCGTTGAGTTGAATGTAATAGACGCCTGGCGGCCATTGGTCTATTGCCACGTGTTGATTACCCCAAATATTTTCATGAATGTACAAGGAACCGAGGGCGTTGAATACGTGTAATTCTGCATAGGAATCTATGCCTTCAAACCAAATAAACTGGTTATTTGACCGCAATGTTAACGATGGATGGTGCTCGGATAATTCTACAGCCGCACACGATTTAGTAGAAAGAAAATCCCAAATAAATTGCGGAGCATAGAAATCCATGTTGATGGTTCCTGCGCCCCCCAGCAAGGTATTAATTCCAGGCCATTGATGACCGCCGCCATATATTTTCACATGGCGAATGGCTGCGGTACCATTTACGTAAGAATGCAGTTCAGGGTAGGATAAATCCGTGAGGTTAGAATTGGGCATGGCGGTAATGACCGGATTTGGATTAGCGCCATAGAATTGCTGATATTTGGTGAGCATGGTTTGAACCGAAGAACCCGTTGCTCCTCCCCCATTATAGGGAACAATGGCATCTGCCGTCCCGTGAATTTGAAGGATGGGAGTAGCGTGTTGAGGATTACAATTGGCGAAGGTGGTATCGCTCATTACCCCAGCAACGGAAGCAATGGCAGCAAAGCAATAAGAAGATTCGCACACCATTTTATGGCTCATAAAGCCCCCGTTGGACATCCCGCATAAATACCTACGGGAAGGGTTCGTGTTGTAATTGGTTTCGAAGTAATCAACGAGTTTTTCGATGAATCCTTTATCGTCTGCGGTGGAAACGGTCACGTTCATGTTCGCATTCCACGCATTCTGTAACCCGGACGGATAACAAACAATAAAATGTTCTGCTTCAGCGATGGCATTGAACTGGGTGATGTCCATAAGACCGGAACCCGTTTGGGTAAGGCCGTGCAGGGCAATCAGTAAGGGGACAGATTCATTCGCTTGCAGGTTAGTCGGGATATAAAAATGAAAAACCCGGGGTGAACCGTCATGAACCAAGCTCGCCATTTGCTGGGATCGACCAGTAAAAACGAAGGCCAGGGCGATAAGAAATAACACACTTCGCATACACGAAGATAGGAAATGTGGGGGAATGTATTTGTTAAAATGGACTCAAAGCATTACTTCTATTACTCATTCACCACTAGCGAATTGGCTATTTTTTTGAATAGCGGTTTGAATTGAGCCATTTTACCGGACATCTAAACATCAGATTGAGAAAAATTCACAAAAACAAACAATAACAGGATCGAAAGTAGAATGGATAATTTTATGGGCATGTTAAGAGGGTTTTATTGGCACTTTTCTTGACATCTAAACTCAAACTCCCTACTCCTTAAAAAAGATGATTGGCATAAATTCCCGGTACAGTTTAATTCGGTCAGAGAGTTTCATTTCTTTGGCTGGTGTAACCGTATTAATTTTTATTGGATCGCTTGAGGATTCAATTAAGATTTTTAGCAGGTTTGATTTGATGGCATAATTCACATTCTCACCTTCAAACATATTTCGATTTAAGTATGAGCTCACGATTCCTACAATGTTGCCGCTTTCCTCTTGAAACAAGGGTCCGCCGCTGTTACCTGATTGAATCGGTGTTGTAATTTGGTAGGTAGTAATATCCCCGTCAATGCCACTTTTAGCTGAAATCTTTCCGTCCGTAAATTTCAATTCTTCTCCCATGACATCAACCATGGGATATCCTAGGGTAAAGACTTCTTCACCAACGTCTACGGTATTGTATTCAAAACCATACGGAATATCTTTTCCTAAGTCAAACCCTGCTTTATCCACCTTTAAGATTGCAAGATCATTCACCTTATCTTTGGCCACAACCTTAAGCGGAAGTTTCTCTATATTCCCATCGATTAGGAGTTTAGTAAACAACTCTGATGTTTCTTCCACTACGTGATAATTAGTCACGATATGCCCTTGTCTTGAAATGAAAAACCCACTGCCGTTTCCGTCATATTCACTGGGGTTATAATTCACCACTTTCTTCTGAACAAAATCATTGTAGTCAGCAGACACTTCCTCATCAAAATACTCTGCGGTTTCAATGGATGTTAAAGCAACCCCAAGTTCACCCCTAGCGATAAAACCATATTTATCCCCCAGATCATTTTCGTTTGCATAACTCGTAATTTCTTGGTCATTCAAATAAAAATAAACCTTACTTGGCGTGAAACTAACAGAAAACAAATAAGACTCCTTGCCATTATTAATCTGTCTATATTGTTTCTCAAGTTGTGACGAGAAGAATACGTTTTCCTTACCATTGTTATATTCTATGAGTTTTACCTCATCCTTATTATTGACCTCAAATGAATAATAATTTCCTTCTGAACGATAATCGAAGATTAAACCGAATGAACTTCCTTTTTTCACTTGACCTTTCAACGCAGATGCATCCAAATACAAGGCAAATTTACCTTCTTTATCTACGTTCAACGGCACGGTACGCAAATAACTCTCCCCTTTTTGAACAGGAATATACAATACATCATTAATGAGCCGTTGTTTCGGATATTTTTTATCTCCGATCAAATTATAATCAATCCAAAACTCCTCATCCGCCTCAAAATTTTCGTATTTATACACGTCATTATACTGCCAAAGGCCATCTGCTGTTATGGTGTAGTATTTACCCTCAGCTAAATGACCATTTTCATACATTTCAAAATTGATTAATTTACCTTGATCATCAAAATACGCCCAATTCCCATCTTCTTCGCCTAATTCACTGTAGTTTCCAATCTGTTTAAAATTTCCATTCTCATGATATGAAATGGTTCTGCCTTCGAATTCACCCCGATGATTCACCTTCGTTTCAAAACGAAGGTTTCCATTCGAATGATAGCTTTTGTATGAACCAAAACCATACAAACTCATGTAAAAATCGTTACAATCTACATAATAAAGATGCATCTCTCGGAAGAGTTTTCCATTTATAAAATAATCGCGCACTGGTCCTTTTGCCATATGTTCATCAACATAGGTGATTTTGCGGTAATAAGATGCTTTTACCTGTTCGCAGCGGTTCCAATCCGCATCAAAATATTCAGTTTGTTCTTTGTTTAGTATTGGTGTACATGAAATAACTTTTGAAGGCCTCTTAACTTCCTCCCCATATTCAATATAGATGGTATCTTTCGTTAAGGTAAGTACCCTGCCTATCCAAGGCTCATTGTCATTTAATATCCCAGTAAATACATTGCCATCGGTATATACGATTTCCCCTTCGCCGTGCTTCGTTAAATTGACCATATTCCCCTTGAATAGTTTACCATTCTTCGAGGTAAATGTCCCCTTACCCCAAATTCGTCCATCCACAAAAGGAACTTCAATTACAGACTCGGCAGGGGTAGTTACTACACACGGACCTGTTGGAACGCCATTATTAAAAACTCCCTTGATGGTGCCTGCTGGCTCTTCAGAATCCTGGTTTAAAATAAGTAATTCACCCTTCCCATCGGCATAGCCGTTGTTACACGCACCGTTCCAAGAGAACGCATAATTCTCACCAAAATAAGGACTGTAGACCTTACATCCTTCCTTGGATTTATAAAATCGAGATGAATCGATGGGAAAGGATTGGGTGAATCCATGCGCGCATATCACGCAACTTAAAACTAAAAAAATATGTTGAATTCGCATAAATGAATAGACTATTAATCTCTAATTGGCAAACAAAAGTACAATGCCTTAAATCCTTAAGCTTATGGATTTTACCATATTTTATACGCTAAGTACATAATTTATGTCGCCTTGCAAAAGATTCCTATCTTCGTAAAAAAAACATCCTATGGACAACTTGAACATCGGCACCAAGATTAAGAAGCTTCGAGAACTTAAGAACTTAACCCAAGAGCATATGGCTTCCGTAATCGGTGTTACTCAAAGTGCCTACAGTCGCCTTGAAATGGGTGAAACCGAAATTACCTACAGTAAATTAGAACGCATTGCTGGTGAACTTGGAATGAAACCTGAGGATGTTATTTCCTTTAATGAAAGCATGGTGTTCACTGTGATGCACAACCAAACCGGAAACGGCTTGATTATTCAAAACAATACCCTCGTTAATGAGGAACGCGATCTGTATAAGCTACAAATTGAAACGCTCAAGGAAGAAGTGGCCTACCTGAAGAAGATCATTGACAACCTGCTTAAATAAGACCTTTTACAACCAACGGTGCGGGCTTACCCACACACCGTGACATGTATGCATTTTGATTCAGCACACAGTAGAATCTTTCCTTCCTTCTGCATTTCTTGGAGTACTTTTTCTAATGCTTTCATGCCTACATTACAGTTTTTATTCCGGCTATGTAACCTATAAATATCAAATGCAACGCCATAGGAATGAGGCGAATGGTCTTTTGTACATGCATTGGGGTATCGCTCGCAAATTTGAGTTTGCTGAACTTGACTTCGCGTAATGGAACTCACCATAAAATAACTCATTTTTTCATCCGGATTTTGAATACCCGCTCTAAAGCGATTTCCCAGCTCGTATAAGCGTTTTTTCGCCAAGGGCGTTAAATGAGCAGTGCTGTAATCAAGGTCGGATATGCCAAAGCCCTCCATTTCCTCCACTGGAACTAAGCGACCCTTATTTATCCATTTATTCCTCAATGCTTCATTTCGAATGTACATTTGATTGCTTATGCGCTGCGCCGCAGGCTTATGCTTCGTTGGATAATCGTCTTTTTTCAGCGCAAGGGAAGACCAGGTACAATCGCAGCTTCGTTTGGCCTCGATGGTACGTATCACCGGAATTCGCTTGATTAATTTCGGGGCTCTACGCTCAATCATAAGGACTAATATGCCAATACAGGTAATCCCGTATAAGGCAATAAAAATGAACGATTTAATCCAAGAAATTCTCTTTTTAAACGACCATATTCCAAGAAAAATGGTCAAGCCAAACCCTAGGAAAGCCAGCATCAAAAATGTTAAAAGTATGAGTTTCATTTGTCTATTTTTTCCGGTTCTGGTAGGCATCGTGCAAGCCTTCCCCGCGCATGATCATGGACATACATTTTACAATGCGTGAAGCCCGTGTTTCCGCCTGTTTTGGTTGCGCAAAATGCAATAAATACGCGCGTTGCCTTCCTGGGGTGAGTTGATAAAATGCGTTCTTAAAGGCTTCATCTTGCGAAAAAGCCTCCTTCAATTCATCGACCACCGGATCTTCCTGCGAACGTGTTGGAACTTTCGCTCCTCCTTTTTCAAGCGCAATCGCCTCAAGAATAAACGCCTTGGCCAATTCACGTTGTTCCATGAATCCTTCCAAGGACGTATAGCGCAATTGACGTCCCGCAGTTACATTTTCTGTTTGCCGATGCAGTATATTTTCCGGATCCGCTAATAAGGCGCCCTTCATAAACATGATACTACAATATTCCTTAAACGCATGAATCATGAGGACGTTCTTACCTTTAAGGGTATAGCAAGGAACTGACCATTTAACTTCTTCGGTGAGCATACATTCCTTGGCTAATTCCCGCATGCCCACTAAAATCGGGTGCCAAGTATGTACGGTGCAAGAGGGGGTGCCTCCTTTGCTACAGCGTCCACACCCGTCTACTAAATATTGATCTACGCTTGTTGCTTTTATCATGCTATCGTTTTAATAATTCCTGCAGCCACGGTGGAATTCGTCTGGGCGTCAATCAGAATAATACGTTCTTTTTTAGCCGCTATGCGTTCCATGAGCACATCGATGGGAGCCGATAAACTCATATTAATGTGCTCGATATCATTCGGGTTGATTCGATTTGGAAGGGCTATTCGTGCTATGCGTTCCGCCGCACCTCTTCGAAGTATAAACTCCTTGGCACCAGGCTCCATGGCCGCCCCCATCCAACACAATTCAACGGTACATTCCTTAAATAGTAATGGCGCTTCTGCGCCCCATTGTTGTCCGCGTTCCACAACATTTATATCAGATACCTGAACAGTGACTTGATCTCCTGACGCTGCAACTGCCGTTGGGGTTCCGTTCACATAGCATTCCTTAATTTCCAGGGTTTGAGTTCCGCGATACCAGGTGTTTTTAAGATCTATTGTTCCTTGTAGCACTTTTCCATAGGCCGACCCCTTGTAAATTCCTTGAATTTCAAGCAATGGCAACGCGCTGTGTGTATCGATTAATGGTGGGATTGATTCAAGGCATTCAAGGATCGTTGGACCCGTATACCACGGCATAGCCTGGGTACTTTCGACCACATTTTCTCCAGCTAAAGCACTAATCGGAATCCAATATACGTGGTGGTTTTCTGCCAGATTAAGGACCGCATTTACTTCGGTTTGTCGCTCCAGAAATACTGCCTGATCAAACCCAACAGCATCCATTTTATTCACCGCTACTATCAAATGGGTTATCCCAAGCGTTTCCATGATTTCGAGGTGTTTTCTCGTTTGTGCTTCGATTGATTTTAATGCATCAATGAGCACGATGGCTACTTCGCATTCCGAGGCCCCTGCGTACATGTTTCTGGTATATTCCTGATGCCCCGGTGTATCTACTAAAATATACTTCGTATGTTTCGTGGTGAAAAATTTATAGGCGACATCAATGGTGATTCCCATGCTTCGTTCTGCGCGCAAGCCATCCGTTAACAAGGCAAGGTTGGGCACACCTCCCCCCTGCTCCGTGAGCTGATGAAGGATGTCTACCGATATAGAATCACTGTCTAAAAGCAAGCGCCCAAGTAACGTACTTTTCCCGTCATCCACATTACCGCACGTAAAAACCTTCAGTATTCGCATCTTCGTTTTCCCTTAAAAATATCCTTGTCGTTTTCGATCTTCCATTCCCGCTTCACTGATGCGGTCATCCAAGCGGGTTGCTCCACGCTCAGAAACTTGAGTTTGATTCAATTCCTCAATGACTTCTTCCACCGAACTGGCCCTGCTCGGAATTGCCGCAGTACAGGTCATATCACCGATGGTTCGAAATCTTACACTACACTCTACCAATGCATCCGTTGATTCTAAGCGCACATATGGATTATACGCCATCAATGCGCCATCAGGGAGTTCTAAGCAGAGTCGTTCATGTGCAAAATACAAGCTTGGTAAGGCGATTTGTTCTCGCTGGATGTAGTTCCACACGTCAAGTTCAGTCCAATTCGAGAGCGGAAATACGCGCACATTTTCGCCGGGATTTATTCTGCCGTTTAATATGTTCCAAGGTTCCGGACGTTGACTCAAGGGATTCCACGTTCCTTCGTGGTCGCGAAAGGAGAAAATCCGTTCTTTGGCCCGCGCCTTATCTTCATCCCGTCTACCTCCTCCAATGCAGGCATCGATATTCAGTTCTTGAATAGCATCTAGTAAGGCAAAACTCTGCATGGCATTCCGTGAGGGGAATTTCGCCTTTGGTTCGGGGATCTCACGTTTGCGCATCGCTTCAACTACGGATCGAACTTCGATGGACAAGCCCATGGTATGCACAAGTTCATCCCGAAACGTTAAGGTTTCCGTGAAATTATGACCTGTATCAATGTGCAATAAGGTAAAGGGAATGGGATGTGGAGCGAAAGCTAAGCGAGCCAGATGAACCATGCAAATACTGTCCTTCCCCCCACTAAACAGCAGCACAGGACGCTCAAATTGAAACGCAGTTTCGCGTAAAATTTCTATGGCTTCTTTTTCGAGATATTGGAGATGATCCACCTTGTTTTTTTACAAAAATAAAAAAAGCCCCGCTTGCGCAGGGCTCTATCGTGGTTGGTTGATGGACTAATTTAAGACCTTAGGTGCAGCAGCAAGAATTTCAGGCGCTGTTTCTGCCTCGAATTTCTTAAAGTTCGTTACAAACTTTTCCGCAAGACGTTCTGCCGTAGCGTCGTATTCCTCCTTATTTTCCCATGTATTTCGTGGGTTCAGTAGTTCCGAAGGCACCCCTTCGCATGAGGTAGGAATAGCTAATTCAAACATTGGTAGGGTTTCAAAATCCACCGAATCAAGCTTGCCTTCTAAGGCTGCGGTAATCATGGCGCGGGTAAAGGAAAGCTTCATTCTACTCCCTACCCCATAACTACCACCGGTCCAACCGGTATTGATTAACCACACGCGGATATCCGTTCCCTCTAATTTATCACCGAGCAGTTTTGCATATTTCGCTGGATGCAGTGGAAGAAATGCTGCGCCAAATCCTGCTGAAAAGGTAGTGGTAGGTTCGGTAATTCCAACCTCTGTGCCCGCTACTTTCGCGGTATACCCTGACATAAAGTGATACATAGCCTGCGCGGTGCTTAGGCGAGCAATTGGAGGCAACACGCCAAACGCATCTGCCGTTAAAAAGAAAATGTTTTTAGGTGCAGTTCCAATGGAAGGGCGCGCGATGTTGTCGATATGAAAGATCGGGTACGAAACACGGGTATTTTCTGTTATTGATCCATCGGCATAATCCGGTTCGTTGGTTCCTTCATTAAAGCCAATGTTCTCTAGTAGGGCGCCTGGCTTGATGGCATCAAAGATTTGAGGTTCCTTTTCACGACTCAAATCGATGGTTTTAGCGTAACATCCGCCTTCAAAATTGAACACCTCATCGTGTGCCCAACCGTGCTCATCGTCACCGATTAAGCGGCGATTCGGATCGGAAGAAAGTGTTGTTTTTCCGGTTCCAGACAAGCCAAAGAAAATCGCAGTATCGTTGGCTTTACCAATGTTAGCAGAGCAATGCATTGAAAGCACATTCTTTTGGTGCGGAAGAATAAAATTCAAGGCGGAAAAAATTCCTTTTTTGATTTCTCCGGTGTATCCGGTTCCGCCAATTAAAATCATTTTGCGTGTAAAATTCAAAATCGCAAAATTAGCTTGTCGGGTACCATCCACCTCGGGGTCTGCTAAAAACCCAGGAAGGCAGATGACGTGCCATTCTGGATTGAAGGTATTCAATTCCTCTGCAGAGGGGCGCAAGAACATGTTGTATGCGAATAAATTCGACCATGGATATTCTGCTACTACCCGAAGATTTAATTGATATGTTGGAGAAGCACAGGCATAGCCGTCACGTATGAACAATTCTTTACCTTCCGCGTAGGCGCGCATTTTATTATACAGGCGTTCAAAGGCATCTGAAGCAAATGGAATATTGACATCACCCCACCATACCGCATCTTCGGTTTGGGCGTCCTTTACAATAAAACGATCTTTGGGCGACCTTCCAGTGAATTTCCCAGTATCAATGGCCAGTGCACCGTTTGTAGCTAATTTACCTTGTCCACGCTCAAGCGTGGCACGAACCAATTCGTCCGGTGCTAAATTCCAATATTCTGCCGAGGCGTTATCAAATCCTAGGGATGTTTTTAAATCGGAATGTGTTCCGAGCGTACCAAATTTCGACATAGTCGTTTACTTGAAAATTGTTTGGCAAAGCTACGTGAATTGAACAGAGAAAAAAGTTAAAAAGCCTCGGTATTTACTAACACAGCGTGCATATTTCTGTGGAGAAAATAAATTGTGAAATGTCTATTTTTTTTGTATATTCAAGTAAGTGTCAAACATACACTTTCAATACCTTATTGAATCGAATAGAATGATTAAATTCGTAGTCATGAAAAAGCGAACGCTATTTACTATCGTTGTTGCATGTATTGCATTGCTTGGTGTATTTGCACTATCGGGCCTTGATGCTCCCATCAAACCGCAAGCTCAAAATCAATGGTTAAGTGAACCGTTTCAACGCATTACAGCTTATGATGAACTCATGAGGGCTATTGATACGCATGTGGTTTGCCTAAAAAACAACCAGTGTTTGCCTTTAAATGATTTAAGCATCGCAACTGTTTATGTGAGTCTTGGAGGCAATTCTGATGCATTTCATCAAGGAATTAAACGGTTTTCAGATGGACGATTCATTCAAGTCTTTGCTGAGGAGGAACTGGATCAATTGGATACATTGAAGGCAGAACGCATTATTTTAAGTTTACATCCGGTGCATCCGGATTCGCTTGCGATCAATGGGTGGATATGGGAAGCTCTGCGGCGCATTCCTATCGCCAAGGAACGAATTGTGTTGACCTTCGGTAAAATCCCACCTCAGATGATTACGCTGTTAAGCACGTTCGATGGAATATTGATGGCCCCTGAAAATCACACGCACATGCAAGATCGAACTGCGCAGCAACTGATGGGCGCCATCGCCATGGATGGTAAATTAGCCAAATCCTTAGGCACATTTAAAAAAGGAACTGGAATAAAAATCGCAAAAAATGGCAGGTTAAACTTTTGTTCTCCGGAGGCATTGGGCATGAAATCGGCAGATTTTAACCGCATCGATCAATTGGCTAAAAACGGGATAACTTCGGGTGCTTATCCGGGATGTCAAATTGTAGTAGCAGTTAAAGGCTCAATAATCTATCGTAAATCCTTCGGGAATTTCACCTATGAATCAACGTCAAAGAACGTGGAGAATGAAGACGTGTACGACATTGCTTCGATAACAAAAATTGCTTCGTCCACCCTCATAGCCATGAAGTTGCATTATGAAAAGAAATTGGACTTAAATGCACCGCTTGGTGCATATATTCCAGAGGTCACAGGAGAAACGCCTTACCGAAGCATCATTATTCGGGAGATGATGTGCCATCAGGCAGGATTGGAACCCTTTATTCCATTTTACAAGCGTACCTTATCCGAAGAGAAACCAATAGCCCCTTGGTATAGTAAATCAACGGATGAAGAACACGGGTTAGAAGTAGCGAATGAACTGTTTCTAAAAACGGCATATAAGGACAGCATGTATGCACGGATATTGCGTAATCCGTTGAAAGAAAAAAAATATGTATATTCTGATTTATGCTATTATTTCATGCAACCTATTTTTGAAAAAATCACCGGTGAAAAACAAGATCAATACGTCCGAAACCACATCTATTCCCTTATGGGACTTCGTTACATAAACTATAAACCGCTTTCATATTACAGCAAGAACCAGATTGCCCCAACGGAAAACGACCAATATTTTCGTAAGCAGTTGTTGCAAGGTCATGTACATGACCCAGGCGCGGCCATGTTGGGCGGAGTTGGCGGACATGCCGGCTTATTTTCAAATGCTACGGATTTGGCTGGTATTATGCAATTGTTCCTAAACAACGGACGATATGCTGGACAGCAATTTTTTGACAAGGAAACGGTTCGTTATTTTACCAGCGCTCAATATCCTGGCAATAAGCGTGGAATCGGTTTTGACAGGCCTTCAGCAGCTGGTGGTGGAACCTGTGACGAACTAGCTTCTCAGCAGAGTTTTGGTCATTCCGGTTTTACCGGAACCTTAGCGTGGGCCGACCCGAAAAACGAGGTGGTGTTTATATTTTTATCCAATCGAGTTCATCCAAGCCAGGACAATTGGAAACTACGTGACATGGGCATTCGTACAAACATTCAGCATGTGGTGTATGAAATAGTTAATGCGCGCTATGGGAAGTAGGTGAGCGGACTTTGGGACTCAAGGACATCAGGACTCAAGGACTTCAGGATTTTAGGACTTTAGGATTCTTGTATTCTCTTAATGTCTTAACATCCTAACGTCTTAATGTCTTATCGGACTTTAGGACAGAAGGACTTTAGGACTTTAGGACAGAAGGACTTTAGGACTTTAGGACAGAAGGACTTTAGGACAGAAGGACTTTAGGATTCTTGTATTCTCTTAATGTCTTAACATCCTAACGTCTTAATATCTTTTAGGACTTCAGGACTTTTGTATTCTCTTAATGTCTTAACATCCTATCGTCTTACCGTCTTATTGGACTTTAGGACAGAAGGACTTTAGGACAGAAGGACTTTAGGACTTTAGGACAGAAGGACAGAAGGACTTTAGGATTCTTGTATTCTCTTAATGTCTTAACATCCTAACGTCTTAATATCTTTTTGGACTTCAGGACTTTTGTATTCTCTTAATGTCTTAACATCCTATCGTCTTACCGTCTTATTGGACTTCAGGACACAAGGACTTTAGGATTCTTGTATTCTCTTAATGTCTTAACATCCTAACGTCTTAATATCCTAATGTCTTTTTGTCTAAAGGTCTTTTTGTCCCCCTCGCTATTTCACTCGGTTAAAGGCCATTGCTTTAAGCATCCATTTGGGAAGGAACTTACCGACTGGGCGATTTTTTAGATTAATGTACCAACCTAGTTTTTTGATTACGGGTACTTTGTGAGTTTCAACAAATTCAATCCATGCGCCATCGGGATCTTCGATGTAAGAGAATCTACCGCCTGCTTCCCCCATATCAAAGGTATCCGAGCTATCAACGGTAAATGGAAAGCCTGCGTTTTCGCATCGTGTTTTTAATTCATCCATTCCTTGGATATCAAAACACAAATGGATAAAGCCCCAGTCACCCCAAAAACGGTTTTCAAAGATTCGTTTTACGTCGCTACGATCCATGGATTGCACCAATTCAATCGAGGTTGGTCCAAGCAGTTTTGCAAAAGGTCCTTTTCTGTCTTCCCGGTGAATTAAGCGTACTCTTCTAAAAACACCAGTGGACAAGGCGCCTAAATCATCGAAGGACCGTGTTTCATCATACACGATGGATTCATATCCGAGGACGTCTTGGTATAACTTAAGCGATGCTTCCATATCGGAAACACCAATAATACTTCCTGCCACACCGCCACAATGCGATGGATGTCCTGTGTTGCTAAACCAACCGAGACCCTGCACTACTTGAAAAATATTACCATTTGGGTCCTCAACAAAGAATGCCAAGGTTCCATCTGGCGTAGCCGTAGGTTCATTGAGTACCTTAGCTCCTTTCGATTTCATGTGCTGATAGGATTCACGCACATTTCTAGATTTAATTTTACATGAGAATAAGCCTAGGTCGCCCAGTTTTACCTGAAAGGTTGGTTTCTCCGTATTTCTACTAGTAAACTGCCATATCTCGAATCCACCACCACTGTCCATGCTAAGCGCGAGTGTTGCGGTGCGTGCGTGCACTACTCCTCCGGTATACTTGGTCATTAAGGGTGCTTCCGCAGCCTCTTCAAAAATTCGAACATCTACGCCAAACATGGTTCGATACCAGGCCCATATTTCTTGGACATTCGGCACGCCGATTCCCATTTGTTGTATACCACAGATAATTGGTTTCATTCAATAAATTTTATGCAAAATTAATTTTTCTAGCGAACTGCACGCTCATTGAATAGCACATAGCCGAAGCTCACTTGGAAATTGAGTGGAATCGAGTTCGTATATTCGTGGGGTGATGTTATTCGATCACGAGTATAGGCAAGGTTAATTCCTGCCCTGATTTGGTTGAAATTTTTAGGAAAAAATAACCATTTCCGAAGTCTGCTTTCACGGGAACATCCAACGCTTTACCGTTCAAATATTGAACCCTTCCCTGCATATCATAAATGGAAATTTTTTGAATATATTCGGGGTTTGACACCTGAAAAACAGCGTTCGCCCTTACGGGGTTTGGAAGCACATTAAACTGGTCAAAATCGCCATTCTGTGCTAAACCCACTTGTAAAAAAACTCCTTCTTCTGCACCAATCTCATAGGCTGCGCCTAATGGGAGTGAATGCCAAAAATAATCCATGAAACTGCCAATGCCGAACATGGTAAACAAATCTAAGCCTTGGTTAATAGCAGGTGAATTTGAAGTAAGGCGATAGCTCATAAGGGATTCTGTTGGGTTTGGATACAAAATAGGTGCAGGGTTCCATAAATTGGTTAACTGTGGATTGGATACTATTCCATAATCATTGTTCAACCATTTTTCACAATAATTACCTGCGGTACGGAAAGAAGCCAATGAGTTATAAGAACCTCCGTAAAAAAACTCCGGTGTTTGACCATTGGACCAATACAGGTTATTGATAAATCTTGGTTCATCGCCTAAAAAGGTCGCGGGAACATTAATCAAAGGTAATCCATCAGTAATGAACTGGTTATTGTAGCATTGAATCCCTGCCATGGTGCTACCGTAATCGGTCATCTGAAACGCTCCAAAAGTAGGATAGTTATTCGTGTTAGAGGAAGAGGTTATGACCGTATTGTTATGAAATGTGAGTCCCCACCATTCCGTTCCAGGTGCGGTAAAAAGGGTAACCGAACTGTTGTTGGTTCTGGCATCGTTTACGCTAAAATTGTAACGTACTGTGTTGTTTCCCCAAGGTCGAGCACCTGGAAAATTACCTAATAAAATTCCCGCACCATCGTTATCGTGGCTGTAATTGTATTGCAATACGGAGTTGGTTGTTCCGCCGTCCAAATCAAACCCTAAACCATCACACCCGTTTCCAGATCCCGATTTATTGTGATGGCTTTCATTGAACTGAATGGTGACATTATTCGCTGCATAAACCCAAATGCCACCAGGACCGCCACAAGCAGTATTCAGGCTTCCGGTATTGTATACTACACAACGTTCAATCAATGCTGAGTCAATTTGGGATAAAACAATACCACTTCCTTTGTGAGAATTAGCTGAATACCCCGTAATATCATGAACCTTGGTATGTTTGATCTGAAAACCGTAATGTTGGTAGTTGGTAGAATTTTGCGTATCGTAAGCAATGCTAACAATCCCATTTTCGCGGCAATCATGAACCGTACAAGAATCAATTTTCACATTTCGAAAACCGGAATTGACCGATGCTGACCAATTAGCGTAGAAACGAATTCCACAATATCCAAATCCTGAAACTTCTATATTATTTAGCTCAATATTTCTAAGATAACCAGACGGTAAGTCGGTGTAGAATAAAACCCCGTCACTGTTCGATGCTGTTGCAACACCTGGTCCTTGAAACATCAGATTTTTCAAAATAAATCCTTGGGTGTTGGTCGCCTTGAAACCACATTTTGCCGTAGTGAGGGTTTGAATCGTAGCAATTCCATTCCCATAGGAACCAATAAAAAAAGGGTTATTTGGATTGTTTGCATCCAACGCATCGAATTCGAGGTTACCGGTGTAACTGAAATTACCCTCAAAAAGAAGAGAGTCACCCGGAGAAAACACAAAATTGTTAACTGACGAAATTGAGTTCCACGCGCTGTTAGGGCTTAATCCGTTGGTATTGTTCCCGTTTGGACTGACATAATAGGTAGTGCTATGCGCTTCAAAAGAAGCAACAAGACAGAACATTGTAAGCCATATTTTATCGAATCTGAAGTAGTTTTTCCGACAATTGTTTTCCATTTGAAATTTTTAATAAATAATTTCCTGCTTTAATGTTGGATTTTAAATCATATGTCAAAATCTGTTCGCTTTGCTCCGCCTCAAATACCTTCTGGCCATTCAAATCAAATAAGGTAATACTTGCTGGAAGAATCACCTTACCGAGGTCCAAGGTAAATGATCCAGAAGCTGGATTGGGGTAAACTTCAATATGACCGAATGCTGTTTCGTTAAGTGTTGCCCCTTGCGGCTCATTGAATATTTCAAATAACCCTTGAGCGTACCATCGTGCCAAATAGTCATTTGGATGAAGGGAATTGGCTGTACAGTGATTGGCTCCTTTGCGCTGATAAATCGTGTCGCTCATCGAAGTCATATCGAACACTACGGTACCAACAGTATCCAAATTCAACATGGCTGCTCTAAATCCGCACATATCTATTGCACCGTTAGCAGGAGCACCCATTCCGTTGACATCCGGCAACATGTTCGAAATTAAAATAAATTCCACATCAGGGTTATGGGTTTTCATTTTATTCATTGCTGATTGTAAGCTGTTCATAAATGACGCCGTTGATGTTCCCCAAATATCATTCATTCCCATGTCGATGATCACCAAGTCAGGGTTATTTGGATTCACCAATGGCTCACAATAATTATCGACCCAAGCAATCGTTTTGCCGCCACAAGAACTGTTGAGCATACTGGTATTATTTCCAAAAACTTGATTAAGTTTTGTGCCAAGCATATCGATGTAACTATGCATATAGGGAACATTGGCTTGAAAATTATTCGGATCACCGATGAAACCGCTCACATTCAAACCGCAGGTAATGGACATTCCAATCGCCTGAACGGTTAACGGAAGTTGGTTCTGCAATTTTGCCATCGTCTTTGGTAACTGTTGTCCGCGATAAGTGAAATTGTTGTTGGCATTCCAATTTGAACGATTGGGAATATATGTCACATTGGTCCATGAACTGTGCTGTTTATTTTCCAATCCGCTGCCAAAGGTAGTGGTAACCGAAGTGGATACATTGGGACTTATCTGAGTAATGGTATTTCCATTCAGCTGATAATCGACTCCTTGAGTAAAGGACGTATTGTAATTGTAGTTCTTGACTGAAATGATTTGGGCTGGTTCAAACATTAAATTCGCACTTGAACCTACACCATCCAACAATATTAATTCGTTGTAAATGGTGTCACAATTCCAAAATGGATTCATGTAGCGGTTAAAATTTATCTGAGGCATGTTGTTTCCATAATGAGGGAACTCATAATATCCGCCTGCGACTGGCGAAACCAATACCCACGCCGCTAGTGCTGGTGAACATGACCATGATGCTTCACCGGCGGGAACTGCCAATAATTGGTTGCACTGAGCATCGTAGAAAGTACAGCTTCCGCCCGCATAATACACCGTATTTGGATTGGCTGCAATAGCACCAGCAGGAGGTGTACACTGAGAATAAATGCTGGAATAGCAGCAAATTATCACGAATAGTCTAAGCAAATTCATAAGTTCATAGTATGTTGTTTGAAACAAATTTAATGCTTAAACAGCTATTTGTCAATTAGTTCAATTAAAAATAATTTAATAGTAAACGAAACATAATGATCAAATTTAACAAACTCCACTCCATTAAAATCTATCGGTTTTAGTATCAAAATGGAAGGGAATTTTAAGAATTCTCGATTTTTGACGTTAGCTTACAACCACTTTTGTTAATTAAGAGTAATTTTTGAGCTTACACGAATACATTGCCGCACCCTCTCTGTATGATTGTTTCTTATCTTAGCTTCTAGCGAACTGCACGCTCATTGAATAGCACATAGCCGAAGCTCACTTGGAAATTGAGTGGAATCGCTTGTAAAGGAAAATAATTCAAGGTCGCACGAATTGGACCCAAGGGGGTATGGTATAACAAACTGGTAGACGCCAACCAAGTATCTCCTTTAAATGGTTTTGAATATTGAATTGAACCATCTTCTAATTTTTGGAGTATGATGAATGGCTGATAATAATAAAAATCAAAGCGGTATTCCAAGCCTTTATAAATCGGCACGACCATGTTGGTTCCAACCGCGAAGAACTGTGGAGAGCGGTATTCTTTGAAAAAATAAGTTTCCAAATCTGGTATAACATTTAAGGTAGGCATGGACAATAAGCTCGCAGTATAATTTGCAAATAAAGACTGGGAATTGAACATGGCCTTGGCATGCATGCCTAAATGAAAATGCGGCTTCGTTAAAAAATAATATTGTCCTTCAATGTTCAGATTCAACCAATCATGTTGTTTTATCACCGTACTATCAAAGAGGGCCGTAGTTCCTGGAATAGTTTTTTCCTGTGCAGTTAAATACTTGACTTTAAATGTGAAATAATGTCCTTCACTAGCGAATTGTTTACGATTGAGTGAATTATCGGTAATTTCATAAGAGATTAAACCTCCATTCAGATGAGTTTCATCCGTGGTATCCACACTTAAAAAGTTCTGTGTTTGGTAATAGTCATCTTCTAAATTGAACCAACGGAGATCAAACGAACCTTTAGAATTATTCAAAATAGGATGTTTAAACTTTATGCCATAGTACATTTCATTTTGAACCAAAAAAGAAGGTTTTACATCCTCAAAGAACGTGGCAAAACTCCTAAAATAATCCCACCGGTTCATAACAAAATATGCCGAAGCAGAAATTGGAAATACGCTTGGAATATCAAGTGAAGCTTCACCTTTCACCGAACCATAGAATTTACCAAAATAACTTTCAGCATGCAAGGAAGCAGCAGAACGTCCCATGTAACGATAGGTAAGCCCCAAATACCCTGTATTTACAGGCCTTGACGATAAATGCCCTCCAACGCTGAGCAACAAGGGTTTTGCCTTACGGACATACAAATCTAGGGTATACGAAGAGTCCGCTTTTTCTTGTAAGGTTGGATATAAGTAATCCACTTGTTGAGCTGCATACAAGCGATAATACCGATTTTCAAATTGTTCCCACGTGATTGGTTCTTGTTTTCTTGCCTTCATCAAGGAATGGCTCACATAACTCGGTGATTTTTTCTCATGAAATGAAATGTCTATCTCAGAAATCACCTTTGATGAAACATCACATTTTAACTCCCCCCTACGTTTTTTAAGTTGGGTCGAATCGGCACGTGATGAGATAAGTCTTTTTAAGGAATCCATCAACTTCATGGTTTCAAAATACCCACTATCAATGGCTTGTTGAACTTTAGAAAAATCAAAGGTCCCTACATTACTTTTCGGTTGAATCAAAATCCCTTGCGGACAAGGTAAGGAATAATCCGTGGGGGTTCTTGTCATATGATCCAACAAGCCAATAAAATTATGCTCATCCGGCAACACCCCATTATCTGCGACATTACTTCCAATAATAAAGTCAGGATTAAATTCATTGTAAAGCACATTGACCGGAAAATTATTGTACAAGCCCCCATCAAAATAAATGATATCATCAATCTTAATGGGATTAATATATAAGGGAAAGGTCATTGAAGCCCTTACCGCAGCATTTAAATCCCCTGAATCAAATACTACGCTTTTCTTGTGTATTACATCACTTGCCACACAACGAAAAGGAACCAATAGCTTATTGAAATCTTTTCCCACCAAGGCTCCGGTGACCCCCATAATTCGAAGCATTTCAACATCTAAAAATCTCGGACGTATTACATTCATTGGAATAGAGGTCGTTAACAAAGAATCCGGACTGAACGGAATATCCAACATACTCGCATCTGGATCACTTTCTCTGTATAAATACCGGCGACCTGAGGGAATCGTACCCATAGTCATCATTTGAAACGATGGAGATGTAGCATATGCCTCCATTTCTTTGGGTGTCCACCCACAAGCATACATTGACCCAACTAAGGCACCGGCAGAAGTTCCACAGATGTAATCAATTGGTATTTGATTTTCTTCCAATGCTTTCAGCACCCCGATATGCACTAAGCCTGTGGCTCCACCGCCACTCAAGACTACTCCAATTTTTTGTTGGGCATGGAATTGAAGCGAGACACCACATAAAAAAAAGAAAAATAAAATGGTGCGTATCCCCTTCAAAGTTTGTTCATTTGTACAAAAATACGCGCAATACAGTGTCAATGGCAAAACAGATAACAGAAAGTGACAAAAAATTAACAATTACATTAAAATGCTTTTATGGTTTCGAGGATGTTCTCATGGAGGAACTCCAAGAATTAGGGTATACTGATTTAATTAAGGGGAATCGTGCGGTAACGTTAAAAGGAAGCTGGCGCGATGTTTACTATTTAAACCTGTACAGCCGCTGTGCAATTAATGTCTTAGTTGAAATCTCCCGTTTTCCGTTTAGAAACGAAAAAGACATCTACGACGCGGCGCTCAGTGTAAATTGGTCTAAGTTGTTCCATGAACGAAACACCTTTGCGGTACGGGGTGCTATTCAAACCAAGAAAATACGCAATACGCACTATCCGTTCCTTTTGGTTAAAGATGCCGTAGTCGATCACTTTAAAGAACTTAACAAGGAACGTCCATCGATTGATACCAAACACCCAAAAATTGGTCTTGACTTATATCTAACGGATTACGAAGGGGTAATATCCTTAAACACCAGTGGATTGCCTTTGTTTCAACGGGGATACCGGATTGCAACTGGGATTGCGCCGATTAACGAGGTGGTAGCTGCCTCCTTAATTCGATTATCGGGTTGGGACAGAAAACAAGCGTTTTACGACCCCTTCTGTGGCGCAGGAACCTTTTTAATTGAGGCGGCATTACTCGCAACGGGAATTCCATCAAACATTGAGCGCACACATTACGCGTTTAAGAATCTTAACACCTTCGACGCGAACGTATGGCAAGAAATCATTGATCAAGCACCGCGCATCGTAAAAGAATTGCCATGTAAGATTGGGGGGTCTGATATTTCCGATGAAATGGTACTTAAAACGCGTCGTAACCTCCGCGGTTTTTCATTCGGACGCTTTGTTTCTGTTCAATCCCTAGACTTCAACGCCATCGAACCCAATCCGGACATTCAATTTTTGCTTTGCAATCCTCCCTACGATGAACGTATTAGCATCGAGGATGAAGCAATGTACCAACAACTTGGAACCTGGTTAAAGCATAAAATGCAGGGTATTCCGGCATGGATTATAAGCAGCAACGAAGAAGGCTGGAAAGCCATTGGATTGAAACCAAGTAAAAAATACGATGTTTTCAATGGCGACATCCGCTGTAGTTTCAGACGATACGACACCTTTGCTGGAAGCAAGGCTGCTGCACAAGAAAACGAAACAAAAAAAGCGTAAGAAACTCTTACGCTTTATCAAATTATCTTTTATTCTCGTGAATTCGCCTATCGTTGGCTAATTGGAACGTAGTTACGGTTAGTTTCTCCCGTATAAATTTGACGAGGACGTCCGATGGGCTCTTTGTTCTCTGTCATTTCTTTCCACTGTGCAATCCATCCTGGAAGTCGTCCAAGGGCAAACATTACGGTAAACATCTCGGTTGGAATTCCAAGCGCCTTGTAAATGATTCCTGAATAGAAATCTACGTTTGGATATAGGTTTCTTGCTTTGAAGTATTCATCCTCTAATGCTACTTGCTCTAATTTCTTAGCAATATCAAGTAAGGGATCGTTAACTCCTAATTTGTTAAGTACTTCATCACACGCTTTTTTAATGATGCGTGCTCGAGGATCAAAGTTCTTGTAAACACGGTGACCAAAGCCCATCAATCGGAACGGATCTTCTTTATCTTTAGCTTTGGCTACCCATTTATCTACATTCCCACCATCGTTAGCAATTTGCTCTAACATTTCAATAACTTCTTGATTCGCACCCCCATGAAGCGGACCCCATAAGGCAGAAATTCCAGCTGAAATGGTAGAATATAAGTTAGCGTTTGAGGAACCCACGATTCTTACCGTAGACGTAGAACAGTTTTGTTCGTGGTCTGCATGAAGAATTAATAAGGTGTTTAATGCTGAAACAACCACAGGGTCAACTTCATAATTCTCAGTAGGCATACCAAACATCATGTATAAGAAATTCTTCCCATAATCATAATCGTTTCTTGGATACATGAACGGGTGACGCATTGAGTTCTTGTAAGACCATGCCGCAAGGGTTGGTAATTTTGCAATTAATCGATGTACGGTAAGATTTTTCATATCAGCACTTCGATTCGGATCCAACGATTCCGGATAAAAGGTAGATAAAGAAGAAATCATGGAAGACAATACACCCATTGGATGCGCTTTCGCAGGATACGCCTCGAAAAACCGCTTCATGTCTTCATGAACAAGGGTGTGTTTTTTGATGCTGTTTTGAAAGGCATCTAATTCCGCTTGCGTAGGTAAAGACCCGTAAATCAATAAATATGCTACTTCTAAAAAGGTCGCCTGTTCCGCTAATTGCTCAATCGGGTAGCCGCGATAATGTAAAATCCCTTCCTCACCATCTAAAAATGTAATCGCACTTTTAGTTGCACCGGTATTCTTGTACCCGGTATCCAAGGTTACATAGCCTGTCAAATCTCGTAGTTTCGAGATATCAATGGCTTTTTCATTTTCAGTACCGGTAATTACTGGTAATTCGTATACTTTTCCGTCTAATTCGATTTTGGCAACTTCGCTCATGGTATGTTAATCTGTTTCTAGTAAAATTTCCGCCTAATTTACTAAAGAAAATCGGGTTATGGAATAGATATTTCTAAAAAATCAAACAATTTTATAAAGCGATTCAAACTAAGCGCTTACAAATTCTTTAGAATGTAGTCGTACATCATTGAAAACAAGTGATTTCGGGTATTACCACCGTAAATCCCGTGGTTCTTATTTGGATACGCGAAAAAATCAAATTGCTTGTTTGCTTTGACCAAGGCCGTAATCATATCTGTACTGTTCTGGAAATGTACATTGTCGTCGGCCATTCCATGTACCAGAAGAAATTTACCCTTCAATTTATCCACGTGATTAATCGGAGAATTGGTATCATAACCCGCCGGATTTTCTTGAGGCGTGCGCATGAATCGTTCCGTGTAAATGTTATCATAGTACCTCCAATTCGTTACTGGAGCCACGGCAATTCCCATTTTAAATACATCTGCGCCTTTCGTCATGGCCAAGGAAGACATAAAGCCACCATAACTCCACCCCATAATTCCGACGCGATTTGCATCCACATATGAAAGGGTTTGCAAATATTTTGCCGTGCCAATAAAATCTTCAACTTCCAATTTACCTAACTGCAGGTATGTTGCTTTCTTAAATGCCGCACCACGGTATTGGGTACCCCGAGGATCTACACTTACTACAATATACCCCTTTGAAGCCAATAACTGGTGAAACATAAAATCATTACCATCCCATTGGTTGGTTACTTCGTTATGCCCAGGCCCACCATATACATTCATGTATACCGGGTATTTATTAGATTCGTTGAAATTCGAAGGGTAAATAATAGAAACATTCAGTTCGGTGCCATTTACCTTAATCGTCCGGTACGTTTTCTTACACAAATTTAAGCTAGATAAAACCTTGTTTAACGCCGCATTATCTTCCATTGTTTTCACTACAGATCCATCGCCTTTATACAAGACAAATACGGGTGGCGTATTCCCATTAGAATAAGAACCTACGTAATATTTCATGCCTTGAGTAAACGATGCCTCCATCCATCCTTCCGCCGGTGAAAGTTCGTCAATTGAACTGGTAGATAAATTTATTCTACAAAGTACTTTTGAAATGCCCCCTTGACTTGACCGGGTATAATAAAAAAATGAGCCATCTTGACTAGGTCCACACACATCGATGATATCCAGCTCACCGGTAGTTATGGTCTTTACCGTACCATTATAATCCAATGCATATAGTTGATTGTATCCAGATTTTTCGGATGCAAAGAAAAAGCCATTTCCGTTGGGCATAAAATGCAAGGATTCATTCACATCCACATAGGTATTGCTGCAGTCTGTAAAGAGCACGCTATGGGTTGGTTTTTTTCCGACAGTAAAATCCACCATGTGATAACGCAAACTGTCTTGGTGTCGATTCATGGTTTGTAATAAGAGGCGATTTGAAACATTGGACCATTGAATTCTTGGAATGTACTCATACGCACCGAGCGAAATGGGATTTATTTTTTTAGCGCTGGAAACCGCCACCCAATGGGCTGAAACTTTTGAATTATCCTCCCCTGCTTTTGGGTATTTATATTCGAAACGATCCGGGTATAATTCACCGTACATATCGATTCCAAATTCTTTCACTCCCTTTTCTATAAACTTTAAAAACGCAATATACTTTGAGTCCGGGGACCAACTGTACGCTTTAGTTATGGAAAACTCCTCCTCGTAAACCCAATCCGTGGTACCGTTAATTACTTTGTTTCGTTTTCCATCGGTAGTAATGGGACTTATTTTCTTGGTAGCAAGGTCCTTCACATACAGGTCATTCTTATGGATAAACGACACCTTTTTTCCATCGGGAGAATATTCGGCCAAGGTTTGCGGACTATGTTCCTCCGACAAGGCCTCGAGAACCTTTGTGTTTATATCATATAAAAAATAGATGGCGTTGTAGCTTCTTCTGTAAATTGGAGTAATTGAGGTCATGATGAGGACCTTACGTTCTGATTTATCAAAGCTGTAATCTTCAATGATCACCTGTTTTCCTTTATAGCTTAAGCTATTAGCATCTATGAGTACACTTGGTGCCTCGTTTGGCTTGGAAATATAGGCTAGCACTAAATTACCTTGATCATCCAATTGGGTGTAGCGATCGCCGTCTTGCAATGAATTGAACCCATCCACTCCTTGCGTGCGGTATTCATATTTTTTCCAGATTTTTTCAACGCTAAGTTCTTGCGCAAGAGTTGTCGTAAAGACCAATAAAACTAAAAGGAATTGTGTGTATTTCATGCATTTGATTTGATGCGAATTTAACATATTTCCGCTGATTGTTGAAATTAACAGAATGGTAACCTTCAACACCGAGGGAATATTCAAAAAAACCCTTTATTTTTGTCCAATAAAATTGATTGCATGAAACAACTATTTACCTTAATTGCTCTTACTATCGCTACCTTATCGTTTAGTCAAACGAATTGTGGTGACTTATTCATTTCAGAATACGTGGAAGGTTGGTCAAACAACAAGGCCCTTGAAATCTATAATCCAACGAATCAGGCGATCAACTTAACTGGGTACTTCGTAGCTCGTTATTCTAACGGTTCTAGTACTGCAACGGTTGCGAATGCTGTTCAATTATCGGGAACGGTACAGGCGCATGATGTGTACGTTGCGGTGCTAGAGAAATTAGATACAGCAGGTACCGGACAAGAAGCTCCAATTTGGGATTCATTACAAGTTCGTGCGGATGGGTTCTACAGCCCCGTATACAATACATCTAATGCATTTTACTGGAACGGTAATGATGCCGTTGTTTTAGCCAAAGGAACGCTTCCTGCAAACGCTGCTACGGTTATTAGTCCAGCGAATGTTCCAGGATTTGCGTTGGTTGATATTTTTGGTAAAATCGGAGAAAACCCAGCGAATGAAACAGGTTCCTCAGCCGGAAACGATGGGGCATGGGCAACTTCATTTCCATTCAACAATGGTCAAGGAGTATTAGTAACAAAAGATCACTCCATGATTCGTAAGGCAAGCATCCAAAAAGGTGTTACCACCCAAGTGGCGTTTTTTGATCCCTTATTAGAGTGGGATACGATTCCAGCGGTAATTGTTCGAATAGATCAAAACGGAAACCCCGTATTGGGCGGCAGCGGAAACCCAATCTTAGACGGAAATTGGAATTCCCTAGGAACACACGAATGTCAATGTAATCCGGCATCGGTAACCGATATGGATGAATTGGCTTACTCCATCTATCCTAATCCATCTTCAGGTACATTGTACATTAAGAATGCGGCTAACATTAAGCGTTTTCAAGTTATGAATGCCTTCGGACAAGTACTTTCTACCAGAGACATTAATAATCAAGAGTTAGTAATCTTCCAAATTGAAGCATCGCGCGGTGTGTATTTTGTAAACATCACCACAAAAGATGGTAAATCAGAGATTCGAAAAGTAATCATTCGATAAGTAATTCCCGCTTCGGCGGGATTTTTTTTCCATGAAACATTCATTCTTCCTTAGCTTATTTTTAGGGTTTATTTGTTCAGTGTCCTACGGACAAACATCAAAAGCCCGCATTACAGGAACTATTACCGAAGGCTCTTCTAGTCAAACCGTTAGTGGGGCAAAAATCGAATTAAAATCACTCACGACTGGTGCTGTCGTAAATCGCGCATTATCAGAATCCAACGGTTCGTATGAAATCAAGGATGTGCCTTTCGGAAATTACCGATTTACGGTTACCCTTATTTCTTTTGATACCGTTGTGAAAGAGGTGAAGATTTTTAAATCCGAACAGGTGGTCAACTTGAGCATGTCTGGAAGCCTGGAATTTGATGAAGTTCGTGTCATTGGTAATGTGGTAAAAGATGGGCCTGTACCCATCGCAGTAACCAAGATAAGTACCCAAAAAATCCAAGAGGAATTGGGCTCGAGAGATTTACCGATGTTGTTAAACGGAACAGCAGGAGTTTATGCTACGCAGTCTGGTGGTGGAGACGGCGATGCTCGAATCAATGTTCGTGGGTTCGACCAACGAAATGTGGGTGTAATGATCGATGGGGTTCCAGTAAACGACATGGAAAATGGATGGGTATACTGGTCGAATTGGTTCGGATTGGACGCGATTACCGCGACGATGCAAGTACAACGTGGACTAGGAGCAACCAAAATCGCCATGCCATCGATTGGTGGAACGATCAATATCATTACGCAAGGAATTGGAAACAAAAAAGGTGGGAGTTTAAAACAAGAATACGGTACGGGTAACATGATGCGTACCTCGATTGCCTACAATACAGGAATTCTTAAAGGAGGCTGGGGACTCACCGCAGCAGCAAGCTACAAACAAGCCACCGGTTGGGTAGATGGAACCCCAAGTCAAGGTTTTTTTGGATATTTAAAAATCTCGAAACAATTTGAAAAGCATTTAATAACCCTTTCCGGTTTCTCAGCACCGCAACAACACGGACAGCGTTCATTTCGTCAACCCATTCAATATTGGAGTGAAGATCAAGCGAAGCAACTTGGGGTAGACATCGACACCAATGCCTTTATGACCGACCTTGGCCTCCAATACAACCAGCATTGGGGATACCGTACCGTAGATGGCAAGAAAGAAGTAATGAGTGAGCGCATGAATTACTACAACAAACCACAACTCACCTTAAAAGATTTTTGGAAAGTGACTAAGAAACTTTCTATTTCTAATTTGGCCTACGTATCCATTGGACGAGGTGGAGGCACGGCGCTGTATAACTCTTCAGCAATCATTAGGGATTCAAACATGAACATCGATTGGGATCAGATGGTTGAGGCCAATAAGGTGAATCCGCTCTTTGGAACACCCAACATTGACATGCAATACTCTGCCACAGAAATTAAGAGTTCGCAAATCTTACTTGCCAGTGTAAACAATCATTTTTGGGTTGGGTATTTAGGACAGGTAAACTATGAAATCAAAAAAGGATTTGAAATATCTGGGGGCTTAGATGCTAGATACTACCGTGGTTCACATTATCAAGAAGTTAAAGATTTAATTGGCGGCGATTACTACATCGATTTATCCGATAAAAATGCGGCGAGCCCCATGAAACGCGTTGGCGATAAAATCGCTAAGAATTTATTTAATTCAAACCGCGATGGGTTGGTTTCTTGGTTAGGGGCATTTTCACAAGTTTCTTACGAGACCAAAACCGTAAGTGCCTTTGTAAATCTAACGGGGATCGGAAATGGGTATCGTGGCATCGATTACTTTCAAAAACGCGAACTAAATCTTGGGGATACCATTTTACAGTTTGGTTACGGCGACACCTTGACGTATAACGGTCAAACCTATCACAGCTATTCCGACGGGGTAGATTTCGTAAAAACACCGTGGAAATTCATCCCAGGCTTTACCTTTAAGACAGGTGCTAGCATCAAGTTAAGTGAATTTGCGAGTGTGTTTATGAACATTGGTTACCTGAACCGAACACCGATGTATTCCAATGTAATTGATAACAACTACAACAAGTTTTTTGGCGTGATCAATAACGAGAAGATTCTTGCATTGGAACAAGGGTTCTCTTATGCGTCGAAAACCTTTGGTGTGAACGTAAACGTATATGCCACGAACTGGAAAAACAAACCATTCCCATATGGCGTAGCCGTACCAGATCCAAATGATCCAAGCGAAAACATTTACGTAAACATTAACGGCATGGATGCCGTGCACGTTGGCGGTGAGATTGATGTGGCGTGGGAAATATCAAAAAAACTTTCTGCAGAATTAATGTTCTCTATGGGTGATTGGTATTGGAATTCCAGTAAAACCATTGTCATTCCACAATATGATTCGTTGGAATATACCTTTGATGCTCAAGGTGTTCATGTGGGAGATGCAGCGCAAACCGCGTTATCAGCTACCCTTCGTTACGAACCGATTAAGAATTTATATTTCAAGGGTCAAATTCAATATTTCGACCGGTATTATTCGGATTTTAATCCCTTCTCCTTGCAAGGCGCAAATGGCGGAAGAGAATCTTGGATGATGCCTTCGTACACCTTGGTTAATTTTTATGCAGGGTATCGATTCAAACTCAAAGAAGATGCGCTTGTGCTTTCTGGGAATGTAATCAACCTACTCAACAAGGCTTTTATCTCGGATGCTTCCAACAATATGAACGGAAGTAACCAAAGTTTTGATGCAACCTCATCCGCTGTGATGTTTGGTCAAGGGTTGCGATTTAATGTATCATTGTCTTATCAATTCTAATTATGAAGAAAATTTTTACCCTCGTTGCGGCTTTAAGCACCTTAACACTTGGCGCGCAAACCATTCAACAAGTACGAAACATGTCTATCGGTGCTACGGTAACCGTAAAAGGGGTAGTTTCTAATGGAACTGAACTTGGTTCGATTCGTTATTTGCAAGATGGAACGGCAGGTATCGCTATTTATGGAAACACACTTTCCAGTTTAACTACGGGGGATTCTGTAACCGCTACAGGGGTATTGTTTGATTTCAGTGGCTTGTTAGAACTCTCTCCAACAAGCAGCTTTACCGATCACGGTCCAGTAACTCCAAATGTACCTCAAGTGATTCCAATCACAAGTGTTGGTGAGCCCTTAGAAGCTCAATTAGTTCGAATTGAAAATGTGACCTTTGTTCAAAGTGGAAACTTTGCTGCTGGTAACAGTACTGTTCAAATCACTAACGGGGCAAATACCTTGGATGTTCGAATTAATGGATCTACGAATATCGACGGAAGTGCCATCCCGGCAGGACCAGTTACTATCACAGGACTTGTTGGTCAATTCAATGCGAATTATCAAATCGTTCCAAGAAGCACCGCTGATATTGTGCCTTACGTAGCTCCAAACCGAGAAATCAATGTTAAAATTAATGGCACTACTGCCTTAAACAACTCTACCTATGTTATCGGTAATACTGCGAATAACATCATCACCGTTGAGAACACTGGGGTTCAAACCTTAACGGTATCAGGAACTTCAATTACTGGTGCGAATGCTGGGGATTACACAACGAATCTTAACACAACGACCGTGGCTGGCCTAGGTACGGGTAACTTCACGCTAACCTTTGCACCAACAGGTAACGGATCAAGAACTGCTACGATTACCATAGCCAATGACGATAGCGATGAAAATCCATACGTGATTACCTTGTCAGCAGTTGGTCTTGACAACTTAGCTACGGAACCTACCACAAACCCAACGAACTTAACCTTTTCTAATGTTCAAGCATATACCTTGGCTGGTGCATATACCGCAGGTACAGGAGCGGAAAACTACATGGTACTTTGGTCAAAAAATGGGCCGGTCTCTGGAACCCCTGTAGACGGAACCAGTTACAAACGCGGTGATATCATTGGCAATGCAAAAGTAGCTTACACAGGAAGTTCAGTTTCGTTTGTGCCACGAGGTGTTCGTGCCAATCAAGCGTATTATTTTTCAGTGTATGCCTTTAATGGTCCAACTGGATTTGAGAATTACAAAACAACTACCCCAGCCACTGGGACAGTTACCACGACCGGATTGAACATTGGAAACTACTATAGCGGAATTAATTCTAATGCAGCAACCTTTGTAACAGATCTTTCCGCCTTAATCAACCCGCATACCTTCATTTCTTACTTCAATTACAAACAAACGGTCATGAATCAATTTGAGGTGTCGGATACTACGAACGGACAATCCTTTGTAACGTGTGTATATACCGGTGAGAACAAAGTGTTTAACGATCCATTTGATTGGACAGCTACCGGTTATTCTCGTGAACACACGTATTGTCATTCATGGATGCCAACCTTTCCATGTGATAATCCGGAACAACCAGAATATACAGACCAACATAACCTCTACCCTACCAATTTAGCCAATGCAAATTCCTACCGAAGTAACCTTCCCTTGATGGATATCACAGGAAATGTATTGTATACCTACCTTGAAGGCAGTGTTGGGTATAATGGAAATCAAATGTGTTACGAACCAAGAGCTGCGCAAAAAGGAAATGCGGCGCGGTCTATTTTCTACCATGCGACCTGTTACAATGGTCAAAACAATTTAAACTGGGGCATTGCAGCCAACCAAGACCAAGCTACCTTAAAAACATGGCATTTTGCTGACCTTCCTGATTCGTATGAAATTGCTCGTCAAGAGTATATATACAGTGTTCAAGGAAATAGAAATCCATATATTGACTCGGTGAACTTTGCTTGTCACGTTAACTTTGCAAACATGTCTTACCTAGAAACATCATGTAACGTCGGGATTGAAGAGCAATTAGCCGCAAATTTATCGGTGTTCCCTGTTCCATCTAACGGCAATGTGTATGCCCAAGTTAATGGTCTTGCAATTACTGGATTTAGCATTACGGATTTAAGTGGTCGCATCGTTAAGGCTTCTCAAGGAATCAATGAGGATGTACTTATTGTGAATGGAAACGACTTAAAACCGGGTAAATACCTGATTGAAGTGCGCACCAACCTTGGCGCAGCGCGCGGAAGCTTTATCAAAGAGTAATGCGTAAGCTGGTTCTCTGTACACTTATTGTTGCAGGAACCCTTGGATGTTCCTTCAAGGCACATGTTGCATCTACTTCAAAGAATGTTGGCGTTGATTCAAGTGTCAAATCAAGCGAACACATTGAGCAATTCATTGTTGCATACCGCGATTCATTAGCCCTTCAAATGGGTGAGATTATTGGTAGGGCAGACACTAGTTTCGAGGTAGTATTTCCAAGCTCAAACCTCATGAATTGGGCTACGGATGCCTTATTCCTACAAGAAACGCAAACCGTTCGCTTGTCGGAACCTGTAATTTGTATATTAAACGCTGGTGGGTTGCGTGCGAGCCTAAACAGGGGTCCAATTACGGTTGGTGATCTATTCAAGCTTATGCCCTTCGATAATTCGGTAGCGTGGGTGCGTTTACCGGTATCGCGGATTGAGGCTATGGAAACGTTCATGAAAAATCAACCCAAAGGAGTTCCACTTGCAAATGCTCGTTTTGAAAAAGGAAAGCTAACGATTCAAGGCTTAAATGAAACGCACACGCATTTTTGGGTAATAACCTCAGATTATTTGGCGCAAGGTGGTGATAAAATGACCTTTTTCTTAACACCAGAATCATACCAACCTAAGCCGAAGAATCTTCGCGATGTGTTTATCGAAGAAGTTAAACGGCAGGGAACGCTAGTTAGCAATTCAGAAAAACGCTTTATCCCATGAATCGAAGAGCATTTGTAGGATTAGCTGGATTAACGAGTTTAGGTGCCCTAAGCAGTTCCTTTGAGCTTCGTGCATCCGCACAGCGCAGGGGAAAAAAACTTACCATTCTTCATACGAACGATACCCATTCGAACATTGATCCCTTCCCCCTTAATCATGCAAAATACCCTGGCATGGGTGGCGTTGCGAAACGCGCAGCATTAATCGAGCAAATACGAAGGGAAGAAGAACATGTAATCTTAGT
>Ga0315899_10000138_pt1 | contig 88287 bp, 75 predicted proteins | sample LakEriMetagenome_2_FD_203518 | JGI IMG/M metagenome (GOLD analysis project Ga0315899, IMG submission 203518) | Freshwater fungal communities from buoy surface, Lake Erie, Ohio, United States - Buoy 4 MA112 | ecosystem: Environmental > Aquatic > Freshwater > Lake | place: USA: Lake Erie, Ohio... | reverse complement strand
GGGCCTGAGAAGTCGAAGAGCCTTCCCGTATCTGTCCATGATGTTGCGGCCATCTCGATAAGATGAGGCACAAGCGCGGAAGGCTCACGCAAACTCATTGGATCTTCACCAGGCACTGCATTTGCGCGCATATCGGTGCGCAATGGACCTGGATCGACCATCATCACTTTGATCGGGGTTGACGAGACTTCTTGTGCATAAGTGTGACCCAGCGCTTCAACGGCGGCTTTCGAAACACTGTAAGGGCCCCAATAAGGGCGACGTTTCCACGCAGCCGCTGAGCTCATCAAAATCACGCGACCAGAGTCCGAGCGTTGCAAGAGCGGATCAAGAATGCGGATCAAACGGAAATTCGCCGTTACATTGACGAGCATCACATCGTCCCATTCTTTTGCGATGATGTGACCGATTGGCGAAATGGGACCCAAGATCGCACCATTGCCAAAGAAAATATCAAGCTTGCCCCAACGCTCCAACAAAGCGGGACCCAAGCGATCTAGACTGTCCATGTCTTTCAAATCGGCAGGCACCAGCGTTGCGGTTCCCCCAATAGCGCGAATGGCGTCATCAAGTTCCTCAAGCGCGCCTTGTGTCCGTGCCATCGCAATCACATGCGCGCCTTCTTTGGCGAAAGCGAGCGCTGTGGCGCGGCCGATGCCGCGGGATGCGCCGGTGATGAGCGCGATCCGATTTTCAAGTTTTTTTGTCATGGAACTTAACCCGCTTCAGCAAGCAGTGAGAGTTGTTTCGGGGAGTCACCCGATTGATCTGTCAAACCGGTTGGATAATCACCAGTGAAACAATGATCGGTGAATTGCGGGCGATCAGGACTGCGGCCCTTTTCGCCCATCGCGCGATAGATGCCATCGACCGACAAAAACGCGAGCGAGTCACAGCCAATAAATTCACGCATTTCTTCAAGCGAATGCGTGGCGGCAAGAAGATTGTTACGCTCCGGCGTATCAATACCATAGAAATCCGGATATTTGATCGGCGGTGAAGAAATCCGGAAATGCACTTCGCGCGCGCCAGCATCACGCATCATGCGCACGATTTTTACCGACGTTGTGCCGCGCACAATCGAGTCATCAATCAGAATGATGCGTTTGCCTTCAACAACTGCGCGATTGGCGGAGTGTTTCATACGTACACCGATTTCGCGGCCTGTTTGTGTCGGCTGAATGAAGGTACGGCCGACATAATGATTGCGAATGATGCCGAGTTCATAGGGAAGCCCTGACTCTTGCGCATAACCAAGGGCCGCAGGAACGCCTGAGTCAGGAACAGGGATTACAACATCAGCGGCAACGGGGCTCTCACGCGAAAGCTCAGCGCCCATCGCTTTACGTACTTGATATACGGACTTGCCATGCACGACGGAGTCAGGTCGCGCAAAATAGATATATTCGAAGATACAAGGGCGTGCCGGAAGCACGCCAAAGGGCTTTAATGATTCAATACCGCTTTCGCTGATGATAACGACTTCGCCATTCTCAATATCGCGCACGAAACGCGCGCCGATAATATCAAGCGCACAGGTCTCAGACGCGAGGATATAAGCACCATCCAATTCGCCAAGAACCAAAGGTCTGATCCCTAAAGGATCGCGCACGCCGATCATTTTTTTGTTGGTAAGACCCACAAATGAATAGGCGCCTTCGAGCTGCGTTATCGCTTCGATGAAACGATCAACGAATTTGATTTTTTTCGAACCTGCCACGAGATGCAACACAACTTCGGTGTCGCTTGTTGATTGATAGATCGCGCCGCTGCGGATCAGGTTACGGCGCAGCGTGATGCCATTCGTGATGTTGCCATTATGCGCGACCGCAAAGCCACCGCCATCAAGTTCGGCAAAGAGTGGTTGCACATTGCGTAAAATGGTTTCGCCTGTGGTCGAGTATCGCGTGTGCCCAATCGCGGTGTTGCCCGCGAGGCGATCAATCACAGAGCGCTTCGAGAAATTATCGCCGACCAAACCCATGCGGCGTTCTGAATGGAAACGGCGACCATCAAAGCTCACAATCCCGGCAGCTTCTTGGCCGCGATGCTGGAGCGCGTGAAGACCCAGTGCGGTGATGGCTGCGGCTTCGGGATGGCCATAAATGCCGAAGACTCCGCATTCTTCCTTAAGACGATCGGCGTCGAGGTCGAAGAGCTCGTAGGTCATCGGAAATCCCGGCTGTTACGGCGGAGATATGCGCTTTCGATCGGGGGATTGCAACTTGTATTGGCGGGCTTCAACAACTCATACGTGGCTTTTGACAAAACCACATATTCTACGGTGTTTTGGGCTGCCCATCTTGGCCATTCTGCCCGTCAGCGGGCGCCGTGCCTTGAAGCGCTTTGGCCTTAAGCTTTTCCAAGAAACCGGCATCAGTTGGCAGAAGAGCGATCAATTGATCGCCTGATTCTTTGAGTAGCGGGCGTAGTTTCGCGTCACGCACCCAATCCGGATATTGTTTTTCGCCGACAAGCTTATCGAAGAACAGAAAGGCCACCGCCGCAATCAAAAAGCCACGTGCCGCACCAAACAAAAAGCCGAGCGTCCGGTCGAGTGCGCCGATGCTTGAGTCAAGAATGAGGTCGGACAATTTTACGGTGATCATTGTGACGATCACAAGCGTGACCAGAAACACAGCGGCAATGGCAGCCGCCAGCGCAATCTGGCGGTTCGCGATGTGAGGCTCGAGAAATTCAAGCACACGCGGATGAAACGCATAGGCCGCAATCGCCGCAATCACCCAAGAGCCGATGGCAAGGACTTCGCGTGTGAATCCGCGCACAGAGGCCAATAGTGCCGAGAGGAGAACGATGCCGATCACAAGAAGATCGAGCAGGCTGATCGGTAATTGACTCATCTCTCTTCCATTTCCTTTGGGGTGCCCCGCATGGTTCGGCGCTTATAGTCGCAGCCAAGCGCCGCGTCACGTCTGTTTCGTATATCCATTCGACGTTTTAGTTGGCGCGGGAGGCTTTCTTTCCTGCGATGATCGAAGCGACGAGATCCGCCGCATCAGCGATGGTTGCCACGGTGAGCGAGGAGGGGCCTGCGGCTTCCGCCCCCGCTTTCGGAATGACCGCCGAGCCAAAACCGAGCTTTGCGGCCTCTTTGAGGCGTGCCGCAACTTGCCCCACAGGACGAAGCGCGCCGGTCAGACCAATCTCACCCATGTAAACGCGCGTCGCGGGCAAAGGTGTCGCGCTCAAGGAAGAAATCAGCGCTGCGGCAGCAGCGGCGTCAGCCGCTGGTTCGTCGATTTTGAGGCCACCGGCCACATTCAGATAAACATCATAACCGCCAAACTTCAGACCCCCATGGGCTTCGAGCACTGCGAGCACCATGGAGAGACGGCTTTGGTCCCATCCGACCACCGCGCGCCTTGGTGTTCCAAGTGAAGAAGCAGCAACAAGAGCTTGAAATTCAACAAGAACAGGGCGTGTGCCTTCCATGCCGGCAAAGACAGCGGTTCCGGCAGAATCCGTGTCCCGTCCCTCAAGAAAAAGCGCCGACGGATTGGTCACTTCGCGTAACCCGAGGCCGGTCATTTCGAAGACGCCGATCTCATCCGTCGGCCCGAAGCGGTTTTTCGCCGCGCGTAAAATTCGGAAATGCTGCGCGCCATCCCCTTCGAAGGACGCGACAGCATCGACCATATGTTCAACCACGCGGGGACCTGCGATCTGGCCATCCTTGGTCACATGGCCGACCAAGATGACGCTCGCGCCGCTCGTCTTCGCGTAGCGGATAAGGCTTTGTGCCGAGCCGCGTACTTGGGTGACAGTGCCGGGGGCAGAGTCGACCGTGTCCGACCACATGGTCTGGATCGAGTCGATGATCACAAGGCGGGGCGGGGCTCCTTTTGAGAGTGTCGCTATGATGTCTTCCACATTGGTCTCGGACGCCAGCTCAACAGGGGCCTTGCTCAAGCCCAAACGCTCCGCGCGGAGCCGCACCTGACCCGTCGCCTCTTCACCCGAAATATAGACCACTCGCTCGCCTTTATTCGCGAGCGCGGCGGAAGCCTGCATAAGCAAAGTTGATTTGCCGATGCCGGGATCGCCGCCAAGCAAAATGACAGAGCCCGGAACAAAGCCGCCGCCGGTGACGCGGTCGAGTTCCCCGATGCCGCTTGGCATACGCGGGGACTCGGTTGAGTCACCCACCAAACCTTCAAGCGGGAAGATACGCCCCTTTTTGCCGCGCACCGGACCAGAGGCACCGGGAAGGGGTGCCGCTGCTGCTTCTTCGGCAATCGTGCTCCATTGACCACAGGCCTCGCATTTGCCCTGCCAGCGCGTATAGACCGCACCACAGGCCTGACAAATGAAACTCGCGGTACGTTTTGCCATTTTGGGATCAATCCTTACCCGTCAAAACACGCCGCCGGAATCGGGGGCCGAGATGAACAAGAATTTCATAACCGATCGTGCCTGATTTGGCTGCTACTTCATCAAGCGTGATGTCATCGCCAATGATCACAGCATGATCGCCGCGCTTGACCGCGCCTTCAGGACAGTCAGTGATATCGGCCATGATAAGGTCCATCGAAACACGGCCGAGTATTTTGCAGCGCTGTCCGGCGATCAGGCATTCAGCACCAATTTTTGTATCTGTGTTTTTTGCGCCGCGCGGATAGCCATCACCATAACCAATCGAAAGCGTCGCGATGCGTGTGTCACGTTTAACAGTGATCTCGCCACCATAGCCGATGGGTGTTCCTTTTTTGGCGTAACGAATTTGAAGGATCGGCGCTTCAATTCGTATGACAGGGCGCATCGGATTTGTTTTATCGGGGCAGGGATTACCGCCATAAAGCGCATAACCGGGGCGCACGAGGTCATACGTAATGGTTTGATTGAGAAAAACACCAGACGAGTTCGAAAGACTCGCGGGGACATCCGGAAACATGTGACGCATTTCATCAAAAAGCGTGACTTGTTTCTCCGTGATTGAAGAGCCGTGTATCTCGCTTTCGATAAAATGAGTCATTAAAAGTGAAAAGGGTAGCGGTGATGTTTCACTTTTACGACGCTCGGCAAAGGATCGCGCTTCATCGATTGTTAGACCCAAACGGTTCATACCTGTATCGATATGGAGTGCAGGCGCCAAAAGGTCCAACCTGTCTTCTAAAGCTTTTTCAAAATCTGCAATATCTTCATAGGAACCCAACACCGCCGTGAGTCGATGCGCTTCATAGGCTTTTGCGGCATCAGATGAAAAGCTGTTCAAAACATAGATCGTGGCATGAGGCGCAGATATTCGCGCGCTTAACCCTTCTGAAATCGTAGCCACAAAGAAATGTGAACAACCCGCTTCAACCAAAGCCGGAACGACAACATCAATGCCGAGTCCGTAAGCATCGGCTTTGATATTCGCACTCGCTTTTGCAGGTGAAACGCGTTCCGCAATGAAGCGATAATTCGATTGGAGTGCAGGAAGATCAATCGTGAGGCACGCGGCGGTTGGATCATCCGCAAGAAGAGCGGATAACGCCATCTCACTCAATCCTTTCCGGCAAGCGATCTTCGCTTACAAGGGTCGAGAAGCGTGTGACTTCGGCGTCGAATTGCAAGGTGACAGTGCCGGTTGGTCCATGACGTTGTTTGCCGATGATAACTTCGGCGCGGCCATGGACCTGTTCCATCTCGGTCTGCCATTTGAAATATTCTTCCGTGCCCATTTTGGGCTCTTTGTTTTTGAGATAATATTCTTCACGGAACACAAAGAGTACAATATCGGCGTCTTGTTCGATGGAGCCCGATTCACGCAGATCGGAAAGCTGCGGGCGCTTATCATCGCGTTGTTCGACCTGGCGGGAGAGCTGTGACAGCGCCACGACTGGCACGTTCAATTCTTTCGCAAGCGCTTTCAAGCCCGTGGTGATTTCAGTCAATTCCTGGACGCGATTATCACCTTTGCGCGCTGAACCTGAAAGAAGCTGCAAATAGTCAACGACCAGAACATCTAATCCCTTTTGACGTTTCAAGCGACGCGCACGCGCAACAAGTTGGGCAATCGAGATGCCGCCCGTCTCGTCGATATAGAAGGGAATTCGCTCCATCTCACGTGCCGCATCGGCAATTTTGGAAAATTCTTGCTCGCCGATTTCACCGCGACGAATTTTATAGGACGCGACGCCCGATTGTTCCGCTATGATACGCGTTGCCAATTGTTCGGCCGACATTTCGAGTGAGAAGAAGCCGACAATGCCGCCATCAAGACGTTTGATGGAACCGTCTTGTTGTTTCTCGCCTGAGTATGCGCGTGCGATGTTAAAAGCGATATTGGTTGCGAGTGCCGTTTTACCCATACCCGGACGACCGGCAACAATGATCAAATCGGAAGATTGTAATCCACCAAGCATCCGGTCGAGATCGGAAAGACCTGTTGCAACACCCGATAATTTTCGATCTCTTCGAAAAGCTTCCGCAGCGAGTTCAACGGCATTTTTCAATGCGCTCGAGAAATCTTGAAACCCGCCATCATAACGGCCTTGTTCGGCAAGCTCATAAAGGCGACGTTCCGCATCTTCGATTTGTTTACGTGGATGATCATCGACCGGCGCGTCATAGGCGACATTGACCATGTCTTCGCCGATATTGATGAGCTGGCGACGCATGGCGAGATCATAGATCGTGCGGCCATAGGCTTCTGCATTCACAACGGTTGTCGCTTCAGCGGCCAAACGCGCGAGATATTGCGGCACGGTCATGCCGCCCAAATCCTGATCGCCAACAAAGGATTTGAGTGTGACCGGCGTTGCGAGTTTCCCGGCGCGGATCAATTGCTGCAAGATGTCGTAAATGCGGCGATGGAGCTCTTCAGAAAAATGCGTGGGCTCAAGAAAATCCGAAACACGAAAATAAGCGTCATTATTGACGAGGATCGCGCCAAGCAAAGCTTGCTCGGCCTCCACATTGTGAGGCGGCACACGATAGGCCGTTTCGATATCAGCGAGGCGAAGTACGGTTGAGGGCGCGGCCATTGGACTTTCCGATTATGTTCAACGGAGCTTTAGACTGAGCCTGCCAGACGAATCACGATGAGATGACGATTCTAATCAAAGCGTGCCCGTTTTCCACAGCGCACACAGGGAACCCAGAAATCGGAAGGCGCAGATACGATTTTTCTTGCTTTGGGCAATCAATTGAAAAAGCCCGGTTTTCACCGGGCTTTTCTGAATTTTCACAGATTTGGCGAGGCTATTATTCGCCGTCGCCGCCTTCAGCGAGCGCTGCGCCGACTTCAAGGCCCAAATCGTCGAGATTGACCTCTTCACGAACGATTGTGCTTTCGCCACGGGCCTGACGCTCAGCTTCTTCAGGGCTGCGCGCAACATTGATCGTGATCTTCACGTCAACTTCCGGATGCAGATGTACTGGAACCGTGTGAAGGCCAATCGTCTTGATCGGAATGTTGAGAACAACCTGATTGCGATTAAGGCTGAAGCCGCCTGCGGTTGCCGCTTCTGAGATATCGCGCGCAGCGACTGAACCATAAAGCTGACCCATTTCGCCGGCCTGACGAATGATCACGAAAGATTGACCATCAAGTTTTTCAGCAACGGCAGAAGCTTCTTTTTTCGCAGTGAGATTGCGTGCTTCAAGCTGTGCGCGTTGTGTTTCGAAATGCGCGATGTTGTCTTTGGTTGCGCGTAACGCTTTGTGACGCGGCAAAAGGAAATTGCGCGCGTAACCATCTTTCACGCGGACGACATCGCCCATTTGTCCGAGATTGGGAACGCGTTCGAGGAGAATGACTTGCATGGTTAGGTCCTTTCTAAAGAAAACTAGATTTCAGTGTTTGAGGGAAGGGGCACGGTTGAAAACCGCGTCCGGAAGGAAAGCCACATGTCGGCGATCCCGAGTAACGCGATGCCGATGACAGGCCATCCAGGCAGCAAAACGAAAACGAGATAGATCGCGAAGAGCAGACCGCGACGCGATTTCAGCGGCCGTGTGATTGCATGGAGAACAGCAAGACCTTGCAAGCAAAAGCCAATGACGAGGCTCGCCAGAACGATCCTTCCGGCAAGCGCGGCATAATCTTGTGCGGCAATCGCAAGTGCGAGCGAGAGAATGAGAGCGGGCACCGCGAGGCGTGGCAAAGCGAGCATTGAAATATCCGGCCAAGGACGCGGTAATCTGCCCGAGGCTTGTACGATGCGTCCGGCAACCCAAAGCAGGATCACTGAAATCATCACGCTCGCGACGGCGCTGATCGGGGCGGCGATATTGGCAAGGAGCGATGAAAGCGTTTTTAAGAATTGCGCTCGTTCATCGGCCGACATCCCCGCGACGAGATCGGGATCATAAGTCAGTACGACATCAACCGCGCGCCCGAATGTGGCGATAAAGCTTTCATAGTCGGGTGCGATCAATAATGAGCCGATGAGGGTCAGCACGGATGAAAGACCAATCACCCAAAGAAGCACGCGTCCAAGCGGGTACCATTCCATTTTAGATGGATCGTCACTCGATGAAGAGCGACCGAGCAGAAGCAAATAGGCGGTGAACCAGGACGGCAACGCGATTGAGAGAGCCTGCACGACCCCCGCGAGCGGCGAGAAGATCAAGGCAGTCACAGCGAGTGATACGAGCGTTGCAACAAGTCCGGCCAGATAGCCAAAGCCCAAGGTTGCGATCAAAATCGGCAAAGGGGCAATCAAGTAAAGCAAGAAAGCGAGCGGGGAACCCGTTGAAATAACAGCAAAAAGCAACGCAGACACCGCGCCGCATCCCGCTCCGAATGATAGGTCTTTACCCGTGGTCATCTCGCTGTCCCGCTGACCCCAAAGGGGCGGTTAGGAACGGTTCGATTGTCCGCTCCAACAAATCCGGAGTGGGCCTAAACCTTCTTCCAGATCAGTGATGAGAAATCCGGGACCCGTAGGTCCCGGTCATTGATTTTGTCTCGAAAGAGACAATTAAGCGATCACGTAAGGCAGGAGGCCCAAGAAACGGGCGCGTTTGATGGCTTGCGCCAATTCGCGTTGTTTCTTGGCTGAAACAGCCGTGATGCGTGACGGAACAATCTTGCCGCGCTCGGAAATGTAACGCGAGAGCAAACGTGTGTCCTTGTAGTCGATCTTCGGCGCATTGGCCCCCGAGAACGGGCAGGACTTGCGACGACGATAGAAGGGGCGACGTGCGCCACCTGATGATTCAACAGCTGACATCAGAAGCTCTCCTCTTCAGCATCATTTTCGTCACGACGGGGCGGACGCGGAGCGCGACCACTGCCGCCGCCACCACCGCCACCGAAGCGGCCACCACCTGGACGACCGCCGCCCATGCCGCGCTCGCCACGATCATCATCACGATCGCGCTTCTGGAGCATGGCCGAGGGGCCTTCTTCCAGCGCTTCGACACGGATGGTGAGTGAGCGGATCACATCTTCGCTGATCGCTTCGAGGCGCTCGACTTCCGCGACAGCGGCATGTGGCGCATCGACATTGAGAAGCGTGAAATGAGCTTTCCGGTTCTTCTTGATCCGGAAGGCGAGGGTCTTCACGCCCCAATATTCGGTCTTCGTGACCTTGCCGCCATTGGCTTCGATCACGCCTTTATATTGTTCATTGATGGCCTCGACCTGCTGCGCCGTCACATCTTGGCGCACGAGGATGACATGCTCATAGAGAGCCATGGGTTTGCCTTTCCTGTTTCACGCGAGCTTTCGGCGCCAAGCCCTTCGAGCCACTAGGATTTTTAAATCCAAGGAAAGGCCCGAAACGAGAGAGGAACGAAGGCGGAGACAAGGGAAACGGAGAGGGATCTCCTGCCCGAAATTTCGGGTTTTCCTTTCAGCCACCGGCCGATCGACCGCGATTGAAGGCGCTTTCCTAAAGGCAAAACTCAAGAAAGGCAAGGGGATAGGGGCTTGGCAGCTGGGTCTAAATGTCAGCCCAAAGCCCCCATCACCAGAGTGACATTCAAGCCAATAATGACGATCGCGATGAGGCCCGCAAGCGCGGTCACGGCGCGTGGGGCAACCAAAGCACCCATCCGTTTCTTTGAAGCGGTGAAGATTACGAGGGGCACGATCGCAAAGGGCAATTGCAGACTTAAGACCACTTGGCTGAAGACAAGGAGCTTGGTCGCCCCCTCATTGCCATAGTAAAAAGCCACGAAGGCTGCGGGCCCAACCGCGATGAGGCGCGTGACCAGCCTTTGCACCCAAGGCCGAAAAGCGATTTTTAGGAAGCCTTCGAAAACGATCTGGCCCGCGAGCGTCGCAGTCACGGTGGCATTGAGACCGCAGCCTATGAGTGCAATCGCGAAGAGGATCGGTGCGAGCGACGTTCCCAAGAGCGGCTCGAGCAGGGCATGAGCGTCGGACAATTCTGCGATCTCGGTTTTGCCATTCGCGTGGAAGGTCGCTGCCGACAGGATCAAAATCGACGCGTTGATCAGGAAGGCGAAACAAAGGGCGACGGTTGAATCAATCGTTGCAAAAGTCAGACTCTCTTTCCGCGCCTTTGGCGTCGTGCCGAGCACGCGTGTCTGAACGATGCCGGAATGGAGATAAAGATTATGGGGCATCACGGTTGCGCCCAAAATCCCGAGCGCGAGATAGAGCATCTCCGGATTGGTGAGGATCGTCGAACTCGGCATTAGCCCGGGGAACACGGCATTCCAATCTGGTTTTGCGAGTGCAATCTCAACGACAAAGCAGAAGGTGATGAGGGCTAAGACGCCGATCACCACCGCTTCAATCGTACGGAAACCGTAACGTTGGAGCGCGAGGATCAACAGCGCATCCAATGCCGTGACCGCAATGCCGATGGGCAGCGGCCAGCCGAAAAGTAATTGCAGCCCGATGGCGGTGCCGATGACTTCAGCAATATCGGTGGCGATGATGGCGATTTCCGCCAGAAAGAAGAGAAGAAGATTGATCGGCGCAGGCAGCGTTTCACGGCAGGTCTCCGCGAGATCCTTGCCGGTGGCGACCGCAAGACGCGCAGCCAAGGCCTGTAAGAGAATGGCTGTCAGGCTTGAGAGCAGCACGACGGATAGAAGCGTGTAGCCAAATTTCGAGCCGCCCGCGAGCGAAGTCGCCCAATTGCCGGGATCCATATAGCCGACCGCAACAAGATAGCCGGGCCCCAGAAACGCCAAGAGTTTACGCCCGAAGGACCAATGGGCGGCAACGGGTACAGTCCCGTGATCGGCGCGTAATCCATGGATTGTGGCTGGACGGCTGGTATCTGAAATCTCACTCATTCTCTATAAATTGCCCATTGCCTTCTGTTCCTCAAGGTCTGAGGTCCATTTTCACCACATTAGGGCGATGAAGACCGGCATTTTTGTGGTGTTACGACAACACTTGGACACAAAACAGTATCTCCGCTTTTAGGCGAAAGCCCTTTGCCGAAAATTGGCCACAATGAAGCTGATGACAAAGGCCGGCCTGCAAAAACTGGGCTTGGCAATTGAAAAGTAACCCCTTTGTCGCCATGGTGTCGCCCGCGTTGCCTGACATGAAGTCAGGTCCCAAGGGAGAGGCGGACGAAAGAGTGATTTTTCGGTCCGCGAGAGAGAAGGTTTGAAAGGCCAGAACGTCTCATGAGCGATCGTGTTTTTGACAAATCCAAATTGCCCAGCCGCCATGTGACGGAAGGCCCGGCGCGTGCGCCGCATCGGTCTTATTATTACGCCATGGGTTTGAACCGCGCGCAGATGAGCCGTCCCTTTGTCGGCGTGGCTTCGTGCTGGAATGAAGCCGCACCGTGCAACAACACGCTCATGCATCAAGCGCAATTCGTAAAGCGCGGCGTGGATGCTGCCGGTGGTACCCCGCGTGAATTCGTCACCATCACTGTGACTGATGGCATCGCGATGGGCCATCAAGGAATGAAGTCCTCGCTTGTGTCGCGCGAAGTGATTGCCGACTCTGTTGAACTCACCATGCGCGGCCATTCCTATGATGCAATTGTCGGTCTTGCCGGTTGTGACAAATCTTTGCCGGGCATGATGATGGCGATGGTACGATTGAATGTGCCATCAATTTTCATCTATGGCGGATCGATTTTGCCGGGCACTTTCAAAGGCAAGCCGGTAACAGTTCAAGATGTCTTCGAAGCGGTCGGCAAATATTCGGTCGGCGCGATGAATGAAGAAGATCTCTACGAACTCGAATCTGTTGCGTGTCCGTCTTCAGGCGCTTGTGGTGCGCAATTCACCGCCAATACAATGGCGACTGTTTCTGAAGCGATTGGTCTTGCGCTTCCTTATTCAGCCGGCGCGCCTGCGCCTTATGAAATCCGTGAACAATTCTGCCGCACAGCGGGCGAGATGATTATGGATCTCATTGCAAAAAATATTCGCCCACGTGACATCGTAACGAGAAAAGCACTTGAGAACGCTGCGACAGTTGTTGCGGCATCAGGCGGTTCAACCAATGCGGCGCTGCATCTTCCTGCGATTGCGCATGAGGCGGGCATCGATTTCGATTTGTTCGACGTTGCCGAGATTTTCAAAAAGACGCCTTACATCGCCGATTTGAAGCCGGGCGGAAAATATGTCGCGAAAGACATGTTTGAAGTGGGCGGTATTCCACTTCTCATGAAGACGCTTCTTGATCATGGATATCTCCATGGTGACTGCATGACGGTTACCGGACGCACGATGGCCGAGAATATGGCGAGCGTGAAATGGAATCCGGATCAGGATGTTGTTTATGCAGCCAATAAGCCTTTGACACCAACAGGCGGTGTTGTCGGTCTTAAGGGCAATCTCGCTCCTGAAGGCGCAATTGTTAAAGTCGCTGGCATGCCGGTCGAGAAACAAGTCTTCACCGGACCTGCACGCGTCTTTGATAATGAAGAAGCCTGCTTCGAAGCGGTAACAAAGCGACAATATAAAGAGGGCGAAGTGCTTGTCATTCGCTATGAAGGTCCGCGCGGTGGTCCGGGCATGCGTGAAATGCTTGCCACGACTGCGGCACTTTATGGGCAGGGTATGGGCGATAAGGTGGCGCTCATCACCGATGGACGGTTCTCTGGCGCGACGCGCGGCTTCTGCGTGGGCCATGTTGGCCCCGAAGCAGCGGTCGGCGGACCCATCGCGCTCTTAAAAGATGGCGACATCATTCATCTTGACGCGATCAAAGGAATTTTGTCGGTCGAATTGTCAGATGATGAATTGGCTCGCCGCAAAAAAGACTGGAAGTCGCGCGAACATGAGTATGGATCGGGCGCGATTTGGAAATACGCGCAGACTGTTGGGTCTGCGCGGGCCGGCGCGGTGACCCATCCGGGCGGCAAGGGTGAAAAATTCGTCTATGCGGATATTTGAGGCGATACGACCAGGATTGCTGATTGTCCTACCGGCTCTTTTTGTGGCCGGTGGGACATGTATCACAAAAGTCTATGCGCTTGATCGCAGCACGGGACAGGGTCCTGTATCGGTTCAGAAATCGAATAATGACGCTGATGATGAAGCGGCTGGTTCATCTATAAAAACAGCGAAGGCATCGACCTCCCCGGGATTATCTTCTTCGGTTCAGAAAGAAGATGAAGATCAAAGTGGTGCAACTGAAACCGCCGACGGGCCACCAAGCACAAGCGATCTCACAAAAGCACCGCTTGATGCTTTGAATTCCGTCGTTGATGCGACGCGCAATGCAATCCGTTCTTATCTTGCGGGCAATAAAGACGAAGCTGTCAAATCACTTGAATATGCGGCGGATCAAGGTCATGCGCCTGCGCAATGGAAATTGGCGCGTATGTATGCGGAAGGCGATGGCGTTCCGCGCGATGATCTTCGCGCTTTCGAGGCGTTTTCAAAAGTTTGCGACCGCCATGCTGACGAGTCACCCGATTCGCCGACCGCTCCTTTCGTGGCGAACTCCTTTGTTGCGTTGGGGTCATATTATCTGAATGGCATCCCGAATAGTGCGGTGAAAGCCAATCCTTCACGCGCCAGGGAAATGTTCAATTATTCAGCGAGTTATTTTGGGGATGCGCAGGCACAGCTCATCCTTGCGCGGCTTTATCTTGAAGGTATTGGTGGTGCGAAAGACATGAAGCAAGCGGTGCGCTGGCTCAATCTTTCCGCTGAAAAAGGCAATCGCATCGCGCAAGCGCAATTAGGTCAATTACTGTTTTCAGGTGAAGCCGGAATGAAACAACGTGCACGCGGCTTGATGTGGTTAAGTGTTGCACGGGTGGGTGCTGATCCGCAAAAAGATGCATGGATCATTGATGCTCATGAAGAAGCGATGGAAAAGGCAAGCGAAGCCGATCGTTTTGCAGCCATTGCCTATGTCAGCCAACGCGAAAAGCGCACAAAGTAATTTTCGCTTCTATTTACCGTATTAAAATTTCAGAATTCGAGATCAATTCGCACGGGCACGTGATCTGAGGGCTTTTCCCATCCACGCACATGCGAGTCGATGGCGGATGATTTTAATCCGTCGGTTGCTTGTGGTGACAATAAAAGATGATCAATACGAATGCCGTTATTTTTTTGCCAAGCGCCCGCTTGATAATCCCAGAATGTATAGATTTGATCGGCATCGCTTGTTGCGCGCACCGCATCGGTCAATCCAAGTGTCAGAAGCTCTTGCCATTTCGCGCGCGACTCGGGTCGATAAAGCGCATCATTCACCCATAAATCAGGGTGAGTGGCGTCCTGTGGTTTTGGAATGATGTTATAATCGCCTGCGATCACAAAGCGCTCCTCGCTTTGCAACCACGTCTTTGCATGTGCAATGAGTGCTTCAAGAAAATCGAGCTTGTAAGAAAATTTCTCTGTACCGAGAGGATTGCCATTCGGCGCATAAAGTGAAGCGATGCGAATGGGCTTTTGCGCTTTGGGTGCAATCAGTGCTTCAATATAGCGAGATTGCGGCTCGCCCGGTTGATGCGGCAACCCGCGCCGACAGTCTTCAATCTTGTGTTTCGATAAGATCGCCACACCGTTGAATGTTTTCTGCCCGAGCGTTTCAATATGATAACCGAGCGATTCGATCTCGAGCCGTGGAAATGCCTCATCAAGGCATTTCAATTCCTGCAGACAGACGACATCCGGCGCGGCTTCTTTGAGCCATGCAGTCAAATGCTCGATCCTTTGGCGAACCGAATTGACGTTCCAAGTGGCGATGCGCATGGCAAATTCCGGCAGTTAGGGATTCGGAACAGAGAGATTACGAGAGGTCAGCGGTGCTGACCAGTGTGGGCCTTATTGCAGGGATAAGCCCGACAGCTTGACTCTTCCCGCATCGTGGCTCACGAGCGCGCGGCGAAAGAAGCGCGTTGTCAATAATCGCGGCAGGAGATCTCCATGATGTCGGTGGCATTTACATTTCCGGGGCAGGGCAGCCAGACGGTGGGTATGGGCAAGGCATTTGCCGAGACTTTCGTTGCCGCACGCGCCGTTTTTGCAGAAGTGGATGACGCACTCTCCCAAAAACTCTCGACCCTCATGTTTGAAGGCCCGGAGGATCAGCTCACCCTCACAGCCAATGCGCAACCCGCTTTGATGGCCGTGAGCTTGGCGATTGTGCGTGTTCTCGAAGCCGAGGCGGGGATTACGCCTGCTAAAAATGCCCGCTTTGTGGCGGGTCACTCGCTCGGCGAATATTCAGCGCTTGCAGCCGCGGGCAGTCTTACGATTGCGGACACCGCGAGACTTTTGCGCATTCGTGGCAATGCGATGCAAGCGGCCGTGGCGCCCGGTGTTGGCGCAATGGCGGCCTTGCTCGGCCTTGATTTTGATGCAGCTGCGGCAGTGGCTCAGGAAGCCTCCCAAGGCGAAATCTGCCAAGCGGCCAATGATAATGGCGGCGGTCAGGTTGTTGTTTCAGGCAGCAAAGCGGCTGTCGAACGCGCGGTTGAGCTTGCCAAGACAAAGGGTGCAAAACGTGCGGTGATGCTTTCAGTATCCGCGCCCTTCCATTGCGCTCTCATGAAACCGGCAGCGGACGCAATGGCGGAAGCTCTTTCTAAAGTGAAAATCAGCGCGCCGGTGGTTCCTTTGGTAGGGAATGTCACTGCGGCGGTGGGATCTGATCCGGAAGCGATCCGTCACAATCTTGTCACGCAAGTCACCGGCACAGTGCGTTGGCGCGAAAGCGTCGCTTATATGGCTGCGCAAGGTGTCACGAAATTTGTCGAGATCGGATCGGGCAAAGTGTTAACCGGACTTGTGAAACGTATTGCGGCGGAGGCCGAGGGTGTGTCTGTTTCGCAACCCGACGATGTTGCGAATTTGCGAGCGCAGCTTGGCGTTTGAGTTTTAGTTCAGGAGAGTTTTCCATGTTTGATTTGACGGGCCAGTCGGCTCTCGTGACCGGTGCGACCGGCGGTATTGGCGGAGCGATCGCCCGGGCCCTTCACGCACAAGGCGCAACAGTCGCGCTCTCCGGAACGCGTCGCGAAGCCCTTGAAGCGCTTGCCTCCGAGTTGGGCGTGCGCGTTCACATTTGTCCGGCGAATTTGTCGGATACGGTTTCGGTTGAAGCGCTTGTTCCATCCGCTGAAGAAGCCATGGGTGGGCTTGATATCCTCGTCAATAATGCCGGTATCACACGCGATAATCTTTTTATCCGCATGAAGGATGAAGAATGGTCCGATGTGATGCGGGTGAATCTGGACTCTGTCTTTCGTTTGAGCCGTGCTGCTGCAAAAACGATGATGCGCAAACGCTATGGCCGGATCATCTCGATCACATCGGTCGTCGGCACCACAGGCAATCCCGGGCAGGGTAATTATGCCGCCGCAAAAGCCGCAATTGTCGGCATGTCAAAAGCACTCGCAGCCGAAGTGGCAAGCCGAAACATCACGGTGAACTGCGTTGCTCCAGGCTTCATCGCCACCCCAATGACCGATGTGCTCAATGAGAAACAACGTGAGTCGGTCATGCAAAAAGTTCCTATGGGCCGTCTGGGCGAGCCAGGGGAAATTGCCGCCGCGACGCTTTATCTGGCGAGCCGTGAAGCGGCCTATGTCACCGGTCAGACGCTGCATGTCAACGGCGGAATGGCAATGATCTGAATGGGTTATGCCCATCTTCTCGTCTAAAATTTGAATAAAAGGCGTATCTCGCCTTCGGTAATGGAGTGTGGTAAGCCTTGCCGAGTTTGGCCGCAGGGGCTTGACGTCGCGCTGATGGCGTCGTTTGAACGCTCCGAGGTTCAGGTTTCCTCCGGTTTTGCCTGCGGCCTTGTTTGTGAGCGGCTGCAACAGCCGGTTGTTTGAGGGAACCCGTGTCGGCGTTTGTGAGAAGTAAAAGCGTCGTCGCAACAGGAAGACAGTGAGGACATAAGGACATGAGCGATATCGCAGCCCGCGTGAAGAAGATTGTCATCGAGCATCTCGGTGTTGACGCCGACAAGGTCGTTGAGAGCGCCAATTTCATCGATGATCTCGGTGCCGACAGCCTCGATACGGTCGAGCTTGTGATGGCGTTCGAAGAAGAATTCAGCGTCGAAATCCCCGATGATGCGGCCGAAACGATCCGCACCGTGGGCGACGCGGTGGCCTTCATTACGAAGAAGTCCGCTTAATCCCCGCCGGGGAAGTTGATCGTGGATGTCAGAGCGGAGAGTTGAGGCCATGCGGCGTGTCGTCGTAACGGGGATAGGCATGGTGTCGCCGCTTGGCGGTTCCGCGGAATCCTCTTGGTCAAAGTTGCTTGCGGGCGAGAGCGGCGCGGTGAATGTCACCCGCTGTGACGTCGCCGATTTGGCCTCCCAAATTGCTTGTGAAGTGCCGCGCGGCGATGGGTCGGGCGGCACCTTCAATGCCAATGATTGGATGGATCCCAAAGATCAACGCAAAGCCGATGAGTTTATCGTCTTCGGTATGGCGGCGGCGACCCAAGCGCTCGCAGATGCAAAATGGGCTCCTTCAACGGATGAAGAAAAACATCGCACGGGTGTCATGGTTGGCTCCGGCATTGGTGGCATCGGCACGATCTACGAAACATCGGTGACCTTGTTCGAAAAAGGTCCGCGTCGCGTTTCGCCCTTCTTTATTCCAAGCGCGATCATCAATCTGGCCTCGGGTTGGATTTCCATTCGTCACGGATTGAAAGGCCCCAACCATTCGGTGGTGACAGCCTGTTCAACAGGCGCGCATGCGATTGGTGATGCGTCGCGTCTCATCATGCTGGGTGACGCTGATGTGATGGTGGCCGGTGGCACTGAATCGCCGATCAATCGCATTTCGCTTGCGGGCTTCGCTGCCTGCCGTGCCTTGTCGACGAATTTCAATAATGATCCGAAGCGCGCTTCACGGCCTTATGACAAAGATCGTGATGGGTTCGTGATGGGCGAGGGTTCAGGCGTTGTTGTGCTTGAAGAACTCGAACATGCGAAAGCGCGTGGTGCAAAAATTTATGCGGAGATTGTTGGCTATGGCATGTCGGGTGATGCCTATCACATTACATCTCCCGCTGAAGATGGTGATGGCGCTTATCGCTGCATGTCAGCTGCGTTAAAGCGCGCCGGACTTCAGGCCTCGGACATTGATTACATTAATGCACATGGCACATCGACGCCTTTGGGTGATGAAATTGAATTGCGAGCGGTTGAGCGGTTGCTCGGCAATGACACGACGAAAGCGTCGATGTCGTCAACGAAATCGGCCACGGGACATTTGCTCGGTGCAGCAGGTGCGATCGAAGCAATTTTCTCCATTCTCGCGATCCGCGATCAAAAGGTGCCGCCAACGCTCAATCTCGATAATCCATCGGTTGAGACCGCGATTGATCTCGTGCCGCATAAAGCAAAATCACGTAAGGTGAATGCGGTTTTATCCAATTCATTCGGCTTCGGGGGTACGAACGCCTCGCTCGTTTTCAAACGATACGAGCCGTAAGCCCCATGGTCGCCGCAATTTCGGTATTCAAGCTTTGAAGGCCGCGTTGGGGTTTAGAAACGGATGACCGAAGACAAATCGACCGTCGGAAATGAAAAAGCGGACGCGGATCACAAATCCGCGCCGACGACCGACATGGCTTCGGGTTCATCTCAAAGCGAAATTGTCACCGACATTACGAATAACGGTTCGGCTCAAAGCAGCAAGGAAGAAACGCCGAAAAGCGAGATGCTGGATGGCGAAGCTCCGGCTTCCATGAGTGAATTGGCCCGACCGAAGTCCCGTGGTTTTATGCGTCGTATGATCGTGCGGAGTCCGGCCGCGGCCATTCATCCTGAAACCGTTCCTGAGCCGCCACAACATGTAACGCCTGAAAGAAAAGAAAGACCGCTCACCAATTTTTTGAGTGGGCTTTTGTCTTTCATCGCGATCTTTGCCGCTTGTCTTGCGGGGCTATTTCTTTTGGCTGAGCGTCAGATTTACGCGCCCGGTCCGCTCGAGAATGACAAGGTCGTTCTCGTGCGGGGCAGCACCGCGGAAGTGATTGATCGATTGGAACGCGAGGGCGTGATCGATAAAGCGTTTTTGCTAACGCTTTATTGGCAGCTCTCGGGGCGCTCGTCACAAATCAAAGGTGGCGAATACCAATTCAAAAAAGAAGCGAGTCTTGATCAAGTGACAAAGACGCTGATCGAAGGCAAAACGATCAAGCATTCGCTGACGATTGCTGAAGGCAAGACGTCACAGGAAATTGTTGCGCTTCTTCTCGCGGATACAAATCTGGCGGGTGAGATCAAAGACATTCCGCGCGAAGGAACACTGCTGCCGGAAACTTATAAATTCGATTATGGCATGTCGCGCGCAAAGCTCATTGAGCATATGACGCAAGAGCAAATGAAACTGGTACGCGAGATATGGGCAAAGCGTGATCCGGATTTGCCTATCGCGAGCCCACAAGATCTTGTGATCCTCGCTTCGATTGTTGAAAAAGAAACAGGTAAAGCCGATGAGCGGCCGCGCGTTGCGGGTGTGTTTGTAAATCGGTTGATGAAGAAAATGCGTCTGGAATCCGATCCGACCGTTGTCTATGGACTGGTCGGTGGTAAGGGCTCTTTGGGGCGCGGTCTGACCAAGGCGGAGCTTGATCAAGCAACGCCCTATAACACCTACACATTGCCCGGATTGCCTGCAGGTCCCATCACCAATCCCGGACGTGCAGCGCTTGAAGCCGTTGCTAATCCTTCACGGACAAAAGAATTATTCTTCGTGGCTGATGGAACAGGCGGTCACGTATTTGCTGAAACTTATGAGCAGCATCTGAAGAATGTTGCGAAATGGCGCCAGATTGAAGGACAAAAAGCTGATACGGCACCGATTGTGACAGCGCCGACGACGAATAACACAACAAATACCACAGCGAAGAACACAACGACGACTGAACCGCCTGACGCGAGTAAAACGCAAACGCCATCGAACGCAAAGAACGCTACACCCGCTAAAGCGCCTGCAAAGCCGCCGAAGAAAAAAGCCGTTAACCCGGAAACGGGCGCTGAAACAGCGCCGGCTCCCGATTGATATTCGCGTTGCTTTGTCGTTGCTTGGATAATGATGTCTGATTGAGGAGTACCGCTTCGATGATTGCCCATTTTGCGAATGAGCAGATCGCACGCCGCGGATTGATGTTTGTGCTCTCCTCACCCTCCGGTGCTGGCAAAACAACTCTGACTCGTCTCCTGCGTGAACAAGAACCGAGCCTCACTCTGTCGGTGTCGGTAACAACGCGTAATCGCCGCCCAAGCGAGGTTGATGGCGTCCATTATCATTTTATCAGCGAAGCTGAATTTTTTGCGATGCGAGAGCGCGGCGCGCTTTTGGAATCTGCTCATGTTCACGGCAATCATTATGGATCACCGCGGGATCGTGTTGAGCAAGCCTTGAATGAGGGCAAGGATGTATTGTTCGATATTGATTATCAAGGTGCCCAGCAATTAACCGCAAGTTCTCCTGATGATGTCGTCAGCATCTTTATTCTTCCACCATCAATGCAGGAATTACGCGCTAGACTTGAAAGGCGTGCAGAGGACTCAGTTGAGGTTATCGAGAAGCGTTTGGTCGCAGCACGCAAAGAAATTAACCGTTGGCGCGATTATCGTTATGTGTTGGTCAATGACGATTTGGATAAAACCTTCTCGCAACTTCGCATGATCCTTGCCGCTGAAAGATTAAAGCGTGAACGGCAAACGGGGCTTGAGTCCTTTATTGACCGATTGATCGATCAATAATCATTTTGAATGAAGCGCTTGGGCCAAAGCAACGAATTGTTCAATCGTGACAGTTTCGGCGCGTGCTGTCGGATCAAGGCCAACATCCTCACAAAGCTTAATCGGATCAACGCCGAGGCTTTTTAAACTCTGGCGGAGCATTTTTCGTCTTTGACCGAATGCGGCTTGCGTTACGCGTGCGAGAAGTTTTGGATCGCAAGGTGTCAGAAGAATGCGCGGTGTTATTCTCACAACGGAAGAGACAACTTTCGGCGGTGGCGTGAAAGCTTGTGGTGACACATCAAAGAGAATTTTCGCATCGGTGCGCCAGCCGCAGAAAACGCTCAAGCGACCATAATCATGCGGCGTATCAGGAGTCGCAACAATGCGCTCCGCAACTTCACGCTGAAACATTAATACGAGATCATTGAAACGTGGTGGCCATTCAGCGCTATCGATCCATTTCATTAATAATGCAGTGCCGATATTGTAGGGAAGATTGGCTATAATTTTTAGAGAGCCTACATGATCAAGTGACGCAATATCAAATGTAAGAGCATCGCCTTCAATGATTGTAAGGCGCCCAGGATAATGGGCAGCGATTTCTTCCAAAGCGGGCAGGCACCGATGATCTCGTTCGATAGCGATCACATGTTTTGCGCCCGCAGCCAAAAGCGCACGTGTTAATCCGCCTGGACCAGGGCCGACTTCAAGAACCGTTGTGTCATCAAGAGGACCAGCGGAGCGCGCAATGCGCGACGTGAGATTGAAATCGAAGAGAAAATTTTGGCCAAGCGCCTTTTGTGCGTTTAAACCATAACGAGAGATCACGTCTCTAAGTGGCGGCAGATTGTCGATGGACACTTATGGCTGCCCTACAAAGTCACCCACTTCCTTTTTGGTCTCGATGGTGCCCAGAGAGCGCAATGTCAAGCGGACAAAGATGGTTTGATCTTGAGTGGTTGTGCCTGTCGCATAGGGTTCACGCCCAATATAGGCAATGGAAAGGTCCGTACACTCATCATGATAGGTTGCCGATGCTGAATAAGCTGCCATATAAGTCCGCGGCAGATCGGGATCGGAAAGATATCGGGATAACGCAAAGAGTGTATTACCCGAGACGCTCCAATTTGGTGTTAGACGATAGCCTGCACCAATGCCCAAACCTTCACGTCGTTTGGTAATACCCACATTTGGTTGCGCGGCATAATTTGCGTAGATCAAACTAGTCGATAGATCTCCAATATTTGCTCTATTTTCCAATTCAAATCTTTTTGAATTCAATCCATCAGGATCGAAACGTCCGCGCGCAGTGAAAGAGTAATTTGCGCTCGGTACGAATTGCAGTCGTGAAACATAATCCGATGTTGTTTTATCGAGCCCGGAATCTGTGCCTTCTAATGCGAGGCCACGCTGAGCGTATGAATTTAGCCCCGCCATCTGAACCGATTGACCAATCATCATATTCGCATGCGCACCATTTACGAGGCCAAGCGAGTATTGCGCGCCATAATTGGCACGGGTGCCGCCCTCTACGCGATCATATCCCGTATATTTGTCAACGGAGAACAAATTTGTGTCATCAAACACCAGACTTTGAGAGTCTTCATTCGGAAGATTGCCAATGTTGGATTCATCCGGCCTCGAAATGACTTGCACAATCGGTTCGAAAATATGAGAGCCGAACGAAGAGGCGGCAACAAAAGGAAAACGATACGTCATTCCAATTGTACCCATCGCACGCGTCATGCCTTGGTTGCCGGTTGATAGGAAACTGTCTTGGGCGGCGTTTGCGGTGCCGTTTCGGAAAAGCGTTGTATAGGCTGCATCGCCGCGCATAGACGCAAAGGGTGTCCATGATTGTCCGAGTGGATCAATAAAGCTTCGACGCCATCCGATTTCCGTTGTGTAACGGCTATAGTCACCACCGATGCCACGCATGAAACAATTTGTAGTTGTGGGGCTCGAACAACTTCCAGACAATGTGCCAAAATCGGCTTCAAGGCGCGACAAATTTGTGAAGTTGGCATTCAAAGCCACTTCACCGCCGATCGCTCCCCCAAGATGATAGCGACGGTCATAATCAACAACGGGTAAGATCAGAGGCTGAATATTCTGATTGTCTTCCGTCAGCAATGTTTGAAAATAATATGTTCGGGCGTCAAACAAGCTATTTTTGTCTTCGCCGTGGAGATAGGCGGTTGAGGTTGACTCACGTTTGATCGTGCCAAGCTGTGTGACTGAGGGAGAGTCAATTCTATAATTTTGATAAAACCATTTGTCGGAGACATAAGCGAGGTCCCATCCCCAGTTCCAACGTGAATTGATTGGAAACGTGCCAATGGTTTCGATATAGCCACGAACGCGTTGATCGCCGGCGCCATTGGGTGATGATAAAAAAGCGCCTTGATCATTCTGCGAAATGAAGGCGCCATTGATTGTATATGTGCCCGTTTCGAGTCTTTGACGCCACTCTCCCGCAAGCATCATGCCTTGTCGTGAATAATAAGTTGGCGAAATTGTAAAGTCTTTGTCAGGCGACACCACATAGTAATAGGGGAGGCTTACCCCTTGTCCGAGTGTTGACGTCGCCGAATAGACAGGGTTGAGAAAGCCAGATTTGCGTGAAATCGTATTGTCAGGCGCCGAGAAATAGGGGAAGTAGGCAACGGGTACACCGGCGACGTCGAGCGTTGCATCTTCATAATAAATGACTTTCTCAACTTGGTTATGAATGATCCGGCGGGCCTTCACCTGCCAGAGCGGGGGCTTTGTCGGATCCTCTTTGCACGCGTCGCAAGCTGTGTAGGTGCCTCTTTCAAAAATCGTTTGTCGACCGGCAATGCGTTCTGCGCGGGGGGCGACGAAATGAGTGTTGTCGATCGTATCGACGCGCATGGATTTGATAAACCCATCATGGAATTGATCGGTGAGCTCCAAAGAATTTGCGCGCACCACTTGGCCGTCGGGTTCGGTCAGGACAACATGACCTTCGGCGAAAACGCGCTCGGACTCGCTGTGATAGACGACCTGGTCCGCTTCGAGAATTTTCCCTTTGTAGTATAATTTTGCGTTACCGCGCGCGGCGATGGTTTTCTTGTCCGTATCATAGACGATTTCATCGGCATCGACTGTTAATTTGTCGGGCTCAGCCGGGGTGGCCTGGGTCGCGCTTTGGGCTTTGACTTTTGACACGCCGATGCCACTCGCCAAAAATATGGCGAGGCAAAGGCTCCAAACCGTTGAAACGGCAAGGATTTTGGCCAGTCTGGCACTCAAAGCGCGTCTTCGCTCTGTACGTATTTCATCCGTCTTCAAGATACAGCAAGACAAGGGTACAGAGCAAACCCGTAGACAAGGGCGGGAGGAACGAAGCGAGAATAGGGTTAAGCAATCCATTCGCGCCAAAATCGCCTGTGACTTTGGCAAAAATATAGAAGGCAAATCCGCCGCCAATACCGCCAAAGATTGAAAACGGACGTAGCCCGGTGCGGGCAAAGCGCAGGCTTACAGTCGCCGCGATCAGAACCATCACTGCAAGAACGAGGGGGCGCGCGATCAGCGATTGAAACTGTTGGAGATAACGAGTGGCATCAAGGCCAGCCGCATCCGTTGCGCGGGCCCAGCTTGGCAGATCATAAATTGCAATCGTGTCGGGATCGGAAAGCGACTGATTGACCTGTTCGCGGGTCAGATAGGTTGCGAGTTCAAAAACATCATGACGCTCAGGCGCTGTGCCGGGCGATAGAACTCGTGCATTCCGCAAAAGCCAGAGCCCGTCATTTAAATGGCCGGTTGGGGCCTCGACACGGTGGATAAACTGCCCTTGGCGGTCGAATTCAAAAACGGTCATGCCGCGGAAGTCGCCCGACTCTAGATCGGCGAGATCGGCGCGAATGATCGCTTCTCCATCCACATTTTTCTGTCGAAGCCAGATATTTTTAGGTTTCGTTGGCTGATCATCGGCGCTTGTCCGCGCCATGATCGCGTCAGCCTTGGCTTTAAGTGTTGCTGATACCGGATTGAGAATTAAAGTTCCCGCCGCGCCCACCAGAAATGCGGCGATTAAGGGAGCGGTGATCATGTGCCACACTGACATGCCTCCCGCACGAACCACCACTAATTCACGGCTACGTGCAAGGGACAGAAAAGCAAAAAGACCACCAAAGAGCGCGGCAAAGGGTAAAACTTGTTCGGCCACCGACGGCGTTCTCATCAAGGCGAGCTCGGTAGCAAGTATCAAGGCGTCAGCCGAGGCATCATTGGAAATGCGGGTTAGTTCGATGAGATCGAGAACAAAGACCAATGCGGCCACGATCCCAAACACTGAAAGGATCGATAGGCTAAATCTTTTAAAGAAATACTGGAACAGAACGGTAGGAGACATTGTCATGATGTCTGTTCCAAAGGCTTTGAAATCATATTGCGGATAAAATCGGCAATCCCTTCGCGTCGGGCAAGCTGATGGCCAAAGGCGGCATCCATCACGAAAATGAGCACCGCGCAAACTATTGGAAAAGCAATTGCAATTTCGAGATAGAAGGGCAGATCTTTGCCATTCACGATCAAAATAAATCCGCCGACGCGTATGAGTGCTGCAAAAAGGATTGTGTAAAGAATCGCGCTTAATCGATGCGCGCGCGCCGATCGTGGTCGTCCAATAAAGGCGAGTGCCAGACAGGCAAACGGAAATACGTAAAGAGGCGTCGCAAAACGATCCGCTAATTCGGTTTCGATGCGGATCATATCCGCCCTCGTTTCGCGTCCTGATTGATAGGATTGAAGGAGATCAAAGGTTAGACGTTCGTGCGGAGAATAGGTGATTTCACCATTGCCAGGGGCAAGTTGTGTGAGATCGAGAGCATAACGTTGAAAAGCAACGATGCTGGCGTCGCGATTACGCGGCGTTTCTCTTTGCACACTGCCATTTTCTAGCACAAGGTAATTACCTGACGCGCCATTCACAATGCGTCCGCGTTCAGCCACATAAACAAGGACCAATTCTGGATCGCGTTTATCCTGGATAAACAGGCCAAGAAGCGTATCACCGGCCCGTTCACGATAATGGAATATGACATTGGCTTCGAGTTCATTGAAACGTCCGGCTTTGACGATTTTGGTCAAAAAATCTGAACGGATCTGAGTGACCATCACCCGCCACAGATTGATGCTTTCGGGCATGAGTTTCAGCGTGAGAAAACCCGTAAAAAGCGATCCAATAAAAGCCGCAATCAAAAGTGGTTTAAGCAGTCGAAAAGATGAAATGCCGGCAGACGCTAAGACCGCTAATTCGCTCTCTGCATTTAACCGGTTGAGCATCACGATGAAGCCAATCAAAAGCGCAACCGGTGCGATGATGGCGGCCATTGCAGGCAAGGTGAGAAGCGTCATTGTGAAGAATTTGAGGACGGATTGACCCTGGGTGGTCATCAGATCAATGTCATGGAGCGCCTGGCTGATCCAAATGACACCAGAAAGCGCCAAAAGAGCCCAAAGGCTCGTCGCGCCGATCTGGCGAATAAGGTAGCGGTCGATCAACGACATAATGGGCGCCTTGCCTCGTGGGACGCCTTGCGGAGGCGTCCTGATTGATGCAGAGCTAGCAAGGTCGCCCCCGCAAGATCAAGCATTGTCTTGGGAAATGGGCCGGGGGCTTGAGGATTTATACGATTATCGGGAGAGTTTTATGGCCGCCATGCTCAAGATTGGCTTTGCTTCACCGGCATTGGAAAAGACCGGTACTTTGGTCCTGTTTGTGGGAAGTGATTTGGAGCTGAGCGCAGCCACACGTAAGCTGATCGGCACGGCGGGTGTTGGCACCATAAAGCGCGCAATTTCAGCCGAAAAATTTAAAGGCAAGGAGCGCTCGACGCTTCTTATCCCCGCGCCGCAAGGCTTCGATGTTGATCGCGTTGTTGTCGTGGGTTTGGGCAAGGACGAGGAACAAGAAAAGGCTGATTATGTTCGCCTTGGCGGTGTGATCGCTTCGGTCCTGGGGTCTGCCAGCACAGCATCAATCCTGTTGGAAGGCCCGGCGAAGTGGCGTGCGGACGCAGAAGCGGCTGTTGATATCGCTTTGGGATTGAGACTGCGTCACTATCGCTTTGACAAATACAAAGCGAAAAAGCGTGACGCGGGTGATGGCGAGAAAGCCGACCAACCGATCAGCGTAACGATCCATGTTGAGGATCCGGTTGCCGCCAAGCGCTTAGTCCGCTCGCGCGAAGCGGTGGGTTCAGGCGTTGAAATCGCGCGTGATCTCGTGAACGAGCCGCCGAATGTTCTTGATCCCATTGAATTTGCAAAGCGCGCGAAAGAGCTCGAGAAGCTTGGTGTTGACATCACAATTCTCGATGAAAAGCAGCTCGCAAAAATTGGTATGCGCGCGCTTTTGGGCGTCGGGCAAGGTTCTGAGAAAGAAAGCCGCGTTGTGATCATGCGCTGGAACGGCGCTAAAGCGAAAAAAGGAACTAAAGCCCAACCCGTTGCCTTTATCGGGAAAGGCGTTGTGTTTGATACGGGCGGTATTTCCATCAAGCCTGCGCAAGGCATGGAAGATATGAAAGGCGATATGGCAGGGGCTGCATGCGTTGTTGGTTTGATGCACGCGCTTGCGGCTCGTAAAGCCAAGGTGAATGCGATTGGTGCGATTGGCCTTGTCGAAAACATGCCCGATGGCAATGCGCAACGTCCGGGCGATATTGTGACATCGCTTTCGGGTCAAACGATTGAAATCATCAACACAGATGCCGAAGGCCGTCTCGTTTTGGGTGATGTGCTTTGGTATGTTAAAGAGACCTACAAGCCGAGCTTTATGATTGATCTCGCCACTTTAACGGGCGCTATTATGATCGCGCTGGGGCAAGAATATGCGGGCCTCTTCTCAAATAATGACACTCTCGCAGAAAGACTTCATGCTGCAGGTCAAGCCACCGGTGAAGGCGTCTGGCGTATGCCGCTTGGTGCGGCTTATGACAAAATGATCGACTCCAAATTTGCTGATATGAAAAACACGGGGGGCCGTTTTGGCGGATCGATAACGGCTGCTCAATTTCTGAAGCGCTTTGTGGGCGACACGCCGTGGGCGCATCTTGATATTGCGGGCACTGCAATGTCATCGCCCGAAACGGATATCAATAAGAGCTGGGCCTCAGGTTGGGGTGTGCGTCTTCTTGATCGGCTCGTTGCTGATTATTACGAGGAGCGTGACTGACGTTGCGATGAATATATGCCCTGCAAGCAAGATCCTTCGTAATTCGATGTAAAACCTCATGACCGAGATTTTGTTTTATCATCTCGAGCGGCAACCGCTCGACCAAGTTTTACCGTCTCTGCTTGAAAAAACGCGCGAAAGAGGATGGCGTGCTGTGATCAGAACCGCAACATCTGATCGCGCGGTCGCGCTTGATGAACATCTTTGGACTTATCGCGAAGAGAGTTTTCTTCCCCATGCCTTGGCATCTCATGCCAGTCCGGGTGAGGAGCCGATTGTGATTGCGATTGACGAGCCGGATCTCAATGACCCACAGGTGTCATTTCATATCGAAGGCGCGTCTCTTCCTGAAACGCCACAATCTTATGAGCGCATCGTTGTCTTGTTTGATGGCAATGACGCAGCGGCACTAGAAACGGCGCGCAAACAATGGAAAGATATTCGTGATCAGGGTTTAGCGGCGACTTATTGGCAACAAAATGAGCAAGGCCGCTGGGAGAAAAAAGCGTAAGCTTCTTCGCATCTTTTAATATTTAGTGCTTTCTTCGAGTTCACTTGTCAGCATTAACCATTCTTCTTCAGCGGCTGCGAGATTGGCGTGAAGCTCAGACTGCTGGCGTGATAATGTCGCTGCCTTTTCGGGATCTTTTTTGAACGTTTCGGGATCTGCCAAAACGGCATCTACCCGTGCAATCAGATCGGTAATCTTTTGCATTCGTTGTTCGGTGGCTTCGATTTTCTTTTTTATGGTTCCTGGATTGACTTTTTTGATGGATTTTGAAGTTTCACCATGGGATGCCGGATCGGATTTTCGTTCCGATTTTTGTGATGCCGGTGTTTCAAGAATTTTCGCCCGATAGGCATCAAGATCACCGTCGAAAGGCTTTACCGTGCCATCGCCCACATACCACAGGCGATCCGCGCAAGATTCTAGCAGAAAACGATCATGTGAAATCAAAATGATCGCGCCGTCATAATCATTGATGGCGTCCATTAGTGCGACGCGTGAATCAATATCAAGATGGTTCGTCGGCTCATCGAGAATGAGAAGATGCGGACCATGAAAGGTTGCAATCCCCATTAGCAAGCGCGCTTTTTCACCACCGGACAAAGACGTAATCGGTGTATCTGCGCGAGCCCCTGAAAAACCAATTCGTGCAACGCGCGCGCGTGTCTGCGCTTCGCTAGCCTCAGGCATCAAGCTGCGAATATGCGTATAGGGCGAGCCTGTAGGCGTTAACTCATCAAGCTGATGTTGCGCGAAATAGGCAACTGTCATTTTGGAGGATTTCTTTAGTGCCCCTGTGAGCGGTTCCAATCGTCCGCCAATCAATTTTGCGAAAGTTGATTTACCATTACCATTTGACCCGAGAAGTCCGATACGATCATCATCGGCAATCGAAAGCGACAATCGAGAAAGCACGGGTTTGTCATTGTAACCTACGCTGACATTTTCAAGCGCGACGAGGGGCGGCGACAGCGGTCTTTCGGGTGATGGAAATTCGAACGGCAACACATCGCTTTCAATGATCGGCGTGATCATTTTGAGTTTCTCGAGCCTTTTAACCCGAGACTGTGCTTGGCGTGCTTTCGAGGCTTTGGCTTTGAAGCGATTAATGAAAGCTTCAAGATGCTTGCGCTCTTCTGCTTGTTTCTTGGCAAATCGCGCTTGAACTTCTTGTTCCTCCGCGCGTTGCTTCTCGAAATTATCATAGCCGCCTTTGTAGAGGCGTAACTTCCCGTCTGAGAGATGCATAATTTGATCAACCGATTGATTGAGCAAATCACGATCATGGCTGATCACGATCACCGTATGCGGGTAGCGCGCCAGATAATCCATGAGCCAGAGCGTGCCCTCGAGATCGAGATAATTGGTCGGCTCATCGAGCAGCAGCAGATCGGGGGCCGAGAAAAGAACAGCGGCCAGCGCCACGCGCATCCGCCAACCGCCCGAGAAATCGGAACAATGGCGCAGTTGCGCCTCAGAATCAAAACCAAGGCCATGAAGCACGGAAGCCGCGCGTGCGGGGGCCGAATGGGCGTCGATATCGGCTAGCCGGATGTGGATTTCAGAAATTCTTGCAGGATCTTTTGCTGTCTCTGCCTCGGCGAGAAGGGCCGTACGTTCGGTGTCGGCGGCAAGAACCGTGTCGATAAGGCTCTCGGGTCCCCCCGGAGCCTCCTGTGCGACTGAGCCGATCCGAAATCCGCGAGAAAGCTGGATTTCACCCGATTCCGTACCGATTTCACCGCGTATTATTCGAAAAAGTGTCGTTTTCCCTGTTCCGTTACGCCCCACAAAGCCGACGCGCGCGCCGGTCGGAATGGTCGCTGAGGCCTTATCGAAGAGGGTTCGGGAGCCGAGCCGATAGGTGATGTCGTTCAAAATGAGCATGGAGCGCCTCTCTTGAACGAAGCTGAGTTGGGGGGCAAGGCGTCAACGTTAATCCTTCCTGCAAGAAACGCCTTGAAGGATCGCGCAACAGGACATAAACCGTTTCTCGCGCATTGGCACCGGGGCTTAGCGCAGTCTGGTAGCGCATCTGCTTTGGGAGCAGAGGGTCGCAAGTTCAAATCTTGCAGCCCCGACCAATGGGCAAAATGGTTGTTAAAGGGATGATTTTTCGATGACGGCCCGTATTTCCCGCCCCGCAAAGACTGCCATGCAGTCAGGCAAAGCCAAATCCGACCGTTGGCTTTTGGAGTTTATACCGGAGCATCCCGGCCAGGTTGACCCTCTAATGGGCTGGTCTGGCACTGTTGATATGCAGACCCAAGTCAAATTGTGGTTTGCGAGTCGAGACGAGGCCATCGCTTATGCGGCTCGCCACGGGATCGCCGCGCAAGTCGAAGAGCCACAAGACGCAAAACGTCGGGTTATGTCTTATTCAGATAATTTCAAATCCAACCGCATCGGTTCCTGGACGCATTGAGTTCACGTCAGAATTGAGACTCACGTCCTGATCGGCTATGAGATCTGGCCGCGAGGTGGGCTTTTTGACTCCATAGCTCAGCTGGATAGAGCAGCCGCCTTCTAAGCGGCAGGTCGGAGGTTCGAATCCTCCTGGAGTCGCCAGCTTCTCACTCAGGGCCTTTTTCGTGACTTATGATTTTCCGCCCTTTCTTTCTGATCTGGATGCAGCGCGCGAACACGGCTTTGATCTCATGACGAAGGCGGTACGTCTTCGCACGGCGCCCATGCATACGCCTGTTGTTTCAACGATTGGAAGCGATGGTCGCCCGCGCGCACGCGTCGTCGTGCTTCGAGCCTTTGATCGGGAGCAACAACAATTACGATTTCATACCGATATTCGCTCGGATAAATTCCACGAGCTTGATCGGGATCCACGTATCGCGCTTTCATTTTATGATGCGCAGGAAAAAATCCAGCTTCGCATTGAAGGTCGCGCAACACTTCATCAGAATGATGCGGTTGCCGATAACGCTTGGTCCGCTTCGCAGCCGATGAGTAAACTTTGTTATGCGGTCGAGCCGGGGCCGGGCCGCGAGATCAGTGCACGCGATGACTTTGCTTTGCCGCGCGACAGATCCGAAAGTGAAATGGGCCGCGCGCATTTTGCGGCTGTCATTGTGACGATTGAAGAAGTTGACTGGCTCTGGCTTGGCGCAGCAGGCAACCGCCGCGCAGCTTATCGGTTTGCAAATGGTCAGGTCGAAGCCCGATGGGTCGTGCCTTAAGCGTTATGCGCGGCACGCAGCCGAGCAAAACCCGCTTCAAGATCCGCTTGCAAATCTTTCGTATCCTCAAGACCGATTTGAATGCGGAGCGCTGGACCACCAGGGTTCCATTTCGTAGCGGTGCGATAGGTCGCGCAATCAAAGGGTATGATCAGGCTTTCAAAGCCACCCCAAGAATATCCCATGCCGAAAAGCGCGAGACCATCGAGCATGGCGGCAACGGCCTTTTGTGATGCTGGTTTGAGGATTATCGAGAAAAGGCCTGATGAGCCTGAGAAATCACGCTTCCAAATTTCATGGCCAGGACAATCTTCGAATGCCGGATGAAGAATTTTTGCCACTTCTGGCTGTGATTTTAACCAATGCGCCATTTCAAGTGCTGCGCGCTCTTGTTCTTTAAGACGCAACAACATTGTGCGCATGCCACGAAGCGCGAGAAACATATCTTCAGGGCCAGCACAGATCGCCATCGCGTCATAGGTATCGCGTAAATTTTTCCATGTGCGCTCATTCGCAGATACCATGCCTAGCAAGATATCAGAATGACCCGATAGATATTTGGTGCCTGCTTCAATGGCGAGATCGACGCCCTTCTCATGGGGCGAGAAAAAGAACGGCGTTGCCCATGTGTTGTCCATGAGCACAACCGCACCGTGATCATGAGCGACGCGCGCGATGCCAGGCACATCTTGCACTTCAAAGCTTTGTGAACCGGGTGCTTCTGTAAAAACGGCCTTTGTGTTCGGTTTAAAAAGTGAAGCGATATTTTCGCCAATCATCGGGTCAAAATAGGTTGTTTCAACACCAAATCTTTTGAGCAGCCCTTCGCAAAAGACACGTGTCGGCCGATAGACGCTGTCAGTCACCAGAAGATGATCACCCGCCTTTAAACAAGAGAGGAGAGCAACGGAGACGGCCGCAAGACCGGACGGCACGCATACGGTCCCCGCCGCTTTAGAAATTTCTGTCCAGGCCATTTCGAGCGCATCGCTCGTTGGCGTGCCTTGTGTTCCGTAGATATAGCGTCCCGTTCGATTGAGCAGGACCTCCATCGTTGGCGAAAGAACCGTTGATCCCCGATAAATCGGTGTGTTGACGAAGCCATGTTGTTCGGACGGATCCCGACCGGCGTAGACGAGCTTGGTACGGTCGGCGAGGCGCGAGAACGCATCGTGCGTCATTTTGTCTTTCATGGCGTAGCCTTTTCCCAAATTTTGGGCATAGGGCAGACATTTTGATCTTATGGTCAAGTTTTTGTCATGATTTTATTGTGGGGGGTGCGTATTTTCCTTGACCTTACCCTCCAGTTCAAAATTTAATGTCTGCTATGCCTGAGGGGCATGGATTGGGCGGCGTGTGTAGCGCGCCCAAAACTCTGGAGGACTAAATGAAGAAACTGATCGCTGCAGCCATTGTGGCTGCTGCCAGTGTCGGCCTTGTGTCTGTAGCGTCTGCCGGCACGCTCGATAATGTGAAGGCCAAGGGACAACTCGTCTGCGGCTCGAACCCGGGTACAGCCGGTTTCGGTGTGCCGGACCAGAAGGGTAACTGGACCGGTCTCGATGTTGATTATTGCCGTGCGATCGCAGCGGCGATTTTCAATGACCCGACCAAAGTCAAATTCGTTCCGCTTTCATCGAAGGATCGGTTCACCGCTTTGGCTTCTGGCGAAGTCGATGTGTTGATCCGTAACTCGACCTGGACCATGTCGCGTGAATCAACACTCGGCATCATCTGGGCCGGCGTGAATTTCTATGATGGTCAGGGCTTCATGGTGAACAAGAAGCTCAATGTGAAATCCGCTAAGGAATTGAACGGCGCGTCGATCTGCGTGCAACAAGGCACAACGACCGAGTTGAACCTCGCCGACTATTTCCGTGCGAACAAGATGGACTACAAGGTTGTCACATTCGGTACTTCGGAAGAAGCGCTGAAGGCCTATGACTCAGGCCGTTGCGACAGCTACACGACCGACCGTTCGGGCCTCGCGGCTGACCGTCTGTCGATGGCAAAGCCTGATGATCACATCATTCTTCCTGAAGTGATTTCGAAGGAGCCGCTCGGCCCCGTCGTTCGTCAGGGTGATGACCAGTGGTTGAACCTCGTTAAGTGGGTTCACTATGCATTGTTGACCACCGAAGAACTCGGCATCACTTCGAAGAATGTTGATGAGCAGCTGAAGTCCGACAATCCGGAAATCAAGCGCGTTCTCGGTGTCGAAGGCAAATTCGGTGAGTCGCTCGGCTTGTCGAATGCTTGGGTTGTCCAGATCCTGAAGGGTGTGGGCAATTACGAAGAAATCTTCGAACGTAATGTCGGCCCGAACACCCCGATCCAACTCGCTCGTTCGTCGAACGCGCTTTGGTCAAAGGGTGGCCTGCAATACGCACCGCCGATCCGCTAATCTTAAAACACCGGCGGGGCTTCACAGCCCCGCCGGATTTATTTTCACTCGAAAAAATCAGGCGGTATGAAATATGAGTGTCGGCGTTGAGGGGCGTCCGTCAGACTCGAAGGTCGTTTTTTATAACGACCCCAGAATCCGTAGCCTGTTTTTTCAATTATTGCTTTTGGCCGCGATCGTCGCACTTTTTTGGTTCGCCTATGACAATACGGTAGCGAATTTAAAGAAGCGCAATATTGCCCAAGGTTTTGCCTTTTGGGATGTCGAAGCGGGTTTCGATATTAGCCAGACATTGATTTCTTATAGTGCTGCATCCTCTTATGGCCGCGCCTTCTGGGTGGGGCTTCTCAACACGATGCTTGTGTCGCTTGTGAGTATTTTTTTCGCCACCATCCTTGGTGTGATTATCGGGATATTGCGATTGTCGAAAAACTGGCTCGTCGCCAAATTGGCGATGGTCTATGTCGAGATATTCCGCAACGTTCCGCTGCTGCTTATTCTCTATTTCTGGTATCGCGGTGTTCTGGGCCTTCTTCCCGAGCCCCGCGAGTCAATCAAATTGCCAGCCGATATTCTTTTGAATACGCGCGGGCTATTGATGCCAAAACCGATCTTCGCGGAAGCCTTTATTTATCCACTCATTGCTTTTGTGAGCACTGTGATTTTAGGCGCTGTTCTCTTTTGGTGGGCGCGTCGCGTTCAGGCGCGAACAGGTAAGCGGCCAAATGCCGGATTGTTTTCGATCGGCATGGTTATTGGTGTGCCGCTCATTGTTTTCTTTCTTTCCGGCTCACCATTGAGTTTCGACATTCCGGTACAAGGTCGTTTCAACGCTTCGGGAGGCATGACTCTACCGCCTGAATTTGTCTCGATGGTCATTGGATTAACGACTTATACCGCCGCCTTTATTGCCGAAAATGTGCGTGCGGGTATCGTTGCGATCTCAAAAGGACAAACAGAAGCTGCGCAAGCGTTAGGCCTCAGTCACGGGCAGACCATTCGTCTTGTGATTATGCCGCAAGCACTCCGAGTGATCATTCCCTTGCTCAACAGCGAATATTTGAGTCTTACCAAAAACTCGTCGCTTGGCGTTTCGATTGGTTATCCCGATCTCGTGAATGTGTTCACCGGCACGGTGCTCAATCAAACAGGGCAGGCGGTGGAGATGGTATCGGTCACGATGCTTGTCTATTTGACACTCAGTCTTTTAACGTCAGCCTTCATGAATTGGTTTAACCGCCGCGTGGCCTTGGTGGAGCGCTGACATGAGCGGAGCAAGCGAATTAAAATTTGTCCGTTCGCAGTTTAGCGATGCTTTACCGCCACCGATGCGCACATCGGGTATTCTTCATTGGGCGCGAGAGAATCTTTTCTCGTCCGTGTTCAATACAATTCTCACGCTTCTCATTCTCTATGGTCTATTCCAAATCATTCCGGGAATGATTGATCGCTTGATCATCGATGCTGTGTGGACCGCTAACAGCAGCAAAGATTGTAATCCCGAAGTGCTTGGCAAAACCGTCGGCGTCTGTTGGGGTTTTGTGAATGCGCATTGGGGTTATTTCATCTTCGGTCAATATCCAGAGCAGTTACGCTGGCGGCCTGAGTTGTTTTTTGTGCTCGAGGCCATAGGTCTTGTTTGGCTCCTTGCGCCGAGCATTCCGCGCAAAGATTGGGCGATGATTTATTTCTTTATCATCTTTCCGATCGTTGGATTTATTCTTCTGCATGGCGCTCCCTCATTGGGTCTGCCGATTGTGCAAACGCATTTCTGGGGCGGCTTTCTTGTCTCCATCGTTATCGGGACCGTTGGAATTGTCATCTCGGTTCCTGTCGGGATTCTACTCGCCCTCGGTCGTCGTTCACGTATGCCTGTTGCGCGTACAGCCAGTGTCGTGATGATCGAATTCATTCGTGGTGTGCCGCTCATCACGGTGCTCTTTATGGCGAATGTGATGTTCCCGCTTTTTGTCCCTGAAGGGTGGCGTCCTGATCCACTGTTGCGCGTGCTTGTGGGTGTGGCGCTCTTTTTCTCAGCCTATATGGCAGAGACAGTGCGCGGCGGATTGCAAGCGATCCCGCGCGGGCAATATGAGGCTGCTCAGGCCTTGGGGCTCAGCTATTGGCAGATGATGGTGAAGATCATTCTGCCGCAGGCGCTCAAAATCGTCATTCCGGGCATCGTGAATAATTTTATTGGACTTTTGAAAGACACAACGCTCGTCGCTATCGTCAATATCTTTGATTTCCTCAAAGTCATTGAAGCGGCGCTTAACAATCCAGTGTGGCGATTGTCGCAGATGCCTTTCGCGGGTTATCTCTTTGCTGCGATCGTCTATTTCATTCTCTGCTACGGAATGGCGCGCTATTCGATGTCGGTCGAAAAGCGTTTGGCCACCGATCATCGACATTAGGGAGTTCTGATTATGGCAGCCGAGGCGTCCCTCAATCTGAAACCCGGAAAACTCACGCATGAAAATGCGATTGAAATCAAAGGCATGAACAAATGGTTCGGGGCCTTTCATGTGTTGCGCGATATTGATTTGACGATCAAACGCGGCGAACGTGTGGTTGTGTGCGGCCCATCAGGTTCAGGCAAATCAACCTTGATCCGGTGCATCAATCGTTTGGAAGAGCATCAAAAGGGCTCGATCATTGTCGATGGTACGGAGCTCACAGCGGATGTGAAAAAGATCGATGAAATCCGTCGTGATGTCGGCATGGTATTTCAACATTTCAATCTCTTTCCGCATCTGACCATTCTTGAAAATCTGACATTAGCGCCGATTTGGGTGAAGAAGCTTCCAAAGAAAGAAGCTGAAGACATCGCGATGCATTATTTGAAACGAGTCAAGATTCCGGAACAAGCGCTCAAATATCCGGGTCAGCTTTCAGGCGGACAACAACAACGCGTGGCGATCGCACGCTCGCTCTGTATGTCACCGAAGATCATGTTGTTTGATGAGCCAACTTCGGCGCTTGATCCGGAAATGGTGAAAGAAGTGCTCGACACGATGGTGTCACTCGCTGAAGACGGCATGACGATGATCTGCGTGACCCATGAAATGGGTTTTGCGCGGCAAGTCGCCAATCGCGTGATCTTTATGGATCAAGGGCAAATTGTTGAAGCGAATGTACCTGATGAATTCTTCAAGAATCCTCAACACGAGCGGACGAAATTGTTCTTGAGTCAGATCTTGCATTGAGAATTCGGGAGTAGGTTGCTGTCTTTGCGAGCGTGAGCGAAGCAATCCAGTTGATGATGGTTCTTAAGCTGCAGCGGCTCCGTTGCGCCTTTACTTTTAACTCCACCTGGATTGCTTCGCGTTCGCTCGCAATGACGTTTCCGGTGGAGGCTTTAAAAGCTTCTACATCCTATACCCTAATCCCTATCTACCCTTTCACCACCTCACACTCTTCACGCGCGCCCCATTCGGCCCATGAGCCGTCATAAAGCGCTTGAGCAGGCGTGCCTAATGTTTCAAGGGCGAGGGCGAGGATGGCTGCGGAAACACCTGAACCGCAGCTTGTGATCACTGGCTTTGTGAGATCAACGCCTGCGTTATTGAAAGCATTTTGCAAAGACTTTGGATCAACAAGCGTTCCGTTTTTTACCACTTCGCCAAAGGGTACGTTGAAACTTCCGGGCATGTGGCCGGCTTTCAGACCTGGACGTGGTTCAGGTGCGTCCCCTTTGAAACGATCGGCAGGCCGCGCATCGACAATCTGTGCCGATTTATTCTTCAATGTGGATTTAATCGTTTCGAGATCAGCCACCGTACGCGCGTCAAATTTTGCTTTGAATTGTTTTGGTGCACGTTGAGCGGGTGTATTCGTCCAGGCGCGGCCCTCCGCTTTCCATTTGGGTGCGCCGCCTTCGAGAATTGAAACTTGCAAGGCTCCCATGACTTTGAATGTCCACCACACTCGGGCGGCCGCAAACAAACCCGCGCCATCATAGATGACGATGTGATCGGTATCAGCGATACCCATTGCGCCGACAATGCGTGCAAACTCATCAGCGCCTGGCAACATGTGCGGCAGATTTGTTGTTTTGTCGGCAACTGCATCGATATCGAAATGTTGCGCATTTGGAATATGACCGTCGGCGTATTCCTTTTTACCATCGCGATTCATCGTCGGCAGATACCAGCTTGCATCGATGATCGCGAGATTGGCGTCATTGATATGGGCGGCAAGCCATTCAGTTGAAACAAAAGGTGAGGCGGTCATTTTTATAAATTCCTCAAACTAGAGCGATGCGCACGCGCCGATTGATTTTGCCTTTTTTCTCAATCGCCGTCACAGCGACGGCACCAATCTCGCGTGTGTTTTTCACATGTGTTCCGCCACAGGGTTGCAGATCAAGCCCTGCGATATCAACAAGCCGCACGCGCCCTGTGCCCATGGGAGGCTTCACCGACATGGTTTTGACAAGTGATGGATTGGCTTCCAATTCTTCGTCGGCAATCCAGCGATAAGTCACATCTGCATTGAGCGAAATACGACGCATCAATTCCGCCGTGATCTCGTCTTTATCCTGTCCGGCATCGGGAATATCAAAATCAAGTCGGCCTTCGCCATCGCCTATTGAACCGCCCGTCACGGGGTAGGGCAGCACGGTTGTGAGCACATGGAGCGCGGTATGAATGCGCATACGTTTTAGGCGTATATCCCAATCAATTGAGGCTGTGACTGTGTCGCCGACTTTCAGCAAGGCTTCACCTTCATGAGGAACATGTACGATGTCGCTTTTGTCTTCGCCATAAACTGTTGTTGCGATTTTTGTTGTCGCGCCGTTTGAATGCGTGATGGTTCCGAGATCGCCGGGCTGACCACCACCGGTGGCATAAAACACAGTACGATCAAGAATGATCCCGTTACGCTCATTGATTGCGACAATGGTCGCTTCACATGATTTCAAATAGGCGTCGTCGCGGAAGAGTAATTCGGTCGGCATGTCACAAGAAATCCGGCTTGATGGAAGATTGATTAGTCAACCATGCCGGAACAGGAAGATTCTTGGAACGTAAAAATTCGGGATTCAGCATTTTCGAGGCGTAGCGGCTCATACCATCACAAAGGATCGTCACGATTGTGTGGCCGGGTCCAAGCTCTTTAGCCAAACGGATTGCGCCCGCAATATTGACGCCCGATGAGCCACCAAGCGAGAGACCTTCTTCTTCTTGCAGTTTAAAGACGAGCGGGATGGCTTCTTCATCAGGAATTTGGAAGGCGAAATCAATCGAAGCGTCTTCAAGATTTTTTGTGATGCGGCCTTGGCCAATGCCTTCGGTGATTGAGGATCCCTCGGATTTCAATTCGCCATGCGTATAGAAATTGTAGAGCGCGGCGCCCATCGGATCGGCGAGACCGATTTTGATCTTCGTGTTTAAGGCTTTGAGACCAAGGCCAGTGCCCGCTAGTGTTCCGCCCGTGCCAACCGCGCAGATAAAGCCATCCACTTTGCCATCGGTCTGCTCATAGATTTCTTTCGCTGTCGTCCTTTGATGGACTTCGCGGTTGGCGACATTATCGAATTGGTTGGCCCAGATTGCGCCCGACTTTTCTGTCGCGGCGAGTTTCTCCGCCAAGCGGCCGGACAGTTTCACATAATTATTGGGGTTCGCATAAGGCACGGCAGGGACTTCGATCAAAGTCGCTCCCATTTGCCTCAGCGTCGATTTCTTTTCTTCTGATTGAGTTTCGGGAATCACGATGACAGTTTTGAGACCCAAAGCATTGCCGACGAGCGTCAGGCCGATGCCTGTATTCCCTGCTGTCCCTTCTACAATCGTGCCGCCCGGTTTCAACGTGCCGCGTTTAAGCGCATCCGAGATAATGCCCAAGGCCGCCCGATCCTTGACTGAGCCGCCTGGATTCATGAACTCGGCTTTACCGAGAATCGTGCACCCCGTTGCCTCGGAAGCCCGTTTTAGGCGGATGAGCGGCGTATTTCCGATGGTTTCGAGCAGAGTTTGGGCAATGGCCATAGGATCTCGGGGGGTAAGATTTGCTGCGCACGGTGTGTCTCAAAGTGATAGATAGTGACGTTGAAGGAAAGCCGCAATCTTTCGACGCGGCGTCCGGTCACGTGTCAATTTCCTGCGACAAATTGTATTGTCAAAAAAAGAAAAAGGGCGTGATCCGCTCTTTTGCTTTTCTCGTAATTCCAGTAATTATTGAGCGGAGAACTGGGTTTTGGCGATGAATGGGTTCAATTCTGAGCGGGAAGGTGCGTTAAACGCCCTTTTGGCCGATTATGCGGCGGGTCATTTGAACCCGGCGCTTCACAGTTTGATTGCGGCCCATTTGGAAATGAAGCCGGATAATCGCTCTTTCGTCTCCACACTTGAGGCGGCCCACGCCCGCGCGCTCGAAGATGAAGTGCCGGTCGACATTGCCAATCGCCAGGCGATTTTGGACCATGTCTTCTCTTATGGTGATCGCCAGGTTCCCGTAAAGCTGAAACGTAAAAACATGCTTTTGCCAGAAGCGCTTCATGCTTTTGTTGGCCGTGATTTGGATGATGTAAAATGGCGCAGCGTGCTTCCGGGCCTCAAAGAGTTCCGGATATCCGATAAGGACGCCGAGACCGAAGCCTCGCTTCTCTGGATCCGTTCAGGACGTCGTATGCCCGCACACACTCATGAAGGTTCTGAGGTCACGCTCGTTTTGAAGGGCGGGTTCTCGGACATTATGGGCCATTATGGTCGCGGTGATATTGCGATTGCCGATGGCGATGTCGACCACCGTCCGCGTGCCGATGATGATGGCGATTGTATTTGTTTTGCCGTGACCGATGCACCCGTGCGGTTGACCGGTTTCATCGGGCGTTTTCTGCAACGTTTCTCAGGCCATTAATATGAGCGGGCTTTACCGCGCGCGGCCAGAAGACGGGCTTGCGTGGGTGACGGGCGCAAGTTCGGGTATTGGTCGTGGGACCGCCCTTGAATTGGCCCGCCGCGGCTTTCGTGTTTTAGCCACGGCTCGTTCAAAAGAAGCGCTTGATACGCTTGTTATAGAAGCCGCTGCACTCAAAGGCAGCATTATCGCGCGCACAGTCGATGTGACGGATGCGGCGTTACAAAAGCAAGTTATTGATGAGGTTGAAGCGTCGGAAGGGCCAATCATGTTGGCCTTTTTGAATGCGGGTATTTATTGGCCGATGCGCGCGCATCCTTTCGATGCTGCATCCTTCAAAAAAATCTTCGATGTGAATGTCGGCGGTGTCGTCAATGGTCTTGAAGTGCTGTTTGATCGTATGGCCGCGCGTGGTCGCGGACAAATCGCGATTAATGCCTCTGTTGCAGGCTATATCGGTTTACCGCGTGCCGCTGCGTATTCTTCATCTAAAGCGGCATTGATCGTTATGGCCGAAAGTTTGAAAATCGAGACTGATGCGCTCGGCATCACATTGCAGGTGGTTAATCCAGGCTTTGTCAAAACACCTTTGACCGATAAAAATGATCACCCAATGCCGTTCTTGATGGAGCTTGATGACGCGTCACGCGTGATCTGTGACGGTTTTGCGCGCGGCGGTTTCGAGATCACATTCCCATGGCAATTGTCACGCATTTTGAAATTTTTGCGCCTCTTGCCTTACGAGACATATTTCTCGCTCATTCGCAAAGCGACGGGTTATCCGCCTAAGCGCTGATCATTTTGAATAGATGATTTGACGGACATCAATATTGCCTGTGCGGAATCCGGCTTCGCAATAGGCCAAATAATATTCCCACATTCTGCGGAAACGTTCATCAAAACCGAGCGGCATCAAATCGGGCCAAGCCGCACGGAAACGATCACGCCATTGCGCGAGGGTGTCAGCATAGTCGACGCCGAAGATCCTCTCATGCTGGATCATCATGCCGACGCGTTCACCAAGCTGCTTCATAATTCCAGGAGAAGGCAGCATGCCCCCCGGAAAAATATAGCGGCGAATGAAATCCATCTCGCGACGATAGGTCTGGAAGAAGCGATCCTGAATCGTGATCACTTGCAAACCGGCTTTACCGCCAGCCTTCAAGCGTTCGGAAAGTGTGTTGAAATAAACCGGCCAGAATTGTTCACCGACCGCTTCAAACATTTCGATTGAAGCGATCCGATCATAAAGACCGCGCTCATCGCGGTAATCTTGCAATTTGATTTCGACTTTTTCATTTAGCCCCGCATTGAATATGCGTTTCTTTGCGTAGTCGAATTGTTCTTGCGAGATGGTCAGTCCCGTGACGCGGCACCCGATTTCTTTCGCGGCAAATTCAGCAAATCCCCCCCAACCGCAACCAATTTCTAAAACGGAATCATTGCTTCCGATTTTCGTTTCACGCGCGAGCGCTGCGTATTTTGCGGTTTGACCACTTTGTAAATCTTTCTCTGGCGTTTCAAACAGGGCCGACGAATAGGTCATCGTCGGATCAAGCCACTGTGTGTAAAACGCATTGCCCAAATCATAATGGGCATGAATGTTTCGCTTTGAGCCGGATTTCGTATTGCGATTGAGCCAATGACGGAACAATTGCCAATATCGAATGATGGCACGGCCTTCGAGCATCATGGAAATCAAATGATGATTGGCCGCGAAGAGTTGCAGAAAGACTGTGAGGTCTTTTGTTTCCCATTCACCACGTAAGAAGGATTCCGCAACGCCGATATCGCCACCCGTCATCATCCGCTTTGCGAAGGCATAATCATGGATGATCATCTCGGCATCAGGGCCTTTTTGTGCGCCTTCGAAAACAAAGCCGCGACCATCAGGCAGGCGGAGCGTGAGGGAGCCGTATTCAATTCGGCTTGCGAGTTTCAAAGCTTGGCGTGCGATGAAGGGGAGTGTTGTTAAAACGCTCTCCAAAGTTTCGCGCGTTACTTTCACCGCCGGGGCGACATGATTGGCTGTATCAAGCATGGCATTCCCATTCCCGTATCAAGAACAAGCCTTCGTGGGGCCTGCTCCTATTTGTCACTAATCACACTTGAGGGCGCAGGCGGGGTTGGGCGCGAGCGAAGACGCAGACCTTTCATCCAAAGCCTGAGCGCCTCAATATGAATTCCAACGATGATTTTGATGGTGAGAAACGGGATCGTCAAGCAGAGCCGAAGGAGAGAGCGGGTCGAAAACCGTAAAAAATTCCCGTGAAAACTTGCCGCTAACACGGGTTGCTCTTGCTCGGTTACAAGGATCCGGACGCCAACGGTCTCATCGGGCGGGTGAATTCGAAAGCGATAGGCCATTTCAACCGGATTGAAGGGCGAAACAAAAAAGCGCTTGGGACTCTCTTGGCGGATGCCTGCCTCGGTCCGCTCGCCCTGCTTTAGCGGAGCAACATAGGTGTGATGCTCACCAAAAGTGTTGCGGACCTCATAGAGAAGGCCGACCAGTTGATCCTGATCATTATAGGCGAAATAGACGCTTAGCGGATCAAAGACATAGCCGAGAATTCTTGGATAGCAGAGAAGCAGAATTTTTCCTTCGCCAACGTCAAGGCCTGCGTCCTTAAAGAGCCGCCTTGCGTGAGCGGCGAGAGATGAGCCGTCCCGTGGGCCATGATCGCGCTCGTAAACGCTCATCAGATTAAATTTGTTGACCGAGAAAAAGGGGCTCCGACGATTGATTTCATCGAATGCCTCGAGATCAATAAGAAGCGAGAAGACAGAATAAGAAAAGCGATGAGAGACCGGCTTCATGCGCTGATGCATGACGGTGCCGCGATAGAACGAGATCGGACCTAATTCGGAAGCGTCTTCTTTTTGATTTATGTTCTCGTTCATTCGGCAGCCGTTGCGAGACGAGGGCGCAGCGCCCAGTCCGGCAGGGCTCCGAAATGGGCCGCGACATCGAGACCTGACATCAATCCGTCTTCATGGAATCCATATCGTGTCCATGCGCCTGCAAACCAACTCCGGTTTTTCCCTTGCAGACTTCCGAGCTTTGGCTGTGCTTCAATGGCGGCAGCATCAAATTGCGGATGATCATAAGTATAGATCCCGAAAACATTTTCATCGGCCGGAGGCGTTTGCGGATTCAATGTCACGAATACGGGTCGGTCGGAATCTAGGTTTTGAAGTTTATTCATCCAATAGGTCACGCAAAGATCATCGGAGAGACCTTTGCCTTGCAATACGTTCCAAGCCGCCCAGGCCCGTTTGCGTTTGGGCATGAATCGTTGATCGCGATGGAGATAGACTTTATTTGGCTTATAGGGGATCGCACCAAGTACCGCGCGTTCCTCAGCGGTTGCACCACCACCAAGAATTGAAAGCGTCTCATCCGTATGGGATGCGAAGATCACACCATCAAATGTCTCTTCTGTGCCATCGGATAAAGAGAGTCGTACAAAATCAGCGTGACGTTCAACGGCTTTGACGCCAACACCCAAACGTAAGCGATCTTGAAAGGCCGCGATCATTTTTCTGACATAAGATCGGCTTCCCCCACGAACGGTTCGCCATTCGGGAGCCACAAAACCGAGAAGATGATGGTTGTTAAAAAAGGCGATGAATGTCCGCGCCGGAAAATTCAACATCGCTTGTGTAGACATCGACCAGATCGCGGCGCCCATCGGCAGCAAATAATCATTGCGAAATTTTTGTGAAAAGCGATTACGAACCAGATAATCGCCAAGCGACACATCATCGAGACGATTATCTTTCAAATCGGATAGAGCGGTACGATTGAATCGCAAAATTTCGAATAGCATTTTGAGATAGCCGGGCGAGAACAAATTCGAGCGTTGGGCGAACAGGCCTCCAACCGGATTTTTTGTGCGTCCACACCATTCGAAACGACCATGATCGGCAGAGAGAGAAAAACTCATATCGGAGAATTCAGTCTCAACACCGAGATGATCAAAAAGAGATGTTAGAAGGGGATAATTCACTTCATTATAAACAATGAAGCCCGTGTCGACCGATAATGTCTTGCCATCATAATCAATATCGACCGTCGCCGAATGACCCCCGGCACGTGCGTCTTTATCAAAGACTGTGATTTCATGTGACGTGCAGGTCGAGAGCGCATAGGCCGCCGCATTTCCTGCAATCCCGGTGCCGATCACGGCTAGCCGCATTTTATCCCCGCTTCGTGTGCGTAATGACTTCATCATGGGCTTTAAGCTGATTCCTTCAAGGATTTATATGCATCCAAGGCACGAATTCGCGCCGCATCGTGATCGACAATCGGTTTTGGATAGGTTTTACCGAGAATAACGCCGGCACTTTCGAGTTCAAGCGGCTTTGCCGTCCATGGCGCATGGATGGCGCGTGCGGAAAGTTTTTTCAATTCGGGCACAAATTTGCGCACATAATTACCGTCGGGATCAAATTTTTCGCCCTGCAACATCGGGTTGAAGATGCGGAAATAGGGTGCCGCATCCGCGCCAGACCCGGCAACCCATTGCCAGCTTGCCGGATTATTGGCGATGTCCGCATCAACAAGCGTATCCCAAAACCACTCTTCACCGCGGCGCCAATCGATCAACAAATGTTTGACGAGAAATGAGGCGGTAATCATACGAACCCGATTATGCATGAATCCGGTTTGCCACAATTCACGCATACCTGCGTCGACGATTGGATAGCCCGTCTCTCCGCGCGACCATGCTTTAAAAAGCTTTTCATCACGTCGCCAAGGAAAGCCATCAAAGCTTCGTTGCACATTGGTGCGCGTTAGATCCGGCTCATGAAACAGAAGATGATGCGCAAATTCACGCCAGCCCAATTCGGATTGGAACACGCGCAAATCTTCTGATGATGCACGGCTCTTGTGACTTGATATCGCGAGCTCTGCCGCATGCCACACTTGCTTGATTGAAATTTCACCAAAGCGAAGATGCGGTGAAAGACGTGAAGTTGAAATGCGATCAGGTCGATTGCGATCTTCCGCATAGCCTTTGAAGCCATTCTCTAGGAAATCATCAAGTCTCTTGATCGCACCCGCTTCGCCCGGCGTCCATTCGGCTTGAAGGCCTGAAGACCAATCCGGTTTTTGAGGCAGCAGGTTCAGATCTTTCAAGGAAACAGCGCCGTTGTTCTTCTTCACTTCAAGCGATGTCAGTTTTTTGGGAGCCGGTTCTGCTTGAGCCACATCATGATCAAGTCGTGACGCCCGCCAATAGGGCGTGAAGACCTTCATCGGATTACCGATTTTTGATTTGACTTCCCATGGCTCTCGCAAAAGTGAGCCATTGAAACTCTTCACCGTGAGGCCCTTCGTTTCATAACGCGCTTTGAGCGCTTTATCAGCTTCGACTTGTGAAGGATGGTAACGACGGTTCCAAAAGACTGCGCTGATCGAATGGTCAGCCACAAGCCTATCAATGATTTTCGATGGCGTGCCTTTGAAGAGTTGGAGCGTACCACCGCGTTTTTCAATATCGCGGGCAAGCGAAGCAAGACTATGGTGTAACCACCACTGTGACGCGCCGCCGAGCGCGCGGTCCCCGGCAGGCTTTTCGTCGTGAATATATGCGATGATCAAGGGCTTTTTTGACGCGACCGCGGCGATCAGCGCGGGGTTGTCGGTCAGACGGAGATCGTCGCGAAAGAGGAGGAGGGCGGCGTCACTCATAACCGGGTTCAAACTCTCGAAATTTGAGTTTTTTACGGCTCAATGCGGGTTTTGGATTGCTAACTATTCGAAGAAGAGCCCAAACTGGCACTTCTTTGACAAAAAGGCGGGCTTTTCAGGAAAAATACGGGTGGCTCCTCGAGCAGGACTCGAACCTGCGACCATTCGATTAACAGTCGAACGCTCTACCAGCTGAGCTATCGAGGATCACCTGACCGGAGCCGATACATCAGACCGGACCCAGGACGCAAGTGGAATCGACCCCTTTTCCCGATCTCTGTGCTTGATTTGGTAAAAACAGACATCAAACCGATTTAAATTCCGGTTTTAACGTCAAACAGATTGACCGGGTGCGCCGAGTGTCTGTATCTGTCCGGCATTCACCGACACGGGGCCTCGTGGCGGAGTGGTTACGCAGAGGACTGCAAATCCTTGTACCCCGGTTCGATTCCGGGCGAGGCCTCCATAAATTCTGGTTCGTAAGGCTCAGTCGTGTGATTGTCGCTTAGGTTTGTTGGACCTGTTGCGTGGCTTCCCCTGTGAAACTGCATAACTTGGTTGTTTTTACCCACCGCTTCCTTGCGGGGTAAGGGGCGACTCTCCTATATGCAGTCCATTAACCATATCCGACTTCTCAATCTGGCAGCATAATCATGATTTCCTCTCGCCCGCTTCTCACGTCTGTGGCGATCCTCGCCCTGGCCCTCTCAATGGGGTCGGTGAAGGCGGAAACAATCGAATCAGCTTTAGCGCGCGCTTATGCGAATAATGCCGATTTGAATGCTCAAAGAGCCAGTGTGCGCGCGACTGACGAACAGGTGCCGCGTGCAAAATCCGGCTATCTGCCGCGCGTAACCGCCGCCGCGCAAGGCGGGAGAAACAACAATGTCTATAATGGGTCGGAAGCCAATTTGACGCCGCGCGGGTTGTCGCTCACGGTTACACAAAATCTTTACAACGGTGATCGTACGGCCAATCAGATTAATGCTGCTGAAGCGGGCGTTCTTGCTGCCCAAGCGGGTTTGCGTCAAACGGAACAAAGCATTCTTTTGAACGCTGCGACCCAATATATGAATGTTGTTCGTGATGAGGCCGTCGTCCGTTTGCGTACTGCCAATATCGGCGTGCTTAAGGAACAGCTGCGCCAGACTCAAGACCGCTTTCAAGTTGGCGAAGTGACGCGCACCGATGTGGCCCAAGTTGAAGCACAGCTTGCCGCTGCGGAAGCTGAATTTTCAACAGCTGAAACCAATCTCGCGGTGAGCCGCGCGGCCTATGGCCAAGTTGTTGGCGCAGAGCCTGTTGATCTTGCCGATGCTGAGCCTGTGTCAAAGGGATTGCCGGGCAGTTTAAAAGAGGCGCTTGCGGCAGGTGAGTCATCTCATCCGCAAGTTCAAGCGGCGCGTCATGCTGTTGAAGTTGCAGAAGCGAGCGTCAAAGCCGCTGAAGGCGAATTGAAGCCGAGTGTCGATTTGCAGGGATCAGTCTCACGCAATTGGGATTACAAAGCGGCGAATGACGATGTGAGCGATGCGAAACTTTTGGGTGTGCTCTCGGTTCCACTTTATGAAGCGGGCGAGGTGAGTGCCCGTGTGCGCGCAGCAAAAGAAACGCTTGGCCAACGGCAATTAGAAGCCGATAGCGCGCGCTTTGCTGTGCGCTCCGCAATTGCTGGCGCGTGGAGCCAATATGAAACGGCGAATGCGCGTTTGAAATCGGCAAAAGCACAAATTGCTGCTGCAGAGATTGCATTGAATGGTGTGCGTGAAGAAGCAAAAGTGGGCCAACGAACAACGCTCGATGTTTTGATTTCGAGCCAAAATCTATTAGGCGCTCAGGTTAATCTTGTGTCGGCGCAACATGACCGTGTTGTGGCTTCTTATCAGGTGCTCGCGAGCGTCGGCCGCCTCTCCGCCGCGCGTCTCGGCCTTAAAGTCGCGTCCTATGATCCCAAAAAACATTATGATGCCAGCAAATCGCGCGCGACCGGAACCGACCTTTCTGCATATTAATTGAGTATAACTCGGGCGGGATCGGTAATTTATCGACAGAGATGCCAAGGTTTCATCTTGCAGTCGGTCCTCCGGGCGTTTTAATGTCCGCCCTCAAAGAGGGAATATGATGTCTGTCGCAACTGCCCGTAATCAAGAACCGACTATGGAGGATATTCTTGCCTCCATCCGGAAGATTATTTCTGATGATCTAGAAGGTGGCGCGGCGCGGCCCTCAGACAATGAGCCTTCAAATCCGGCCGATGTTTACGACTTGGCCGATCAGATGGCTTTCCATGCTCAAAAGGAAGCGGCGCTTCTAAGCCCTCTTGGGACGGATAATGATCCGGCAGAGGGCGGGGCACAGACGTCCGAGGCGCAACATATTGTGACGGATCCCGTTGCGGTTGTGACCGAATTGGCCGCGCGGATGCGCAGCGCCGTGGAAACGGCCTTGCCGGAGCCGCGGACCCGCCCGGCTCCCGCGCCGGTTGACTCTCCTGTCGTGCCGGAAAAGACTTTGTCGCTTTCCCCGAATGTCCAGAGCTCCATCGCCTCCGCATTGGAAGCTTTGAGGCAAACACCGGTCGCGCCACCTCAGCCGAAGCCCGAAACCACGGATGTTGTTTTGCGGTCTTTGGTTGAATCCGCTCTTCAGCCAGTTCTTGCGAAATGGCTCGATGCGAATTTGCCCGCAATTGTTGAGCGTCTCGTAAAGGCGGAAATCGAGAAGATTTCCCGCGAGCGCTGAAGGCGCATTCCATATTCCGTTTCGCCAAGTTGACAGGGCGCTTGTGCTCCGCTTTCTAGCGCCTTCATTTAGCGCTTTTGGGCCGATTCCGGCCGGGATGATCTTTTCATGATGGACAATCGGTTTGATCCGGCGGCAGTCGAAGCCCGCATTCGTGATGTGTGGGAAAAGGAAGGCGCGTTCAAAGCCGGCCGTCCTGAACGCAAAGACGCGGAGCCCTTCACGATCGTCATTCCGCCACCGAATGTGACGGGCTCGCTCCATATGGGCCACGCGCTCAACAATACGCTGCAGGATATTCTCTGCCGCTTCGAGCGCATGCGCGGGCGTGATGTGCTCTGGCAACCGGGCACGGACCACGCAGGCATTGCAACGCAGATGGTGGTCGAGCGTCAGCTCGCCGAACGCAAGGAAACTTCGCGCCGCGATATGGGCCGTGATGCGTTTTTGAAACGGGTGTGGGACTGGAAGGAAGAGTCGGGCGGTCTCATCATCAACCAGTTGAAGCGTCTTGGCGCGTCATGCGACTGGTCGCGCGAACGCTTCACGATGGGCAAAAATGGTGCGGCGGATGATCAAATGGTCCGCGCGGTAACGAAGGTGTTCGTTGAGCTTTACAACAAAAAGCTCATCTACAAAGACAAGCGCCTTGTGAACTGGGACCCGCATTTTGAATCGGCGATTTCCGATCTCGAAGTGGTGCAGATTGAAAAGAAGGGCTCGTTCAAATTCACGCGCGGTGATGAAGCGCCGTTCAATCCCGACGCGCTTGCGAAAGCCCTCGCGAAAGATCCTCACGGGCATCTCTATTATTTCGATTATCCGGTGGAAGGCGCGACTTACAATCCGGAAGATCCAAACACATTCGTGCCGATTGCCACGACGCGTCCCGAGACGATGCTCGGTGATACGGCCATCGCGATTCATCCCGATAATGAAAAGTTAAAGCACCTTATCGGCAAACATATCATTCTGCCGCTTGTCGGCCGTCGTGTGCCGGTGGTGGCGGATGAGTATGCCGATCCGGAAAAAGGCACGGGCGCGGTGAAGATTACACCGGCGCATGACTTCAACGATTTCGAAGTCGGTAAGCGGCATAATATTGCTGCGGTGAATGTGCTCACACGTCAGGCGAAGATTTTTCTTGAAGGCAACGAGACATTCACGCCGGATGTGAAGACGCTGTCAGCAGATGTGAAAGCGCTTGACGGGTTGGATCGCTATGAAGCGCGCAAACGCATCGTCGCGCTGGTGCATGATGCGGGCTATCTCGCAAAGGTCGAGCCCTATGCGAGCCAAGTGCCGCATGGTGATCGTTCGAATTCGGCGATCGAACCTTATCTCACCGACCAATGGTATGTGGACGCGAAGACGCTTGCCAAAGACGCGCTCGAGAGCGTGCGGGCAGGGCGGACGAAATTCGTGCCAGAGAATTGGACGAAGACCTATTATCAATGGCTCGAGAATATCGAGCCATGGTGCGTGTCGCGTCAGCTCTGGTGGGGTCATCAGATTCCGGCTTGGTATGGGCCGGATGGCAAAGTGTTTGTTGCGTCGAATGAAAATGATGCGCGCGCTGAAGCCGAGAAACATTACAGCGCCAAGACAGAATTGACGCGCGATGAAGACGTGCTCGACACATGGTTCTCATCCGCGCTCTGGCCGTTCTCGACGCTCGGGTGGCCGGATGAAACGCCGGAGCTTGCCCGCTATTATCCGACCGATGTGTTGGTGACGGGTTTTGATATTATCTTCTTCTGGGTCGCGCGCATGTTGATGATGGGCGATCATTTCATGAAGAAGGAGCCGTTCCATACGGTTTATATTCACGCGCTCGTCCGCGACGAGAAGGGCGCGAAAATGTCGAAGTCGAAGGGCAATGTGATTGACCCGCTTGATTTGATTGACACTTATGGTGCGGATGCGCTGCGCTTTACATTGTCGGCGATGGCGGCGCAGGGGCGTGACATCAAGCTTTCGACGCAACGCATCGAAGGCTATCGCAATTTCGCAACGAAACTCTGGAATGCTGCGCGCTTTGCCGAGATGAATGGCTGCGCGCAGACGAACGGCTTTGATCCGAAAGCGGTGAAGCTCTCGCTCAACAAATGGGCCATCGGCGAACTAGCAATGGCGACGGCAGAGATCACGCGTGCGATTGAAGCCTATCGCTTCAATGATGCGGCGAATGCCGCCTATCGCTTCACATGGAATGTCTATTGTGACTGGTATCTCGAACTCGCAAAGCCCGTGTTTATGGGCGAGGACGAAGCGGCGAAAGCCGAGACGCGCGCGAGCATCGCTTATGTGCTCGACGGCATTTTGAAAATCCTGCATCCGTTCATGCCGTATCTCACGGAAGAACTCTGGGCGATCAAAGGTGCGGAAGGTCCGAAGCGCGAAAGCATTCTCGCTCTTGCCGAATGGCCGTCACTCGCCGGGCTTGAAGCGCCGGACGCGGAAGCTGAAATCGGCTGGCTTGTCGATCTCGTCACTGAAATCCGCTCGGCACGCAATGAAATCAACGTGCCAGCGAGCACGCAGATTCCGCTCGTGCTTGTTGGCGCATCGGATGCGACGCGGGATCGCGCGACGCGCTGGAATGATATGCTGAAGCGTCTCGCGCGTCTGTCTGATATTTCATTCGCCGATCAACCACCGGCGCAATCGGCGCAGATGGTTATTCGTGGTGAAGTCTCGGCTCTGCCACTCGCAGGCGTGATCGACATTGCAGCCGAGCAAGCCCGCTTGAAGAAAGAGCTTGAGAAGATCGCATCGGAAATCACGAAGATTGATTCAAAGCTCAACAATGCCGACTTCATGGCGCGCGCACCGGAAGAAATCGTCGAAGAGCAACATGAACGCCGCGCGGAATTCGCAGAGCGACAGGTGAAGCTTTCGGAAGCGTTGTCGCGGTTGGCTTAATCTGATCGTCATGGCGAGCGGGTGCGAAGCAATATAGTGAAGGTCTCAGGGCTCAGGCGGTAGGGCATAGGAAAAGTAATACACTATTGCCTACTGCCTCCACCCTAATCTCTACACCCTCACTTCACACCATCCCCTCGCTCTTCAAGAGCCGGCATCCGGTGATTTTCCATTCACCCGCGCTGTCACGCTCGAGCGTGTAAAGTGCAGACCAGTTCCGCCCCTGTTCATCAATCAAGCGCACGATTTGCGAATAGCCGTTATCGAGGGGCGTGGGCTCGTTAAAGCTCCATGACTTTGCGCGATAGACAGGTGGATAGCCTGTCTTCACCATCTCCATGAAGATCTGCGAAGACGGAAAAATCTTTTTGATGATATCCGCCGCGTGCCCATAAGCGCGTTGCGTGTCATCTTCATTGAAGGCTTTTAACTGATCGCTGATCACGGATTGAATTTCACTCGCCGCGTCAGCATGGGCGCGCGGCGCGAATGTCGTGACACTTGCGAACATCAGGAGCGCTAAGAGGCAGAGGCGGAACGCATATCGCGGCATAACCAACTCCCTTCGGGTTCAGGCTTTCTCGATGAGAAAAGCAATCACCTCTTCATTACGCGTCTCTTCGATCAGACGATCACCTGTCTCGGTGAGCGCATGGGGAATGTCGATTACGGCCATGGGGTCCGTCACGGTGACATAAAGCCGCGTGCCTTTTTCCAAGCTCGCGAGCGCTTTGCGCAGGCGAAGTGCCGGGAGCGGACATTTCAGCCCTTTGAGATCAAGTATAGGGGCGGTCATGTTGCGTCTTTTGACAAATTGCGGTCAGGGCGTCAAAGCGGGGGCGTGAGCGGGTGCTGCGGGGTGAAGATGAAGATTATAGGGCTAGCTGGCTGGAGCGGGGCGGGAAAGACGACATTGATCAAGCGGCTTTTGCCCTGTTTGGTTGCGCGTGGGCTTTCCGTCTCAACGGTCAAACACGCGCATCACCGGTTCGATATCGATCATCCTGGCAAAGATTCCTATGCGCATCGCGAGGCGGGGGCGAAGGAAGTGTTGATCGTCTCGGGCGAGCGCTTCGCTTTGATGCATGAATTGCGCGGGGAGGCTGAGCCTGATCTGAAGCGGCTCATCTCTTTGATAACGCCCGTCGATTTCGTGATTGTTGAAGGTTTTAAATCGGCCGCCTATCCGAAGATTGAAATTCATCGCGCTGAGAATGGGAAAGAGTTTCTCTATCCAAGCGATGAGCGGATCCTCGCGGTGGCGAGTGATCAACCGGAACGCATCAAAGAACGGCCTTCATTTGATCTTGGCGATGTGGACACGATTGCCGATTTTGTTGTCGCCCATGCCGCGCCTGTCTCAGAGGTGCTTGAGAGCCTCAGCGCGGATTAAGGCGCACGATGCGTGTTTCAGCGCGCTCAAGCTCTTCCGGCGTGTTGATGTTGAAAAACGGATCTTCATCCTCGCTCCATTCAACAGAATGAAAACCAATCTGGCGCGCCAAGCCGCGCAAGGATCGATCCTCTGATCGCTCTCGATAGGTTTGAAGTGTTGCATGAGAAGAGAGGGGCCAAAACCCTGTAGAATAATGAATTTGATCTTTTGATTGCGCGAAGACGCACACCGCTTTTGATTGAATTTTGTCTGCCAATCTCTCGATCAAATCGTGAGGCAAAAAGGGCGTGTCACCGGCCAAGAGTGCGACATGACTTGCGGAAGAATGGTGCTCTTTCGCCCATCTCATCGCAGAGCTTAAACCCGTGAGCGGCCCTTGGTCGAGTGTGTCATCCGGCAAAAGTCTGAAGCGGAATTCCGAATAGGCTGAGGCGTCTTGAGGGGTCGCAAGCGCGATCGCGCTCACCTGCGGGCGAAGCCGTTCGATGACGTGATCAAGCAGAGTTCGGTCTGCAAGTTTGAGGAGCGGCTTCTCGACACCGCCCATGCGCGTGCCCTTGCCGCCGACAAGGATCACCGCTGGGATCATGTGTTTCGTCATAAAGCGCCCCGACACGAATTCACATCGCGTCGGGGTGATCGCATAAATTGGTGAGGCGAACCACTCAGTTTCCGCTTTTGACCGGGATCTCTTTGGCTTTTGCGCGGATCTCTGCGGGCTTCTTGATCTGGATTTTCAAGACGCCATGATCAAATTTTGCGTCAACCGCATTTGAGTCCGGTTCGAAATCAAGCGGAATGCTGCGGCTAAAGGCACCGAAGCTTCGCTCGTTCACATAGTAATCTTTCCCCTTTTTCTCTTCTTCTTTTTTCTTTTCACCACTGAGGATTAGGCGGTTTCCTTCAAGCGAAACAGAAAGATCTTTTTCGCTCACACCCGGCAGGTCCGCGTTGATCTCGATCATGTCTTTCGTCTCCGCAAGATCGATCGAGGGCATCGCCAAGAAGGAGCCATCCGTTTCGCCCGATGGCAAGCGCCGCTCGATCATGCCGAACATGTCTTGCATGTCGCGGCGCAAAGATTGGAAGGGATCGAAAGAGGGGCTGTGATTGTTAGACCAGAGAGAGGGAATCAAAGACCGCATGAGAACGCTCCTTTGGGCTGAGGATAGATGAAAGGTTGGACGCGAACTGTCCTTGGGCCGGTAACCTCGAGGAAGGCTATCAGGGCGTGTCCCGCTTTTCCTTGACCCATCTCAAGCGGCAGTCGATAGAGAGGGGCCCGAGATTTTGGGTGTCATGAGACTTTCATCGTCCGGCTGATTTCTACTTTTCCGGTTTTCATGGTTTCATGAGTCGTCTTCAGGAGATTCGCCTATGGCTTCCACCGTTATCGAAGTGGCCCTCAAGGATCTGGAGGAGGCGGAGTCAGACCGCATTGATCAACTCGTCGAAACGCTTGCCAATGACATTATTCCCTCGCTTTCCGAGGCGGCTGGCGTATCGGGGACCGATCTTGCAGCCCGTTTGATGGCCGAACTTGGCTATATTGTTGGCTATACGAGCCATCCGGCCGATGCTTTGGATGTGCTGGCGGCGACCGGACAGGCCGTGCGTACAGGCGTTTCGGAGGCGGAAGCTTTGGCCGCGGCTGAGGGCGCGGAACCGAGCGAAGAGGGCGAGCGGGACACCACTTGGGCTCCTCGCACCAAAACGGGCGGAAATCTTCATTGAAATCCCGCCTTTGCCGGTAACGGGCGGGGTGGTGAGCGCGCCGGGATTCGAACCCGGGACCTACTGATTAAAAGTCAGTTGCTCTACCGGCTGAGCTACGCGCTCTTAACGCGTGCCCTGCCTAAAGCGTGGGGGAGAGCCGGTCAATAGGCGAAACCGCCGCATCAGGGCCTTAAATCATGCTCACTCATATTGTGTTCATTGATTTCCACTAGAGAAATGGGGTCAGTGCTGAAGGAATCGGCGGATCGGCAAGAAGGACAGTCAGATAGATGCAAGTAACGGGATCTGAGCGGCGGTGCCTTGCGGTTGTTTTGGCGGCAGGTGAGGGCACGAGAATGAAGTCCTCCCGGCCCAAAGTGCTCCATGACATTGCCGGACGCTCCATGCTTGGCCATGTGTTGGCGTCCATACAAGAGGCGGGGATTGCCGATGTTGCGGTTGTGGTTGGGCCTGATCGCCCTGATGTTGAGGCGGAGGCCCGCGCTCAGGCTCCTGGGGCATCCCTCTTTGTTCAACGGGAACGGTTGGGCACAGCCCATGCCGTTTTAGCCGCGCGTGATGCTTTGGCGCGCGGGTATCATGAAGTTTTGGTTCTCTTCGCCGATACGCCGTTGATTGAGACCGCAACATTGATCGCCATGCGCAGACGGCTGGAAGCAGGCAATGCGGTGGTTGCGCTTGGCTTTGAAGCGGCTGATCCCACAGGCTATGGGCGGCTTGTTACAAATGGCCAGAGATTAAACGCGATCCGTGAACATAAGGATGCCACTGAATCAGAACGCGCCATCCGCATTTGCAATTCGGGTTTGATGGCAATTGATGGTGCGTTGGCGCTTTCGCTGCTTGATGCGGTTGATCAAAACAACGCGCAGAAAGAATTTTATTTGACTGACATTGTCGGCATCGCTTGCCAACGCTATCTTTCGACAAGCTATGCACTGGCGCCTGAAGATGAAGTGATGGGCGTCAATGATCGCGTTCAACTCGCAAGAGCCGAAGCGCTCACACAGGATCGGCTGCGTCGCAAAGCGATGTTGAATGGCGCGACGTTACAAGCGCCTGAAACGGTTCATTTCAGTTTCGACACGGTGCTCGGTCGTGATGTTGTAATCGAACCCTATGTCTATTTTGGTCCACGCGTGAAAGTCGCCGATCATGTCGCTATTCATGCGTTCAGTCATCTTGAAGACACAGTTGTTGACTCTAATGCATCACTCGGTCCCTTCGCGCGTACGCGGCCCGGCTCGCATGTGGGAGCGGCGGCAAAGATCGGTAATTTTGTTGAATTGAAAAAAGCCAATATCGGTGCCGGCGCGAAAGTCAGCCATTTGAGTTATATCGGTGATGCGGATGTCGGCGCGGAAGCCAATATCGGTGCCGGCACAATCACCTGTAATTATGACGGCTTTTTCAAATATAAAACGACGATTGGTGCCGGCGCTTTCATTGGCGCGAATTCTTCACTCGTCGCGCCCATTAGAATTGGTGAAGGTGCTTATGTCGGTTCGGGCTCGGTGATTACCAAAGATGTTGCGCCCGACCAATTGGCGGTCGCGCGCGGCAAGCAGATGTCGAAAGATGGGTGGGGCGCAAGCTTCCGCGCGGCAAGCGAGGCCAAAAAGAAAGCCAAGGAATAATGCTACCACACGGGTTTCAATGGTGGGCGGTGCGCCGTCACAAATTGAAACTCAATGTGTTTTGGAATGAATGCAACGCTTCGCTATGAGAGCGGCGGTAAAAACCTGGATTTTGATTCACTATGTGCGGTATTGTCGGAATTATTTCGAATGAACCTGCGGCAGCGCAGGCGATTGAAGCGTTAAAGCGGCTCGAATATCGTGGCTATGATTCCTCGGGCGTGGCGTCACTTTCAAGCGATGGCCGGATTGAGCGTTTGCGCGCAGAGGGAAAACTTAAAAATCTCGCTGCAAAACTCAATGCGCATCCGCTCGTTGGACATATCGCCATTGGTCATACGCGTTGGGCGACGCATGGACGGCCGACGGAAGACAATGCTCATCCCCATGCCACAGAGCGTGTCGCGGTCGTGCATAATGGCATTATCGAGAATTTTCGTGAATTGCGTGCAGAGCTAGAAAAAGAGGGCGTAAAATTTTCAAGCGAGACGGATACCGAAGCCGTGCTTCATCTTGTTGATCGCGCGTTGCAAAAGAGCGGTGATCCAACGCATGCGATTGCGGAAGTACTTCCCCGTTTAAAAGGCGCTTTTGCATTAGGATTTGTTTTTTCAGGTCATGACAATTTGTTGATTGGCGCACGCCAAGGCGCGCCTTTGGCGGTCGGACATGGCGAGGGGGAAATGTATTTGGGTTCGGATGCATTAGCGCTCGCACCTTTTACTGACACAGTCACCTATCTTGAAGAAGGCGATTGGGTTGTGCTCTCGCGCGAGGGCGTCACAATTCATGATCGTACAAATGCAGTCGTAAAACGTACAAAGCAAAAAAGTGGAGCAGGGGCATTCCTGGTTGATAAAGGAAATCATCGTCATTTCATGGCGAAGGAAATTGCTGAGCAACCCGAAGTTGTTGGTCGTACACTCGCGCATTATATCGATATGAATGCAGGCCGCGTTCATTTGCCTGTGCAGCTTCCTTTTGATTGGAAAAAACTGACACGCATCACAATCACCGCCTGCGGCACGGCAAGCTATGCCGGCCATGTCGCGAAATATTGGTTTGAGCAGATCGCGCGTCTTCCTGTTGAAGTCGATGTTGCCTCTGAATTTCGTTATCGTGAAGCGCCGTTGCTTGATGGCGGATTGGCGATCTTCATTTCGCAATCGGGAGAAACAGCCGATACGCTTGCAGGGCTTCGTTATGCAAAGGCGCAAGGCCAATATATTCTATCTGTTGTGAATGTGCCGACCTCTTCCATCGCGCGCGAGAGCGATGTTGTGATCCCGACCCTTGCAGGTCCTGAAATTGGTGTCGCGTCAACAAAAGCCTTCACCTGTCAATTGACGGCGCTCGCCTGTCTTGCGCTTGCCGCAGGACGCGCGCGCGGCACGCTCTCAGAAGCGGATGAGCAGGCTCTGGTCACGGATCTTGTGGCGGTTCCCGCGTTGATGGTTGAAGCGTTAAAAAGTGAAACACACATCGAACATGTCGCGCATGATATGGCGAAAGCAAAAGATGTGCTCTATCTCGGTCGCGGCACAAGCTATCCGCTGGCGCTTGAGGGCGCGCTGAAGCTTAAAGAGATTTCTTATATTCATGCCGAAGCCTATGCGGCGGGCGAATTAAAACATGGCCCCATCGCTCTGATTGATGAGGATTTGCCCGTGATTGTGATTGCGCCGCATGATGCGCTTTATGAGAAGACGGTTTCGAATATGCAGGAAGTGGCCGCGCGCGGCGGGCGGATCATTCTGATCTCTGATCGCGAAGGATTACATGAAGCGGGTTTGAAACCGCTAGCGGGCATTGAACTCCCAAAAATGAATCCGCGTTTTGCGCCAATCGTCTATTCCGTTCCGGTACAATTGCTCGCTTATCATGCGGCGGTTGCACTGGGTAAAGACGTGGATCAGCCGCGCAATTTGGCTAAATCGGTAACTGTCGAGTGAGCCTCTTCCGTTTCATTGTGAAGCGCGCTAGATTTTTGCCATGAGCACACAATCGCCTATGCCTCATCAACGCGAGTCTGGTCCCTTTGATCAGACTGCAACTCCGCGTGCGACAATTGGCCAGAAATTACGTGGATATTTTCTAACGGGCATCATTGTTGCCGGTCCGCTGGCAGTGACGGTTTATATTACAACTTGGATCATTGGTCTTATCGATTCTTGGTTCAAGCCACTCATTCCCTCAGGGCTCTTTCCCGAATGGATGGTGCCTTACAATGTCCCGGGCTTAGGTCTTATCATTGCCTTTGTCAGTTTGACGCTGCTCGGATTTTTAACAGCCAATCTTGTCGGGCGCTGGCTCATTGGTTTTGGCGAAACGCTTTTGGGCCGCATGCCTGTCGTACGCGGACTCTATAAGGGCGTGAAGCAGGTCTTTGAGACGATCTTTTCGCAGCAAGGTACGAGTTTTCGTAAAGTCGGTTTGATCGAATATCCCGGAAAAGGGCTTTGGTCTTTGGTTTTTCTTTCAACCGCGCCTGAGGGTGAGATTCAGTCGGCCCTTCCAGGTGCGGATGAATATGTTTCGGTGTTCTTACCCTGCACGCCCAATCCGACCACAGGTTTTTTCGTTTATGTGAAACGCAAAGACGTGATTGATTTAACAATCTCTATTGATGAAGGCGCTAAGCTCATTATGTCGGCAGGGCTCATTCAACCAAGCGCTGCATCAGCGCCTGTAAAAATTTCAAACCCGTCTAACCCGCCCCAACAAGCCTGATCGCTTCATCGCGCTCAAAAAGATAGAGAAGATTGCGAACCGCTTGTCCGCGCGCGCTTTGAAGTTTTGAATCTTTTGCGAGAAGCGCCTTTGCATCATCACGTGCCATAGAAAGAAGGGCGCTGTGCTTTGATGGAACAGCCAATCGAAAACCGGGCATTCCGGATTGGCGTGTCCCTAAGACATCACCTTCGCCGCGCAGTTTCAAATCTTCTTCGGCAATTTCAAATCCATCTTCCGTCTTGCGCATCGTATCAATGCGTGCGCGGCCGATTTCGCCGAGAGGGCCATAAAGCAAAACACAAGATGAGCGCTCAGCGCCACGTCCGACGCGACCACGCAATTGATGAAGCTGCGCGAGACCAAAGCGCTCGGCATGTTCAATAATCATGATTGAGGCTTCGGGGACGTCAACGCCGACTTCGATCACTGTCGTCGCCACAAGAATTTTTGTTTTTCCGGAAGCGAAATCTGCCATCGCGCGGTCTTTATCCGCGCCCTTCATTTTGCCATGAACCAGGCCCACCGCATCACCATAGATCTTGCGCAAAGTGTCAGCGCGCTCTTCAACAGCGGCGAGGTCAAGATCTTCCGATTCATCAACGAGAGGACACACCCAATAGATACGACGTCCTTCCGCTAAGGGACGATTGAGACTTTCGACAATCTCATCAAGTCGTTCTAGTGGCAAAGCCCGTGTGTCAATCGGCTTACGCCCTGCTGGTTTCTCACGAATGAGTGAGACATCCATATCGCCGAAATATGTCAGAACAAGCGTGCGCGGGATCGGTGTTGCGGTCATCACGAGCATATCAACCGCATCCCCTTTATGGGCGAGCGCCAATCTTTGATGTACGCCGAAGCGATGTTGTTCATCAATGACAGCGAGTCCAAGTTTCTTAAATTCGACAGACTCTTGAAAAAGTGCATGAGTACCAATGGCTAGTATGGTTGTTCCGTCAGCAAGCCCCGCTAAAGCCTGCGTGCGTGCGGTACCTTTTTCTCTTCCGGTCAAAAGAACAATCGAGAGGCCAATGGTGTCGGCAAAGGGTTTAAGGCGTTCAAAATGCTGCCGCGCGAGGATTTCAGTCGGTGCCATCAAAGCGGATTGCCAACCGGCTTCTGCGGCCATCACCATCGCTAGAAATGCAACAATGGTTTTTCCCGATCCCACATCACCTTGTAGAAGGCGCAACATCCGTTCGGAAGCGGCGAGGTCTTTCTTTATGTCTTCCAGTGCTGATCGTTGCGCGTCGGTTAAAGAAAAGGGAAGGGCGGCAAGTGCTGCTTTCATAAGCTGCCCGTCGCCCACGCGCGAGGTGCCCGCTTCCTTTTTCATACGCTCCCGCATGAGGAGAAGTGCTAATTGTCCGGCGAAAAGCTCATCATAGGCCAAACGCAGGCGGCTTGAGGCTTCGGGTGCCAATTCATCTTTTGATTTCGGACTATGAAGATTTTTTAATGCCTCGGCAAAGGAAGGCCATTTCTCCCGCTTGATCAGAAGCGGATCGATCCATTCTTCTAACGGGGGAATTTTGGGTAATGCCGCTTGTGATGCTTTTTGTAGTACGCGCGGATAGAGACCCGCCGTCAACCCATAAACGGGTTCAAAAGGAGGAAGCTTCGCATAGGCGTCCGCATCAAGCACACGATCCGGATGAACCATTTGTTTTTTATTGTCGAAGATGTCGATTTTTCCAGACACAAAACGAATAGCCCCAATGGGCAGCATCGCTTCGATGCGCGCGCGTTGGGCGCTGAAGAAGACGAGGGCGAGATCATCCGTATCGTCTTCTGTCATAACGCGATAGGGCACGCGCGCGCGGCCTGGCGGCGAAGGTTTATGAGCCAGAACCCGCACTTCATAAGTTCCAGATTCGCCAGCGATTCCTTCGCTCAGACTGGCGTTCAAACGGCGATCAATCGCGCTATGCGGAAGATGTAACAGCACATCAATTAAACGCGCTTCTTGGCCTTGCGCGGCAAGCAGTCGATCAAAGAGGGGCGCAAGCTTAGGTCCGATTCCAGGAAGCGAACGGACAGGCGCAAACAACGGATTTAGAATTGTGGACCGCATGATCAGAGAGGCGTTATCGCCACGCGGTTATCGTGAAAAGCGGCTCCACCGAAAGGCGCTGGCGTATCAGCACCTGTTAGACGATTGATGCCTTTACCATCTTTATAAGCCGTGTTTGGCCAAATTGATTCAGCAATGAGCACGCCGCGCACAACGCCATCGAAACAATGCACCTTCAAAGTTGTCTCGCCGCGTTGATTAAAAAGCTTCACATAAGCACCATCAGAGAGGCCATAGGTTTTCGCATCATCTGGATGGATCATTACGCTGGGTTCACCCTCACGTTCACGGGATGTTTTCGTTTCGGTAAATGTTGAGTTGAGATAATTGCGTGCTGGGCTTGTCGCAAGACGGAATGGATAGGTGTCATTCGCCTCTTCAATCACGTTCCAGTGATCAGGAAATTCGGGCATATTGGCCAAAGGCCCCATGGGCTTTCCGCCTGCGAAAGGAACGCGCGACCAATCCGGCTTGAAACGGAATTTTTTATCCGGCCAATGAAACCCATTGATGAAATGCGCATCTTCAAAAGGCGGCTGTGCATCGATATAATTTTCATCTTCCAAATCTTTGAGCGCACCCCATCCCGATTGTTGCAGCGTCCAATCAATGATCTCTCGCTCGCTCATCGTGAAAGCTTGGTGATTTGCGCCAACGCGTTTTGCAATTTCACAAAGCAAGAAATGATTGCTTTTGCATTCACCCGGGGGATCGATCAGTTTTGGACCGAAGCCAATATATTGATGGCCACCGCCTTGATAGATGTCGTCATGTTCCGTGAACATGGTTGCCGGCAAAAGAATATCGGCGTAACGCGCGGTATCCGTCATGAATTGCTCATGCACGACGGTGAAGAGGTCTTCGCGTTCAAATCCCATAACCACTTTATTTTGTTCAGGCGCGACGGAAACGGGATTCGTGCTTTGCACGAGAAGCGCGCGGACGGGACCACCACCGTTAAGCGCGTCGGCTTGATTGGTCAGTACTGCGCCAATGCGAGACTGATCAAGCCAGCGTGATTTGCCGGACATTTTTTCTGAGCCTTCAATCAGGCTTTTGCGCCAATGATAGATCGCACCATTATTGTGAAACGCACCGCCGCCTTCATACTTCCATGCACCGGTCACAGCGGCGATGCAGGAAGCGGCGTGCATATTCACCGCGCCATTGCGTTGGCGTGAGAAGCCATAGCCTAGCCGGAAGAATGTTTTCTTTCGTGTTCCGACGAGCTGGGCAAATTCTTCAATCGTCGCAACAGAAACACCGGTGATGGTTGATGCCCATTCCGGTGTTTTGGATTTTAAGTGTGAAGCGAATTCATGCGGATGATCAGTGTGCTTCTCAAGATATTCCCAATCCGCAAGATTGTCTCGGAAGAGGATATGCATCACCGCGCAAGCGAGTGCGCCATCAGTGCCGGGCTTTAACACAATCGGTAGATCAGCTTGTTCCAGTGTCGGCGTGCGATAGACATCAATCGCAACGATTTTCGCAGCCCGCATTTTGCGCGCTTGAACCGCGTGGGTCATTACATTGACCTGAGTGGAGACCGCATTGGTGCCCCAGATCACAACGCAATCGGATTTCGCCATTTCACGCGGATCGGGACCCATGAGTTTACCCGTCCCCGCGATGAAACCGGGCCATGCGAGATTGATGCAGATCGTTGAATAAAACTGCGAATAATTTTTTGTATTCGTGAGTCGCTTGATGCCGTCGCGCTGAACAAGCCCCATTGTGCCGGCATAGTGATAGGGCCAAATCGCTTCAGGTCCATATTCAGCTTCAATCGCGTTGAAACGCGCGCCGATTTCATCAAGCGCTTCATTCCACGAGATGCGTTTAAATTCGCCTTCGCCTTTTTTGCCGATGCGTTTCATCGGATAAAGCAATCGATCAGGATGATGATTGCGCTCGGCATAGCGCGCGACCTTCGAGCAGATCACGCCTGCAGTGTAAGATTGTTCTTTCGATCCATAGACTCGGCCGATGCGGTTGCCATCGAGCACTTCCACTTCGAGCGCGCAGGCCGAAGGGCAATCATGCGGACAGACGGAATGTTTGCGCGGGATCGTCGTGACATCATTCATGACGAGAGATTAAGGCGAAGCGGGAGTCGTGGCAAATCACAAAAAATAAAAACGGCGGCCCCAAAGACCGCCGTTTAAACTTAGAATTGTGAGGCTGATTAGCCGACGATTTCATTGCCTGCAAAGAATTGGGCGATTTCGATCTTAGCGGTTTCTGGAGCGTCTGAGCCATGCACCGTGTTTTCACCAACCGACTTGGCAAAGAGCTTGCGGATTGTGCCGTCGGCGGCGTTGGCTGGGTTGGTCGCGCCCATGACTTCGCGGTACTTCGCGATCGCGCCTTCGCCTTCGAGCACCTGAACGACAACCGGACCCGAGGTCATGAAATCGACGAGTTCGCCGAAGAAGGGGCGCTCTTTATGGACGGCGTAGAAAGTGCCGGCCTGATCACGCGTCATATGGATGCGCTTTTGCGCAACAATCCGTAGGCCTGCCTTCTCGATCACGGCATTCACCGCGCCAGTGAGGTTACGGGCTGTGCAATCGGGCTTCAAAATCGAAAAAGTGCGCTCAAGCGCCATGGTCATCTTCCCTATCCTAGAAATGAGGTGCGCGCTCTATAGCCGTGCGGGGCTTTCGGGTCAAAGGGGCGCGAGGCTCGCCGCCACTTTTGCCAGCGCTTCCGGGTAGAGACGGTTCTCGGCAATGAGCACGCGGGCGCTCAGCGTCTCTTCTGTATCACCGTCGAGCACAGGGACGATCGCTTGCGCGATGATGGGGCCGGCATCGAGTTCCGGCACTACGAAATGAACCGTGCAGCCATGATCTTTCACCCCATCAGCAAGCGCTCTTTTATGTGTGTCGAGCCCGCGATAGGCGGGAAGCAAAGATGGGTGGATATTCAGAATGCGGCCTTCAAAATGCGAAATGAATGAAGCTGACAACACGCGCATGAACCCTGCCAAGCAAATCAGCTCAATTCTGGATTCACTTAATGCTTTAAGTATTTGCTCTTCAAACACTGTTTTTGTTGAATAATATTTGTTTGATATTGCGAGTGTTTTGATCCCCGCCGCCTCGGCGATTTCCAAGCCTTTCGCGCTGGGAATATTCGAGATCACGACGGCAATTTCCGCCGGATATGAAGGGTCACGTGCGGCTTCAATGAGAGCCGCCATATTGGTTCCGCGGCCTGAAATCAGAATGGCCGTACGCCGCCGTGCCATGATCAGAAAGCGGCTTTGCCGCGATAGCGGACGCGCGGGCCGTTGCCATCATCCGGAATGAGACGTCCGAACAAGACAGGGTCTTCACCTTGATCCCGAAGCGCTTTTGAAACAGCGGCCTGATCTTTCTCGGCGCAAACGACAATCATGCCGATCCCGCAATTGAAAGTCCGGAGCATTTCTTCATCCGCCACGCCGCCCGTGCGGGCGAGCCACTGAAACACGGGCAGAACGGGAAGGGCGTCAAGATCAAGTTCTGCGCCCACCTGATCGGGCAAAACGCGCGGGATATTGTCGGGAAATCCGCCGCCTGTGATATGCGCCAGAGCCTTGATGCCGGACGTGGCTTTGAGCGCCGCCAGAAGCGGCTTCACATAGAGGCGTGTCGGCTCCAAAAGGGCCGCGCCGAGGGTTTTGCCAGACGCGAACGGCGCGAGTGCCTCATAAGTCAGACCCGATGCCTCGACGATCCGGCGGACAAGCGAAAACCCGTTCGAATGTACGCCCGACGACCGCAACCCGAGAATGATATCTCCGGGACCGATATTGTTTTGGGGAAGAAGGTGGCCACGTTCGGCGGCACCCACAGCAAAGCCCGCGAGATCATAATCGCCTTTCGCGTAGAGGCCCGGCATTTCTGCCGTCTCTCCACCAATCAAAGCGCAGCCGGACTCAACACAACCGCGCGCGATGCCTTTGACAATGGCCGCTCCGGCTTTTGGATCGAGTTTTCCTGTTGCGTAGTAATCGAGAAAGAAGAGCGGTTCCGCGCCTTGAACGATAAGATCATTTACGCACATCGCGACAAGATCGATGCCGATTGTGTCATGTAAACCCGTATCAATCGCGATTTTGACTTTCGTGCCGACGCCATCATTCGCGGCAACCAGAATGGGGTCTTTGAAGCCTGCGGCTTTAAGATCAAACAATCCCCCAAAACCGCCGATCTCGGCATCCGCCCCCGGACGACGGGTTGCGCGGACATGCGGTTTAATGTCCTCGACCATGGCATTACCGGCATCGATATCGACACCGGATTGGGCGTAAGTCAGGCCCTTTGAGGAGGAATTTGCCATGAAACGCAGCTTTCTTTGGTGGCTTGCAGTCGGGTTACGCCGGTCACGTGAGGCTTGCAAGCCGGATGCGCGATTACCACATCGCATTCACATCGAAATCCGTGCATAGGTGAGAGAATGTTACCCAATCTGATCTCGATCCTGCGCCTTTTTCTCGTCCCGCTCATCGTCGCCCTTATTCTCGACGGTGACTGGGACCTCGCCCTTTATGGCTTTCTCCTTGCCGGGATCTCGGATGCCGTTGATGGGTTGATCGCCCGCCATTTCGATATGCGGACGGAATTGGGTGCTTATCTCGATCCCTTGGCCGATAAAGCGCTTCTTGTCTCGATTTTCGTGACTTTGGCGCTTGTCGGGCAAATACCCGGCTGGTTGACCATCATGGTTGTGACCCGCGACGTGATGATTGTCGGCGGGATCATTCTAGCCTGGCTGTTGGGTTCACCCATGGCGATGAAGCCCGTCTTCCTATCGAAAGTGAATACGGTTGGTCAGATCGCCTTTGGCGGCATGGTTCTCTCCGTCAAAGCCTTTGATTTGTTTCCCGCAGCCCTTGTGCATTACGGGGGCTATTTGGTCGCGGGCCTAACCGCAGCCTCCATGCTCGTTTATGTCATTCAGTGGCTTAATCATTTCGCGGATGCCTCTGAATGAATGGAAAACCTCGCCAGATCCCGCTCGACCTGCCGGTCGCTGAGCGGTTGGAGGCTGAGGATTTTCTCGTAAGCCCCAGCAATGAGATGGCGTTCACTCGTATTGAGGCCTGGCCGCAATGGCATGATCCCGTTTTGGTTTTGATTGGTCCAGAATCCAGCGGCAAATCCCATCTCGCAGCGATCTGGGCTGAGCGTGCCCGCGCATGGACGATTAATGCCGCCGACATCACGATGGATCGTGTGCCGCATCTAGTTTCAAATGGTGCGCTTGTCATTGAAGATGCTGATCGCGGTGTTGATGAACACGCTTTGTTTCATCTCTTGAACGCTTCGCGGGAAAAGCGCGGTTTTATTCTGATCACGGCGCAGAAAGCGCCTGATTTATGGGGCCTTCAAACACCTGATCTTCTTTCACGTTTGAGGCTTGCGCCTTCAGTTGCAATTGATCAGCCGGATGATGCTCTGTTGCAGGCGGTGCTTGTTAAGTTCTTCGTTGATCGGCAATTGGTGGTCGATACGGCTTTGATCGGTACGCTTACGAACCGGATTGACCGCTCCATTGCTTCCGCACGCCGCGCGGTTGAACGGCTTGATCAAGAGGCCTTAGCCCAAGGGCGGCGGGTCAATCGCGGATTGGCGCTCGATCTTTTCCGTGCGCCTGAGCCCGATCCATCCGACAAAATCCCGTCCTGAGACGTCCGCATTAACCCTGCAGATAAGCATAGCTTGCCCTCACGCATCGCTTTCGTGTCAAATGACCGTCATAATTCCCTGAAAGGACTACATCTTTCAGGTGAAGAAACGAGGGTCAGAGGTTATGCCTCATACAAAAAAGGCGAGTTCCGTATTGGCACGGGCGCGGTTAACAGGACCGCGAACGCCCGCGACGCTTGCCAAATCGCCCCGTCGTTTCATCAATCGCGAATTGTCTTGGTTGCAGTTTAATCGACGCGTTCTTGAAGAGTCGTCCAATCTTGGCCATCCGCTTCTTGAACAGCTTCGCTTTCTCTCGATTTCAGCAACCAATCTCGACGAATTTTTTATGGTGCGTGTAGCAGGGCTTCGGGGCCAAGTGACATCCGATGTCGCGGAAATGTCCGAAGATGGCATGAGTCCGCTCGAACAATTGGCGCGCATTGGGGAAGAAGTCATTGAGCTGAGCGCCGATCAACAAGCGCGTTGGCGCGAGTTACGCGTTAAGCTCAATGAAGCGGGCGTTTCTCTTGTGGAAGGTGAAACCCTCAGTGAGCCCGAGCGGAGTTGGCTTGATCGCTTTTTCGTTGAACAGATTTTTCCTGTTCTTACACCTTTAGCGGTTGATCCAGCGCATCCGTTCCCGTTCATTCCTAATCTTGGTTTCTCGCTCGCTTTGACTCTCGCGCGCGCAAGCGATGGCCGTGCGCTTAATGCGTTGATCCGTATTCCAAGCAAGATTGATCGTTTCATCCGCTTGCCTTCGACGGAGACAAGCGAAGAAGAGGGCCCTAATCCGCTCCGCTTTATTTCGCTTGAAAACACGATTGGACTCTTCATCAGCCGATTATTTCCCGGCTATATCGTTAAAGGTCTTGGCGCGTTCCGCGTGATCCGTGACAGCGATATTGAAATCGAAGAAGAAGCCGAAGACCTCGTGCGTCTTTTTGAAACCGCTTTGAAACAGCGTCGCCGGGGCTCGGTGATCCGGCTTGAAGTCGATGCCGGTATGCCCTCCGAGATTCGTCAATTTGTCGTTGAAGAATTCCAAGTCGCACCCGATGCCGTTTTTGAAATCGATGGTATGCTGGCGTTGAACGATCTCTCGCAACTTGTTGGTGTTGATCGACCGGATTTAAAATTCAGTCCCTATAATCCACGCTTTCCTGAGCGTATCCGCGATCATGGCGGCGACTGTTTTGCTGCGATCCGCGAGAAGGATCTGATCGTTCACCATCCTTACGAAAGTTTCGACGTTGTTGTGAATTTCTTGCAACAAGCAGCGCGTGATCCAAATGTTGTGGCGATCAAACAAACGCTTTATCGTACCTCGAATGATAGTCCGATTGTAAGAGCGCTTGCAGAAGCGGCTGAAGCGGGGAAATCCGTCACGGCTCTTGTTGAATTAAAAGCGCGCTTCGATGAGGAGGCCAATATTCGCTGGGCGCGCGATCTTGAACGTGCCGGCGTTCAGGTTGTCTTTGGATTTATTGAACTTAAAACTCACGCAAAACTATCAATGGTGATCCGTCGCGAAGCAGGTCAGCTGGCAACATATTGTCATCTCGGGACTGGCAACTATCATCCGATTACCGCGAAAGTTTATACGGATCTTTCGTTTTTTACCGCCGATCCCGCGATTGCGCGTGACGTCGCACGAATCTTCAATTTCATTACAGGTTATGCGGAGCCCACGCATCTAGAGCGCCTATCCGCTTCGCCTTTTTCGCTTAAGAAAACGTTACTCGATAACATCGCCAAAGAAATTGAATTTGCCAAGGCGGGTAAACCCGCAGCAATTTGGGGCAAATGTAATTCTCTCGTCGATCCAATGATCATTGACGCGCTTTATGAAGCGAGCCAAGTCGGTGTGGAGATTGACCTCGTTGTGCGCGGTATTTGTTGCTTACGTCCGGGTATACCGGGCTTCTCAGACAAGATCCGCGTGAAATCGATTGTGGGTCGGTTTTTGGAACATACGAGAATTTATGCTTTTGGAAATGGTCACGGTCTTCCTCATGCTAAGGCCAAGGTCTATATTTCTTCTGCCGACCTCATGCAGCGTAATCTCGATCGGCGTGTCGAAGTCTTGATCCCCATTCTCAACCCAACGGTTCATGAACAGGTCTTAAACCAGATCATGGTTGTGAATTTGAATGACAATGAACAGAGTTGGCGTATCAATGCGGATGGCACTTCGACCCGTATCGAGAAAGCTCCCACCGATACGCCTTCAAATGCGCATCAATATTTTATGACCAATCCGAGCCTTTCGGGGCGAGGCAAGGCGGTTAAAAAGTCAGCCACTAAAAATGTGACCACAGAGTCCACAAAAGAAAAGTCCATAGAGGCGTGAAATCTTTTTGAAACTGCGTATGATCCGGCGCGAATCAAAGCGGATGGGACTCATGCCGAAAAATGCACAAGGCCGATTAAAGATCGGGAAATCCTTGGCCATCGTCGATATCGGATCGAATTCCGTTCGTCTCGTCGCCTATGAAGGTTTGACGCGGTCGCCAACGCCGATCTTCAATGAGAAGGCGCTTTGCGGTCTCGGACGCGGCGTCTTGGCCACGGGGCTTCTTGCCGAAGAGGCGATGCAAAAGGCCTATGAGGCTTTGCTTCGTTACCGTGTTCTTTGTGACATTATGAAAATCACAGATGTGCAGGTGATTGCGACGGCGGCCGCTCGTGATGCCGAGAATGGTGCAGCATTTCTCAAAGAATGTTCGCGCATCATGCGAGTCAAAGCACAACTCTTGACGGGTAAACGCGAAGCGAAATTATCGGCTTTGGGTGTCGCTTATGGCATTCATAAAGCGGATGGATTGGTTGCCGATTTGGGCGGTGGTTCGCTCGAATTGATATCCGTGAAAGGATCGACGCTTGGCAAAGGGGTGACCCTTCCGATTGGCGTGATTTCCTTGCAAGATCTTTCAGAAGGCAATCTCAAGAAAGCGCAAAAGATCATTCGGGATCAATTGGATGACCTCCCGCAGCTTAAATCAGCGCGTGAAAAATCGATTTATGTCATCGGCGGCACATGGCGTGCGCTTGCGCGGCTTCACATGAAGCAGCGCGGTTATCCGCTTCAAGTGATGCATAATTATGTGATCCCGGTTCGCGATGCCAAAGATTTTACCGCTCTTGTTGAACGCGTCTCGACCGATACGATAGATTCAATTGATGCCGTATCGGCGGCGCGGCGGCCTTTGATTGCTTATGGCGCTCTGGTTCTTGAAGAACTCATAAAAAAATGCGCACCCGTTGATATCGTCGTCTCGGCGTTGGGTGTCCGTGAGGGTTTGATTTTTGAGCGGCTTTCAAAAAAGCAATTAAAGGAAGACCCGCTGATCCGTGCCGCGCATGATTTGAATATTTTGCGTTCGCGCTCGCCGCAACATTGCGAGGAGATCATCGGCTGGACCGATCAATTCATGAAATCGGCTCATTTTGAAGAAACGCCTGATGAGAAGCGTTTAAGACATGCCGCCTGTCTTTTGGCGGATATTGGATGGCGTGCCCATCCCGATTATCGCGGCGAGCAATCCTTGAATATCATCGCTAATGCGAGCTTTATCGGCGTTGATCATCCGGGTCGTGTTTATTTGGCGCTCGCAGTCGCTTATCGCCATATGGGTTTGGGGGATGATCAAATCAGCCCGCGTCTGCGCGAATTGGCGACAAGCCGCATGTTGGATCGCGCACGTATTTTGGGGGGCGCTTTACGTGTCGCTTATCTTATTACGGCAGCTATGCCAGGCGTGCTGGATTATACACCGCTCTATTGCACCAAAGAGACCTTAACGCTTGAAATTCCCGCAGAGCTTGCGCCCCTCGCAGGTGAACGCGTATTTAATCGCTTAAAAGCTTTGGCGCGCATCATTGGCCGCATGCCTGAGATGCTGGTGGTGGAGTAGGGGTTAAGGTGTAGGGTTTAGGGTTTAGGGTTTAGGGTTTAGGGTTTAGGGTTTAGGGTTTAGGGTTTAGGGTTTAGGTTTACCGTCATTGCGAGCGTGAGCGAAGCAATCCAGCTGATGATTGTCATTAAGGCGCAGTGTTTCCATTGCGCCTTTTTCTTTGACTCCAACTGGATTGCTTCGCGTTCGCTCGCTATGACGGGCTGAGATTTATCCGCTCACTACAACGAGTCTCATCACCGAGCAAACGAAACGACCTTGCCTTTATCAACCGCAAGGCCAAGGCGGCCATGTTTTAAATCAATGGCCTTCTCGCCGAAAATCTCATAGCGCCAGCCTTTGAGCGCGGGAACATCGGCTTGATCATCAGCAGCGATGGATTCAAGATCATCAACAGTGGCAATGAGTTTTGCCGCCACGCCTTCTTTGTCGCAAGTCATGCGCAATAGAACTTTGAGCAATTCAACAGCGGCAGGATTATAGGCTTTGCGTTCGACGCGTTCGATTGTGGGAAGCGAAGAAGGATCACGAGCCAAACCTTTTTCAATCAAGGAGAGAATTTCAGTGCCGGTACGCGAGCGTTCAAAACCGTTCGGGATCGAGCGCAATTTTCCAAGCGCTTCAACAGAACGCGGCGCGGAGGTCGCAATATCAATTATCGCATCATCTTTGAGTACGCGCGAACGGGGCACATTGCGATTTCGGGCTTCTAATTCGCGCCAAGCCGCAATTTCCATAAGAATGCCGAGATCGCGCGGTTTGCGGATGCGACCGCTCAAACGACGCCATGACTCTTCAGGCTTCAAATCATAAGTTTCGGGCGAAGTGAGAATGCGCATTTCGTCAGCTAGCCAAGGCTCGCGACCTGAAGCACTCAACTTTTCGAGAAGCGCGCGATAAATCACGCGGAGATGGGTGACGTCCGCGCGGGCGTAATTCAACTGCGCGTCGGAGAGGGGCCGTTGCGACCAATCCGTGTAGCGCGATGATTTATCGATCCTGGCTTTCGCAAGATCATGAGCAAGCTGTTCATAGCCCACACTATCGCCATAGCCCGCGACCATCGCGGCGACTTGAGTGTCGAAACAGGGTTTTGGGATGCACCGATCGAGGATCCAGAGAATTTCGATGTCTTGACGGCCAGAATGGAACACTTTGACGACGCTTTCTTTGCGCATCAGGGCAAAGAAGGACGTCAAATCAATCTCGGGTGCTAAAGGGTCTATGAGCACATCCTCGGCCTCACTTGCCATCTGAATGAGGCATAATTTCGGGAAAAAAGTCGTTTCCCGCATGAATTCCGTGTCGATTGTCACAAAATCATGGGCGCCAAGTCTTTGGCAGGCCGCTTCAAGCGCCGCGGTCGTTGTGATTAAGGGCATGGGGGAATGAACAAAATTTACGAATCATGGGCCAAGATGAGAACTCGTCTTACCACGAGTTCCGGCAAAATCCCTGCCAGAGCCGCTTTCTCTTGACAAGGGCAGGTGGCGCATGTGTTTTCCGGGTCAAATTTCCGCGCCGCCGGTAAAAAAGAGGGTTTCATGCATCGCTATCGTTCGCACACATGTGGCGCGCTCCGTGAGAGCGAAGTCGGCCAAGAGGTTCGTCTGTCGGGCTGGTGCCACCGCATCCGCGATCATGGCGGCGTGCTGTTCATCGATTTGCGTGATCATTATGGCCTCACCCAATGCGTGATCGACCCCGACTCTAAGGCCTTTAAACTCGCTGAAACGCTGCGCTCGGAATGGGTCGTGCGGATCGACGGCAAAGCGCGTCTGCGTCCGGCAGGGACCGAGAACCGCGATCTGCCTACGGGCCTTATCGAAATCTATGTGAGCGATATCGAAGTGCTCGGACCTGCGAAGGAATTGCCGCTGCAGGTCTTCGGTGATCAGCCCTTCCCGGAAGAGACGCGGCTCACTTATCGCTTCCTCGATCTGCGTCGCGAGACGCTGCATAACAACATTATGACGCGCGTCAAAGTGATCGACGCGATGCGCCAGAAGATGAAGGCGCAGGGCTTCAACGAATTCGCAACGCCGATTTTAACCGCGTCGTCACCGGAAGGGGCGCGCGACTTCCTCGTGCCGTCGCGTATTCATCCGGGTAAATTCTACGCGCTGCCACAAGCGCCGCAGCAATATAAGCAGCTTTTGATGATGGCGGGCTTTGACCGCTATTTCCAGATCGCGCCATGCTTCCGCGATGAAGATCCGCGCGCCGATCGTCTGCCGGGTGAATTCTATCAGCTCGATCTGGAAATGAGCTTTGTCGAGCAGGAAGATATTTTCGCAGCTGTTGAACCGGTCATCGGCGGTATCTTCCGCGAATTCGGTAATGGCAAACATGTGACGCCGTCGCCATGGCCGCGCATTCCTTATGCGACGTCGATGGCGAAATATGGTTCGGACAAGCCCGATTTGCGCATCATCAATACGCATACGAAAGCGCCGCTCGAAATGGCCGATGTGTCGGAGCATTTCCGTGGTTCGAATTTCAAAGTGTTCGCGCGTATTCTTGAAGATGCGAAGAACCAGGTCTGGGCGATCCCTGCACCGAATGGTGGCCAGCGCACATTCTGCGACCGCATGAATTCATGGGCGCAGGGCGAAGGCCAGCCGGGTCTCGGCTATATGTTCTGGCGTGAAGGGGAAGAGGGCGCGGCAGGCCCGATTGCCAACAATATCGGCCCCGAGCGTGCCGAAGCGATCCGTGTGCAACTTGGTTTGAAGGCTGGTGACGCATGCTTCTTTACAGCAGGTGACCCGGAAAAATTTGTGAAGTTCGCGGGTGCTGCGCGCATCAAGGTCGGACAGGATCTGAACCTCATCGACGAGAACCGTTACGAGCTCGCGTGGATCGTCGACTTCCCGATGTTCGAATATAATGAGGAAGACAAGAAGGTCGACTTCTCCCACAATCCGTTCTCGATGCCGCAAGGTGGCTTGGACGCGTTGAATGGCCAAGACCCGCTGACGATCAAAGCCTTCCAATATGACATCGCATGCAATGGCTTTGAAATTGCGTCGGGTGGTATCCGCAATCATAAGCCGGATGCGATGGTGAAGGCGTTTGAAATCGCTGGCTATGGCGAAGAGACGGTGATCGAAAAATTCGGTGGCATGTATCGCGCGTTCCAATATGGCGCACCACCGCATGGCGGCATGGCCGCAGGTGTCGATCGCATTGTGATGTTGCTCGTCGGCGCGCAGAATTTGCGTGAAGTCGCGCTCTTCCCGATGAACCAGCAAGCGCTTGATTTGCTGATGGGCGCGCCTGCTGAGGCGACACCGAAACAATTGCGTGAATTGTCTCTGCGTGTGAATGCGCCGGAGAAATAAAGTTACATATTCAGTGCGGAGTGCAGATCATGGCGTCATCTTCCAATGCATCAGACGATCTGCGCGCCGGTTCCATGGTGTATCACCGGCTGCCAAAGCCGGGGAAACTTGAAATTCAAGCCACAAAGCCGCTCGGCAATCAGCGCGATTTGGCTCTCGCTTATTCGCCGGGAGTGGCAGCACCCTGTGAAGCGATCGCGGAAAATCCGGATCTCGCAGCAGAACTGACATCACGGCAAAATCTCGTTGCCGTGATTTCAAACGGCACGGCTGTGTTGGGTCTTGGTAATATCGGCCCGCTTGCGTCGAAGCCCGTGATGGAAGGCAAAGCGGTTCTCTTCAAAAAATTCGCTGGCATTGATGTCTTTGATATCGAAGTCGCAGAAAACGATCCGAAGAGATTCGTTGATGTCGTGGCCGCACTCGAGCCAACATTTGGCGGGATCAATCTTGAAGATATCAAAGCGCCCGAATGTTTCGAGATTGAGAAACATCTTCGCGAGAAGATGGCCATTCCGGTTTTTCATGATGATCAACATGGCACCGCGATCATTGTCGGCGCGGCCGTATTAAACGCGGTTGATCTTTCAAACAAGCGTTTATCCGATATTAAAATCGTCGCATCGGGCGCAGGCGCTGCGGCGCTTGCCTGTCTTAATCTTCTCGTCTCACTTGGCGCGAAGCGCGAAAATATTTGGGTTACGGATCTCGAAGGCGTTGTCTATGAGGGTCGTGAGAAACTCATGGATCCGTGGAAATCTGTGTTCGCGCAGAAAACAGATAAGCGTGTTTTAAATGATGTGATTGATGGTGCAGATGTTTTCTTAGGTCTATCTGCAGGTGGTGTCTTGAAGCCTGATATGGTCAAATGCATGGCTGAGCGGCCTTTGATCTTGGCACTTGCCAATCCCAATCCGGAAATCATGCCGGAGGAGGCGCGTGCAGTACGCCCCGATGCCATGATGTGTACAGGTCGTTCAGATTATCCCAATCAAGTGAATAATGTTTTGTGCTTCCCTTATATTTTCCGTGGGGCGCTTGATGTGAGTGCCACAACGATCAATGAGGAAATGAAGCTCGCCGCTGTTGCGGCAATCGCGCGGCTTGCGCGTGAAGCGCCATCCGAAGTGGCAGCGCGCGCCTATGGCGGTGATGTGAAGACCTTTGGAGCGGAATCTCTTATCCCTTCACCTTTTGATCCGCGTTTGATTTTACGCATTGCACCAGCGGTCGCGAAAGCGGCGATCGCTTCAGGTGTCGCACGCCGACCGATTACCGATTTCAAAGCCTATGAAGAAAAACTCTCGGGCTTTGTGTTCCGCTCGGGCTTCATCATGAAGCCAATATTCGAACAGGCAAAAGCGGCACCCAAACGCGTGATCTATGCGGATGGCGAAGATGAGCGCGTGTTGCGCGCCGCGCAAATTGCCAAAGAAGAAGGCTTTGCGGTTCCGATATTGATTGGCCGTCCTTCTGTGATCGAGACGCGCTGTCAGCGTTATGGTTTGTCGATCCGCCCAGGTCGTGATGTCGAAGTGATTAATCCCGAAGATGATCCGCGCTATCGTGATTATGTTGCAACTTTGATCGAACGGGTAGGCCGAAAAGGTGTGGCCCCCGATGCAGCGCGTACGCTGGTGCGCACAAATTCAACGGTCATTGCGGCAGTTGCCGTGATGCGCGGAGACGCCGATGCGATGATCGCGGGTCTTGAAGGGCGTTTCCATTCGAAGCTTCGCAATATTCGTGATATTATTGGCTTACGTGAAGGAGTGCGTGATCTTTCTGCAATGACCTTGATGATCACATCAAAAGGGAATTTTTTTCTCGCCGATACGCATGTGACGCAAGAGCCAAGCGCTGAAGATATTGCCGATATTGCCATTCTTTCAGCCAACCATGTGTCGCGCTTCGGGATAACGCCGAAGATTGCCCTTGTATCGCATTCTGATTTTGGGGACTCGGATGCGAAATCCGCGCAAAAAATGCGGATCGCGCTTGATTATATTCGAAAGATTGATCCCGATCTTGAAGTTGATGGCGAAATGCAAGCCGATACCGCGCTCGTTCAAACGCTTCGCTCAAAGCGGTTGCCCGACAGCCATATTGCAGGTGATGCGAATGTTTTGATCATGCCTAATCTTGACGCGGCGAATATCGCCTATCAATTGATCAAGGTTCTTGCGGACGCTTTGCCGGTGGGCCCCATTCTGATCGGCACAGCCAAGCCCGCACATATTCTCACAACATCGGTTACAGCCCGAGGGGTTGTGAATATGACGGCGCTCGCTGTTGTCGAAGCGCAGGCCGTTGATACGCCGCAATTGAAATTGGTGTCAACTTAGTTTTGCGAGATCATCAGATCAAAAGCCTCAAGGACTTGCGCGGGGCTTTCGGCTGTTGCGCCTTCCGCCAAAGCGACGCCATCTGGATTTTTGGCTTTTGCGGTGATTGAGAGCCTTGTTGGCTTATCAATAAATTTCGCAAGCGATTGCGTTAGTGCTTTCGCGTTCGGCGACATGCCAAGATAGATTTGCAAACTTGCGGAGGCCGCGGCGGCATAGTTTTTTCGTACTTCTTGGGGCGATCTTTTTGTCTTGATCGCATCTTGATCGATAAGGCGATCTGCGAGCCCGCGATTTTCAATCGTTACTGAAAGATCTTTTATGCGCGCGCCGGCGAAGGCGATTAAAGCCGCTGTAGGATTGCGCATCAAAAGATCAACGGGCACATTGATGAGATTGGCGGTCGCGCCCACTGTTCCCATATTCTCACCGGTGAGCAGCGTTTCGGATTTGAACATTTTGGCTTTTTCATCAATCGCCAAACGGAGCGTGCCTGAAAGACTGACATCGCGATACCCAAGCGCAATGAGACTGTCGATCATCGGCTCATTGCTGTCTGAGGGGATGGGACCAAACAAACCATCAAATGTAAGTTCGATCGCTTTTGGAACGCCACCATTCGGATTTTCGACCGCTAGAACCATGGATCTTAAACCCGCATGAACGGGAGGAACATCTGTCGTGTCAATCGTGACATCGCGGATTTCGAATTTACCAATCACCGGAATGAACGCGATGGGGTCGGCGTCAGCGAAATTTGCATTCGGTTTAGAGGCAAATGTTTTCACGCTCTCATATACAGGAACAAATGAAAATCCCGATTGTTCGAAACTGCCGACCCGGATGCGGCTTCCTGTGAAGGCACCTTCAAATCCATCCATGCGAATATGTTGCGGCTTTCCGTTCGCTTCGCCTTCATAAATTGCATGATTGATCTTCGAATAATCACCAGATTTTTTATCCTCGATCCGAATTTGAGAGGCATCCATCACACCAACGGAAAACCCATTCATCAATTCAACAATATCGAGCGCCATCGCATTTATATCGGCGTCGTTTGCTTGAGGTTGCGCTTGACGGCGCAAAATTCGCTCTGCGATGCCGGAGAGACCCTGTTCGGATGTTTTGATGCGGAAGTCACGAAGGCTCGCGCGTTCAACAGTGACGATTGGTCCCGTGGGCGATGAAACCGAAATCATATTTAGGATCGCTTCACCATAAGCCTTTCGATATTCGTTTTTATTTCCTGCTTTGGTGGCTCCGCCGGCAATGAAGAGGCCGAGATCTATTTCGCTTGCTGTGATGGCACCGATGGTGCCCGCTTGGGCATCATTGCCGTCGCCAGATCCAAAAGTTCCAGCATCGACTTTCAAAGAGGCCGCAACACCAGATTTGATGCTCGTCAAAGTCACATTGCTCAGAATGGAAGCAGAAATTTGCCCATTGATGATTTGTTCCTGCCGCAAGGATTTTACAAAGATGCGATCGGCGTCAAATTTTGTTAGCGCATCAGCTTGCGCGGCGGGTGCTGGATCCGAAAATATGGTTCTCAACGTATCAGCAGTGAGCGACGAGTTTTCTATTTCAACTCCATCAGCTTTGAGAACGGTAACGCCTGCTTTTAATTCAAGCCTTTCAAAACTGAGCTTTTCTCCAGCGAGTGATATTGCAGGTGTAACGACAATAAAGAGAACAAAAAGACCCCACCAACACGCGCTCCGCTTCGGATTTGAACCGTTTCTATTTGCGATTATCTTATTGGGGTGCGTCACCAAATACCTCATGCTGCTGGACGGAAATGTTGCATGATGGTCGTGATGTCGTTCATCGAGGGAAGGCCGGCTTCATTGCCCAATTTCTGAATCTTATGTGTCGACGCTGCGCGCGCAAATTCGAAATGAGATTCCCAAGGCAAGGCGGGTCGGGCAAGATAGGAATACATATAAGCGCCATGGAACACGTCACCCGCGCCATTGGTGTCAATGATCACTTCGGATGGAACCTTAAGTGGGGGTTGTGTTCTGATAGATCCACTTTCGTCATACCAGAGCATGCCGCGCTCACCGCGTGTGACGCCACCGATCTTAACCCCCTTCGATTTCAGCAATTCAAGAAGGCCTTTATCATCAAGATTAAGTTGTTCGGCGAGACGTTCACCGCACACAGCGACATCAACAAAGTTCAAAAGCTCATGCGTGTTTGAACGCAACCCACCACCGTCAAGCGAAACAAGGACGCCCTTTTCACGGCAGAGTTTTGCATAGTGGAGCGCGGCATCGCTTTGATGCCCATCAAGATGAAGTGCGCGAATGCCATCAAGGCGCAAGGTCGGGAAGGGGTGGAGATAATCATCATCGCGGCAACGAATGATTGCGCGTTTGCCATTGTTCGGGATGACGAATGAGAGGGAACTCTCTTTGACCTTTCGGCCATGAACCGGAATTTGATATTTTGCCGCCATGTCTAAAAACATGCGGCCAAGCCAATCATCGGCGAGTGAAGTCAGAAGATCGGGTACGACACCAAGCTTGGCGCAGCAGAAAGCGGCCGTAACGGCATTTCCACCAAAGGAGACGGCGTAATTATTGGCCACTGTTTTATCGTCGCCTGTCGGGATGTGATCGGTCAAAAAGGTCACATCAATATAGGTCTGGCCAATGAACAGCGCTTCCATTGTCGGCTTATCCTTCGTCAATTCGGTCTTTCCTATCGAGTGACCGAAAATCGAGAAACCGACAAGGAAAAATTGAGTTTGGAGCCGAATTTATCCGAAAACAATGCCTAATTTTCAGCCAATCGAGAAACTTGTGCCACAGCCGCAGGAGGCGGTGGCGTTCGGGTTCTCGACGCGAAAGCTCTGGCCCATGAGGTCGTCGACAAAATCAAGGGTCGAGCCTTCGAGGAAGGGCAGAGAGGTCGGATCGATAAGGACAATAGCCCCGTCGCGCTCAATGCGGATATCGTCTTCGGCGCTCGCAGTCTCAACCGCAAAGCCATATTGGAAGCCAGAGCAGCCGCCACCGCTCACGCTGACCCGCAATTTTGCGTCGGACGGTTCGGACGCCAAAATCGCTTTAATGCGTTTTGCTGCCCGCTCGGTGACGGAAAAACTCTGGTTGGGGCTTGCATCCATAGCCAAGGGCCTGTTTCTGATCCAAAGACTCTTCTTATCCCAAAATAGGGGGTCGGAGGGTTAGTTTCAACCGGAGGATGGGTCGTGGAAGGACGGTTTGATCGCTGGCGCGCGGCTTACGCGACGGACCCTGCCCGTTCGCGCGGTCGATTATTCGCCGAGGCGCCATCCCCGACACGCAGCGAATTTCAGCGCGACCGGGACCGGATCATCCACTCAACCGCCTTTCGTCGCCTTAAACATAAGACCCAGGTGTTTGTGTTTCATGAGGGGGATCATTTCAGAACGAGGCTCACGCATACGATTGAAGTTGCGCAAATCGCGCGTTCAATCTCGCGCGCACTTGGACTTGATGAAGATTTAGCGGAAGCCTTGGCGCTTTCACACGATCTTGGACATCCGCCTTTCGGTCATACAGGCGAAGACGCGCTCGCTTATTGTTTACGCAATGACGGCGGCTTTGATCATAATGCTCAAGCCTTGAAAGTGGTCACGGCGCTTGAGCGACGTTATCCTGATTTTGATGGACTTAATCTTTCGTGGGAAACGCTCGAAGGTCTTGTCAAACATAATGGTCCTTTGACGGATGCGAAGGGTGATGCTCTTCCCCATGTGAAATCAAAAAGTGTCCCGCAAGATATTCTAGATTTCGAGAGCGTGTTTCCCTTGGCAATCTCAGACCATGCTGGGCTTGAAGCGCAAGTGGCAGCGCTTTCTGATGATATTGCCTATAACACTCATGATATTGATGACGGATTGCGAGCAGGGCTTTTTGCCATCGACGAGCTTCGAGAAGTCCCCTTTATTTCAGTGATCTTGAACGACATAGATCGGCAATGGCCGAAGCTTGAGACGACAAGGCGCATTCATGAATTGGTCCGTCGTGTGATCACGCGCTTTGTTGAAGGCGTCATTCGCGCGAGCCAAGAGACATTAAAGCCCTATCAATCCGCGAGTGTTGATGACATCCGCAATGCAGGCATTACACTCATTCGCTTTCCGGAAGAATTGAGTGAAGCGGATCGCGCGATCAAAAAATTTCTTTTTGCGCGGATGTATCGAAGCCCATCGGTGATGAAGATCCGAAATGATGCTGAACAAGTTATTCGTGATCTTTTTGACGCCTATATTGCCGACATTTCGCATCTCCCGAAAGAATGGCAGCAGGGACTTGAGGGCAGCAATCGTCTTCAAACGCGGCGACGGATCGCTGATTATATCGCCGGAATGACCGACCGCTTTGCCCTTGATGAACATCGACGACTGTTTGACGTAACCCCCGAATTGCGATAGCGCCCAAAGCCATTCGCTTGAAACTCTTGTTAGAACGCATTCTCCCATGAATCTTTTCGAACTTTTCCAAAACCGCATTGCAAATTGTGTGTCCGAGCTCGGGCATAGCGGCGAATTGCCGAAGGGCCTCGATACAGGGCGGATCACGGTCGAACCGCCACGCGATCCCGCACATGGCGATCTTGCGACAAATGCGGCGATGGTGCTTGCCAAAGACGCCTCGATGCCGCCGCGTGCTTTTGCCGAAAAACTTGTGCCGCGTCTTCAAGCCCTTGAGGGAGTTTCGTCCGTCGAAATCGCAGGGCCGGGGTTCATCAATCTCCGCTTGGATGCATCACTGTTTCATAGCGTTTTGAGATCCATTCTGAATGATCGTCAAGCCTATGGTCGCAGCACTAAAGGCGGCCGCGAGAAAGTGAATGTTGAATTTGTTTCTGCCAATCCCACAGGGCCGATGCATGTTGGCCATGGTCGCGGTGCCGTCTTTGGCGATGCTTTGGCAAGCTTGCTTGATTTTGCCGGCTATGATGTCACGCGTGAATATTACATCAATGATGCGGGCGCGCAGGTCGATATTCTCGCGCGTTCGGCTTTTCTTCGCTATCGCGAAGCCTTGGGCGAAAATATCGGCGCGATCCCCGAGGGCCTTTATCCTGGGGATTATCTTGTGCCTGTGGGTGAAGCGCTTTCAAAAAATTATGAATCAGCACTTCTTAAACAAGCAGAAAAAGAATGGCTTCCGATTGTGCGGCAAGCGGCGATTGATGCGATGATGGATCGCATCCGCGAAGACCTTGCAGCGCTCGCGATTAAGCATGATGTCTTTTTCTCGGAACGTTCATTATCTGAGAGCGGTAACCGTGACGAAATTGCTGCTCTGATTGATGAATTGAAATCGCGCGATCTTGTTTTTCAAGGTCGTTTGCCGCCGCCAAAAGGCGCGCCGGTCGAGGATTGGGAAGATCGTGAACAGACTTTGTTTCGTGCCACACAATATGGCGACGATGTTGATCGCCCGCTTTTGAAATCGGATGGCAGCTACACTTATTTTGCTGCGGATATTGCTTATCATCGCTCGAAATATCTGCGTGGCTTTAAGACCATGATCGATGTGTGGGGCGCGGATCATGGCGGTTACATCAAACGTATGACCGCAGCGGTCAAAGCGGCGACCGATGGTCTTGGAGATCTTGACGTCAAGATCTGTCAGCTTGTTCGCCTTCTGCGTAATGGCGAGCAGGTGAGGATGAGCAAACGTTCAGGTGATTTTATTACATTGCGTGAGGTTGTTGATGAAGTCGGTCGTGATGCCGTTCGCTTCATGATGCTTTATCGTAAAAATGACGCAACTTTGGATTTTGATCTCGGCAAAGTTATTGAACAATCGAAGGATAATCCGGTCTTTTATGTTCAATATGCCCATGCACGGTGTGCGTCGGTTGCGCGTCAAGCACAAGCCTCAATCAATCCGAGCGCTGATGAGTTGAAGCGCGCGGATCTTAAGCGGTTGACCGATGAGGCGGAACGGGGCGTCATGCATTGTCTCGCGCAATATCCGCGGCTTGTTGAAAGCGCAGCCTTAGCGCATGAGCCGCACCGGATCGCTTTCTATCTCCACGATGTTGCAAGTGATTTTCACGCGCTTTGGAATCGCGGCAAAGATCATCCGGACTTACGTTTTGTCATTGAGAATGATAGAGATTTATCGATCGCGCGACTCGCTCTGGTCGATTCGGTTCGAATTGTTCTCGCGTCTGGCCTTTCGGTCTTGGGGGTTTCGGCTCCAGACGAAATGCGGTGAGTCGGTTCGGGCAGGGTATCCGCCGATCAGTGCGCGTATAGCCGGAACATAACTCATGACGGATGATGGGCGCGGACGGAGTTCCGTGAACCTTGAAGAGCTTGAGCGCCAGCTGCGGGAAGCGTCCCGCAGCCGCATTCGCGCGGCCGCTTCCGATCCTTCTTTGCGGGGTACTGAGGCTGAAAACGCTCCGATTCCCGATTTAGCAGCGCTGACACGGCAATTTGGAGCCAAGCCGCTCAATGCCCAACAACCCGCTCCGCAACAGACAAATACAGGTGCGTGGACTCCTCCGCCGGTAATCACCGCTCCTGCCGAGCCGCGTTATGAGGTACCGCCGTTTTCACAGAATTCATGGGAAACGCTTCAAAGCCAAACGCCTTCGGCGGAAAGCGGGCAGGGTGAGCAGGCGCCGTTTTATGGATCAGAGCCAGCGCCACCCATTCTGGGAGCGGCTCAAACGCCGCCTTTTGATGTTCGGTCTTCGTCATTCGCTGCGGCTTCGCCGGGTCAAGATGTGCCGGCTGGGGGCTTTACCGGTCTCGTTGGCGAATTGCCGCGTGGCTTTGGGCCAACGGTCACGGATCGTTTCCCGGCCGTTGAGAAAGAAAAGCGGAGGTCGTGGTCCGGTCTTCGGACTTTTATCATCATCGTTTTGGTGGCAATCGGCGTTTTTGCGGTCTATCTCTTTCAGTCGGGTCGATATGCTGTGACTTTGGGTCCACAGTCAGATCAAAAACAGGTTCCTGTCATCAAGCCTGATCCGACGCCGGTCAAAATAGCTCCAGACAATAAGACAGCTGAAGCTTCACCTGCCGGTACGGAACTTTTTACAAAAGACACGCCGGAAAACTCAGCGACGGTTAAAAAACGTTCGACAGCTGAAGTGCCCGTTGATGTGAATGCGATTGTCAAAGACCCACCAACGACGAAATCGATTGTTCCTTCGATGGGCGATCCTAAGGCGGTGAAAACTGTCACAGTTCGTCCAGACGGAACAATCGTGGGTGATCCGCAAATCGCTCCCGCAAAGCCCAGCGCCGATACTGCGCCGCAAGTGGCGCAACCACCGAAAAATGTTGCGCCCGTTGCTCCCGCGCCGGTTGTTCAAAAAACTGAGCCCGTTGTTGTAGCATCAACAACACCGGCTCCGGCTCAGCCTGTAAAACCCGCGAAACCCGACTTGCCGCCGCTTGTCGGTGAGCCAGCCGCTGTTCCTTTGCCCTCCGCAAGGCCAAGTGATCTAGACGGTATGGTTGAGGCGCCCGCAGGAGCTGATCCTCTTGCGGATCTGGTCAAATCGGCGACTGAAAACACGGCAGTTGCGGAAACGGTTGAGGAAGCTGCACCTTCACCTGTTACAGGAGAATATTCTGTTCAATTTGGAGCCCCCGCTGTTGAAGCGGATGCGAATGGACTCGCCAAACGTGTGAAAGCCGATTTTGCCGAACAAATCGACGGGCGGGATGTGCTTGTCATCAAAGCAGAGAGTAATGGCAAAACCGTCTATCGTGTGCGCGCCGTCGGCTATACGCGCGACGAGGCGAATGCCGCATGTAGCGGTGTGACGTCCGCTGGCGGTAAATGTTTTATCGCGCGGAATTAGTACGAATCTGATGTCACAAGCCTCTCTTTCCTGCCGCGCCTTTGTGTCTGGATGTTCGGGGCATCATTTAACTCCCGCTGAGCGAGATTTTTTCAAATCAACATCACCTTGGGGCCTCATTCTCTTTAAGAGAAATGTTTTAGAACCCTCTCAAATTAAAGACTTAATCTCTGAGTTTAGAGAGATTGTCGGGCGTCCGAATGCACCAATACTGATCGATCAGGAGGGCGGGCGCGTCCAAAGGCTCGGACCGCCACATTGGCGGCGCTATCCAGCGGCGCAGCGCTATCTTGAGGCCGCGCGCGGAGATCTTTTAAAGGCAGAAGAACTCACGCGTCTCGGCGCTCGTTTGATCGCTCATGACCTTCACGGCTTGGGGATCACGATCGATTGTGCACCGGCGCTTGATCTCGGTTTTGAGGGGCGGACAGACGCGATCGGGGATCGGACCTTCGCCAGAGAACCCGATGCCGTTATCCGGCTCGGGCGCGCTTTCGCAGAGGGACTTTTGGCGGGTGGCATTCTTCCAGCGATTAAACATATGCCGGGGCATGGTCGGGCGGTCGTTGATAGCCATAAATTATTACCCAAAGTTGACGTGCCGGTCTCCGAGCTCATTGAGAGCGATTTTGCTCCTTTTCGAGCGCTTTCCGATCTGCCGGTCGGTTTGACCGCCCATATTCTTTTTCCTCATGTGGACCCTGATGCGCCTGCGACTTTGTCGGTAAAAGTCGTGCAAGATGTCATTCGCGGCATGATTGGCTTTGACGGGCTTCTCCTGTCTGATGACATCTCCATGGAAGCGCTTCAGGGCGATTTCAAATCCCGCGCGGCGGCCTTTTTTGCAGCCGGGGGCGATATTGCGCTTCATTGCAATGGCGATCTCGTCGAAGCCGAAGGTGTGGCGGCGGCTAGCCCTTTTTTGAAAGACAAGACGTTTGAACGGGTGGAACGAGCGTTTTCTTGGCTGAAACCTGCTCCGGAACCGTTCGATCCTGTGGATGCAGCCGCGAAACTCGATGCTGCGCTTGCTCTTGCCTGAAAACAGGACCAGAGTCCGGCGTGAAAATCATCTTGTGAGCTCTGTAGATTATGTCCGAGTCCGAGTTTTTCGGCAGTTCTGATTTTGAGGAGGATCGGGCGACCACCGATCCCGTCCTCTTGATCGATACAGAAGGGTTTTCAGGCCCCCTCGACTTGCTGCTCGAATTGGCACGGCGGCAAAAGGTCGATTTGAGCAAGATTTCGATTTTGAAGCTCGTCGAGCAATATTTGGCGTTTATTGAGCGCGCGCGCACTTTGCGTCTCGAATTGGCGGCCGATTATCTCGTAATGGCAGCATGGTTGGCTTATCTCAAATCGCGGCTTTTGGTTCCGGCGCCGGAATCGAGTGCTGAGCCTGATGCCGCTGATCTCGCGGCTGCGCTTGCCAATAAGCTTAAGCGCCTCGAAGCGTTTCGTGGGTTGGCGCGGATGCTTCAAGATCGGCCGCAACTTGATCGCGATATGTTTGGTCGCGGCCAGCCAGAACCGGTCGCGATGCGCAAGATCCCGATCTTTGACGCGTCCATTCACGATCTCTTGAATTCTTATGCACAGCAAAGGCAAACCCGGGTTCTTTCGAAGATTTCTCTTCAAAAACGGGTGGTTTGGTCCTTGGACGAGGCTCGCGCAGCGCTTGAACGCCTCGTCGGTGTCTCAAAAGAGTGGGCGGTGCTCGATGATTACCTGATTGCCTTTATTACAGAACCCGAGCAAAGACGAACCGTGAGGGCGACGGCTCTGTCGGCTTCACTTGAACTTGTGAAGGAAGGACGGGCCGAATTGCGTCAGGATGCCGCTTTCGCTCCCATCTATCTCAGAGCTCGATACAACGCAGAACCAGTAAGACAGACTTGAAATTGATGATATGATGACCGAAATGGCCTCCTCCTCGCTACCAACAGAAGATACCGAATTCGAAGACGGCGTTGCCACACGCGATGCTGTGTTTTTGCGCGATAAGCGCATTGCGGAAGCGCTTTTGTTCGCATCCGAGCGTCCCTTGGCTGAAGAGGATTTTCGGTTTCATCTCGGTAAAGATGCGCAGATCGAAGCGATCCTTGCCGAGTTGGCAGCCGATTTCGCGCCGCGTGGTGTCAATCTTAAAAATGTTGCGGGCAAATGGGTTCTGCGCACAGCGGAAGATCTCGGCTATCTCCTCATTCGGGAGAAGCATGAGCCGCGCAAATTGTCGCGGGCGGCGATGGAGACCTTGGCGATTGTCGCTTATCATCAGCCGGTGACGCGTGCTGAGATTGAAGATATTCGTGGGGTGGCGACGAGCAAAGGCACATTGGATGTGCTTCTTGAAACCGGTTGGGTGCGCTTGCGCGGTCGCCGGAAGGCTCCTGGTCGTCCAGTGACCTATGGCACAACGGAAGCTTTCCTTGATCAATTTGGTCTTCAAGCCATCAATGAATTGCCCGGTTTGGCTGAATTAAAGGGTGCAGGCTTCTTTGATGGCCGTTTACCAGCCGATTTTAATGTACCTGAACCCACTGACAGCGCCGAATTGCAGGCCGACGAAGATCCTCTCGAGGAAGATTTATTCGTCGCACTTTCCGAAGAGCGTCTAGGCGTGGAAGAAGAGCGGCTTGAAGCTGAGGCAGGTGAGTAAACTCACGCTCAAGCTTCGGAGCTCATTGACGGGCAAAAGCCCGAAAATTGGCTTTTGTCATCAGGTAGTTCTTGTTTTTATGGGCTGAGCACCCTAATTTCACCCGAGACAAGGGAACCGCTCCAGCCGGGACCCGTTCTGGCGAGGAGGCTTTAATGGGAAGCATAAGCATTTGGCATTGGATCGTGGTTGGCATCATTGTGATGCTCCTCTTCGGTCGCGGAAAAGTGTCAGAATTGATGGGCGATGTCGCCAAGGGCATTAAATCCTTCAAAAAGGGTATGGCGGAAGA